>ENA-UOXR01004530-UOXR01004530.1-bioreactor-metagenome-genome-assembly--contig:-NODE-4530-length-10824-cov-3.736280_pt1 | contig 10824 bp, 9 predicted proteins | sample MGYA00238164_ERZ764825 | MGnify/ENA primary metagenome ERZ764825 (study PRJEB28920, sample SAMN05720171) | bioreactor metagenome | isolation source: Anaerobic biogas reactor | place: USA:Washington...
CGGCGCGGCCCCGGACGCGGGGACAGCGGCAAAGATCGCCCTTGAGCTCCAGGAGAAGAACCTCTACGTCTTCATGGTCGGGCAGAACGGTGGGAAGCGTTTTGCCGAGCAGCTTGTTGAGGCAGGGGTCCAGATAGGCTGGCCGACGCGTCTTGTTCCCTTCGGGCCCGATATGCAGCAGGCGGTCTTCGCCATCGGATTCGCCTGTCGCGTCGCCATGGCCTTCGGCGGTATTCGCCCGGGCGATTTCCGACGGAACCTCATATACAACAAGGACAGGACATATGCCTTTGTCCTTGCTCTCGGGGACGTGACCGATGAATGGTACGCCAACGCCGCGGGGGCGATCAACTGGGGTTTCCCGACGATCGCCGACACGCCCATACCGCAGGTCCTTCCGACGGGCATCTGCACCTACGAGCACGTGGTTTCAAACATACCTCACGACCAGATCGTGCAGAAGGCTGTGGAGGTCCGGGGTCTCAAGGTCCAGGTAGCGAAGGTCCCCATCCCCGTGTCCTACGGTCCCGCTTTCGAAGGTGAACGTGTCCGCGGAGAGGATATCTACCTCGAGATGGGCGGCGGACGGACGGTCGCGGTGGAGTTGACGACATCGAGGAACATGGAAGAGTTGGAGGACGGACGTGTGGAAGTGATCGGGCCGGATGTCCCCGACGTTGACGCCGGCTCACGGCTCCACTTCGCCATGGTTGCCGAGGTGGCGGGGCGCAACTTCCAGGAGGACTTCGAGCCCATCCTGGAGAGACAGAACCATCACCTTATCAATCAGGCGCAGGGGATCATGCACATCGGCCAGCGCGATATCGCCTGGATAAGGGTATCCCGCCAGGCCGTGGACAAGGGTTTTACTCTCAAGGACATCGGCAGGATCATCCACGCCAAGTACCACCAGGACTTCGGCGCCATCTTCGACAAGGTTGAGGTGAAGATCTATACCGACGAGGCGAAGGTCCGCGAGGTCCTTAACGTTGCCCGGGCCGCGTACGCGCAGAGGGACGCGCGCATCGAGGGAATGACGGACGAGACCACGGAGACCTTCTACTCCTGTATCCTCTGCCAGTCCTTCGCCCCGAGCCACGTCTGTGTCATAAGCCCGGAGAGGACGGGATTGTGCGGGGCATACAACTGGCTCGACTGCCGCGCCGCGTACGAGATCAACCCCGAGGGGCCCAACCAGCCCATCCAGAAGGGCGTCGTCATCGATGAACGGTACGGCCAGTTCCGCGGCTGCAACGAGTACATACGCAAGGCGTCCCGCCAGAAGCTGGAGAACGTGAGCCTCTACAGCCTCATGGTCGATCCCATGACCACCTGCGGCTGCTGTGAATGCATCGCCGCCATCCTGCCCATGTGCAACGCCATCATGACCGTCGATCGTGATTTTACGGATATGACGCCCTGCGGCATGAAATTCACGAGCCTTGCGGGTTCCGTCGGCGGCGGCGCGCAAGTGCCCGGGTTTTTGGGTCACAGCAAGTACAATATCACCCAGAAGAAGTTTTTGAGCGGTGACGGCGGTCTTTTGAGGATCGCCTGGATGCCGAAGAGGCTCAAGGACGAGATCCATGGTCGCCTGAAAAAGAGAGGTGAAGAGCTGGGTTATCCCGATCTTCCTGACATGATCGCCGACGATACAGTGGCAAAGACGGAGGAAGAGGTGCTGGAGTACATAACACAAAAGGGACATCCCTGTTTGGGGATGGAAGATCTGCTGTAAAAGACGGGTGATGGGTAATAGGTGATGGGTGATAGGAAAGACAGATTTCCTTTCCCATGACCCATCACCTATTACCTATGACCTGTATCATTCTGAAAGGAGATTTCGATGGCGTTAACGGGGATACAGATACTGAAGCTTCTTCCCAAGACCAATTGCGGGGAGTGCAAGTTTCCCACCTGCCTTGCCTTTGCCATGGCGCTGGCCGCGGGAAAGACCGAGCTTGACCTGTGCCCGCACGTCTCTGCGGACGCGAAGACCCAGCTTTCCGACGCGAGCGCGCCGCCCATCAGACAGGTGTCCATCGGTGTCGACGATTACGGGGTGAAGATCGGCGGGGAGACGGTGCTCTTTCGTCACGAGAAGACCTTCTTCAACAAACCCGGTATCGCCGTTCTCATAACGGACACGATGGATGACGGCGAGGTGGAACGTCGCCTCACCGCACTGGAGTATTTCCAGTACGAACGCGTGGGTGTGACGATGAAGCCCGAGATGGCCGCTATCAAGTTCACGGGCAACAAGGACAGGTTCATCGCCATCGTGAAGTCCGCTCTTGTGAGGCCCTGCGCTGTCATTCTCGTGTGCGGAGAGGTGCAGGTGATGAAGGAGGCCCTCGATATCGTGCGGGACAAAAAGCCCCTCATATACGCGGCGACACTGGACAATCACGAGGCCTTCGGAGCCCTGGCGAAGGACTACGGAGTGCCCCTTGCCGTTGTCGGCAAAGGGTTCGACGAAGTGGCCGCCCTGACGGAAAAACTGACGGCCATGGGACTCAAGGACCTCGTCATCGACACCTCCGCGCGAGGGGTCAGGGATGCTTTTACGGACCAGATCGCCATCAGGCGCGCCGCACTCATCAGCAAGTTCAAACCACTCGGTTTTCCCACGATCACCTTTCCCTGCGAGATGACGGACGACCCCATGAAGGAGACCTTGATCGCTTCGCTCTTCGTAGCGAAGTACGCGGGGATAATAGTGCTCAGTGATATCACCGGGGAGACCCTGTTCCCCCTTCTCCTCCAAAGGCTTAATATATACACCGATCCCCAGCGCCCCATGACGACGAAGGAAGGCATCTATCCCATCAACAATCCAGATGAGAACTCGCCGGTCCTCGTGACGTGCAATTTCTCGCTCACCTATTTCATCGTCAGCGGGGAGGTCGAGAACTCGCGCGTGCCGAGTTGGCTGTGCATCATGGATACGGAAGGACTCTCTGTGATGACCGCCTGGGCAGCCGGCAAGTTCGTTGGCGACCTGGTCGGCTCCTTCATAAAGAAGTCCGGTGTGGAGGAGAAGATAAAGCACCGCAACCTCATCATCCCCGGCTACGCCGCCGCGATACTGGGAGACCTGGAAGAGGAACTGCAAGGCTGGAAAATAATGATAGGCCCGCGGGAGGCAGCACACCTGCCGGCGTATCTGAAGACGTGGAAATGAGACAGGTGATGGGTAATAGGTAATAGGCCATGGGTGTGAACAGGAGCTTTTTCCCATCACCCATAACCCATAACCCATAACCCTTCTTTCAGTTGGAGGTGGTTATGTTCCTTATAGGTGAGAACCTCAACGTTATGTCGAAGAAGCTCGGCGAGGCCTTCCTTAACAGGGATGCCGGGCCGATCCGGAAGATGGCCGAGGCGGAGGCGGAGGCCGGGATGGACATGATCGACCTCAATATCGGGCCCGCGCGCAAGACCGGTCCCGATTTCATGGAATGGCTTGTCAGCGTCGTGCAGGAGGCAACGGACCTCCCGCTGTCTCTCGACACGTCCAACATAGACGCCATAGAGGCGGGCCTGAAGACGGCCAGGACAAGACCGCTTATCAACTCCATCTCGGCGCGGCCGGAACGGATGGAGGCCTTGATGCCGATGGCGAAGAAGTACGGCGCGCCATTCATCGGCCTTACCCTCAGCGCCGAGGGCATCCCCCGTGATGCCAACGAACGGGGGCTTTGCGCCGCGGAGATCCTGGCGGCCGCCGCGGGCCACGGCATAGCGGAGGAGGATATCTGGATCGACCCCATCGTCCTGCCCGTCAATACCCAGCAGCTTCAGATCCAGGGTTGCACGGAGTTCGTCATGATGCTGCCCGACCTCGCACCCTCCTCGAAGTCAACCTGCGGCCTGTCGAACGTGTCCAACGGGGTGCCGGCACAGTTGAGAGGCATCATGAACAGGACCTATCTCATGATGCTGAAGCGCTACGGCATGCACTCCGCCATCGTTGATGCCTTCGACAACGAGCTAAGGGCCATAGCCCGTGGAGAGATACCCGACCTGGAGGCTCTTGTTCACCGCGTCATGGACGGTGAAGAGGTGGACCTCTCAAAACTCTCGAAGGAAGAGGGCGACTACGTCAAGACCGCCCGGGTCCTGATGGGGCAGGTATTGTACTCGGATTCCTGGCTGGAGATCTGAACAGCGGTTCCAGAGTTCAAGGGTTCAAGGGTTGAAACGGTTCCAGGTTTCACGTTTCAGGTTTCAGGAAAAAGACAGGAACCGTTGTTCTGACCAGCGCAAATGAGGGGTGGTGTCATGCCTGCCTACTTTCTTGTTGAGATACTTAAGATCACGGATGCCGCGATGTACGGGAAGTACATCGACACCGTGAAGGCCGTCGTCGAGAAGGGCGGCGGGGAGTACGTGATCAGGACCGACCGTGTCAGGCCGTTCTTTGGCGGACGAGCACCTGTGAGGATCATTCTCATCAGGTTCAAGGACACAGAGAGTCTCGATGCCTGTTTCAGTTCCGACGAATACAGGAAGATTGCTCCATTGAGGGAGATGTCGACACGGTCCAGGGCGTGTGTGATAGAGGACGAGTGCCTGCCCTCGGCATAGAGAGGGATGCAGGCCCTTTCCTATATTGACAACTGGTTTGCTGAGTTGTACAATTAGGCCATGAATATAGTCGCCGATGCGAGCGCTTTGCTGTCCGTGATATTGAATGAAGAAGACCGTGGCCTTGTGATCGAGAAAACCACGGGCAAATCGGCCATTGCACCGGAAGTGCTTCCGTACGAGATCGGCAATGCGTTGATAGCGGCGAGAAGAAAGGGGCGTTTGAGCAACAACGAAGCCCTGGAAGCCTTCCTGATCTCGCAGCGCATCGAGGTTAGGCTATTGCCGGTGAGGATCTATGACGCGATGAAGGTCGCAATCAGTTTTGGAATATACTCGTATGATGCTTATTACCTGCAATGCTGTTTGGAGAACAGATCTCCGCTCATCAGTTTTGATGTGAGAATGTGCGAGGTTGCAAGAAAACTTGGGATAGAGGTGGTGTGACGAAATGAAGGTTTATACCTATTCTCAGGCAAGGCAAAAACTGGCAGACGTCCTTGAAGAATCCAAGAAGGAAGAAGTGATCATAAGGCGGCGCAAAGGTGATTCCTATGCGATAATACCCAGATCGGTCAACGCGGAGCGTTCACCTTTTGACGTGCCTTGCTTGAAGAGGAAGTTGAAGAGACAGGAAATACTGGAAGCAATTCGAGAATCGAGAGAACGGTCTTGATCTGTTCTTGCTCGCCTTGTCAAGAAGAATGCTGAAATGTCATTCACACAGATGTCATTCCCACAAACCTGGAGGAGTATGATGAATAGAGTGTTTGCGCTAACGTTGATATGGGTACTGGTGGTGTCCCTTGTCATTCCTGCGGGAGTGTTCGCGCAGGGCACGGGGACGTCGAAGCCGGTGTTCAAGCAGGAGGAACTGGAGCAGATCCTGGCGCCCATCGCCCTGTATCCCGACGAGCTCATCGCCCAGATACTCATGGCGTCGACGTACCCCCTCGAGGTGGTGGAGGCGGCGCGGTGGGTGAAGGCGAACCCCAGTCTCAAGGGGAATCAGTTGACATCCGCCCTGGAGAAACAGAACTGGGACCCCAGTGTCAAGTCTCTCGTGAACTTCCCCTCGGTCCTCAACATGATGAACGATAAGCTGGACTGGACGCAAAAGCTCGGGGACGCGTTCCTGGCACAGCAGAAGGACGTCATGAGCACGGTCCAGAGATTGAGGGCGAAGGCGCAGGCCTCGGGGAACCTCAAGACGACGAAGGAACAGAAGGTGGTCGTGCAGGACCAGGTCATCGTGATACAGCCGGCCGACCCCCAGGTGATCTACGTTCCCACGTATAACCCCACCGTTGTGTATGGCGCGTGGCCCTATCCTGCCTATCCGCCGTACTATTACTATCCGCCGGGATACGTCGCGGGGGTGGGGGCGTTCTCCTTCGCGGCGGGCGTGGCCGTGGGCGCAGCCTGGGGTTACGCCTGGGGCGGCTGCAACTGGCATCATGGGGACGTGAATGTTAACGTCAACAAGAACGTCAACGTGAACAACCAGATCAACAGGAACTACTACGCGAACAAGATCTCGACCAACCCGGGCGGGCAGGGGGAATGGAAACACGACCCCACCCACAGAAAAGGAGTTGCCTACCGGGATCAGGCGACAGGGTCGAAATACGGTCAGGGCCCGAGGCCGGGCGCCGATGCCAGGAAAGAGTTCAGGGGCTATTCCCCCGATGCACGGGGTTCTCAGCCCCAGGCCGCGGGCCGGTCCGGAAGGGATTCCATGGGACAGGGAAGGTCCTCGTCCGTGGGTTCCCGCTCCGGGACACCAAGATTTGAGCAGGATTCCACGGGAAGGCAGGGGTCCGGCCACGCCTTCGAGGGCATGGAGCGTGGCGGTACTGAGGCGAAGATGGAAAGCGAGCGGGGCCGCGCGAGCCGGGAGAGCATGACCGGTTCGCGTTCCGGCAGCGAAAGAGGGTCGGGCGGCTTCGGCCGGAGTGGAGGAGGCGGCCGTCGCCGTTAGGCTTCGGTTGCAGGCATGATGTGTACAATCAACGCTACGAGGAGGAGAACGTATGGTCCGCGTTATGAATAGAAAGAAGATCGTATCTCCGCGAAGGCTTGTCGTGATGATCGGTATCGTGGCACTCCTTGCGGTGTTCCTATTGGGGACAGAGGGGCTGGCCGCTCCTTCGAAGTCTTCGAAGCAGCTCACTTTTGCCACCCCGGAGGAAGCGGCGCGGGTACTCGCCGATGCCGCGCGTGCGATGGACACGAAGGCCATGATCGCGATCTTCGGGCCCGAGGGAAAGGGTGTCATCGTCTCCGGTGACGAGGCCGTCAACAAGGACCTCTTCGAGCGCTTCGTGAAAGCCTTTCAGGAGAGGAACAGGCTCGACATGTCCACGGACAACAAGGCGTTTCTCTATGTCGGCAACAATGAATGGCCCTTCCCGGTACCCATGGTGAAGAAGGGTGACAGGTGGTCCTTCGATACGAAGGATGGAAAGACCGAGATACTCCACCGGAGGATAGGCAGGAATGAACTCAGTGCCGTTCAGGCCTGTCTCGCCTACGTGGACGCCCAGAAAGACTATGCGAGAATGGCGGGTGATAAGGACGGGACGACGCGGTACGCTCGGAAGTTCATGAGCGATCCGGGGATACGCAACGGTATGTACTGGGAAACGAAAGAGGGCGAGGAGCCAAGTCCGCTGGGACTTTTCATGGCGAGGGCGAGAAAGGAGGTCCGCGAGCCGAAGATGACCGGTGGCAAGCCCGTTCCGTACCACGGCTATTTTTACAGGATACTCACCGCTCAGGGCAAGAACGCGCCGGGCGGAGCATACAATTACATCGTTGGCGACAGGATGACAGGAGGTTTCGCGCTTGTCGCATGGCCGGCCCAGTACGGTGTCACAGGGGTCATGACCTTCATCGTGAATCACGATGGCGTCGTCTACGAGAAAAATCTCGGCAAGGTCACGGGTAAGGCGGTCTATCATATGAAAGCCTTCGATCCTGACGATTCCTGGAAAAGGGTGAAGCAATGACGATGAAACTGGTAGAGCTACGCGATTCGGACAAGAAGATATCGGCCATCATCCTGGGAACCTGGGCAATCGGCGGCAGCCACTGGGGGCCCTACGATGAGGCGAATGCCGTGAAAGCCATCGAGGCGGCCCTGGACAAAGGAATAAACGCCATAGACACGGCACCGGTGTACGGGGACGGCCATGCCGAGGAACTCATCGGAAGGGCCATCCGGGGCAAGAGGGACGGGATCTTCCTGGCCACAAAGTGCGGCCTCGACATCTACGACCGCTCGTACAGGCGTGATCTTTCCCCGGCTTACATCGAAAAGGACCTTCACGGGTCGCTCAAACGTCTCGGCACCGACTGCATCGACCTGTACCAATGCCACTGGCCGGACCCGCAGGTCCCCATGGAGGAAACGATGGCGGCGCTCACGAGGTTTAGAGATGAGGGGAAGATCAGGCACATTGGTGTATCCAATTTCAGCGGTCCCCAACTCCTGGAAGCCTTGAAATGTGTCGCCCTCTTCTCATTACAGCCGCACTATTCCCTGTTGGAGAGGAGTGCCGAGGAGGATCTGCTCCCCATCTGCGTCGAGAAGAACATGAATGTTTTTCCCTATGGCTCGCTGGGTGCCGGTATGTTGACAGGAAAATACCGCGAATCCCCCCGGTTCAAGAAAGGTGACGCGCGGTCGTTCTTTTATCGTTTCTTCAAACCGGCTCATTGGCCCAAAGTGAGGCGGCTCGTGGATGAGGTGGAAGCGATAGCGGCGCGCAGGGGAACGACCCCGGGAGCCGTGGCGCTTTCGTGGCTCCTCAAACAGCCCGGGGTCACATCCGTGATCGTCGGGGCCCGTACGGCCGAACAGGTCGCGGGAAACGTGGCCGATGTGCCGGTGGACCTGAACGAAGAGGATATGAGCGCGCTCGATACCCTCTCCCGGCAGGTCTACGAGCCCTGAAGAGAAAGGCTGAGGAAGGGCCGTCCGATAACGGAACCCCGCGCTCATCCGACGGGCGCGAGCCGACGGGTGTTCGACCGAAGCCATTTGTATACGCTCTGCTCTTCTCCGGTACCGCTGATGTTTCCGGCAACAATGGCACGAGCCAGTTTTTCCGCCCTTGCGGCCTGTCGAGCTTCCATGAGATCGATGAGCGTCCTCTGGCCGTCGAGAAACGCGGGCAGTCCCTGGAGGTCACGCAACCGGGATGATTGTCCGGAAACATTCTCTTTGAGACCGCTGTAGAGGGTGGCGAGCCGGTTGTTCCCTGACAGGAGCAGGAGGGTGCCGCAGAACCTGTCCCATGCCCTGGCGAACTCCTGCCGGTTTCCTTTGGCAAGGTGGTTCTCAGACTGCCGCGCTATCCTGCGGAGAAGGTTGAGGTCGTTCTCTGTCGCCCTGGACGTTGCCAGATACGCAGCGTAACCCAGGAGGATCCCGGCCACTCCCCGTGTTTCCCTGATATCCTCCTCGCTCGTGGAATTCACAGCGTGCCCCCCTGTGGGGAGCTTGTAGACCAATCCTTCCCGTTCCAGTTTGTGTATCGCTTCCCTGAGAGGGGTTCTGCTTATCCCCATTATACCTGCGAGTTTTGTCTCGACGAGGCGTTCGTCGGCCTTGAACCGTCCGTTCACCACCGCGCTCTTCAACTCCGTGTACGCGTGTTCGCACAGGAGGTGTCGTTTTGCTTTCCCGTTCCGTTTAAAGAGAGTGTTCATTCTATCATCCTTCCGTCGAGGGTAAGATGCCTGGTATTCATGTCCGCGCCAGTCTGCCGCAGGGCAGGACGAACCTCGTTATGTCAGGGAAGACGTCCCCTGCACACCGCAGGCAAACGCGGACCAACGCGGGAGAGATGAAAAAACCGGTCAGGGATTCAGGGGTAATGGTATTTCATGATGTTCCTCCTTATTCCTCGTAAGGTTTCGGTTAGGACGGTTTACCCAAGGTTTCCTGACTTAAGGGCACCGGAAGCCAACGCGCCTTCCCATCCCGGTTTCACGGGACAGTGGCCGGCTCTTCGCCAGGCGTTGCTGAAAAGCCCATCACAGTTGCGGGACAGCGGAAGATTCTCACTTCGCTTCCCTTGAAGGTAAACCATGTTGCTCCTGAACTCTATTTACAACAACACACCTGTCCAAGTCAACAGTCATGGTTCTCTAATGCTCCGCGAGCTCTCTCCGGACAGCCCTGGTTGCCGTGACCATGTTCCTGAGGCTGGGGGACACCTCCGCCCACTTTCTCGTCTTCAGTCCGCAATCGGGGTTTATCCAGACACGGGATGCGGGAAGGGCCTGGAGAAGCTGCCGTATCCTGTCCGTCAGTTCCTGGACCGAAGGCACTCTCGGCGAATGGATATCGTAGATTCCCGGACCTATGTTGTTGCTGTAGCCCCGGTCATTGAAGACCTTGAGCAGCCTGTTCCCGCTTCTCGATGTCTCTATGGCAAGGACGTCCGCGTCCATCCTTTCGATGGTTTGAATGATGTCGGTGAAGTCACTGTAGCACATATGCGTATGCACCTGTGTCGTCATGCGGGCGGAACTGACGGCGAGTTGGAAGGACTTTACGGCCCACCGTTCATATTTGTCCTTTTTTTCCCTTCTCAGCGGGTATCCCTCTTTGAAGGCTGCCTCATCCACCTGGACGATCTTGATCCCGGCGCGCTGCAGGTCCTCTATCTCGTCTCTTATAACGAGGGCGATCTGTTCGCACACATCGGAGCGCTCGATGTCGTCGCGCACAAAGGACCAGTTCAAAATGGTGACGGGACCTGTCAGGATTCCCTTGACCGGTTTTCGAGTTCGGCTCTGGGCGTAGGATATGAAGTCGACGGTCATCGGTCCTCGTCTGTTTATGTCGCCATAGATTACGGGCGGTTTGACACAACGCGTGCCATAGCTCTGCACCCAGCCGTTTTGCGTGAAAGCGAAACCCGACAGCTGCTCGCCGAAATACTCGACCATGTCATTCCTTTCCGGCTCACCGTGGACGAGCACATCGAGGCCGATCTTTTCCTGGAATTCTATGCAGGAGTCGATATGGTTCCTGATCCTCAATGTGTATTCGTCCCTGGTGATGGCCCCTTTCTTCAGGTCCTGACGGAGCTTTCTCAAGGAGTCTGTCTGGGGGAAGCTCCCGATGGTTGTTGTCGGCAACGGGGGGAGTTCGAGGACCTTGCCCTGAGCCATCGCCCTTTCCGCGAAGCTGCCCTCACGGACCCTTTGCGTTATGGA
>ENA-UOXR01004531-UOXR01004531.1-bioreactor-metagenome-genome-assembly--contig:-NODE-4531-length-10823-cov-6.355126_pt1 | contig 10823 bp, 6 predicted proteins | sample MGYA00238164_ERZ764825 | MGnify/ENA primary metagenome ERZ764825 (study PRJEB28920, sample SAMN05720171) | bioreactor metagenome | isolation source: Anaerobic biogas reactor | place: USA:Washington...
CAACCGAACCGTTCTGCGGCCGGCCTGGGACTGAAAAACGGGGCAAAAAAAACAATTGCCAAATCCCCGGCCGCGGCTATCCTTAATAGGTGTCAGCCAGTCCCATGTGTGCAATCGGGTTCTCTCTTCGAAGGAGCTTCGGCATGAAACTACAGGTGGCGGGTTTGGCGGTTATGATCGCGGTCTCGGCATGGGCGGATGTCTTCAACGATTCAACCGGGGATATTGACGCGGGTCTTTCCAACGGCGCGGGAACGCTGGACATTCTGTCGGTGGAAGTCACGCATGACGCGACGGACGTGATGTTTTCGCTGACGGTCGGCGGCGACGTTTCGACCACGGACTGGGGCAAGTTCATGATCGGCATTGCCACCGGCGGCACGGGCAGCACGACGGACAACGGCTGGGGCCGGCCCATCACCCTGGACTCGCCCATCGGGGGCATGGACTTCTGGATCGGCTCCTGGGTGGACGGCGGCGGCGGCGCCCAGCTGTGGTCGTACAACGGCGCGACATGGGACCTGGACACGATGGGCAGCTACTCGTTTGCCGGCGGCGTGCAAAGCACCCTGGACTACTCCGTGCCCTTGGCAACCCTGGGCCTGGGGGAAGGCGACACCTTTTATTTCGACGTGTATGCGTCGGGCGGCGGCGGCACCGATTCCGCCATTGATGCCCTCTCCAATCCGAACGTCAGCGTCACCGCGTGGGATCAGGCCTATGTGTCGTCGGTCAGCGGCGGTGGCTTGAGTTCCTACGGTGTTGCTGCGATCCCGGAACCCGGCACACTGTCGCTGCTTGGTTTCGGCGTGCTGTCGGTGCTGGGCCTGCGCCGCCGCCGGCGGTAAATGGGCCACATCCGCCCTACTCCTTCCCCCTCCGGCGCCGGTCACGGCGGCCGGAGGTTTTTTATGCCCCTGACGCCCGCCAAACGCCGGGCCTTCCGAATCGCTGCCCTTGCCCTGCCGTTCCTGCTGCTGGGCGCGGTCGAAGGCGGACTGCGGCTCGGCGGCCGGGGCGGATACCCGCCTTTTCTGCGAGCGGCGGGCCGGCTGCCGACGGGCGAAACGCTCTGCCTTGTGGAGCCGGCGGCGAGCAAACCGTATTTCTTTGCCAATCCGGATCGCCCGGGCTACGCCGAACAAACCAATTTCCGGATGCCCAAGCCGGCGGGGACCGTGCGCATCTTCCTGGTGGGCGAATCGGCGGCCAAGGGCTATCCGCAGCCGCGCAATCTGTCCATGTCCGCGTTTCTTCAGGAGATGCTGCAGGCCGCCTGGCCGGGGCGCACGGTGGAGACGATCAACCTGGGCACCACGGCCGTTGCGAGCTTTCCGCTGGTCTATCAGGTGCGCGACGCGCTGCGCTTCGACCCGGACTTGTTCATCTTCTACCTGGGCAACAATGAATTCTTCGGGGCGTACGGCACCGGATCGCTCAGCGCCGCGGGCCGGCTGCCGCCGCGCGCGCTGCGGATCCTGCGCGGATTGCGCGGGTCGGCTCTCTTTCAAACCCTGAACGAAGCCCTGCGGCGGAAGAGCGACGGCAGCCGGACCCTGATGGAAGAAATGATGGGACGCGCGGCAATTCCGGCGGAGTCGCCCCTGCGCGCCGCCGCCGCGCGGAATCTGGAGGAAAACCTGATCGCCATGCTCGCGCACACCCGGGCGGCGGGCGTCCCGGCCATCGTGTGCACCACGGCCAGCAACGAAGCGGATCTGGCCCCGCTGGGCGCCGACGACGAGGCCGGCGCCGATCCCGCGCAACGGGCCGAAGCGCTGCGGCTCCTGGCGGAGGGCGAGGCCCGGCTGGCGGATCAGCCCGCCGCCGCCGCGAACGCCTTCCGCCGGGCCGCGGCATGCGCCCCCCGCAACGCCCGGGCCCGCTTCGGACTGGGCCGCGCCCTCGCCGCCGCCGGCGATCGCGACGGCGCGCGCGAGGCGTTTCTCGCGGCGCGCGATCTGGACACCCTGCCCTGGCGGCCGACCTCGCAGACCGAGGCGGCCATCCGCTCCGCCGCCCGCCGCATGGGTGTCCCTCTGGCTGACGTGGCCGAACGGTTCCGCCAGGCCTCCCCGCTCGGCGCCACCGGCCATGAAAGCGCCGGCGACCATGTGCATCTCACCCTGCACGGACAGGCCCTGGCCGCCCGGTGCATGGCGGAGACCATGTCCTCCCTGACCGGTCCCCTGCGGGTTTCCGACGAGGCTCTCGCCCGGCTCCCGGATTCCGAGGACCTGGCCCGGCGCTTGGGCGCGAATCCCTACGACGAGTATCGCGTGAACCACACGCTGCGCGTGCTGTTCGGCGTGGACTTCATGCGGCGCTCGAACCCGGACGCTTTGGAGCGGTTCGAGCGCGCCTGCCGCCTCGCCGAATCGGACATGTCCCCGGCCGTGCTCGAAGCCGCCCGCCAGTGGCAGACCATGCGGCCCCACGCCGGCGGCCTGCGCCCCATCGCCGGCATGGCGGCCCGGGCCCTCCTTCGGGAAGGACGCGTGGACGAGGCGGCCGGCCTCTTCGCCATCGCCGCCCGGCAGGTTCCCGACTACACCTCGTGGCACCTCGAATACGTCTATTTTGCGCTGGCCTGCCGCGAAAAAATCGCCGGGAGCCTTGCGGAGGCGGATCTGGAAACCGCCGCCCGCGCCATCGCCGAAGGCCAGTTTCTGCTGGCGCGGGGATTTTCGCAAACGGGCCTGACGGAACGCTACGTGGGCCGCCTGCACCAGCTGCGCGGCGAATGGGTCGAAGCCATCCCGCAGCTGCTGGCGGCGCGACCGCGCATGACCGCCGGGGATCTGCTCGCCTGCGACCAGGCCCTGGTCATGTCGTATATCAAAACCGACCGGATTCCCGAAGCCCGGTCCCTGATCCATGACGGCATCCGCCGCAACGGGCGCTTCGCCGGCGTCTATCGGCAATTGCTCGCCCAGCTCCCGCCCCCCGCCGCCCTTCTTCGCGACAGCGACTAACGGGCAACCGCCGGTGGGCAGGCGGTCTGGCCCGCCCCCCCCTGGTGCCGAATCGGATTTCCAGCCGGCTGGTTGCGCGCGGCGGAACCGTGGGGTACGTTGCCTCGATGAAACCGGCAACACCCATCCTGGCCCTGGCGATTCTGGCGGGAAATGCCCGGGCGGCGCCGGTTCGCGATGGCCCCGTTCAGGCCGACCTGATTTCCGAGGTGGCGGCCGTCGCGCCCGGGAAGCCGTTCACCGTCGCGTTCCGCATGACCCTGGATGAATCCTGGCACGCCTATTGGACCAACCCCGGCGATTCCGGCCTGGCCCCCTCGCTGGACTGGACCCTCCCCGAAGGCTTTTCAGCCGGCGACCTGCAGCATCCGCCGCCGACCGCCATTCCCACTCCGCCTTTCATGACGTACGGCCATGAAGGCGAGGTCCTGTTTCTGGTCACCCTGACCCCGCCGCCGGTGCTGGAGGCGGATTCCGTGACTCTTCGGGCGGAGGCGGAGTGGCTGGTCTGCCGAGACTTCTGCCTGCCGGGTTCCGCGCAGCTGGACCTGACCCTGCCCGCCGGCCCGGCCCCCGCGCCGCCGCATCCCGTTCATGCCGATGTCATCCGGCAGGCCCGGGAGAATCTGCCCAGGGCCCCGGCGGACTGGCGAATCCATGCCGAAGCCTCGGCCAACCGCTACCGCCTGCTGGCGCAGCCTCTCGGCGATGCACCGGAAACCGTCTCCTCCGCCGCCTTTTTCCCGGATTCGCCGGAGGTGATCCTTCCTGCCGCCCCGCAGGTTTTTCAGTCCGCCGGAAACGGCTTTACGCTGGAGATGGAACCGGCCGCCGGCGGAGATTCGTTTCCGGCACGCCTGTCGGGGGTGCTGATCCTTCAGGGGCCCGCCGGCCGGCAGGCGCTGCGCGTGACCGCTCCGTTTTCCAAGTCCGCCCCTTCCGACATAACCCGCACAGAAAGGAATGCCCCATGAACCCACGCCGTCTCCCCGTCTTCGCCGCCGCCGTCTTCCTGTCGGGCTGGACCGCCGCCTTCGCCGACGCGCCTCCCGGCTCCCCCGCGCCGGATTTCACCCTCCCCGATACGCATGGCCAGCCCCACAGCCTGTCCGGATTTGAAGGCCGGGTGGTGGTACTGGAATGGATCAATCCCGATTGCCCGTTCGTGAAAAAACACTACCGCTCCGGCAACATGCAAAAGCTCCAGGAGCAATTCACCGCCCGGGGCGTCGTCTGGCTCGCCATCTGCTCGTCCGCGCCCGGCAAACAGGGGCACTACCCGGCGGCGGAATGGAATACCCTTCTGGAAGAAACCGGCAGCCGGGCCACCGCGCTCCTGCTGGACCCGGACGGAACCGTCGGCCTGGCCTACGGCGCCAAAACCACCCCGCACCTGTTCGTGATCCAGGCCGACGGCCGGGTCGCCTACAACGGGGCGATCGACGACAAGCCATCGGTCAACCCCGACGACATTCCCGGCGCCCGGCCGCATCTGGCGGAAGCCCTGGAGGCGGTTCTGGCCGGCGAGCCCGTGCCCGTCGCCCGGACCACCCCCTACGGCTGCTCCGTCAAGTACTGAACCGATCCGGTCACTGGGTTTTCACGCCGTAGAACAGAATGCGACGGCCCGCGGCGGGCGGATCCTCCGCGGCCGGCAGTTCGATCTCCTCCACGCCGTCGGCGGCATGGAGGTTGGTGACGGCCCAGACCCAGTTCGCAGATTGCGCGGCATCGCCGGTCAGGTTGGTGACGGCAAAGACCACGCGGCTCCACCCGGCCAGGCCCCAGACGGACAGAGATCCGGGCTGGAAGTCTTCGATGCGCGGGCCGGCGGCCGCCCGGACGGTCCACGTTACGTTGGTTTCCAGCCAATACCCGCTGGACAGCGGAATCCGAATCAAGAACTCGCCTGCGCGTCCGCCGGCTTCCTCTTCGGTCGTCAGGGCAAAACGCGGCGTTTCATCGTCGTACTGCGTCACCTCCCACCCGTTGCGCAGGACTTCGATTCCTTCCGCCGTCACGCCGGCGGCCAGATTGGTCGGTACAAACCGCAGGTCGAATCCGCCCCCCGCCGGAATCTCCAGCGCGCCTTCCACCTCGATCCGCTCTTCGGGGCGAAATTCCCCGAGACTCACCTCGTCCACGTTGATCAGGCTCCCGGCGGGACCGGACACCTCCAGGCGGACCCGGGCAGAAGTTTCCACTCCGGCATAGACCCGATGCCGGGTGAGGTCGGCGGTCGGAACCGCCGCCGCGCCGACCGGTCGGAATTCCGCTTCGCCCTCCGCCTGCACCTGCACCTGTACCGCGCCGCCCTCGGTGCCGGCATGACCGGCGCAGGCGAATTCGATATAGCCGATTCCGTCGAAGGTATCACGGCTTTCAAGAAAGGCCGCGCCCGTTCCCGGACACTGGATCCGGGCGGCCGTGGTGCCGATGCGGGCATCACCGGGATCCCATCCGGCCCGGACGCCGGCCAGGTCCCAGCCGCCGCCGGACAGCGTCGCCGTGCGCGGATCGAACCCGATCTCGGCGAAGTCTTCGAAATGAAGATGCCTCGGATCCGGCGTTTCGCGATCCCTCACCAGAAAATGCAGGCTGTGCGTGGTGGCCAGGCCGTTGGACGTGTCCGTCAGGGTCAGGAACAGCTCGTGGTTGCCGATGTCGGCCGCCAGGAGCCCGCCGCCGATGCGATAGCGGTTGTATTGGCTGACCGTGTTGGTGACGAACGGCGGACAGGCCGTCCAGCGGGCCTCGTAGGCGTCGCTGTTCGCGCACGGTTCGCCGCCCAGGAACACGTTGGTGGACCAGACATCCAGGATTTCGTTGGTGTACAGAACCGTCCGGCCCTCCGGGCTGGCATTCCACAGCTCGAACCCGGGCGCGGAAGCGACCGTGAACGTCCAGCTCGTGGAATAGACGTACTGTCCGCCGTACACGGATACCGTGCCCGTGGCCGTGAACGTCCGCCCCGCGTCTTCAAGCGCCGGCGTGAACGCCAGGCGCAGATCGCCGTCCGCTTCCTCAACGACCGGGGCGGCGCCGGCATCGGCCGCCGCCGCGCCGTAATCCGACCAGACGCGGGGCGCGCCTTCGGCATTGAGCAGCCTGAACCGCAATTCGTACTCCCGGCCGATGGCCGCGGCGGACGCCCCGTCCACCTCCAGCACCGGCACCAGATCGCCATGCGGACGGATGACCAGGTTGTCGAGGTTGACGACCCGCCCGTATCCGCCCGTCGTCCGCAGCCGCACCCGATGACGCCCCGGACGATTCACATCCACCGTGTACATCTGGTTGCTGATATCACCCCCGGCCTCCACGCGGCAGGGATCCCCCACCGGGAGCCACTCATCGGACTCGGCCTCCTTGACCTCTATCACAAAGGTCAGAAATCCTGTCGTGCTATAGAGCATGTAGTTCACGGAAATTGACCCGAGTCCAGAGAACCAGCCGCGGCTCTCCAGGAACCCGGGCAGCGTACTGGAACTGTGCCGCAGCCGTGCCGAATACATACCGAGGGAGTTGGCCTCCGTCCGGCGCAGGTTGAACAGCATCCAGTCCATCCCGTTCAAATTCGTCGTGACGCCGATGTAGTCGGGCAGCCCGGTGGCTTCGTCCACCGCGGTATTGGTCGGATAGCTGGAAAACGGCCCCAGGGTCTCGAAATCCACCCGGCGGGGATTCAGCACCGTCAAGCGGCAGACGGCGGAGTTCGTCACCGACCCGTCCCCCTCGCCGGCCACGACCAGATAGCCGATGTCGAATTCGCGGCCGCCATCCTCCGGCGCCGGCACCAGCACCAGGGTGTCGCCGTCTTCGGCCTGCGCCCCCGCAAACCCGTTGGTCATGCCGTCCGCCGGCACCACCGACCATTCGGCGCGGGTGATGTCCAGGCCCGTGTCGTTTGCCACTTCGGCCGACACCGTGTATTCCACCCCGCCTTCGCCGTGGGCCGTCAGTGTCTCCGGCGCCAGCGTCACCTCCAGCAGGACGCCGTTGGTCCGGAGCTGGGCTCCGCCGCCGGAACCGCGGCACGGTGCCGGCCCGGCAGGACTGCGGCTCGATCCGGACGGCGCGCCTGCTTCGATCCGGTAGAACATCCGGGACGCGCCGTTCGTCAAGGCAATGGCGTGGGTCCCCGCCCCCACGGGCATGGACCACACCGGCGGCGACCAATCGCGCGGATCCGCGGTGCCGACGAGGACGCCTGACACGCCTTCCGGGAGCGTAAAGCGGAGTTCCGAACGACCGCCCGACGCCGGAGCCACCGCCAAACGCACGCCGCCGCCCGGTTCCGGCTCGACAGCCTCGATGCCGGTCATGGCCTCAAACTGCGACAGGAAGGCTCGGGCGATCCCGCCGTCGGGAATGAACAGGATATTCTCGTCGTTGGAGTACGCCGTGTTGGTCGTTGCCAGCGCCGTCAGCGTCCAGTTGGCCGACCCGTGAACGACCCAGGGGGATTCTCCGAACGGATCAATCACCATGTACTTGCAGTGAACCAGGTCGGAAAGCCCGTTATCATACTCCTCGGTGCTGGTGGATTTGGTATATGCCTCGTGGAACTGAATGCGGTTGGTCGTGGCGTATTCGGATGCGTCCAGCATCCGCTGATACTGGCCATGACTGGCGGCGGACACGTTGTCACGGTCGCTTCGCGGGATCACGCCGTGCACGGCTACGCCCCGGTCGCAGGCGGCAATCAACTGATCGGTCACGGCCGCGCGGGTCTGCTTGTTCAGCGCGAACCAGATGCTCTGCCGGGCCCCGGCGATGCGGTTGGTGATTTCCGTCTGGGCGTTGTCGCCGCCCGTCCGGCCGGACGGATACGGCGCAAACCGCGTCCAGCCGTCTTCCTCCGACTCGGCGGTGCGAAACGACGCCTTGTCATGCGGAATCCGCGACTTGGCGGGATTGGAATGGAAGAAACCGTTCAGCAGCTGGCGCAGCTCATTCGAATAGGCCAGGGCCAGGTCGCGATTGGCGAAATCCGCCAGGATGTTCCACTGCCGCGAACTGGCCCAGGCCGTGAAATTCCACGACGCGGACAGGAGACGGCTTTCCCCGGTTCCGTGGTAGAAAAAGACACCGACTTTGTGGTGCATGATGCCCGTGGAGGGCGCCCGGGCCACTTCCAGCGCGTTGCCCGGGCGGCGGGACAGCAAATCCAGCGAGCAGCCCGGCTGGAATTCGTCGGCCATATCCACACCGTTGCCCACGATAAAACCCATGTGCGCGCCGCGCGCCAGGGCGTTCGAAACCGACGTCAGAATCGGACCGGCCGCCCCGTTGGCTTCATAGCCTCCCGTCAGAGTGTACGTCGCCAAATAGCCATGATCGCCCGCCCCCAGCGCCTCAATACGCTCGACAAAGGCCTCCCGGATGTCGAACTCATTCGCGCCGATGCTGGTGAGTGTCGTGGTCTGGTCGGGACGGTTGAACACCACCCGCCAGTCCGCGCCGGTGATCACATCCGCTGCCGCCGGCGCCGTCCACAACCACAGGAAAATCAGCGCAGCCCCCCCGCTTCGCCGGAATGTGCACCCAGTCCGTTTCATGCCGTGCCAGCATCCCGCCGGCTGCGGCCGGCGTCAAGAAGGTTCCCGCTCGCTTCCTTCCGGATTGACGCCCGCCCCGATCATTCCGCACACTCGACCGCATGCATTCCGAATATGAATTCAGTCCCGTGGCGGCAGAAGACCGCCGCGGCTTCTGGGCCATGCTGGCCGTGATGGTGGGGTTCACGTTCTTCTCCGCCAGCATGTGGGCGGGTGCCACGCTGGGCACGGGGCTGCGCGCCTCATCGTTCCTGCTGGCGGTGCTGGCGGGCAATGTCCTGCTGGGCGCCTATACCGGCCTGCTCGCCTGGATTGCCGCCCGAACCGGCCGATCCACCCATTTGCTGGCCCGCCAGGCTTTCGGCGAACGCGGAGCCGCCCTGCCCTCGCTGCTGCTGGGGGTGACGCAGGTCGGCTGGTTCGGAGTCGGCGTGGCCATGTTCGCCCTGCCCGTGGGACAGCTCTTTCCCCAGGTGCCCCATCTGGCCCTGTTGTGGGTGGCCGGCGCGCTGATGACCTTGACGGCGTATTACGGCATCCAGTCCCTGACCATCCTGTCCATTGTCGCCGTGCCGGCCATCGCCCTGCTGGGCTCCGCATCGGTCGCCAAGGCCTTTGCCGACTTCGGCGGGATTTCGGCCTGGTTCGCGCAGGAGCCGGCCGGCGGCATCGGCCTGGGCGCCGCCATCGGCATCTGCGTGGGATCGTTCATCTCCGGCGGCACGCTCACGCCCGATTTCACCCGCTTCGCGCGCACCCCGCGCATCGCCGTTTCAACCACCGTGACCGCTTTTCTGCTCGGCAATTCGCTGATGTTCCTGTTCGGGGCGGTCGCCGCCGCGTTTTACGGCACCAACGACATCTCGGAAGTCATGATGAAGCAGGGGCTGATCGGCTTGGCCGTGCTGGTGCTGGGGTTGAACATCTGGACCACGAACGACAACGCGCTGTACGCCGCCAGCCTCGGCTTCGCCACGCTCGCCCGCTGGCCCAAACGGCGGTTCGTGCTGCTCAACGGATTCATCGGCACGCTGTTCGCCACGGCGGCCTACAACCATTTTGTCCCGTGGCTGAACCTGCTGAACCGGATGCTGCCGTCCATCGGCGCAGTGCTGATTCTCGACCATTTCGTGGTCCGCCGCGGAGGCCGAACTCCCCCCGATTCGCGCCCGGTTCACTGGCCCGCCATCATCGCCTGGGCTTGCGGTTTCGCCGCCGCCCAGTTCCTGCCCGGCATCGCTCCGCTGAACACCATTCTGGCCTCTTCGGCCGCCTACCTGCTGCTGGCCCGGCGCCACACCGGATGCTCCTGATCCCCCCCTGGCACCGCCGTGTGCTTTCCTTCGGCAGTTAACAGTCATAATGGATAAATATATTATCACTTTTATTTTATATAATACCTTATCAATATATATATTAATATGTTATGTATATTCATATTCCACATAGTTAATTAACTATGTGGGTTCCATTCCCGTCCTGAGCCGGACAGTATCTGCCACATCCGCGGGCTGATTTCCGGAACATGATCTTCCGCCATCCTCTCTCTGTCCGCCCGCCGGATTCCATCTCTTCCGGGCTCCTTCCCTTGCCACAACGGCATCCTTTGTTCATAGTCACGCCATGAAGCATCCGCCTGACCTCTCGTGCGTCCTGGGCATTATTCTCCTGGTTTCTTCCGGGCCCGCGACGGGTCAAACTGAAGCGAAACCATCAACGGCGGCGGAGGCCGCCCCGGTGCTGGAATGGTCCCCGGATTCGGGGGTGCTGCAATCGCTGGAATCCCTGCAGCAGGCGCTGTCGCTCAAGGAAGCCGAGGCGGCCGATCTGCAACAGCAGCTGGCCGCCGCCTCCGACGATCTGGCCCGGGAGGACCTCCGGCGGCGATTGCAGGAGGTCCGCAACGCCATCGAAGACCAGCGGCGGCAGTTTGACGGCTTTGCCGTTGATGTGGATCTGAGTCCCTTCACGCCTCAGACGGAATCCAAGTTCGACTGGCAGGAACAGGTCGGCAAGCTGCTGGAACCCATCCTGGCGGAATTCGAAAATGCCACGGCGGAAACCCGCGTCATCGGGCAGATCCGCACCCAGTTGAATTCGGTCCGCAAACGCCGGGACCTCGCGGCGGAAGCCGTCCACAATCTGGAGGCGCTGCTGGGCCGGCCGGCTTCGCCGGAACTGCAAACGCGCCTGACCAACCGCCTGGCTGAATGGAAACGGATCTGGGAAGAGGCGGAAAATGAATTCTCCGCGCTGGACATCCAGTTGCAAAGCCGGCTGGCCGCCC
>ENA-UOXR01004534-UOXR01004534.1-bioreactor-metagenome-genome-assembly--contig:-NODE-4534-length-10821-cov-9.350176_pt1 | contig 10821 bp, 8 predicted proteins | sample MGYA00238164_ERZ764825 | MGnify/ENA primary metagenome ERZ764825 (study PRJEB28920, sample SAMN05720171) | bioreactor metagenome | isolation source: Anaerobic biogas reactor | place: USA:Washington...
TCGGCAAGTGCCTTCGGCGGGAGTTTGTCTCCCCCGGATTATTGATAAGATACCACAAATATGTCGTAGTTCCCGAGAATGATAAGGTCCTGCAGTTGGGGTTACAATAATCTTTGTGCGTTTTAATCAGATACCATACTTATTTATTTTGATCACAATCTCATTCGCACACTTGACCTTTGCATTTATATGTGCTATAATTTTCTCTACACAGCAGCATCATTGAAATGCTCAGACTCTGACACCAGGGGATAAACCCTTCAAAATAAAGGAGAAGAACTATGTTTCAAGATCGCATACGAGAAAACTATGAGAACCTGACGCCAGGCTTCAGAAAGCTGGCGGATTTTATCATGAACAGCACCCTTGACGCGGCTTTTCTCACCGCGACCGAGCTTTCCCGCCGCGTGGGTGTCGATCCGGCTACCGTAGTGCGCTTTGCGCAAGAACTCGGTTATTCGGGCTTTCGCGAGCTGTCCCGCGAGGTCAAGCACTACGTGCGCGATCAGGTGACAGCAACCTACCGCAAAGCCGGCGAGGCGGAATCCATCGAGACGTTGCTCCATTCGCTTGTAGAAAACGCCGAGCAGAACATGCGGCACTTCGTCACCACCGATCTGGCAAACGTCGTCAAGGCTGTCGAGATTTTGAAGAAAGCTTCACACATCTGGTTTACCGGCGAGTTCACTGGCTACGACTTGGCAGTCTTCATGGCCAAGAAATTCAAAGCCTACGGCGTGCCGGCCAGCGTGTTCTATCCGGGGATGAACGAGACAGCAAGCGTGCTTCCACAGATGCAGCCCGGCGAGGCGTTGGTCACCTTCGTCGGCGCTGAACCCAACATCGACACCGGATACGCCGTCCACATGGCCCGCGAGAAAGGCGTCAAGACCATCGCCGTGACCAGTTCCGGCGTAGCGCTACCCGCGCGCAAAGCCGATCTGACGGTCATCGTCCCCGGCAAGTCCCCCATCGGCATTCCCACCTTTGGCACACTGATGCAAGTCGCCAGCCTGATTTGGGAAGCGGTGATGAAAGAACGCGTCGAAGCAGCCGGACAGAAAATGGAAGACCTCCAGGTCAACTTGGAAGCGCTGCTTCAATTGCGCGCCGCCACCCCAGAGTACGAGGTCGCCACAGCGGAATAGTACCGCAGATTTACGTCATACAGCGGTGTTGCCTGGCAAGGGCAACGCCGCTGTCGTTTCGATGCACCTACTCCCGCACCCGGCGCTTCAGCCGCGCGGCCAACGTCTCCGGTTCCGGGCCTCCTTCAGCCTCGCGCGAGGGTGGCGAAACCGGCGCTTTGGCCGAAGGGACACCCTCGCCGCTCCGCGCTTTTTCCGGCGGAACGGTGTCCATCACAACCGGCGGCACTTCTTGGGACGTGGCCTTCCGCTTCTGGCGAAGCGTTGCCGCCAGCGAGGCGGATGTTCCCGCTGCCGGCTGCGCCCCACGCGAACGCCGCCGCCACGCCTTGGGTAACAATCCCAGCAAGCGTGTTCGCACCCAAGCGAAGAAGTGCGTGACATCCGTTCGCGTCAGTGCCAGCCGCCGCCACGCAATATCCACCGGCCACGCCAGCGCTACCAGCAGGACAAACAACGGCATCAATGGCTCGCCTGTGATTCGGCCTCGAAGATCGTGGACGAACACCGCTTCCGCAGTCTCGATGCGCGCCGCGCCGCCCTGTGCCGCCAGACGCGCTACGGCCGCACCAGCATCGCCGGGGACGTACTCCGGCGGCGACGGCGGTACCCATCCGGTCGCCAGGTCACGATCACCGTACAGACGTAGCAACACAGCACTGCGATCCTGCGGTGTAAAGCGCCCTTCGTAGCGGCCCGGCGCGCGTTGGATCAAAGGCACAGTCTGTGTAGCGCCCTCCCCCAAAGACGGAGAGACCTGCACCTTTAGCGACAATCCGTCCACGTAGCCACTATCCGAATCGACCACATCCACCACCACCCGCGCACCACCGTCATCGTGCAGGACACGCAGCGCCAGATCCGTATCGGCGGGGGATGCCAACACGGCGCGCACCACCGCACTCCAGAAATCCACGAAACCATCCCATTCCACCCAACCCGCCGCCCAACGTCCCGTCGCGTCTGATGTCCACGCCACGGAACGGCCCAGGCCGTATTGCCATACCGCGAGCAGCGGATCGCCGTTCAGCGCCTCCCAAACCACCTGCGATGCGCTTTTGGGTGTCGTGGCGACGTAGCCACGCAGCGGGGGCGCTACGGTGATACTGGCGAGGGGCAACCACGGCGTCAACGGCGCAGGATAGAACGTCTCCTCGACGATATACGACCGTTTGGCGCGCGACGTCTCTTCGGCGAAAATCGCGGGTAGGTCGGCGGCGCGCTGCGTCAGGTAGAAGCGCCCGTTACCGGTTTCGGCAACGCTCATCAAAAAAGAAACATCCTGCCCCGCACCAATCGCCACCACGCTCACCGTCATTCCCTCCTCCACCAACTCCCACACCAGCGCCGAGACGTTCTCCTGATGTTCGGCATCCGCGCCATCGGCCAGCAGCAGAATGTGCCGCTGTTGAGCAGGAGAGAGCGTCACGCCGCGCAGCAAGTCGGCGGCATAGAGCAAGCTTTCGCGCACGTAAATGCCGCCTCCGCCCATCTGCAAACGGCGCAGTTGCGCAATCACCATGTCGCGTTCCGTCATCGAAGCGGGGCCAATGGTGTCCGCTGGACGGTCATCGTAGGCAACGACCGCCAACGTATCCGCATCGTTCAACGTTTCCGCCACACGGATCGCCGCCTCCGCAGCCAGTCGGATTTTCGTTGTTCCGCCCTCCTGCGCGCCCATACTGCCGGACTTGTCGATTATCACCGCCATCGCCATCGGCGGAAAGCGCGTAGGGTCCTGCACCTGCATCTGTACCGGCAGCGCCTCCTCCAATGGCGTGCCCAACCAACCGCCGACGCCGTAACTCTGCGGCCCACCCACCGCCACCAGCCCGCCGCCCAGATCGCGCACGAATGCGCGCAGACTGTTCAACGATTGCGGCGCAAAGCCCCGCGCAAGCGTATTGACCAACACCACGCCTGCATAGTCTACCAATCCCTGCACGGACAGCGGAAGTGCATCGGGCGTCGTCTGCTCAACGGTCAGTCCGGCGCTCTCCAGGGCGTGCGACACGGCCTCACGGTCTTCCGGCGCACCCACCACCAGCACGCGCGGCGCGCCCTGCACCAACACCCAGCCATCGGCGCAGTTATTTTGGGTGAAAGTGTCCGACTCTGGTTCGATGCACACGCGCATGGGAACAAAACCCGATGCATCCGCCGTAAAAGCGAACGCCACACTCGTCTCCACGCCGCGCAGATCGACCTCGCCGTAGCCGGTCTGCCCGGCCGCCGCCCAGGCAAAGCCGACGTTCTGCTGCGCATTGCTGCCGATCTTAACGGTCGCCGGAACACGATCGCCGGGATAGACGCGCGCGGGCAGGGACACATCCGTAATCCACGCCTCCACACCTGGCGTGCCCGAACCGGTCTGCACAAGCTGCACATCCACGCCGCGCGTCACGGCTTCGCGCATCGCCCATGCGCCCAAGCCAGAAGTCTCCAGCCCGTCCGTCAGCACCACCAGGCGGCCCGGCGCGCCCTCAGGGATGAGTGCCAGGGCCAGCCGCACGGCTTCTTCGATGCGAGTGGCGTCAATGCGCGGCAACGTCGCCACCCCTGGCAACTCGGATGTAGTCGACAACGGGCGATCCACCCACGCATCTCCGGCAAAAACGACCAGCGCGGCGCGATCCTGCGGCGACTTGCGGGCCAGCGACTCCTCGACAAATGTCAGTTGCGCTTCCCAGGCGTCCCGCGTGCTGGCCGAACGATCGAGCAGGAAGACGACGGCCAAATCGCGCGTGCGGCGTCCGCTGTGGGCACCAAACAGCGCCATGAGCAACAGAACCACCAGCGCCAATCGCAACAGAAACGGGAGTTTTACCGCAGAGAACGCAGAGGCCGCGGAATTGGCAAGGTTCCGGAGTCTCGGGTTTAAGCTCTCAACGTTCAACTTTGCACGTTGCACGCGCTTGCGCCGCCAAGACGGTCCCCACCACAGGATTGCTTCCAGCAACAACAGCAGTAACGCTGCCGCAACGCCCCAACGGCTCAAGTCGCGCCAGCCGGGGACAGCATCTGCCGGAGGGACAACGCTCTCCCCTACGCGCACTTCCCGTGGGCGTAGATCGGTCTCGACGGCATCGAGCAGGGAGAGCGCTGCATAACTCAAAGCGGTTCCCGCGGACGTCTCCGCTTCGACACGATACAGGCCCGCCGCAGTTTCTGTCGTCTGCGGCGCGTCCAGCATTAGGGGCAGGCGGCGGTCATCGGGCGTGATCAGCGTGGCAGCCGTTGCCGCAGTCGAAAAAGGCGGCGCCCACGGCAAGCCGGACGGCAACGATAGTGTCGGCTCCGTCGAAAGCTGCGGCATCAACCAGCCCATCAGGTTGGCGGTGAGAATAGGGAAAGCCAGGCGCAGCGGCAAATCCGAGTCGCGCAGATCGAACGCCATGCACGCAATGCGCTGTCCGGGCCGCTCGACGGTCCACATGAGCGGCCCGCTCGCCGTCTCTACCAGCACATCCGCATCGGCGGGGAGCGTGTAGGCTCGCGCGCTCGACACGTGGACGTCGGCCCAGTCGACGTAGCTGAGCAATGGGTGCGACCACTGCCCGCGCACGGACATGGTCGGCGTTACCAGCGCGCCCGCCTCACCGCACGGTGAGGCGCCGTCGGGCGCGATAAGCCACAAGCCGGTCGAGGGGAGCGTCGCCGTCACCGGGCCATCGGCGACAATGACGGCGTAATCGGCAGCTTCCGCGCCGTCGGCCAATGTTGCGGCCTGTGAGAGGGCCAGGTCAGGCAGCATGGACAACGCCTGCGCCAGGAAACGATTGCCCGGCGTTACCAGGAGCGCGCGCCCGCCCTCGCTCGCCGCGAGCGTCACCCACGCGCGATCATCGAGGGCGAGCGAATCTTCCCCCTCAAGCTGCGCCTCAACCCACGCCAGAGCAGGTAAACCTTCGAAGCTGAGCGACGCCACACCCCACTCCGGCAAATCGACGACGCGGCGTCCCACCAGCACACCGTCGGCGTAAAGCGCCAGGGGACGCGACGTCGCCGCGCCAGCGTTGTAGACTTGCGCGAAGGCCGTTAGCCCTGCGGCGGTGCGCCGCAAGGCGAAGGCGACGAGGCCGGCGTTGTCGGCAGCAGCCTCCTGCCCCACAAGGACGAGGCGCGCCCTACCGGGAAGTGCGGGCAGGGCTTCATCAAAGGCGGCGTCGGTCACGAGGAGCGTGGTGACGTCGTCCCCCGTTGCCAACCCGGAGGCCAACGCTGCCGCTGCGCGCCAGTCCGCCAGGCCATCGACAGGCGCAGCGGTATCGAGGACACGCCGTAGCGCCGTGGCGTCCCCGCTTTGTAAGAGCAGGCGGGGCGTGGGACCAGCGGCGATCAGGGCCACGCGGTCGCCGGGGTCAAGCGTCGCCGCCAGATCGCGCAGGGCGCGCAGCGCCGCGTCGAAGCGCGTGGCGTTGCCGGGGCCGATAACAGCCTGCATGCTGGCAGAACTGTCGAGAAGCACAATTGTCTGCCCGTGGAACGTCAGGGGGGCGGGAATCGCCGGGCGCGCCAGGGCAAAGACCAGCGCGAGCAGTACCAACAATTGCAGTAACAACAGCCAGTTGCGACGGAGCTTTTGCCAGGGGCGGTTGGCGTGCCGGTCGGCCAAGACAGCCTTCCACAGCAATAAACTCGGCACGGGCGCGTTCTGCCGGCGCAGCCGCAGCATGTACAGCAGCACAATGGGCACCGCCAACAGCAGGCCCAACAATCCGGCCGGATTTAGTAGACGCATACGCTCCCGTCAGCCGTTAGAATTGATCGATGAGCCATCCAATAGAATATGATAACATCCAGATCAGGCTGGTGACGACAAACAAGCCGAGCAGTCCCACCAGCACATTCACAATGCGGGCGGTTTTCCCCTCCGTGCGCCGAGTCAGCCGCGAACCAGCCTGCTCGAAACGGTCCAGAGTGAACAGCGTCGCGCCGATAGCGCCGCCGACCAATATCACCATCATGCGATTGGCGGGCGGCTGCCAGCCGAATGATGGACCAATTTGCATGGCAATAGCCATCGCCAGTATACCGATCGCCGCCCCCAGCAATTGCTTTCCCCATCCGCGCGTCACCGGAGGTTCGGTTTGTTTTGGGCGTTGTGACGTTTCTGGCTGCGTTTGTTCTGGTTTTTCTGTCATCGAAATCCCCCTCGGAAATAGTTGGGCGATTAAAGTCCCCTTGCACCTCGCCTTTTGGGCGCAAAATACTGCCCCCGATGCATTCTCATATAGATTCCACCCTCATTGTACAGTCGGCGTGAAGAAGGGCAAGCGGGAATCAAAAACAAAGACGGCCCGGAGGCCGTCTTGTGTGCATTTGACAAGATTTCACGCGGCTGCGCGCACGAGTGCGCGCTTGTGATCGTGTTCTTCCCACACCACAAGCAGAGGCACAGCCACACACAGCGAGGTGAATGTCTCAGAAAGCATACCCACCAGCATCACAGCGATGAAGGGTTTGATCGTCGATCCGCCAAAGAGCAAGATGGCGACCATGACGAACATGGCGTTGAGCTGCGTCGCCAGCGAACGGTGCACGGTCTCCAGCACGCTGCGGTTCACGATCAATTCGAACGGCTCGCCACGATGCCGCGGGATGTTTTCGCGAATGCGGTCGAAGACGACGATCACGTCCTGCACAGAGAAGCCGATTACGGTAAGCAACGCCGTCAGGAAGAGCGCGTCGGCCTCCCAGCCCTGCAAGATGCCCATCAGTGCGTAAAAGCCCAGGGTAATGACGACGTTCACCAGCATCGCCACAATCGACACCACACCGTAGCGGAAGGGGTTAGGCACTTTGCGGAATGAGAACCAGATAAACCCCAAAACCGCAATCGATGCCGCCAGGACCGCCAGCGCAGCATATCGCGCCACTTCGGCCCCGACGGTGGACTCGACCGTATTCCAGTTCGAGAGCGTGCGGTTGATGTGCCCAACCCGTGTTTCGAGATCGTCGAGGATTTTCTGCACCTCTTCAGTCTCCGCGAAGCGCGTGCGCACCTGCCACATGTTATCGTCAACCGCACCGAGCCGCTGCACGATGGCCCCCGTATGGCCATTATCGACAAAGACCTCACGGATCGATACCTCGTCGACCGGCGCATCGAATTGCAGGACGAAGAGCGTACCGCCTTTGAAGTCGATGCTGATGCGCAGGAATTGCCCATCGAATAAAATGGCCGAAACCACCAACGCGACCAGACTGAGGGCGATCAAAACCCCGGCAATGGTAAAGAAAAGACGTCGATTTTGTACGAAGTTAATCATAGCCGTTCCTCCTACAGCCCCAGCAGCCAGGCGCGTTTCTGAATCCACTCCCCGGCAGCACCGAAAGCCACACGCACCAGCGTGCGTGTCACGAAAATAGCCGTGAAGAGGTTGACCACTGTCCCGATTGCTAATGTGATGGCAAAGCCTTTCACCAGACTCGCGGCGAAGGCATTGCCAAAGATGTAGAGGATGAGGCAGGTCAACAACGTCGCCAGGTTGGAGTCGCGCACCGAAGTCCACGCACGGGAGAAACCTGCTTCGGCCGCCCGCTTCAGCGAGCGCCCGTGCCGTAGTTCCTCCTTCATCCGTTCGAAGACGAGGATATTGGCATCCACTGCCATCCCCACGGAGAGCAGGAAGCCGGCAATACCCGGCAGCGTCATCGTCACCGGTACAAGTTTGTAGAGCAGCAAGTTCAGCAGGACGTACAACGCCAGCGCCAGGTCGGCGGCCAGCCCATTAATGCGATAGTAAATCAGCATAAACAGAAAAACCACCGCCAGTCCCACGATACCGGCGCGCACGCTCTTTTCCACGGAGAGCGATCCCAGGCTCGGGCCGATCGCTTTATAGCTTTCGATCTTCAGCGGGATCGGCAGCGCGCCGTACTGCAATTGGACGGCCAGTTGGCTCGCCGACTCGTAGGTGAATTGGCCTTCGATCGTGGCCTTCCCGGAAGGGATAGAGGTTTGGATATTCGGACAAGAAATGATACGCTTATCCAAGATGATGCACAGGGCGTTCCCAACGTGGCTTGCCGTATAGCTCGCAAATTTGGACGCCGCTTCGGGCTTAAATTCGATGGCGACGAGAGGCTGCGACGTATTTGGGTCGCGGACAACATAGGCGCTGTCCAGTTCGCCGCCGGTCAGCTCGGTGGTAAACAGAAACACATCGGTCATCGCGGAAGTGCTTTGGATTTCGGCCTCAGACATCAGGTGGGTGGTGCTAATCGGCATCTGTAACTCTCTCAGCGCATAGAGCGTATCGGCCGTCACACCGGCCGGCGGGGTGGCAAATTCGAGCATCGCCGTCTCGCGGATCGTATCGACGGCCTGCGCGGGGTCTTCGATGCCGGGGATTTCCACCACGATACGCTCTGTACCCTGAACCTGCACCACGGGTTCGGTCAGGCCCAGAGCGTTCACGCGGTTCTCAACGATGTTACGTGCCGTCGCCATATCCTGCGCGCCGACCGTGCGGCCCTCCGGCAAATCGGCCACCATCAGCACCTGCAACCCACCCTGCAAATCCAACCCCAGTTGAAAGTCCAGGTTCCGCGAGGAGGCTGGCTGCCAGAAAAACAGATTCGTGACCCATTCCGGATGTTGTTGCCACACAACCCCGTAAACTGCCACGGCGGCCAAGAGAAGGATCAACACAAAGTAAATGATGTTTCGTCTTTCCATAACAACTCCTGACAAGAAAAGAAGGCCCTCCCCGGAAAAAGCGAGCGCCTTCCAGATAACAACGAAGGACATTATAGTCTGGCAGGGGGATTTGTCAATCTAATCCATCTTGTGCTATACTTCAGACGATGAATAAACCCATGGATACGCGACGAAAGACCGAACCGTTCTTTTTCCCCGGCGGCGAGCCAGGCGTGCTGCTAATCCACGGGTTTCTCACCGCGCCGGGCGAATTGCGGCCGCTGGGCGAGCATCTGGCGGCGGCGGGGATGACGGTGAGCGGCATCCGTCTGCGCGGGCACGGGACGCAGCCGGAGGACCTGGCGAAGGTCTCATGGCAGGATTGGCTGGCGGACGTCGAGGCTGGGCTGGCCGAGCTGCGACGACACTGCGCGCGGGTCTGCGTCGCCGGGCTGTCACTCGGCGGGGCGCTGGCCCTGCGTGCCGCCGCCCACACCCCAGTCGAGCGCGTCGTCACATTCTCCGCGCCAGACAGTGCGCTGGCGCGCCATCCCCTACTGAAGCTGGCAAAGGCCGGGGCAAGGATCGTCCACTACATCCCCAAGATCGGTTCGGACGTGCGCGAACCGGAGGCGCGGCGCGCGCATTTCACATACACGCGCGTACCGCTGCACGGCGTCCTGCAAATTATCGCGCTCATGGGAACTATAGACGCGCAGTTGCCGCACATCAGCGCCCCCGCCCTGCTAGTACAGGCACGCCACGATCTGGTGGTGCCGCGCCAAACCCCGCAGCGCATCGCCGCGCGACTTGGCGGGCCAGCGCGCATTTTCTGGGTCGAGCGGGGCGGGCACACGGTTGTTATGGATTACGACCGTGAGATCGTGTTCGCACAAACGCAAGCATGGCTCGCGAACGGCGGGTAGACGCCGCAAAACGCACAACGAAGTGCAATTCCCCCGTTTAGTGCAACCCCTCATCCACTCACGCGTATACATAATGCATGCATGTTATTTCTCAAGCTTCATATTTGCCATTTTTTAAGGGAGGGCACTGTGTCAAATCGAAAGAAAAGCAAGATGACCTCTGGACTTGTTTTGATTTTGCTGGGTATAGTGTTGCTGGCATTGCAGGTGTTTCCCGGCCTGAGTGCGTGGTTCAACTTTACGTTCACCTGGCCGATGATCATCATTTTTGTCGGTTTGGGGATTTTCATCATCGGGCTGCTGTCGGGAGAACCCGACATGGCGATCCCAGCCTGTATCGTCGGTGGCATCGGCGGCATCCTTTACCTCCAGACCACCGGCGTACTCACGTGGCAAAGTTGGGCCTATATGTGGACACTGATCCCCGGTTTTGTCGGCTTGGGGATACTGATTGCCGGGCTGCTCAACGGGAAACGCAAACAGATCGGGGAAGGGTTGGAAAGCATCCTCAGCAGCGCCGTCCTTTTCACCATCTTCGGCTCACTGTTCGGCGACCTCTTAGGGTACTTCCCTCTCAAACTCTACCTGCCGTTCGCGCTGATCGCCCTGGGCGTGATTATGTTCATCCGCGCGCTGATACAACCGGTCAAGCGCGCGACACGGGAATAAGTGGGGAAACGAGAATGAAAGGAATCGAATCGAAAACGCTTTTGGGCATTCTGTTGATTATAGGCGGGTTGTTTTTCCTGATGCAAAGCCTGGGGCTGCTCATGTTGGATGACCTCTGGCCCATTATCTTCGCTGCGGCGGGCGCGGTCTTTCTCTATAACTTTGTCCGCCAGCGTCAGAACTGGTGGGCAGTCATCCCCGGCATGGCATTGCTGGGCATTGGCACGCTAATTGCCTTCGACCAAATCTTCCCCAGGGCCAATGACGCCTGGGGCGGAGCAATCTTCCTGGCAGCCTATCCGCAGCCTTCCTGGCAGTCTACCTGCGCACGGCAGGCCACGAGTGGTGGGCCATTATCCCCGGCGGTGTACTGGGAACATTGACGATTACCATCTTGCTCGAGCCACTTTTGGGCGACGGATTCACCGGCGGG
>ENA-UOXR01004538-UOXR01004538.1-bioreactor-metagenome-genome-assembly--contig:-NODE-4538-length-10812-cov-5.919773_pt1 | contig 10812 bp, 10 predicted proteins | sample MGYA00238164_ERZ764825 | MGnify/ENA primary metagenome ERZ764825 (study PRJEB28920, sample SAMN05720171) | bioreactor metagenome | isolation source: Anaerobic biogas reactor | place: USA:Washington...
GGCGGCCTACACCAACGTGCGGATCCAGGTGCTGTTCCGCGAGCGGTGAGCGCGACCTCTTTCCCCCATGCCGGAAGGGCCCGGGGATTGCCGATCCACGCCCCTCGGGGGGGCGGTCATAATCCCAGGCGGGCGCGCGAGCGCAGCAGCAGGGTCCGGTCCAGCGGCAGGCTTCCGGTCCGGGCAATCTCCGCCTGGCCCTCGAAACTGAGCAGGAAGTTCAGGAATTCGCGGATGACCGGCGGCAGGTCTTCGATGTCCGGCGCGTTGGCATAGACGAAAAAGAACCGGACCAGGGGATAGTCCTCGCCGTAGATGCGGCTCGGCAGGGGCGGATAGCAGGGTTCATCCGTCTGGCGGGCGACGGCCAGCACCTTGACCCGGCCGTCGCGGGGGCGGTGGTTGCTGAACGCGATGGCCTGCGGATCGCCGGCCAGGGCCTCTTCGGGGTGCTCCACCCATCCGATGGACCGGATGTCCTCCCGCCAGGGGCCGCCCATCAGCACGGCGTCCCGGAAAAATCCCGAGGTTCCGTAATGCAGGGCGCCGGCGACGGCATGGATGGGCCGCCCGGCCCCCCAGGCGCCGGCGCCGGCTTCCTCCCAGGTGCGGATCGGCTGCAGGGCGCCGGCGCGGAGTTCGGTGCCGTAGATCGCGTCGAGCTGGGGGACGGTCAGGCCGTCGAGCGGATTGTCCGGGTGGACCAGGATCTGCAGGGCATCGAGGGCGATGCGCGCTTCCAGGACCGGGTAGCCGAACCGGCGGGTGAAGGCTTCGCGCTGGGCGGAGGTCATGGGCACGCTGCTGATGCCGAGTTCGGCGGAGCCGTCGAGCATCCCGGCAAGGATGCCGGTGCTGCAGTCGAACCGGCGTTCCCGGGTCCAGGCGACGCCGGGGTGGAGCTGGGCCAGGCGGTTCAGCACGCCCTGCAGAAACAGCTCGGACGTTCCGGAATAGGCCGGCACGAAGCGGCCCGTCAGCGGGCCGGGGGCGGGGTGATAGTGCGGATAGTCCGGGGCGGACAGCATCCGGTGGCCCAGCGGGTTGACCTCGGCCAGCGAAGGCGGGTCGGCCGCAAAGGCCGGGAGGCCGGCCATCAGCAGGCCTATCAGCATGGCTTTCTTCATGGGAACCTCCGCGTGGCGGCTTTTTCGGGCAGGCGGGCGAGGCGGGCAATGGCGTCGAATTCCGCGGCGAGGGCGCGGCGGAAGCCGGGCGCGCCCCAGGTGACGGCGTACTGGTGGGGGCCGGCGTGCGCGGCCCGTTCCAGCGCCGTCCGGAGCGCTTCCGGCGGGTCGAAGTCGGGAAAGCCCTGCGACAGGTTGACTGCGCCGTGCTCCATGGCGACGCGCGTCATCCGGCGGATGACCGACTCGGTGAAGCGGCCGACGCGCTGGCTGGTCCGGGGCACGAGCGGGGGGCTATTCGACGGGCGCGGATTCGGCCAGGTACCGCTCCAGGGCGCCGGTGATTTCGGCGTGATCCGGCGCGAGGGCGGCGGCCTTGCGCTGCCAGTCCAGGGCCTCGGTGCGCTCGCCGGCATCCCACAGCGCCCGCGCGTAGGTGTCGAGGATGTTGGCGTCCTGCTCGTTCGACAGCTCCAGGGCTTTCCGGGCGAGGCGGGTGGCCAGCGGCAGGTCGCGCTGCTCGACGCTCCGGCCGGTGAGGATGAACCAGGCGATTTCGTTGAGCATCAGGGGGTCCTGCAGGTCCAGGGCTTCCAGCTGCGCGGCCAGTTCGGCGGCGCGGGCCGGATCGCCGTCGGCCCCGACGGCTTCGAAGTACGGCTCGAGGATGGCCTGGGCCTGCTGCATGTCCCGAGCCTGGCGCTGCCGCTGCGCGATGTCGAGGGTGCCGGCGGCGGCCTCGGCCAGCACGGCGTCCAGCCCGCCTTTCGGGTGTCCGATCCAGGCGATCTGTCCCTGGTGAACCAGGAACGCGGACGGGATGCCGCTCTGGCCGGCGGCCTCCATCCACTGCGTGGCCATGAACTGGTCCGGGTCGTCCATCGCGACGGCGTAGTCCATCTGGTCGCCCATCTCCTCGACAAAGCGCGCCACCCGGTCCGCGGCGTCTTCGCCGCGTTCCCAGACGCTGACGCCGATGAATCCGATGTCCGGATGGCGGTCGGCGAGTTCCGACAGGTGGGGGATGGTGGCGCGGCAGGGCCCGCACCAGGTGGCCCAGAACTCCACGACATAGGTCTTGGCGGGATCCAGGGTGTCCACGGGTCCGCCCTTGATCCAGGAGCCCACCTTCAGGTCCGGGGCGGGATCGCCAATCGTCAGGGGTTCGGCCACGGCCGCCAGGGGAGCCAGCATCGCGACGGTCAGCAGGATCGGCAGGAGTTTGCGCATGGGATTTCCTTGGGTGGGGGGTGTCCCTTGGCGACAGTAAACCCCATCCGGTCCGCCGGCACAAGCGGGAAAAAAGGGCCGGGGAGGGGGGGCAGGGCTGCGTCAAGAAAGCGGCTCATCGGGGACGATTCGCCCTACCCCCACCCGCCCTTTCTCGGAAAGGGTAGGGCGAGGCATCCCTGCCGAGCCGGACTGTTCTGAAAACACCTTTCTTGACTCAGCCCTGGGCCGTTGGGCGCATCTGCAATTCGGTGCAAATTTTCATCTGGTTTTGCATTCAATAGCGTTTTCTGGAGGGGCAGGCTCTGTCCTGCCCGGTTTCCGGCGGGATCGCCGAATTCCAGGCGGGCAACACGGAGGTTGCCCCTCGTGTGCACGCGGCTCTTGTCGCGTGCGGTGGCCAGGATCCGCGCGGGACAGAGCCCCGCGCTACGAGGGCCCATTCCGGTGATGACCATTCGCAGAGGCGCCCGGTTCCGGATTTTCCACGGCGTGGAAAAAAGTTTTCCATGGCGTGGAAAACGCCGGGGGAGGGATCAGGCCTGGCGGTCGTTGATCCGGTTGGCGAGGTCGAGGAGCTCGCCGGGGGCGAGGATGGGCGGGTCGAAGCAGCGGTCGTTGATGAAGCGGACGGCGTCGCGGACGAGGAAGACCTTGCCTTCGCCGCCGGTGATGCGCAGCCGGACGGCGGGATGGGTGAAAACGGCGAGGGCATGGATGCGGTCGTCGGGGACCTTGGCGGCGAGCAGCGCGATGAACATGCGCCGCTGGCGTTCGACCTGCAGGACGGGGCTTTTGACGATCCGGGTCTTGCCGTCCGGGCGGAGCTGGGTCCATTGGGTGTCGCGGACGTCGCCGGTCAGCGTGCCGGCCCAGAACTTGGATTCGATGACGTAGAGCCCGGAGGGGGCGAGGACGAGGTGGTCGATCTGGCAGCGTTCGTGGGCGATGCGGAAATCGAGGTCGTTGAGAAGGACATGGTCGTCGGCAAGCTGCTCGGCGAGGCGTTCGGCCATCTGCTGCTCGCCGCGGCGTCCGCCTTCGAGGTTGCGGCGTTCGGCGGCGATTTCACGCAGGCGGACTTCGTAGCCGGCGGCGCAGAGGACGGCGAAGGCGCCGAAGACCAGTCCGGGGTAGGCGCCGGTGCGATGGGCGTGCAGCGCGCCCCAGGCGAGCAGGGCGAGGGCCGCGGCCCAGACGGCGATCCGCACGGGATGGCGGACGGCGAGTTCGCGGGCAATGGCGGCCTGCCGGCGCCGGAGGCTGGTTTCGGTGCGCAGGATGCGGGCCATGCGGCGACCCCCGGCGGACGGATCAGCCCGCCCCGCCGGACTGGCGGTTGAGACCCTGGGCGAGCTTTTCGACCTCGGCGTTGGAGAGCACGGGCTTTTCGAAGCAGAAGTCGTTGATGAACGTGACGGCCTGTTCGGGGGTCATCACGCGGCGTTCGGCATTGGTCACCGCGAGCTCGGCCTCGGGATGGGCAAGCACCACCAGCCCGTAGACGTTTTCCCAGATGAGGCTGGTGCCCTTGAGCCAGTTGCAGAGGATGCGGCGCTCGCGCTGGACGCGCCCGACGGGATTGCGCGCGGGGCGGATTTTCCCGCCGGGGGAGCGGATCTTCCAGGTGTAGGCCTGCTTGGCGGTGTCGCCGATGATCTTGCCGCTCCAGTTCAGCGTGTTGATCACGAACATGCCGGAGGGGGCCACGACGAGGTGGTCGATCCAGCATTTCTCGCGGCCGACCTTCAGATGCAGGTCGTTGAGCACGAAATGGTCGTTGGCGAGCTTGTCGTCGAGAAGACGCGCGACGTCTTCCTTGGCGCCGCGCATGCCCTGCATGTCGGTGTATTCCTGCTCGTTCTCGCGCCGGCGGGCTTCGTGGCCGAGGGCGAGGAACGCGAGGAAGGCGCCGAAGATCAGCAGGCCCCAGCCGCCGCTGCCGGCGGATTTCCAGAGCAGGCCGGCGAGCACGGCGACGCCGGCGGCGCCCCATTCCAGAAGGCGCATGCGCCGGAACAGGGCCAGCTCGCGGGCGATGTCGTCCTGGCGCCCGGCCAGGCTGCGTTCATTGGTAAGGGTCTTGGCCATGGAGGGACTCCGGGGTCAGGGGGCGGCAAGGACTTCGGCAAACGCGACGGTTTCGCGCCGGGCCGTGATGCGGGCGCGGACGGTTTCGCCGACGTTGGTGGCGCCGGTGACGAAGACGACCAGGCCGTCAATCTTGGCGACGCCTTCGCGGTCGGGGAATTTTTCGGAGCGCTCCAGGATTTCGAGATCGAGTTCGGCGCCGGCGACGACATGGTCGAGGGCGGCCTTGGCGGTGTCGGGGGTGAAGGCGCGGCGGATGACGTCGCCGGCGGGGGGCGTGGCGCCGCTGCCGGCGGGCTTGCCGGTGGGGACGGCGTTGGCGGCGCGGTCGCGGCGTTCGGTGATGCGCACATGGACGGTTTCGCCGAGGGTGGGGACGCCCTGGACGAAGACCACGAGCCCGTTGACGCGGGCGACGCCGTCCACGCCGGGGTTCTGGCCGGATTCTTCGCTGATGACGACGTCCATTTCGGCGCCGGGGACCACATGGGCGGCGGGGTCGCCGGGGCGGGGCTGGAAGATCCGCCGGACCGGCCGGACGGAAGTGGGCAGCGGATCGGTGCCGGCGGGCTTTCCGGTCGGTTCGGCGAACGCGATGCGCTCCTGGCGGCCGGTGATGCGGACGTTGACGCGGCGGCCGACTTCGGGGACCCCGTTGACGACCACGACGAGGCCTTCCACGCGCGCGATGCCTTCGAAACCGGGGTTTTTCGAGGATTCCTCGGAGATGACGACATCCAGTTCGGCGCCGGGGATCACATGGGCGGCGGAATCGCCGGGCCGGGGCTGGAAGCCGCGGATCCGGGGCCGGGCGGCTTCGGGGAGCGGCTCGGTGCCGGGCGGGTTGCCGGTGGGTTCGGCAAACGCAATGCGCTCCATGCGGTTGACGATGCGGACATTGACGCGTTCGCCGATGGTGGTGACGCCTTCGACCACCACGACGAGTCCGGCCACGCGGGCGATGCCTTCCTGCCCGGGATTTTGGGAGGAGGCCTCGGAAATCACGACATCCAGTTCGGCGCCATCCACGACATGGCCGGCGGAGTCGTCGGCCGACGGCTGGAAGGGCTCGCGGGGGGGGCGGGGGGGCAGGTCCACGGAGGAGAGCACCCGGACGAGATTGGCGTCCACGACGCGTTCGCGGACGCGGGTGACGTCGGCCAGGACGGTCTGTCCGCGGCGGGCGCCGGAGACGAACGTGGTTCGGCCGCCGATCTTGGCGATGCCGGAGGTCAGGTCGTCGCTGTCGTCCTCGATGAACAGCTTGTAGCGGTAGCCGAGCCGGGGCTCGAGGACGGCCTGCGGGTCGGTGGCATCCACTACGTCGCCGGTGTTGACGTCGGGGGCGCCGGCTTCTCCCTCGGTATAGACCACGGTGACGGCGGCCTTCCCGGATTCCTTGACGTGAAGGGCGATCAGCACGGCGCCGGCAATGCCCAGCAGGACGAGAAAGACGAGGGCGAGGACTTTTAACTTGCTGTCGGCGGCGGGGGGGGGAGTCGAATCGGTCATGGCGAATGTTCCTTTTGTATAATGGCCACGCATTGTAGAGACCGCCGGCCCGGGGCGCAAGGCACAATCGCCCGGGATTCGCTTGAGCGCGCACCCGATGTGGTATAGTAGTCGTCCGTTCGCGCTCAAACCGTTTTACCCGAGCAGGCGGACAGGAAATCAGGCAGCCAGATGATCACGACCGACAGACCTCAGTGGATTCAGCAGCGCATTGTGCAGGACGAAATCGACCGGTATCTGCCGGCGGGCGGGGGGGATTTCATCCCGGATGGGGAGATTTTCCGCCTGCTGGGGGAGACCGGCGAACCGTCGGCGGCGCGGGTGCGCGAGCTGATCGCCAAGGCGCTGGCGGTGGAGACGCTGACGCTGGCGGAGCTGGCGGAGCTGATGCGGGTGCGGGACGAAGGGCTGTGGGACGAGATGCGGGCGGCGGCGGGGGCGGTCAAGCACAAGGTGTACGACAACCGCATCGTGACGTTCGCGCCGCTGTATCTGGGCAGCAAGTGCGTGAACGACTGCGAATACTGCGGGCTGCGGCGGTCGAATCCGGCGGTGGCGCGCCGGGTGCTGGCGATGGACGCGGTGCGCGCGGAGACGGAGGCGCTGGCGGGCAGGCTGGGGCACAAGCGGCTGATCGAGGTGTACGGCGAGCATCCGGAATCGGGGGTGGACTACATCGCCGAAAGCATCCGCGAGGTGTATTCGGTGAAGGTGCCGGCGCGGCGGGGCGTCGGACAGATCCGCCGGGTGAACGTGAACGCCGCGCCGATGCGCATCGACGAACTGAAGATCCTGCACGGATGCGGGCTGGGGACGTTCCAGGTGTTCCAGGAGACCTACGACCGGCGGGCCTATGCGCGGGTGCATCCGGCGGGAACGATCAAGGGCGATTTCCGCTGGCGGCTGACCGCGATGCACCGCGCCCAGGACGCGGGCATCGACGACAACGGCATCGGCGTGCTCTACGGGCTGGGCGACTGGCGCTTCGAGCTGCTGGCGCAGCAGGCGCACGTGCACGAGATGGAGCGGTTCTGCGGGATCGGCCCGCACACGCTGTCGTTTCCGCGCCTGGAGCCCGCCGTGAACACGCCGTTTGCGGAGGCCGCGCCCGGGCGGGTGTCGGACGACGATTTCGAGCGCATCGTGGTGCTGGCGCGGCTGGCCGTGCCCTACGCGGGGCTGATCCTCACGGCGCGCGAGTCGCCGGCGATGCGCCGCCGCCTGCTGCCCCTGGGCGTCACCCAGATGGACGCGGCCTCGAACGTCGGCGTCGGCGCCTATGCGGACGGACAGGAAAAGCAGCAGGGCGACCGCCAGCAGTTCCTGCTGGGGGATTCGCGCGGGCTGGACGAATGCATCCGCGAATGGGCGCGGGCCGGCTGCATCACCAGCTTCTGCACCGCGGGCTACCGCTGCGGGCGCACGGGCAAGTGCATCATGGACCTGCTGCGCAGCGGCGCCGAGGGCAAGTTCTGCAAGCTCAACGCGGTGCTGACGTTCAAGGAGTGGCTCGACGATTTCGCCACGCCCGAAACCCAGGCCGTCGGCGAAGCCCTGCTGCAGCAAGAACTCGACGAGGTGCGCGTCCGCCAGCCCGGCGTCTGGCCGGCGTTCAGCGACACCTTCCGGCGCATCGCCGCCGGCGAACGGGATCTGTACTTCTAATGACGAGATCCCGGCCCCCCGTCCGTCTCCCCGGTTGTCTCGGTTATAATTATAACCGAGACTCCGGAAATGTCCGCTTGGCCCGGCGGCCCGGGGCGGGTAGGATGCCGGGTTGAAATGCCACCGAAGCCCAGGGACCTGTTGAGGAGTGATCCGTGACCATTCGATTGTCGCCCAACCACCGGCTGAAGCCGCTGTTCGAGCGCCACCACGTGACGTGGCTCAGCGAGGAAGCGGCGGAGCACCAGGACATCCGGCCGCTGCGCATCGGGATTCTCAACATCATGCCGCGGGCGGAAGAGTACGAATTCAACCTGCTGGCGCCGATGGGCCGCAGCATCCTGCAGATCATCCCGATCTGGATCCGCCTGCGGGAGCATGACTACAAGAGCTCCGACCACGACCACCTCGACAAGCATTACCTGCCGTTCGACTGGGCGCAGTCGGTGGCGTCGCTGGACGGGCTGATCGTGACGGGGGCGCCGGTGGAGGAGCTGCCGTGGGAGCAGGTGACCTACTGGCAGGAGCTGTGCGGGATCGTGGATGTCGCCCGGGCGGCGAACACCTGCCTCCTGGGCATCTGCTGGGGCGGGCTGGCGCTGGCGAAGTACCTCGGCATCGAGAAAATGATCTATCCTCAAAAGATTTTCGGGGTCTATCCCACGCGCAACCTGGTGCCGGACCACCCGATCATGGGCGGGCTGGATGACGTGTTCTGGTGCCCGCAGAGCCGGCATTCGGGCATCGAGGACGCCGTGCTCGAAGCCGCGGAAAAGGCCGGGCAGGTGCGCCTGCTGGCCCATGCCGAAAAGGGCGGCTACACCATTTTCGAAACCCCCGACCATCAGTTTCTGATGCATCTGGGACACCAGGAGTACAACTCGACGCGCCTGCTGGAAGAGGCCCGCCGCGACCGCGAGCGGGGGCGGCCGGACGTGGGGCCGCTGGAGAATCTCGACGCGGCGCAGCCGGTCAACAACTGGCGCGCCAACCGCAACGAATTCTTCAATTCGTGGATCAAGCACGTGTACCTCACCACGCCGTACATCAAGGGGCCGGGCCTGCCGGCGCCGGTGAACGAGATCGTGGTGGACAACCCCGGCGGCGCGGAATGAAGGTGGCGGTGATCGGCGACGGGGGATGGGGCACGGCGCTGGCGCTGACCCTGCGGCGCAACGGCCACGCGCCCTGCGTGTGGGGGCCGGATGCGGCCTACATCGGGGAAATCCGGCGCACGCGCCGCAACCGGAAATTCCTGCCGGGCGTGGAACTGCCGGAGGACCTGGCCTGGACCGCGGAAGCGGCGGAGGCGCTGGACGGCGCGGAGGCCGTGGCGGTGGTCGTGCCGTCGAAGTACATGCGCGCGGTGCTGGAGGGTTCTGCCGGCGCGTACCGGGCCGCCGGCGCCCCGTCGGCGCTCAGCGCCACCAAGGGATTCGACGAAGCCACCCGCGAGCGCATGACGGAACTGCTGGCGGAAGCCTGGGGCGCGTCGGCGCCGGCGGCGCTGTCCGGCCCCAGCATCGCCCCCGAGACCGCCCGCGGCGTGCCCACGGCGGTGACCATCGCCAGCGCCGACGAGGCGGTGGCGCGGCGCTTCCAGGAGCTGTTCACCGGGCCGACGTTCCGGGCCTACACGAGCGACGACGTCCGGGGCGTGGAGTACGGCGGGGCGTTCAAGAACGTGCTGGCGCTGGCGGCGGGCGTCTGCGACGGCCTGGGCTTCGGCCACAACGCCAAGGCGGCGCTGCTGACGCGCGGACTCGCCGAAATGACCCGCCTGGGGGTCGCGCTGGGCGCGCACCCGCAGACCTTCCAGGGCCTGTCGGGCATCGGCGACCTGATGGTGACGTGCATGAGCCCGCAGAGCCGCAACCGCACCGTGGGCGAACGCCTGGGCCGCGGGGAGACGCTGGCGCAGATCCTGGAGGGCATGGAGCAGGTGGCCGAGGGCGTCTGGACCTGTTCCACGGCGCTCGCGCTGGCCCGCGAGGCCGGCGTCGAGGCGCCGGTGATGGTGCAGGTGGAGGCCATCCTTCATCACGGACGGAAACCCCGCGAGGCGGTCGCCGAACTGATGGGACGCGATCCCCGGGCGGAGCGGGACTGACCATGGGCGCGGACGGACGCACCACGCTGCTGCTGGTGGACGACCATGCGATCGTCCGCCAGGGGCTGGCGGCGCTGCTGTCCGGCGAGGCCGACTTCGAGGTCTGCGGCGAGGCCGGCACCTACGAGGAAGGGCTGGCCGCCGCGGAGCGGCTCCGGCCCGACGGCGTGATCCTGGATCTCTCCCTGCGCGACCGCAGCGGGCTGGAATGGATCCGCGAAGCGCGTGAACGCGGCTTCTCCGGGCGCATCCTGGTGCTGTCCATGCACGACGAAGGCCTCTATGCCGAAAAGGCCCTCCGCGCGGGCGCCCAGGGCTATGTGATGAAAGACCAGGCCGAGGAGACCCTGGTGGCGGCCCTCCGGCGGGTGAGGTCCGGCGGAATCTACCTGAGCCCCGCGGCGGAAGCGCTGCTGGCCGGGCATCCGGCGGCGGCCGACGAGACCGCGCCGGCCGGGTTTGAAGGCCTGACGGCGCGCGAAAGCGAGATCCTCCATGCCATCGGCGGCGGCATGACCACCCGGGAGATCGCGGAGCGGTTCGGGCTGAGCGGGCGCACCGTGGATGTGCACCGCGCCAACATCAAGCGCAAGCTGGGCTGCGCCTCGCTGGCCGAAGTCCTGGTGCGGGCCGCGGACTACAAGCGCCGCCGCGACGCCGCCCCCCTCCCGCCCGCGCTCTGACGCCGCGGCGGGGGAGCCATGTGGTGATGCAATGGCGAAGCGGCTCGCGTACGGTCACCGTTCCGGTTCCCATGCACAGGGAAATCCGCGTGGGGACGCTATTGGCGATCATTCGCCAGACCGGGTTGCCCCGGCATCTGGTTGAACGCTGAGCCAGCGCGCCCCATCCGGAAAACCGTCGGGGATTCGGTTCGGTTTTGGAGTGCGGCGGCATGACGCCGCGTTGGGGCCGCGACGCGTCGCGGCCCGGAAAGCGCGGTCATGCCCGCGCAGTCCAACACAGGGAACCGAACAGCCAGCTGCGGATTTCGCGGATTGTACAGATTGCGGCGGGCGCAATAATTGGGCATGAAGAATTCCCGGAGGCGTGGTACGGTTGGCTCCAATTCTTTTC
>ENA-UOXR01004557-UOXR01004557.1-bioreactor-metagenome-genome-assembly--contig:-NODE-4557-length-10779-cov-5.409269_pt1 | contig 10779 bp, 10 predicted proteins | sample MGYA00238164_ERZ764825 | MGnify/ENA primary metagenome ERZ764825 (study PRJEB28920, sample SAMN05720171) | bioreactor metagenome | isolation source: Anaerobic biogas reactor | place: USA:Washington...
CCCGCTCCTCGGCCTCACGCACTGCCCAAGTCACCTCACGTCGGCCTGCGTCCTGGGCAACCGCTGCGCCCTGGAGCTGCCGTTGGCGAACACTGGCGTCAGCCAGCAGCGCCTCGACGTCTTGGCCGCGCTCGCTCGCAGTCGCCTCCACACGGTCCAGCGTCGCTAGCGGGTCCTCCGTCACGGCGCCCGCAGCCGGCTGGACCTCTGCAAGCGGCTGCAACACCCGCTGCTGGAGCATCGCCACTCCCGCCGCCAGAACCTGGCTGTCGTGGCCGGGCTCCGAGGCCGCTTGACGCGCCGCTTGGGCGTCACGCTCGATGGACCTCAGGGCTGACAGCTCGGCCGCTAGCCGATCGATCTCGGCCTCAAGTGCCACAAGCTCCGCACCCAGACCCTGTTCGGCCGCTGCGACGTCATGCCGAACGAGCTCGTCTCGAGCGGTGGTCAGATCAGCCCTGGCCTCGGCGAGCTGCTCCTCGTACCAGGCCAGCAGAGCGATGTCCATGGTCTCATAGAGCTGTGAAGCGTGCGCCACCACCACTTTGGCCCAGGCGTCGGCTAGCTGTAGCGCCTCGTCGGGCGAATCGGCCGACGCGCTCAGGCGGAGCAGCACCTTGTCGGCCGCCAGGGCCGCCGACAGCCGTCCGCGCAGCGCCTCGATCGACCCGTCCTCTGGCGCATCGTCGCCGAGGCGCACCAACAGGTCTCGCAATACGGCCTCAGACGTGGCAAGTGCGGGGTACGGCTCAAAGCTGGGCAGGTCACGTTCGAGAGGCAAAAAACGGGGATCAAAGGCTACGACGTTGGACCGATCGATGATGCCTACCAGCGCCGACGAGGTGTAGGTTGCTGGCGTCAACGCGCCCAGCAGGGTGGCCAGGGCAGCCGCCATGAGCGCCAGGACGGCGATCCACCACCCGTGGCGCCATACTGCCTCTCCATAGCGCCGGATGTCGCTCCTATCCTTCACTCTGGCATCCCATCGGCTGTTTGGTCCCGAATCCCAGGGGCAAGTAAAAGTATATCGCCGCCATGGGGCCTGTCAAACCCCTTGTCGCACGGACAAGGATGGGCATAATAGGTCCAAGCCTGACGGTAAGGAGAGATGCGCCATGGAGACGATGCTCGCTGCCGTGTTGCACGGCGTCAATGATCTGCGTCTGGAGCGCGTACCGGTTCCGCAGCCAACCGAAGCGGGCACCGCGCTCGTGCGCATCCGCTCGTGTGGGATCTGTGCCACCGATCACAAGGCGGTGCGCGGCGTTCGCACGAACGTAACCTTTCCCTGCATCGTGGGCCACGAGCCCAGTGGCGTGGTCGCCGCGGTGGGTCCCGGCGTCTCGCACGTCGACGTCGGGGACGAGGTGATCTGTCAGCCATCGGGCTACTGCGGCTTTTGCGAGCACTGCCGGGTGGGAAACACCCACTACTGCGAACAGGCCTTTACCACCGGCGGAGACGGCCCACGTGACGTGTGGCCCGGCGCCTTGGCCGAGTACATGCTCACCCGCGATACCTGCCTCTTTCACAAGCCCAGCGGCGTGTCTTTTGATGCTGCAGCGCTCGCCGAGCCTCTCTCGGGCGCTTGGAAGGGTGTCATCGAGCACAGCCAGATGCAGCTGGGCGAAGACGTGGTCATCATCGGCGCGGGGGGTATCGGGCTGCTCTGCCTGATGGTAGCCCGCGCCGCCGGGGCCGGCCGGCTCATCGCAGTGGACCCCAGCGCCTACGCCAGAAGGCACGCCCTCGAACTCGGCGCCACTCACGCGATCGACCCCAACCACGGCGATCCGGTCGCGGCGGTCCATGAGATCATCCCGCGCGGCCCCGACCTGGTCTTGGAGGCCGCCGGCCCCATCGAGGCCGTCGAGTTGATGGTTCGCTTGCGCCGTCGCGGCACGCGATGGAACGTCTTTGGCATCACCACGCACGAGTCGTTCTCGCTCGATGGCGGCCTCACCCACTTTTTGGAGGGTCGCATGGACGCCAGCTTTGGGACCACACCCCGCGCCATGCAGATGGCCATCCGACTCTTGGAGACCGGCCTCGTCAACACCGAGGAGATCATCACGCACCGATTCCCGCTGGAGCAGGTACACCGTGCCTTTGAGACGATGGACCAGCCCGATCGCAACAAGGTGATCGTGAATCCCTAGCGCAACACGCCTGGCGCGGCCAAGCCCCCAAGCTCCGCCGCGCCAGCCAGACGAAGCCCGCCGGGGCGCTATGCCTCGTGCAGGCTGAACTCGCCCTCCACCCGGCGGCGATAGATCAGCTCATCGAGGGCTTCATAGGCATCCACACGGCCCAGCAGCAGTGGCTCCAGCTCAAACCCCACCATTGGCAAGTTGGGCTCGGGAACGCCCGCCTTGACCCGCGGGCCCAACCCGGCAAAGGTCCGACCCCACGCCTTGATGTTTCCGTCGGCGTCCAAGAGGCCGCTGTGGCGGGTGCAGTCGCGCGATTCGGGCACATCAAAGCTGCCCCAGCAGAGCCAACCACACGCATAGGGCCGGGTGGCCTCCACGAGGTCGCGGCACCAGACCGCCGACTGCTCTTGGGTGGATGGGGGATAACTCACGGTGCCAGCCTCGGAGACAAACGGCTTTTCGTTGCCGCCTAACCACCCGAACTCGCCGAAAATCATTGGCTTGCCGAAAGAGGCCGCGTAGGAGGCCCAGAGGGCTCCCTGATCCAGCTCCCAGCGATAGTCGGTGCACAGGCCGATGTTGCCCGGATAAAAGTGGATGCTGATGAAATCCAGCAACTCTGCCCCGCCCGCCAGATGAAAGCCGCACGAGAGAGGCATAAAGGGAAAGGTGAACTGGAGGTATCCCACGGTGATGGCCGTCTCGGTGCCGGTGGAGCGAATGGCCTCACACATGCGCCCGATCCAGGCGTCGCCCAATCGCCATCGCAAGCGCTCGGCCTCGAGCTTGGCCTCATCGCAGATACCCTTGGGGCGGCTGTTCAGGTCGACCGGCCACGCCACCGGGTCTTTCTTGGGCTCGGCGATCTCGCGCCAGGCCCGCAAAAAGTGAGAGTCGACCCGCACCGACGGCTCGTTCAACAGGTCAAAGGCAAAGATGCGCTCGTCGTTACGATAGCGCGTCGCCATCTCGTGCCAGTAGTTTTCCGCCGCCCGCAGCAGGGGCTCAGCCTGAATATAGTTGGCCTCGCCGTCCATAAAGGCCGGGAACCCCTCCCAATGATCGGGCCCGGTAGGATGGAGCATAATGCCGTGCTTCCAGGCTATCTCGAGCATGGAATCGAACTTGTCAAAGCCCTCCGTGTTGATCTCGGTCTCGGAAGAGCAAAAGCTCTGCCAAGTGCCAAACACCCGCGCCACGTTGCAGCCCAGCTCGGCCAGCTTGGCAAAGTCACGCTCTGCCTTGGCCGGATCATAGGTCTTCCACAACTGTGGGGCCCAACCGGTTCGAGGCCAAAAGTGGTTCACCCCCCAGGGAACGAACAGCTCGCCGTCTCGCTCCAGATGGTTCCCGACCGCTCGTACGATGCCCATTTGTCGTCTCCTCCACGTACAGCAGCTACCCGCAACCAGGAAAAGCAACGCCCGAGAGCCTGGCTCTCGGGCGCATTGCCAACCTACAGCTACTAGTCCTCGACTTCAAACTCTTCCAGCGGCTGCGTGTTGGGGCAAGCCACAGTGTTAGGATACGGACCCTTGACCGGGGCAGCCCATCGCACCGCGTTGAGGATCACCCGTTGCACCTCAGCCTGGTAGTAGATCGGCAACGTCTCGTGGCCAGGTCGGAAGTAGAACACCTTGCCCTTGCCGCGATGATAGGCGCAGCCACTGCGGAACACCTCGCCGCCCTGGAACCAGCTGATGAACACCAGCTCGTCGGGCTGAGGGATGTCAAACAGCTCGCCGTACATCTCGACGTGGGGAATCACAAAGGATGGCTCCAAGCCTTCGGCGATCGGGTGCCCAGGATCCACCACCCACAGGCGCTCTCGTTCGCCAACCTCACGCCAGCGCAAGGTGCAGTTGGTGCCCATCATCCGCCGAAAGATCTTGGACATGTGCCCCGAGTGGAGCACGATCAGGCCACCACCGGCCAGGATCCACTGCTGCACCCGGTCCACCGTGTCGTCGGCGACATCCTGGTGGGCCATGTGCCCCCACCAGAGCAGCACGTCGGTCTCGGCCAACACCTCATCCGGCAGGCCATTCTGGGGCTCGTCCAGCGTGGCACACCGAACCGTCAAGTCGGTCTCGGGCTCCAAAAAAGCAGCGATCTGCTGGTGGAGGCCCTCGGGATACACGTTGCTGACGGCCTCGTGGATCTTTTCGTGACGATACTCGTTCCACACCGTGACGCGAATCTTCCTAGTCATGGCTCACTCCATTTGTGATCTGACGTCCGCTCGCACTAGCACCGGCCCAGTATAGTCGCCGTGCAGGCGGACTCAAGCATCCGCGGCGGGTTCGAACGAGTCGAGGCCGGCAACGTACGGCTTGATATCCAACACCGGGCTGCCATCCCAGGCGTCTAGGCCCGCAACATGGAGGCGAAGGCCCTCTATCCTGAGCAGGCGCACCGTGGTAAGGCCGATCCCGTTGGGACGATGGGGGCTACGCAGAGCCCAGACGCCCCTCGGCGCCCTTGCACGGTCGCCCTGCGGGTGTTGTTGCAGCGGCGCCAAAGGCGTCGCGCCGTGGAACTGAAAGAATACCTGTAAACGACTACCCCTCTCCAGGCCGACCAACGCGTCAGCCAGCTCGGAGCATAGTTCCAGCACGGCTCTGTCCGCTCGCGCTCGTGGAGGGGCCTCGCCAGCGCGTAGCGGGCTCCGCGCGTAGCCGATGGGCCGCATCACCACCGCGTTGCGACCAGAGCACGCATCCAGCCGCTCCCACGGCCCCTCCCGATGACAAGCCGCCCTCACAGTGAACAAGCATGTAGGATCGCCCTGCAGGATCCGCTCAACCGTCGTGCCATCGGCTGTAGCGGAACCAAGGTCGGGGCAGACTCTCACTAGCTGGCATCCCTCGGCGCAAAGTTGCGCCTCCACCGCCGTCTCACCACAGGTAAACAGCATGGTGCTGGCTCCCAGCGCGGGCGCGAGGGCCAGTCGCCCGTTCCCGAGCGTGGCCCCTAGCATTGCCTGAGCCGCATCCACCAGAGGCGACGCGACGCCAGCGATGACGCGCAGGCTCCCACGATAGCCAAGGGCGCCAATAGTCTCGACCACAGCACTGCAAAGGCGAACGCCCAAGGCCAAGGCCGGGCAGAGGTGCCCGTGCAACATGACGGCCTGGTCCACCATCCTTTCGGCTGCCACTTGACTTGCCCTCCATCGTCATACCAGCCACTACCCCAGCTCTCCGACCCGGCAGCGGCCCTTGCAGCCACAAAAACAGCGTCCCCGCTTTGTCGAACGGGGACGCTGTGTCCGTCAGCTAGTTTGACCGTGTGAGCCGCGTGCCACACTTGGGGCAGGTCATCTCAAAGCACGGGGTGCCGATCTTGTGCGGCACCTTTTCCCCGCACTGCGGGCACACGCACACGCCCCCAGGACCGGCCGCGCGAGGGCCGCCCATGCGCCCCCGCCCGCCGCCCCGACCGGCACCGAATCCTCCACCAGCACCCATTCAGGCACCTCCTTGTTCTGTTGAGACACTCGCTAACCCCGGCCATGCCGGTGACGATGGGGGCCACGCCCAGCCTGTGAACTGGAAGCTCCGCTCGGTCGATCGGCGTCGCTGACTCTCTCGTCTCCGGAGCGCTGTGTCAGCAAGGTGGCAGCCACGTCGGCGATAGCCGGCAATAGGCGCCCAGCCGCCGACACCACCGCCCCCAGCCCGATCACCCAAGCCGGCCTCGCGGGCAGGGCATCGGTTCTTCGTGCAACCTCGGGAACGCGCGGCTCCGCTGGCGCGGGCACGCCCGGCTCGCTCACCGCATAGATGGCGTTCTCGGCGCACGCGTCGATACACGCCTCGCATCCGGTGCAGCGCTCGGTCAGCACGTGTGCGGTGCCGTCGTCAAGGTATAGAGCGCCGCGCGGGCATGCTTCCACACAAGCTCCGCAACCCGTGCAGCGCTCTCGTGCGACAAAGATCACCGTCGTACCCATCGTTCTCCGATGGCGCGCCTATTCCTTGCCTTCCAGGTCCGCCAGTCGCGCCTTGATGGCCTCGAGCTGATTCGCCAACGCATCGGCCTGGGCCTTGAGAGCCTCGGCCTCATCGATCGGCGCGGGGGCAGGATAGCCGTAACCTACCGGCGCCGCGGGCGGATAACCAGCACGGGCCCAGCCCGGCACACCGGTGGCATAGTACATGTTGCGCCATCCACGGCCGCCGCCACCAGCGCCCCAAAAACCTCGCCCGCCATAGCCGCCGCCCCACGGGTTGGCATAGCCCGGCCGGTCGTAGCCAGCGCAATAGCCGGCGCCACGGCCAGTCATCGGCCCCATTCCACGCGGTCCCGTACGATCTCCTCTAGGCATCGTATACCTCCTCACGTATCCACCACATCTCTAGTCCGACTCTGCCTCTGGTCCACCCTGGTCGTAGGCATTCAGGAACCGCTCGAGCATCTCGGCGGTCGCACGTAGATCGTGCACCCACTCGGAGAGATACTCGCGGCCCGCGGTGGTCAGCTCATAGACGCGCCGCGGTGGGCCGCCGCTCGAGGCCTCGTCCCACGATGAGACCACCATGCCCATCTCTTCCAGATCCCGCAGCACCCGATAGATGCCGCTGAGATCTGTGGGATAGGCCTCAAGACCCAGCTCCTCCAATCCGCCCACCAGCGCGTAGCCGTGGAGCGGGCCAGCCCGCAGCAAGTGTAGCAACGCCGGCTCGAGCAGGCGTCGAATCCGCCGCGGTCGGGGGCCACGGCCGTGGCCATGTCCTCCGCGTCCGCCGCCCCAACCTCGTCCACGTCCTGGTGGCATCCGCTCTCCTAACTATCCCAGAGTGTCCTATATGCATTACGCACATAGTATAGCCAGATCAGGCCACCGTGTCAAGCTTGACGTTGCGTCGTGGGGCGGTTACGCTGCCGCGGACATTGACGCAACCAGGAGAGGTTTTCATCATGCCCATGCTTCCCGGCACCGCCATCGAGATCGTAAGGGCGGATCTGAGGCCGATCACGCTCCGCTATGCGTTGTTCGATTTCGACGGCACCATCTCGTTGATCCGTCAGGGCTGGCAGCAGGTGATGGCCCCTTTGATGATCGAGGTGCTGCTGGAGACGCCCCAGCACGAGGGACGGGATGCCATCACGTCCTTGGTCAAAGAGACCATCGACCGGACCACGGGCCAGCAGACCATCTTTCAGATGATGGCGCTGGCCGACCAGGTCCGCGAGCGCGGCGGCGAGCCTCTGGAACCGCTGGCATACAAGCGGATCTACCTCGACCGCCTGTGGAAGCACATCCGGGCCCGCGTGGAAGGGCTCCGTTCAGGCGAGATCGCCCGCAACCAGCTGCTCGTGCGCGGTTCGCTAGAGATGCTGAGGCTGCTCGACGAGCAAGGCGTGACCTGCTACCTGGCCAGCGGGACCGACCGCGAAGCCGTCATCGCCGAGGCAGAGGCGCTAGGGGTTGCTGGCTACTTTGGCGGGGGGATTCACGGCGCCCTGGATGACTGGAAGAGCTACTCCAAGGCCATGGTCATCGAGGGAATTCTGTCGCATCATCGCGGTGATGCCCAGGAGCTGGTCACCTTTGGCGATGGCTATGTAGAGATCGAGAACACGGTCGATGCGGGGGGCGTCGCCGTTGCCGTGGCGACTGATGAGGTCAACGGCGGCCAGGTGGACCCGTGGAAGCGCGAGCGGCTGATCCGCGCGGGCGCCCACGTGGTGGTGCCCGATCTGGCCGAGGCCGCTACGCTGCTACGCCTGTTGGAGTGCGGTGTAGGCAGCCTGGATCAGTCCTCGTCGGCCTGATCGGCCTGATCGTCCTGATCCTCGTCCGCAAGATCCAGCGACTCCCAGAGCGTGGGCGACCAGGCTCGCCAGGGAGCCCCTCGGAGAGGCGCGATGCGGTAGCTCTCGTTGGGATGGCGCGCCGAAAAGGCCAGGTACCGCACCTTGATCTGGTGGGCTAGCGCTTTGGCCCCCGCGCCATCGGCATGGTCGGGATGCACCACGGCAAAGAGATCCAGCAGTAGCTCGGGCTTCCGTCGGCCCTCCACGGCCCGCTCGCGCACGGGCCCAAGTACAGCGAAACCTATCACTCCCTGCTTGGGCATGACGGTCACCATGGCATCGCGCCAAGGTCGCTCGAGCCAAGGGAGATACGCCTCGGCGATGTCATCGAAGTGTTCGGGCAGGGCCGCCGCGGGATGAGCGGCGTTCACCGCGGCAAACAGCTCAGACACGCCCGCCAGATCGTCGCGCATGCAGATGCGGCAACGTGCGGCACTGGGACCATCATCCAGATCGGCATCGTCGAGTCGCACCCAGGCGAACTTGCGTTCCAGCGCGGTAGGATAGTAGCAATCGAGCACGTCATAGCCCACCCGCTTGCCCCAGCGATGTGGGACGCGGGGATCGATATAGGACTTGAGGCTGGTGCTCAGGTTCAGGGTCCGCTTTTTCCTGGCGATGGTCTTTTGCGCACGGATCTTGTCTAGGCTGATGCGCGCCCGCTCCTGAAGCTCCTTGGCGCGGTCCAACCTTCCTTTGGCGCGCTCGACCTTGCGATCCTGCACCTCACGCGCCTTGGCGCGGCTCGCGTCGGTCTTGGCCGCGTCAATCCGCTTCCGCGCCTGCGCCCTGGTTCGGCGCAGCTTTGTGCGGTACTCTTTGACCTGCTCGCGGTAGCCCGCCACCCGCGCCTCAGCCTTGGCGATGCGCTCGGCGTACCGCTCCTGCGAGCGGCCAAAGCTGGGCGGGGCCTTTTTGGTGTGGTTACAGAGGGTGGCGGCCTCAAGGTTGGCCTCTGAGAGCGCTCTCCACTTGAGGTGGTCGGGATCCGATCGCTTGACCCCCGATCCGTAGAGGCTCTCCTTGACGGCCATGGTCGCGTGGTGGGTACGAAACACCTTGGCCGAAAGCCCAGGCAGCACCTCGGAGAGATAGTCGTTGACATGCCCGCTAGTGATATCGGGAAAGAGCTGGGGCTTGCCGTCCTCGCTCTCCGAACCGCTAGACGGTCGCGCGTTGGCGATCAACTCGCGCAGGTTCTCGACCACCAAGGGCGGCATCTTGACGCGCTTGTGCCAGGGGACCGAGTCCTTGCCCAGGAATTTGAACTCGACCTCGCCGTCCTCCAGCAGACGGACATGCTCGGGGCGTAGAGTCGTAGCGCCGACGGTGTCGGCCTCGTCGGAATCTTTTTCATCGCCCACGCGCAGGGTTAGTTCATCGATGAGAAAGCAGGCCGTGGCCAACATCCGCGTCTTGGGATCGTCAGACGCCAGGCCATCCTGGATGTGCGCCCGCACCTCTTCGATCTTGGCCTCAAGCTCGTGGGCCTGATCGAACTTTTCGGCTTCGCGATCCTGCTTCATCGGCGCCGCGTCGCTGAGCCAGACGTACTTGAGCTTGCCAGAAAGCTTGTCCTCCCAACGAGCTACCCAGAGCGTCTCGGGCTCCCAGACGATCTCGCCCCAATCGCCCTCTGGCCGCGGCGCATCAGGGCTCAGGTTCAGGGTGACGTCGGGGGCCTTGGCCCCCTCTTTCCAGCGCCCACGCAGCGGGTGCTCGCCGCGCCCCATAAAGATGCCTGAGGGTTCGGCCATATAGTTGCCCAGTTCGATCTTTTCACCGTTGACGATCGCGTACCCAAATCGCGCCTTGAGCGCCTCTCGCTGAACCTTGCGCTCAGCGGCGGCCGTCTTTTTTTCCTCGGGGGACATCGCCTCTTTGGCGGCACGTTCGGCATCCACCCGCGCATAGCATTCGGATAGATCCACCTCATCAAGCGTCAGGAGTTCGTCTAGCTCTAGGGCCTCGGACCAATCCTCGAAGAAATTGGCCACGAACACCGCATCCTGCACATAGTCGGTATCCTTCTTTTTCGCCCATGCCATGATCATCTCTTCTTGTTTGGGCGTGAGCACACGTTCCTCGCCACGGATGGTGAGGACCAGCCCCGTGGGCGCGGGCGGCTCGGGGATCACAATGCCGTTATGCACAAGCTGCTTGAGCAAGGCGACCAACCTCTCGTGGGGATACTGAAAGCCAAGCGCTATCGAGCGACAACTAGGAAAGGATACCATACCGATATGCGCGCGCCAAACGGCGCCGACCGCTCTGTGGGGCCTTGACGTACGTGGCTGGTCCGCTAAGATTCTGTCGACTAGAAGCGTACTAGCGGGAGGTGAGTCTTGGAAAAGCGCGAGCTGGGCAATAGTGGCATCCAGGTAAGCGCGGTTGCGCTGGGCTGTTGGCCTCTGGGCGGCGGCGAGGGTTGGGGTGATCTAGCCGAGAGCGAGGCCTTTGCCACCATTCACGCCGCACTGGACCACGGGATCAACCTTTTCGATACCGCGGAGGGCTACAACGAGGGGAACAGCGAACGGGTGTTGGGCCGTGCCCTGGTGGGGCGCCGCGATGAAGCAGTCATCGCGACCAAGATCTCACCCAGCCACACCGAGCCTGACACGCTGCGCACCCACTGCGAGGCGAGCCTTGAGCGGCTCCAGACCGACTGGATCGACCTGTACCAGATCCACTGGCCCCTGCCGGACGAGCGCGTCCCCGAGGCGCTGGCTACCGTGGCGGACCTGCAGCGCGAGGGCAAGATACGCGCCGTAGGCATCAGCAACCATGGCGTCAGCCAGAT
>ENA-UOXR01004561-UOXR01004561.1-bioreactor-metagenome-genome-assembly--contig:-NODE-4561-length-10775-cov-5.291045_pt1 | contig 10775 bp, 8 predicted proteins | sample MGYA00238164_ERZ764825 | MGnify/ENA primary metagenome ERZ764825 (study PRJEB28920, sample SAMN05720171) | bioreactor metagenome | isolation source: Anaerobic biogas reactor | place: USA:Washington...
GCCGGCTTTTCCATCGAGGCTCGCACCTCGCTTACCGTCGCCGGCACATTAGCCAGCGCCAGAGCGCCCAGCCCCAACAGCAACCCAGTATTCGAGATTAGCGACACTGGGATGGCCGTTATCCACACGAGGGCCGCCAGGCCGGCTGCCGCGATCACACTCAGCGCCAACGTCCAGATGCCCAGTTGCAGCAACCAGCGACCGGTAGCATAGCCCACCGGCCAAGACAGCCGCTGGCGGAATCCACGCCAGGCCCCCAGCACGGCCCAGGAGACGCCCACCAGCACGCCAAACAGCGCCTCTGGCAGATCGCCGCCATCCAAGCCCAAGCGTGCCATGATGCTTGGAGACCAGATCGCCCGGTTCGCGATCAGGACGCCCAGCGCCGCGCCAAAGACCAGGCCCAGGATCAGGCCGACTGCGGGCCTGATCACCCATCGATTCACCTTGTGGGGGGTGCCCACCACGCGAAGGCGTGCCGGCACCGAGATCGGATGCTCCGAGGCGGTCGAGTTCAGCAGAACCGCCGCCTGGTGCGGCTGGCCCTGAATCGTCAATGTGTCGCTGCTCGCCCAGATCCGCAGGTCAGCTTTGTCGGAAAAGCTGCTGGGCTCAACGCGCAGCCACGGCTCGCTGGTGTGCAGCTTGCCGACCAAGTACCCCCGCCCCACCCCTTTACGGATGCGCAACCGAGCGACGCCGTCCTCGCCAGGCAGGACGTACCCCAAATCGGCGCGCTGCGGGCTCAGCTTGACCTTGGGACGACGTACCAGCCCGGTGCCAATGAGGAAACGCTCCACGGCGATGCGCGCATCGCCCTCGCGCTCACTGGTCGCCTCCCTTGCCAGAGCGGCCAGATGCCGCGCCCCCTGATCACGGAACCATCGCTCCAGCGTGCCGTTGCGTAGGTGGTAGGCCCCGTCGTCGGGATGGCGATCGATATGCCGCACCGCCTCGCGGATGGTCCAGGCCTTGCGCCCACTACCAAGCACGCCGCCGCTGCGGAACACAAACGGCCGTGAGGCTCGTTGCCGGCTGGCCAGCTCTCGCTCGCGCAGGGCCCGTGCCAGCTTTTCGACAGCCTCCTGATCCAGCGAATCGCCGGCGGCGGCCCCACGGATGGCCATGATCTCCTGGCTGAGGTTGTCGACATGCACGGCGGGGGGATCAGTCGCGCCATAGGTCTCTATCTGTGCGTCCCGCGAGGTCAAGACCAGCAGCGCCTGCACAGGGACTTGTGTTCGAGGGTACTCGTCCCGCATAAAGCTGCGAACGGCACGCTGCGCGCGCTGAGCCCGTGGAGCCGGGTTGGGGTAGCTGGTCCGTTGGCCGGCCTCATCGACGACTTCCCATTGGCCGGTGCGGGCCGTGTGCACGCGCCCCGCCCAGTCTACGGTAGCCAGCACATAGAGGCCCTGCGGTCCCACGACGATGGCGTCGATATCTTCGCCATAGATGCGTGCCTCGGTGACCACAGCATAGTCGCGGCTCAAGGCCTCTCTGAGCCGCCGACTTAGGTCGGCCATGCTCAGCCAGTCATCGCCCTGCCTTTGGCCCGTGCCCCGTCGATCGGCCATGGCGCACTCTCCTATGCCAAAACCACCTTGTCGTCGATGAGGCGTTCACGCACGAACCGCCCCACCGGTAGTAGATGGAAGTGGGCCGCATCGAGCTCAAACTCGACGTCCACCGCGTTGACGCCCGCCCGGTTCTTTTCAATGCTCAGCACCACCCAGTTGCGCATGGCCTGCGCCTGGGCCGGGTTATAGACCATATGCTCGCGGCTGACGATCTCGTACTTGCTGTTGAGGACGGCGCCCACATCGGACTCGTACTGGATAGCCGCCGAGCCCTCGAGATCATGAAAGCGCATGCGGGCCGCTTGGAGACCCCGTCGATCGGCCGCGGCCAAGGCGAGAATCCGCAGCTCTAGCGTCATGGCGATCTCTTTGAGGCCGTTGGCCAGATAGGTGATATGCTCCATCCCAGGTGGGATGTGCTCACGCTGCACGGGGATCTTTTGCATATAGTCCACCACCACCAGGGCGCGCTGAGCGCCAGAGGCGGCCACCAACTGGGCCCACTGGCGGATCTGCTCCAAGCGCGTCTGGTCACCACTGGCCTTGGCCAGGGTCAAACGGGGGGCATAGCTGGCCATCGAGTCGAGCAGCTTTTCATAGCGGCGGGCTTGCCGCAGGCGCGAGATCAGCCCCACTCTGCCCGAGCTCTCGTAGGCCATCTCGCTCAGCTTGCGCAACGTAAGCTGGTCCTGGGGCTCGAGCGTCAGAGCGCTCTCCAGACAGAGCAACCGCGAGAGCAGATGCACGCGATCGTGCTCGTAGCAGATGTACAAGGCCGCATCGGCCTCGCTGGCCGCGGCAACGTTGCGGGCCGCCTGCAGCGCCAAGATCGTCTTGCCAACACCGAACGGTCCGCCCAGCACCATCAGCTCGCCAGGCCGCAGGCCGCCGTTGAGTACGTCATCCAGCGGATCAAACCCCAGCGGCAGGGGACGAAACCGCGTCGTGTCTCCCGCCGCCACCTGCTCGTCCACGTCGGCCATTACGTCGGCCAAGCTGGCGGCGCCCGTGGGCTCGTGCTGCCACGACCCCCCTAGTTCGCCGCCAATCATCGAGTCAGCCATCTCGCCTCCAAGGAATCAGGAATCGTACTCCTAACGCGCAAACACCCGCGGGTTGATCTGCAGCCCCGCCCGCTCAATTTCTTCCATGAACTTGGGGCGGACGCCCGTCGATCGAAACTCGCCCACCACATGGCCGTCTCGGACGCTCTGTTGCTTGTACTCGAATATCTCTTGCATCACGATGATATCGCCCTCCATCCCTTGCACCTCACAGACCGAGGTGACGCGACGGGAGCCATCTACCAGGCGCGCCAGATGGACGATGATATCAAAGGCGGAGGCAATCTGCTCGCGGACGGCACGGAGCGGGAGCTCCATACCCGCCATCAAGACCATCGTCTCCACGCGGTGCAGCGTGTCGCGAGGCGAGTTCGAGTGGGCCGTGGTCAGCGAGCCATCGTGGCCCGTATTCATGGCCTGGAGCATGTCCAAAGCCTCCCCGCCACGTACCTCCCCCACCACGATGCGGTCGGGTCGCATACGCAGCGAGTTAATGACCAGTTGCCGTAGCGGAACGGCGCCCTTGCCCTCGACGTTGGGGGGGCGGGCCTCAAGCCGCACGACGTGCTTCTGGTGAAGCTGCAGCTCCGCCGCGTCCTCGATGGTGACGATCCGCTCACCAACCGGCAGATAGCTCGAAAGCACGTTCAGGAACGTCGTCTTGCCGCTGGATGTACCGCCTGAAATGACAATGTTCAGCCGCGCATGAACGCAAGCCTTGAGCACGTCCAGCATGTCTTGCGTCAACGCGCCCATTCGCACCAAGTCATCGCCGGTAAAGGCCTGCTTGGCGAACTTGCGGATGCTGATACAGGGGCCGACCAGAGACAGTGGCGGGATGATGATATTGACGCGGGACCCATCGGGCAGACGCGCATCGACCATGGGGCTGGATTCGTCGACCCGTCGCCCCAGCGGCGAGACGATGCGATCGATGATCCGCATGACCTCGGCCGTATCGCGGAACACGATGTCGGTATCCTGCAACCGGCCATCGCGCTCGATAAAGACCTGCTTGGGGCCGTTGACCAAGATCTCGGTGATGGTGTCGTCCCTCAGCAGCGCCTCCAGGGGACCGAGTCCGAGGATATCGGCCACCACCTGCTCGAGGATTTCCATCCGCTCGTTGCGCGAGAGCGGGATGTTTTCCTCCGCGATGGTCTCGGCAAAGATCTGCTCCAGGCTACGCCGGACCTCCTCGGCATTATCCAGATCCACAGCGGGGCTGAGCTCGGAGAGCAGTCGGCGCTGCACACGGTCGCGGATATTGCCATAGGACTCGGCCGTTGTCGGGCGCCCAGCGGTGCGCGCGGGAGGCGGGGGCGTCGGATTATGTCGATTACGGCTTAGCATGCTATCAGCCTCACTTGATCCAAATCGGATCGTACTCTTCCCACGCACTGTTACTGATGTTGCGCGGGTTGCGCCCGTCGGCGTCCATCACCCAAATCTGCATGACGCCCGAGCGGTTGGACCAGAAAACGATGCGCGACCCGTCGGGCGAGAACGAGGCGTGCTTGTCCCAAGGGTAGCGGTTCTCGGTGAGGTTGCGACGGCCGCTGCCATCGGGCCGCACGATCCAGATGTCGTCGCTTTGATCCTGGTTGCTTGAGAAAGCAATCAGGCCGCCATCGGGAGACCACACGGGGTCATAGCTAGTGCCCGCCATATCGGTGAGCTGCGTTGCCATCGACTCGCCAGGCACCGTGTAGAACACCTGAGGCGAGCCAGCATCACGCACGAACAAATAGTACTGCTCATCGGGCGAGTACCTTTCCCGCTCGCGCATGGCCTCGTACTGCGAAATGATGCTGCGGCTACTGCCCAGGTACTGCCGGTTACGCCCACTGGCATCCATTGCCCATAGACCTGTGGCGTCAGGGTTGTTCGAATAGAACACGATCTGGTTCCGATAGGCGGCCAGAGGCCGCGGCGTCGGGATGGCGGTGGGCAGCGGCGTGTTGGTAGGCGTGGGCGTCACCGTCGGGGTGGCCGTCGGCGTCAGAAACGGCATTACCTCTTCGATGCGGGCTAGGCAGAGCGCCTTGTCGGCCACAGGAAGGGCGCACGCGGCCCGGTAGCGGTCGTGAGCCAGGTATAGATCGTTCGCCAGCTTGCGCTGGTCCCCTGACTGAATATAGGCCGTGTAGAGCAGATCCAGTACGCGCCCTCCGAGATAGTCGGGGCGCTCACGATAGATCGATTCCAGCCGCGCCACAGCCATATCCCACGCGCCCTGATCCACATAGCGGGTTGCTTCGAGATAGCTTTGGGCCAGGCGATGCTCCCTCGTCACTTCGGGATCCGTCGGACGGAACGCCAACGCCTTGGCATAGTAGTCGGCCGCGCGCTGCACATCCTCTCGCGTCGGACGCGGGGCATCTAGCTCGCGCGAACCCAGCGTCACATAGATATCAAACAGCCTGTCAGCGACATGGCTGGCCTCATAGCTGGCGCTGTAGGCCCGCAGCCCCTCGTATGCCTGCATGGCCTGCACCAGATCGCCAGCGTCATAGAGCTCATCAGCCTCTTGCAGCATGTCATAGGCGGCCAGCACGCGTCGGATATCGGTCACCCGCACGCGCACATCGCGATAGTTGGGAGCCGAGACCTGCAGGTCCATATAGGCAGCCAGAGCGCCGTTCAGGTCACCTGCCTCCTGCAAAGCCACCGCCGCCAGATACTGCTGCTCTAGCTCGCGTTCGGCCGCGATGGTCTGAAGGCCACTCTCGGCAATGGCGTGATAGGTACGCTCTTGCGTTCCCTCGGCCGTCTGCACCGTGGTGACGGCATCGGGCGGCGCGATCTCGAGCAGCCGCAAGAAGGCTGCCTCCGCTTCGTCGTAGGCGAACTTTTGCATGGCCGTCTGGGCTTCGGTAAGGACCGCCTCGAGCTCCCGTTGCTGGCGCAGCTCGGCCAGCGCGGGTCGCACGACGTTCCGCAGCATCTGGCTGCCGCCCCAAACGACGACTCCCAGCAACACCACCACCAATACGCCGAACACGATGGGCCGCCAGTTGATGACCCAGCGCTTGGCTCGCACCTTGGTGGAGGCGTCGATCTCGGCCTTGAACTGGGCCTGAGACAGCGCCTCGGCCACCCGCGGGTCATCGGGGAACTGGTGCGCCAAGCTACTAAAGCACAGGATCGCCCTGGCCCACTTGCCAGCCTGCATGTGGCCGACGCCCTCGGCATACAGGGGATGCGAAAGGGCGTCGTCAACGCTATGAGGGTGGCCGTTCGCTGCCTGCTCTACCATGCAATCTGCCTCATCAGCCCCCAGCGATTCCCGCGAGATCCATCAAGGTGGGGATGGCAGGGCCCAACAGCACCACCAACATCGCAGGAAAGATCAAAAACACCAGTGGGAACGCCAACTTGGTCGCGGCCTGGTTCGCCAGCGTCTCGGCCTTCTGGCGGCGCTTGACGCGCATCTCGGCGGCTTGCGTGTGCAGCACCTGGGCAATGCTGACGCCGAGCTGACTGGACTGCACCAGAACCGCCACAAACGTGCCCAGCTCGGGCACGCCCGAACGCCGTGCCATCCGCTGCAGAGCCTCCTCGCGGGCCACGCCCACGCGCATCTCACTGACGGCCCGCTGGAACTCGCGCGTCAGGGCATTGTCCCAGCGGTCGCCCACCCGCAGCAGGGCCGACTCGAAAGCCAGGCCCGCCTCGACGCCGATGGTCAACATATCGAGCGCGTCGGGTAGCGCCTGAGAGATCTCTTTCTTGCGGCGCTCCATGCGGGTGCGCAGCCAGAGCGTCGGCACGAAATAGCCGCCCAAGGCCGCCACCGCCGTCACCAGCGCCTGGCGGTTCAGTGGCAAGGTCCGTCCCACCAGCCAGAACGCCGCCACGCCCAACACCACCACGGCGATCAGCCGCAGCCCGAAAAAGTCCAGCACGGTGAGCCCATAGGGGCGCCCCGCCTCCTGGAGGAGCTGCTCGGTAGACGCCGCCGCGCGGCTGGGCGCCACACCACCCACCCAACGCACCAGCCCTCGCAGCATCGGAAAGAGCACCCGCGTGCCAAAGGAGCCCTCCATCTCTTCCTGCTCGATGACATCGCCTCGGTCCACGTACCCCTCGAGGCGGTCTTCCACCTGCTTGGCAGACGTAGAGGGCATGAGCGAGAGCGAGATCAGGGCCACCGACAGCGTCACCAGCCCCGCGAACAACCACGGAGACGAGAGCAGCGTCAGCAAGCCAGAGCCGGTTCCTCCCATGGCGCTACACCTCGATATCCACGATCTTGCGCATCGCAAAGAACCCTAGGATCTGAAAGATAACCGCCATCACTGGCAAGATGCGCACCAGACCGGGCTGGAAAAGCTGGGACATATAGTCGGGGTTCAGGATGTAGATGATCACGCCCAGGGCCACCGGCAGGAACGCCAACACATAGCCCGTGAAGCGCTGCTGTGACGTCATCACCCGAATGTCGCGTTTGAGCTTCAGGCGGTCGCGCACCGTCACGCCGATGGTATCCAGCGTCGTGGCCAGGTTGCCGCCGGTCTCGCTCTGCACGTTGATGGCCGTCACCACCAGCGACACGTCGTCGGTCCCCACCCGGTTCGCCATGTCCGTCAACGCCTGCTGGATGGAGAGGCCAAAGCCGGTCGCCCGTTGCACTCGCTCAAACTCTTTTGAGGCCGGCTCCGGTAGCTGCTCCACCAGCAACTCGATGGCCTGCGAGAGGCCATAGCCCGAGCGCAGCGCACCCACCAATAGGGTGAGCACGTCGGGAAGCTGCTCGGTGAACTCACGCTGGCGCTTGGAACGGCGGCTGCGGACAAAGATACCCGGAATAAACAGCCCCACCACCGCCAGCAACAGGCCGATCAACACCTCACCGATCAGGAACGTCCCGATGAGAAAGCCCAAAACGGCGACGCCCAACAACACCAAGACGTACTCGGACGCCGTCATCGGCAGGTCGGCCTGCATCACCGTGTCCGCCAGCTTGTGGCCCAGACCGAAGCCGTTGACCATGCGGTTCAGGCTGCGCCGCAGCCGCTCGCGACTGCCCACATCCTGAGCCTGACCGTTGGGCGTCAGCTCCTCGCGATAGCCATACTCGGACAGGCGATCATCAACCGGATCGCGCCCGCCGGTCATGGACCACAGCCCCACAAAGCCGATGAGCACGAATACACCCATCAGCAAACCGAACCAGAGAGGTGCGTTCTCGATCATAGTCTCCCGCCCTCCCGTTACCGCTCGTCCGATCGCCGTGGGATCAGTCGGCGCAGGAGCGAACCGCCCTCGTCCGCCCCTGCCTCCTCGCTCCGCAGCGCCCTCGGACGCAGATCACGGACCAGCTCCTCGGCCAACTTGGCCATGGCCTTGGCCACGGCGCCACGCGTGCCGCCCATCATGATGGGCACGCCACGGTTCACCGCATGGGTCGCCAACGCCTGGTCGTCGGGTATCTCGTTGCGAATGTCCACACCCAGGCGCTCTTCGATGCTCTTGCGCGAGACCCCACCCGGCAGCGATGACCGGTTCAGCACCAGCCACACCCGCTCGTCCGGGTATCCCCGGCCGTGGAGCTGGCTCAGCATCAGCCGCGTGTTCCTCAGACCCACCATCTCGGGCAGTACCGACATGACGATCCGGTCGGCATCATCCAGGAACGCATAGGCGGTCTCGTCCATGGGCAGGCCCAGATCCACCAGCACCCACGGGTAGATCCGCTTGAGCGCCACCATGATCTGCTGCACCTGCTGCAACGGGATCGGGCTGGCCACGCCCTCGGGGGGCGGCGCCAGCAGCACCTGCACGCCCGACACGTGGCTGACCATCACGCCCGAGACCAGGTCGTCATCCAGCTGCGACAGGCGTGGCAGCAGGTCGTTGATGGTTCGATCGGCCGGCAGGTTGAGCGCCACATCCAGGGCCGGCGCAGCATAGTCCGCATCCACCAGCGCCACTGGCTCGCGCGTTCGCTGATGCAACGCGATGGCCGTGTTCAGCGCCAACGTGGTGCAGCCCGTCCCGCCTTTCGGCGCGCAGAATACCACCGCCCGCCCACGAACCTCCCGGGCACGCTCCTCTGGCTCGGCCGTGGCCGTCGGCTTGACCATCACCTGCTTGATGGCCGTCAGCAGATCGCTCGTCTGGAGCGGCTTCATCACAAAGCCGCGGGCGCCCGCCAGGACCGCCTGGCTGGCCCGGGTCATGGCATCCCATTCCACCAACGCCAGAACCGAGGCTGTGGGCACGCTGCGCACGAGCTGCCGGATGATGGCCAGCTCATCCTCGCCCTCGAGGCCGTGGTCCACCAACACCAGATGCGGCACCACATCCTGCGCCCGCGACAGCGCGTTGCTGGCCTGCGACACCCAGTACAGCCGATGATCGGCCGTACCAGCCGTCAGCGCCTCGGCCACCTCGTCGCGCGTGCGCTCGTCGGTGCTGATTAGCAGAACGCGAAGTGGTTCGCCGCCGATCGGATCCATCCAACCTCCAGAAGCCGATACAGTTGAAGCCGATACAGTCCAGGTTCTATCTTGTCGCGTAGGGGCACGGCATGCCGTGCCCCTACCATGGCGTCGCCCTCGTTCGCTACCGCGCGATCCGGTAGCGGTTCATCACGAAATCGATGTCCACCGGATCGGGATCGAACAGATCCTCCACGCCCGGCGCCCGCAACACAAAGTCTAGAATGCCACCGGCATCCACCAGGTACTTGAGCGTGAGGGCGTCCTGCGCGCTGACTGCCACCAACACCGCGGTGGGGTCGCCGGGCTCTGCCGGGTCGTTCGACGTCAGGGTAATGCCCGCCACGACAACGTTCTCCAGCGCGCTAAAGGTGGCCTGCTCTTCCTCAGCCTCGGCATAATAGTAACCGGTGGTATCCGTCGCTGCGGGCACGCCGCCCACGGTGGGGGCCGCCGGCATATCCAGCGAGAATAGAATATCGATATGATCGCCGGGGCGCAGCATCTTGACGCTGGTCAGCAGATCCTGCGATGGCAACGCCATCAAGACCTGCTCGTCCGACAGAATCAGGGCGCGACGTCCGTCCTCGGCGGTAATGTCGGGATCCACCAGGCGCTGCGCCAGGATGACCTCGTCGGGGTAGAGATCCACCAGGGTAACCATGCCGACGGCGTCCTCGGCCGAGCCGACTGCGCCGGCCGGCACGCTGGCCGCGGCCATCTCGACCACGCGCAGATCCGCCTCGGTGAGCTGGGCGCGCACCGGCACGGCCTGAGCCGCCACCACCACCGAGACCTGGCGCGTCTCGGGGGCCTCCTCCACCACCTGCGTCGTAGCACGGTTCAGCGCCACATAGGCCACAAACCCCGCCACGAGGGCCACGATCAGCCCCGCCGTCAGCCACAAGCAGCCTCGCAGTCGCCCCATAGATCGCCCCTCCGCCTGGGGTGGCCCGCCCGGACGCGCCACCGCTGCTGCAACGTTCGGTTATTCCCTGCGTCTGAATCGTTCTGTATCGGACAGGACCCCGACGTAGCGTGGGGCGTTGTCCAACGTCGTTCGGTCCGCCCTGTTGGTGCGAGCCTACCGCTCGACGCCCATGCTGGACGAGGCCTCCAGGGTGACCGTGTCTCCCCCGAATGCCTGCAGGAGAAAGCCGGTGAATAGGTGATGCTCGTACTCTGCCTGCACACGCACCCGGGGTGGCCAGTCGCCAGGGTACGTGCTGACCCAGCACTTTTCCGGATCATCGCCTTCCTCACGCACACAACCCGGCGGGTCCCACCAGCTAACAGACCAAATAATGTCGTCCGTGACCAACCCGGTGGTCAGGCTCTTGCCTTGGTCTTCGATTTTCGTCGTTTCTGCAGGCCTGACCGAACCAAGTCGCGCGCCTTCGCGCACGGCGTTCGACAGGGTGTTCTGCGCAAACACCACATAGCCGAACTCGAAAATGCTCACCAGCAGCAATAGCAAAAGCGGCAGGATCAGTGCAAACTCCACCAGCTCCTGCCCGCGTTCTTTGCGCCTAGCGTATGTCGAGTGCCCCATCAGGGACCTCCCCCGCCGGGCGGGATCAGGGCCTGCCCCCGCCACCGGGCTGGCAGACCAAAACATCAGTCACTGCCCCATTATAGGAAGATGCCGCGCCCGTCACAAGCCGGGAGGCACAGGATCAGGCGCC
>ENA-UOXR01004565-UOXR01004565.1-bioreactor-metagenome-genome-assembly--contig:-NODE-4565-length-10769-cov-3.403491_pt1 | contig 10769 bp, 8 predicted proteins | sample MGYA00238164_ERZ764825 | MGnify/ENA primary metagenome ERZ764825 (study PRJEB28920, sample SAMN05720171) | bioreactor metagenome | isolation source: Anaerobic biogas reactor | place: USA:Washington...
GGCCGCCTCGACGCCATCGGGGCGGGGCAATTGACCTTATGTGAAAGGGCCAGACCATGAAAGAGGTCTTCAGCACGGGAGAAGCCGCGAAGATCTGCCGCGTGTCGCAACAGACGATCATTCGCTGTTTCGACGCCGGTCGCCTCAAGGGCTTCTACGTTCCGGGCAGCCGGTTTCGCCGAATTCCCAGGGAGTCGCTCGTGCAGTTCATGAAGGAAAACAGCATTCCGCTCAGCAACCTCGACAGCGGCAAGAAGAAGATTCTGATCGTGGACGACGACCCCGAGGTCGTGGACCTGTTTGTCGAGGTTCTCGATCGGGACGGGCGGTTCGAGGTCCGCACGGCCAGTTGCGGGTACGATGCCGGCATTCTGACGCAGCAGTTTCATCCCGACCTGATTGTCCTGGATTTCATGTTGCCCGACATCAACGGCAAGGTGGTCTGCGAGACTATCCGCAGCAACCCGGATCTCCATGACACGCGGATCATCGGCATCAGCGGCCTCATCGAGCAGGACAAGATCCAGGAGCTCTACAACGCCGGGATCGATGAGTTTATTCAGAAACCGTTCCGCATCAGCGAACTGGTGACGCGGATCGGCGAGATGCTGAACGTGTGAACCATCGCCGTCGGCGGCCGCGGGACGATGCCCGCGACGGCCGACCCGTAAGGGTGCGACGCCGCGCCCTGCGGACAGGTTGTCGGCCGACGCACGGGGGAGGCGGCGCCGACGACGATAGCGCTACGACCCCTGGCGACGGATGCCGGGCGGCCCCCGATCAAGGATGGAAGCGCGATGGATGTGAAGGTCCGAAAGGTGCAGTTGATCGTCGACCAGGTGGACAGCCTGCCGACGCTCCCCGTGGTGGCCACTCGCGTGCTGGCCCTGGCCACGAGCGATCAGACCTCGGTGCGCGACCTGTCGGACATCATCGAAAGCGATCCGTCTCTCACCAGCCGCATCCTCGCCCTGGTCAACAGCGCCAGCTTCGGCGGCGTCCGGGCCCAGGTCTCCACCGTCAGCCGGGCCTGCTCGCTCCTGGGCTTCGAGGCCATTCGCAACAGCGTCCTGTCGCTGAAGGTCTTCGACCTTTTCAGCCGCAAGGGCCACAATGCGTACCGCACCTCGTTCGACCGTCGCGCTTTCTGGAAACACTCGCTGGCCGTCGCGGCGGCAAGCCAGTTGATCGCCCGGACGGTTCGCGGCGTGAATCCGGACGAGGCCTTCGTGGCCGGGCTGCTGCACGACATCGGCAAGGTCGCTCTCGATTTCGTCCTGCCTAAAACCTTCGACCAGGTGGTCCGCCGCGTCAAGTCGCACTGCACGACCTTTGCGGACGCCGAGAACCGCATTCTGGGCGTCGACCACACGGTCATCGGCAAGCGGCTCACGGAGAACTGGGACTTCCCCGAGAAGCTCATCAACGTGATCTGGCTACACCACCAGGAGGCCGCCCATCTGCCGGGCAACCTCCAGGGGCGAGAGCTGGTCCGGGTCGTCGGCCTGGCCGACCTGCTGGCACGCGAGCAGCGGATCGGCATGGGCAGCCCCATGTCCTCGGCGGAAGCCGCCGCCACGCTGGCCGACCAACTCGGCATCGCACCGTCGCACCTGGAGACCATCGGCAAGAAGCTCCATGCCGCCGTCGCCGAGCACGTGCGGATCATGGGGCTCGAGAACAGCGACGAACAGACCCTGTTCTACGAAAGCGTCCAGAACGCCAACGCCGAGCTTGGCGTCGTGAACGATCGTCTTATGGCCGCTACGAGGCATCTGCACCGCCAGAAACGTCATGCGGACCTTCTGCTTCGCATGGGGCGGAGCCTCGCAGAGGCTCGGTCCATGCGGCACCTGCTCGACGACCTCTGTCGCACCATGGCCGAGTGGGTCCAGACCGAAGTCTGCGCCGTGTACGTCCTCGGCGACGGTCGGGGCTTCATTGAAGGAACACTCCGGACGCCGCAAGGGCGGCCGGCCGAGCATTTCGTCTTTGAGAACGACGTGGGCGAAGCGTTGCCCCTGAGGCCGATGTCGTCGCCGCACGAGCACTTCGGCCTCGCCCGGGCCGAGCGCGACGAGGCATGGCTCTTCGAACGGTTCGGCACGGTCATGGGCGAGGGGCCGTTCTTCACGCTTCCGATCTTCGCACACGACGAGCGGCTCGGGGCCTTCGTCTTCAGTTGGCCCGATCCGAAGACTCCGCCGCGGGACCAGGATTGCCGCGACCTGGAGATCCTGGCCGGCGCCGCCGGTCTGAACATCTCGCTGCTCTACCAGCGGGAACAGACCGTCCGGATGCTCGAGAGCCTGGCCGAGGCCAGCCGTCAGGCGTCGGAGGCCCGCGAGGAACTCCTGCGCTAGCGCAACCTGGCCAGTGTCGGCGCCATGGCGGCCGGGGCGGCCCACGAAATCAACAATCCTCTGGCCGTCATCAGCGGCCGCGCGCAGATTCTCGCCGAGACCGAGGACGACCCCAAGAAGCGGCGAGCCCTGGACATCATCGCCGAGCAGGCCCAGCGGGCCAGCGACATCATCAGCGACCTGATGTCGTTCGCCCGGCCGCCCTCGGCCAAGCGCCGTCCCACGGATCTGGCGGTCGTGGTCCGCAAAGTGGTCGCAACTCAGGCCGACCGTCTGGCCGATAAGAATGTGGCCGTCGAGGCCCTCGGGTGCGACGAGCCCCTGGTCGTCGATATCGACGGCGAGCAGTTGAGCTGGGCCATCGAGGAGCTGGTGACCAATGCGGCCTACGCCTGCCAGGCCGGCGGGAGGATCACGGTGGCCCTGGAGCCCGACCGCGACAACGACCGGCTTGGCCTTGCCGTGACCGATACCGGCGAAGGCATGGACCACGAGACCCTGTCGAAAGCCTGCAATCCGTTCTTCAGCGGACGCTCGGCGGGCCGTGGCAGGGGGCTCGGGTTGCCGAAGGTCCAGCGGATCGCCGAGGCTCACGGGGCCTCGCTCAGGCTCGACAGCGCGACCGGGCAGGGCACGTCCGTGCGGCTGCTGTTCGACTGGCCCGCCGGTGGCGCCGAGACGCCTTCGGCCGCGACGTCCGAAGCATACTGACGAACGCCGCCCCCGTCTGGAGCCTTTCCGCGAGGGCGATGGTGCAGCATCCGACGCGCTGGAGACGACCCATGGCTGAAGCCAGAATTCTCGTGGTGGACGACGAGGCCGACGTCTGTGAGCTGGTCGCCGACTGGCTCGCCGAGGAGGCCGAGTGGACCGTGGACTACACCACGGAGCCCCTCCGGGCTCTCGAACAGATCGGTCAGGCCAGCTACGATCTTATGGTGACCGATCTGCGCATGCCGCAGATGCACGGGCTCGATCTGGCCCGACAGGCCCGCAGCCTGCGACCCGGCCTGAGCGTCATCGGCATCACCGGCTTCGCCAGCCTCGATTCCAGCGTGGACGCCCTCCGCCAGGGATTCGTCGACTACATTCAAAAACCGTTTCGCGTGGACGACCTGCGCGCTGCTGTGTGCAGGGCGCTGTCGCAGCGCGCCCAGGGCGAGCCCGGCGAGGCCGCCGCCGACGAAGTGACCCACGACAACGCCGTCCTGGCCGCCGCCAATGAGGATCTCAGCAAACGACTCGAACTGGTCAGCCGCGAACTGACCACCATGCAGCAGCGACTGGCCGGCCAGGTGGCCAACCTCGAAATCCGCTGTGAGGCTGCCGACCAGCTCGACGGCCAGCGCGACCCGCAACAGATTCTCGGCATGGGCCTCGTGATGCTTCGCCGCCAGCTTCCCGCCGACGAGCACGCGATCGTGCTCATCCAGAAGCAGCCGCCGCAGATGACCGCCCTGGCGACTATCGAGAACGACGAGATCGTCATCCGCCGCCAGCAGCAGAACCTCGAACGCGGCGTCCTGAGGGCCGTCATCAAACGCGGCATGCCCGCACTCATCGAAGACTTGTCCGACTCGCCGTTGCTGGGCGACGTCGAGCATTGGATCGAGCTTCACGGCTCGCTGCTGCTGGTGCCGCTCATCGGAAACAGTCGCACGCAGGCCATTGCCATGGTCCGGCGGCAGGACACCGGCACTGCTTTCTCTGTTGTCGAGACGCGCCGCGCGATGGCTGTCTGCGCCGAAATCGGCAAGGCCATTGAGATCGCCAAGACGATCGGTCACCAGCAGACCGAGGTGTTCGAGTTCCTCAAGCAGATGGCCGACAGCGCCGACGGCGAGGGCCCCATGTCCGGTCACAGCCGCCGCGTCACCCTGCTGGTCCGCGACATGGCCCGGCGGCTCGGCCTCGACGAAGGCCGCGTGCAGAACCTTGAGGTGGCCGCGAGGCTCCACGACATCGGCAAGACGCTTCTGCCCGTCGATCTGCGCGGCCGACGTGGACGCCTGAACGAGCAGGACATGCGACTCTGGCAGACCCACGCCGAGAGAGCATGGGCCATGCTCGAACCCCTGGGATTTCTTGACGACGCCGTCGATCTGATCCGCTACCACCACAATCCCGAGCTCTGGGGCGACGATCCGGCCGCCGAGCAGCAGATTCTTGCCGCATGCGAGGCCTACGACGAACTGACCCACGACGGTGTCCACGGCGCCGGCCTGGCCCACGACGACGCCATGGCCGCCGTAAAAGCCCTGTTCGACGATTCTGTCGGCGCCGATATGCTCGAGTGCCTCAGCCACTGCGCCGCATTCAGTCAGTGACGGCAACACGTATCGACGCCGTGCCCGCCTTAGCGTGGCACGGGGCATCAGACAGAAGTGGCATCCTCCCGCGCACCCCTTGGCGCCGCTTGCGGCGTCGCTCCGATGAGGGACCTTTCTACGCGCAGACGCGGCTTACCCCCACCCCGCACGCCACGGAGGCGTGCAAAAGCCTTGCATGGGGAGCGTGCGAAGTGCTAGAATCGCTCGAATCTGTTGCCTTGCGGCCACACGGTCGGCGAGGCGCTGCTCCGCACGGTCCCAGAGGCGAAGGAATTCCATGACGGTTGTGAATGGTCGACCTGTCACAGACAGTCACGTGACCCACAGCGGATGCCGGGTGCCGGCGTTGAAGCGGGGGTTGCCCAAGACGGTGGTGAGCCTGTGCCCGGAGTGCCGGCGGCGGGTGGATGCGGAGCTGCGCGACGTGGACGGCCAGGTGCGGATGCTCAAGACGTGTCCGGAGCACGGCAGCTTCGAGGACATCTACTGGTCGGACACGCGGCTGTACCTGACGGCGGAGGAGTTCTTCTACGGGGACGGGCAGGGGCTGGAGAATCCTCAGACAGAGGCGGGCGAGAGCGATTGTCCGAACGGGTGCGGGTTGTGCGGACACCACGCGAGCCACCTGGCCTTGGGCAACATCGACCTGACGAACCGGTGCAATCTGCGGTGTCCGGTGTGCTTCGCGAACGCCGACGCGCAGGGGTACGTGTACGAGCCGACGTACGAGCAGGTGCTGGAGATGCTCCGGACGTTCCGGGAGATGCAGCCGGTGGCGGGTCGCGTGGTTCAGTACAGCGGCGGCGAGCCGACGTTGCACCCGCGGTTTCTGGATTGCCTGAGTGCGGCTCGGGAGATGGGTTTCTCGCATATTCAGATTGCGACGAACGGCCTGCGGTTCGCCCAGGAAGAGGACTTTGCCCGGCGCTGCGAGGATGCGGGGCTGCACGACCTCTATCTGCAATTCGACGGGACGAACGACGAGGCGTACCTGCACACGCGGAACCGGCGGCTGTGGGATCTGAAGCAGAAGGCGATCGAGAACGTCAGCAAGACGGACATGAAGATCGTGCTGGTGCCGACAATCGTCAAGGGCGTCAACGACGACCAGGTGGGGCCGATCACCGAGTTCGCCCTGGCGCACGTGAACACGGTGGCGGGGATTTCGTTCCAGCCGGTGGCGTTCTGCGGGCGGATCAGCACGGCCGAGCGGATGGCCCAGCGATACACGCTGGCCGACATGGCGCACGACGTGTGCCGCCAGACGGGCATCGGCGATCCGTACCGCGACTTCCTGCCGCTGTCGTGCGTGCAGCCGTTCACGCGGCTGGTCAACGCGCTGCGCGACGAGCCGACGATCAACATGACCTGCCACCCGCACTGTGCGCTGGGCACGTACCTGTTCGTCGGGACCGACGGCAAGGCGGTGCCGCTACCGGCGTTCATCGATCTGCCGAACTTCCTGGCGGACATGATGCGGCTGAGCGAGAAGACCGAGCGCGGCAGCAGCCGGCTGCTGGCGAAGGCGACGGTATTCCAGAAGCTGCACAAACACTGGCGCGGCAAGAACGCTCCAAAGGGAATGGGCTTCACGGATTTGCTGCACACGCTGAACGGCATGATCGACAAGAAGGTGGGCCGCGGCGAGGGCGGCAAGAAGACGTTCCGCACGCTGATGGTGGCGGGCATGCATTTCATGGACTGCTACAACTACGAGGTGGATCGCGCGCGGCGGTGCGTGATTCATTACTCGACGCCGGACAAGCGGCTGTACTCGTTCTGCACGTACAACGCCGGGCCGGTCTATCGCGAAGCGACCGAGCATCGCTATGCCATGACGCCGGAGGCGTATCGGCTGCGGGAGAAGGGACATGGGGACACCCGATGACCCTGCCTCGGCATTGGCACCGCCCGTGGAGCACCGTCACGCCCGTGACGATGAGGTGGCCGACAGTCGGCGCAGGTTCTGGATCCCCGTCGGGCAACACCCCATGGCGATTATTGCCGGATACCTGGGGCTGCTTAGCTTCATGCCGCTTGTCGGTGTCGTTCTGGGACCAACCGCAGTTGCCGTAGCAATAATGGCTCACCGCCGCATCCATCGCGACCCCGGCCTGGGGGGCAAGTATCGCATTGTCTTCGCCTGCGTCGCCGGAGCCCTCGGAACCATTCTGTCTGTGATCGAGTTCATACCCATTGTGATCGTGCTTTACATACTGGTGATGACGTACTATGTGGCCTAGCATGTAGGTCGGGTCAACAGACCCGACGGATTCGTTGCCTGATGCCCGCTTCGGGTGTCGGGTCTGTTGACCCGACCTACGCGCCTATGGTAGGCTATGGACCTTGTCGAGGTCTCTTTGTGCCTCGGACCTGTGTCGTTCAGAATCCACTCTCCGGGAAAGGACATAACACATGATGCACCGTAGCTGGGCAGTTGCGGCGGTACTGGCGGCGATGCTTGTCGTCGGCGGGTGCGAGAGTTTCAAGGACGCCCAGGGTCGCGGCGTGAGTTTTCGGGCTTACGATTCGGTCCGTATTGAGCAGGTGAGCATCGATCCGGCGGCGCCGCAGCAGCAGATTCGCGACCTGACGGAAGGGTTCCTCCAGTACAACCTGTTGGTCAGCGACCTGTGGCTGCGCGGCGACGAATGGAATCCGGACGACTTTGCGGCATACCTGGAGGAGTTCGTGACCACGGCGGGCACGCTGGAGGGCAAGCAGCTGAAGCCGGCCATGACGCAGGAGCAGTATGACAAGAGAAGCGCCGAGCGGGACGCGAAGCTGGCCCCGCACCTGGGCAAGGCCCGCGGCAGCCGGCCCCTGAATCTGCGGGTTCACATTACGAAGGTGGAGTTCCCGTCGGGCGTGGGGCAGATTGTCCTCGGCAACAAGGCCGAGGTCCGGGCTACGGTGACGGCGTTCGACCCGGGGCGCCCGGAGCCGATCGGCACGGCCGAGATCAAGTCGATCCAGGGGATTCCCGGCGTGCCGCTGCTGCCGTACTCGATGGCGACACGGGCGGCGCTGAACGCGGTGTTCGATCAGTACACGCGGAAGCACGTGATGGAACTGGCGCAAAACCTGAGCCGCGAGATTGCCGACAAGCTGGCAGAGGCGAAGAAGAAATAGAGGCCAGGCAGGACCTTGTCCAGGCCCCTGCGCCCGGGGAGACGTTGCTTGACATCCGCCTCGGCAAACATGCGGCCGCTCTCGGCCGACGAGGTTCTGGCCATCGTCATCCGGATGCTGACGCGCTATCGCGACGAGCCGACCGAGTTGACGGCGGCGACGACAATCGCCTCGGTGTTGGATCTCTGCCTGACGCGATACGGACGGTTTCTCTGTCGGCCACGGCGACACCTGGAGGAGTTCTGTGACGGCCTGAACGAGTTCTTCGCCGTCGCGATCTCTCAGGACCAATACGACCGGGCCCTCTACCCGATCACGGAACGGACTCTGGGCGACCTGTGCGCGATTATCGCCACGCAGGCCACGGTGCCGGTGATCGACCCGCCTGAGCCGGAGCAGGTGTTCCATGCCCTTCGCGGGGCACTGGCCGACGCCGGAGCCAACGTCGCGGACCTGACGCCCTCGACCCCGGTGTCGCGCTACGCGGTTCGCCGTTGGCGCGCCGTTGACGCCATGCTGCTGAGGATCACGGCCGGCACGATTCCCATAATGAAAATGGAAGTCGTCGGCCGGGCCAGAACGTTCGTCCGCTGGATGGGCATCGGTTTTGTTGCCTCCTGGATTCTCGGATTTGCGTGTTTCGTTCCGATGTTGGCAGGGCTGCCGTTCGGCGTTCCCTGGCCATTCGTCGCGTTTGTGGCGGCGGGCGTCCTGTGTCTCGCGCTTCTCATTCCTGCCTTGATTGTTGGCGGGCCGATGAGCCTTCAGCCGCAGAATCTGTCCACATTCGACGACCTCTGCCGCTATGTTGTGCCGTACCTGTCGCGGCCGGGGTCATCGCAGGAGTGAGCGGCCGCACACGGGCCTTGCTATTGCGGTCCGACGGCATTATCCTATCCGCCTTCTTCGTGACGGAGTCTACCCGATAGGAGGAAGGCCGTGATGAGCAATAGAGAACCAGCGACTCAGCGCAGCGCAGTCGATGACGTTCAGGAATCTCTGGTTGCCGAGAAGTACGCGCACAAGCTGATCCGGAAGTTGCGGATTCGGCTGGAGGATCGTCCGGGGAAGCTCGCCGAGGTGGCGACGGCAATCGGGGCCGAGGGCGGCCTGATCGGCGACATCGAAAGCCTGGCGATCAACTCGCAGTCGATCCTCCGCAACGTGACCGTGTACGTGGACGACGCGGCGCACCTGGATCGGCTGCTTCAGCGGCTGACGGCGCTGCCGGGCATCACGGTGGAGCGTGTGGTGGACGACGTGCTGGCGATTCACGAGGGCGGCAAGCTGCGCGTCGCGTCTCAGTCGGAGATCAACTCGCTTCGCGACCTTCAGATGATCTACACGCCGGGCGTGGCGAGCGTGTGCCTGACGATCGCCCGCGACGAGGCGGCGTACCGGCGCTACACGTGGGTGTCGAACACGGTGGCCATTGTGACGGACGGGTCGGCGGTGCTGGGCCTGGGGGACATCGGGCCGAAGGCGGGGCTGCCGGTGATGGAAGGCAAGGCGGTGATCCTGGACCGTCTGGCCGGGGTGGGTTGCGTGCCGATTCTGCTGTCGCGCGGGATGAGCATCGACGAGATGGTGCGGACGGTGGAATCCATCGCGACGGGGTTCGGCGTGATCATGCTGGAGGACATTGCGGCGCCGAAGTGCTTCGAGATCGAGGCGAAGCTGAGCGAGCGGCTGCCGATCCCGGTGTTCCACGACGATCAGCACGGGACGGCGGTGATTGTGCTGGCGGCGTTGATCAGCGCGTGCCGCCGATTCGGCGCTGAGTTGGAACCGCTTCGCGTGGTGATTGCCGGCAGCGGCGCGGCCGGCAGCGCGACGGCGCGCCTGCTTCTGGCGGCGGGCGTCAAGGACGTCATCTGTTGCGACCGGACCGGCGCGCTCTACAAGGGGCGCAGCGAGCACATGAATCCGTCGAAAGACGCCCTGGCGGCGGCCACGAATCCGAACGGGTTGAAGGGATCGTTGGCCGAGGTGATGGCCGGGGCGAACGTGTTCGTGGGGCTGTCGAGCGCGGGGCTGGTGTCGCGGGACATGGTGTCGTCGATGGCCGAGCCGCGGTTCGTGCTGGCGCTGGCGAATCCGACGCCTGAGATTTCGCCGCGCGAGGCCATGGCCGCAGGGGCCTCCGTGGCGCTGGACGGTCGCACGGTGAACAACGCCCTGGTGTTCCCGGGGCTGATTCGCGGCGCACTGGACAGCGGCGCAAAGCGGATCACCGAGGGCATGAAACTGGCAGCGGCCAAAGCCATAGCGGACCTGACGCCGGAGGGGCTCATTCTGCCGTCGATCCTCAACCGCGGGGTGCACAAGGCGGTGGCCGAGGCCGTACACAAGGCGTGGTACGACCGGAGTTGAGCGGGGCAGGCACCCGCCACCTGGACACGCCAGGGCAGGGGCATGGCCGCACCTCGACGGCGATCGGGGACTGCGTCAAGCGGCCATGACGCCGGGTTGCACCGCACAGCCGATGGCGGCTGTTTCACAAAACATGGCGAAGGTCGAAACAAGCGGCCGCCGGAGTGATATCCGGCGGCCGTTGACGTTTTGTGGTACGACATGCTGCGGCGGCGGGCGGCTATGGGATGGGCGTAACGTGGCCGCCGACGACGTCACCCTGGATGTCCAGGGCTCCATCGCAGTAGAGATCGAGGCCGCCGAGGTGCAGGACACTGCCAGGGGCGACGATGAGGTTGTGGACGTAGAGGGCCTCGGGCGCGTCGGGAGAGCGATTGCCGTTGTCGATGCAATCCCGCAGGACGACGCGGGCCGGGGCGTCGCCGCCTACGATCAGGGCATCGAGGGCGAAGTTGCCGAGGAAGCCGGCGGCGTCGGGGCCGAGGTCGGTTCCTGCAACCTCATAGGAGCTCCAACCCCAGCAGCGTCCGCGTCCGTCGAAGACCACGGCGAGGGCGTCCATGCCGGCCAG
>ENA-UOXR01004572-UOXR01004572.1-bioreactor-metagenome-genome-assembly--contig:-NODE-4572-length-10756-cov-31.628633_pt1 | contig 10756 bp, 9 predicted proteins | sample MGYA00238164_ERZ764825 | MGnify/ENA primary metagenome ERZ764825 (study PRJEB28920, sample SAMN05720171) | bioreactor metagenome | isolation source: Anaerobic biogas reactor | place: USA:Washington...
GACCCCGACAAGGGAGTCAGACTTGCGACCTATGCCAGCCGATGTATTGAAAATGAGGTGCTGATGTACTTCCGCGGGGTAAAAAAATCCGCGTGGGACGTATCGCTGTCCGACTCCATTGAGACGGACGGCGAGGGAGGCTCCCTGTGCCTTATGGATGTTGTATACCTTGAGGATGATATGCTTGAGAGGGTCAGCCGCGCGGAGCTTCGTCAGAAACTGGGCACGCTGGTGGAGGAAAATCTTGATGATCGGGAGCGCAGGATTATTCGACTTCGATACGGATTGGAGGGAGAGGCTGCCAAAACTCAGCGGGAGGTTGCGGAGATCTGCGGTATCAGCCGTTCGTATGTATCGAGAATTGAGAAAAAAGCGCTTGAGAAGCTGCGGGATGCCTTTGGGGAGAGGCCGGAATAATCTTGGGGCCCACGGCAACGGTATTCAACCGAAATGCCCTGTCTTTAGTGTCTGCCTCGTGCAGGGGAGCCGGATTCACGCCGCATATACCTGGGACAAGTGAACGCCTTACAAATAGAGAAGCTCGGTCATTAAAACCGAGCTTCTCTGATGTCCGTCACCTTTATCAGCCGGGTAACACTCAAAATAAAATTGAAAATCTCCTCGAAGAAAATTATAGCTATGTATGCCGTAAGAGCGTATCTCGGCAACAGAAGGTACACCAGCACCACGCCCAGCAAGGCGTCCATGATATTTATACCCATTGAACAGACCTGCTGGCCCAAACCCTTGAGACAGCCGTCCACAACCATGTCCATATACATTACAGGTACAAGGAGAGAAAAGACGGCTATGTACCTGCCGGCCTCTTCGCTCTTGTATATGACTCCGCCTATAACGTCTGCGAGAAGATAGAGCATAAGTCCCACAAAGAGCGAGTAGAGCAGGCACTTTTTTAAAAGAGAGCTCACTGCCCGGCGAATTTCTTCTTTTCTGCCTGAGACCTGCGCGGCGGTCAGCTCCGGGACAATCAGCTCAGCAAGTGAGGTCATAAGACATGACGGGAAAAAGATCACGGGGAATACCATTCCCTGAATTGTACCGTAGCCTGCCAGAGCGGCGTTTGCGGAAAATCCAGCTTTTTTCAGACCGCGCGGCACTAAAATCTGTTCCAGAGTGGTCAGAGAAGTGCGGGCATAGGCGGAAAGCGCCAAAGGGACCGCTATGTTCAGCATACGCGCCGGCAGCCGGGGAGAGACGGAGGGCTTTGCTCTGTGGCGGCGGCGGTCTGAAAAAAATGCCGACAGCATAAGGCCAAAAGCCAGCACTTCCGCCGCTGTTCCGCCCAGAGAGACGGCTGCACAGCTTTTTTCAAGGTCTCCCTCAGGCACTCTGCTCAGGAAGACAACCACAAGGGCTATTCTGGCGAGCTGCTCAGTCATCTGTACACCAGCAGCTTTAAAAATTCGCCGCGTGGCTGCAAAATAGCCGTAGAGCACCGAGGACAGGGATATAAAGGGCATCTGAAAGGAAAGCACTTTCAGCGAGAGCACGGTCCTCGCGTCACCTACGCAGAGGAAGCCGATCGGCTCGGCGCAGAGCCAAAGTATCGCAAAGGCGGCGAGCCCGAAAAAAAGGCTGTAAGCCGTACACAGCCGAATGGCGCGGCCCACTCCGCCGATGCGTTTCAGGCCCAGTTCCTCGGAAACAAGCCGAGTAGTTGCAAAGCGGATACCGGATATGGCCACAGTCGCCGCAAGAAAGGACACGGAGCTGACAAGCCCGTAAAGACCCACTCCTGCCGCGCCGATGCGGGATACTAGCCACATCTGGAACACCAGCGCAATACCGCGCATAATAAGAGACGACGAGGTCAAAAACACCGTGTCCCGCATCAGCCTTTTCTTTTCCAAATCTGCACCCCCCGACCGTATACCGAAGTATATGCGGAGGCGGGGGGTGCTTATGTTGTCCGAATAATTAGTTTACATAATTCAATTAAGCGTGTTTTCGCTGATGTCGAACAGCTCGTCAATACGCGCCTTAAGCGGCGCGTTCTCAGCTTTTTTTATATCGGGATCGTCGTCTATCAGATCCCGAGCCGCGTCCTGGGCGTCCTTCAGTATGCGCACGTCGGTACACAAATCCGCAATGTGCATTTCCGGCAGGCCGTGCTGCCGCGCACCGAAGAAATCGCCGGGTCCGCGCAGACGCAGATCCTCCTCGGAAATTTTAAAGCCGTCATTCTCTTTTTCCATTATCTTCAGACGCGCCAGCGCGTCGTCGCCTTTGGTATCCGAGAAGAGGACACAGTAGCTTTTGTGTCTTCCGCGTCCTACCCGCCCGCGCAGCTGATGCAGCTGACTCAGACCGAAGCGCTCGGCGTTCTCAACGACCATCAGAGACGCATTGGGTACATCGACGCCGACTTCAACTACGGTGGTGGATACCAGAATGTCGATGCTGCCCGCTACAAAGGCTTCCATAGTCCTGTCCTTGTCTGGGCTCTTCATATTGCCGTGGATGCAGGCGACGCGCAGTTCCGGGAATACCTTTTCCGAAAGCTCTTTGGAATACTGGTTCGCGGTCTTAATTCCCTGAGGCTGTTCCTCGTTTTCGTCTATGGCCGGACAGACGACAAACACCTGCCGCCCTTCCGAGACCTGCTTTCTCATGAAATTGTATATGCGCTCGCGCATCTCCTCGCCGACTGCGTATGTATCGACCTTTTGCCTTCCGGGGGGCAGCTCGTCTATAATCGAGACGTCCAGATCGCCGTATATCATCAGCGCCAGCGTTCGGGGGATGGGCGTTGCGGACATGACGAGCGTGTGCGGGTTTTTGCTTTTGTCCATGAGTGCGGAGCGCTGGTTAACTCCGAAGCGGTGCTGCTCATCGGTAATGACGAGCGCCAGGTCATTAAACTCCACATTGTCGGAAATGAGTGCGTGGGTACCCACAATGAGTGATATTTCCCCGCCTTTGAGAGAACTGAGTATCTCTCGCTTCTGCTTTGCAGTCATAGAGCCGGTGAGCTTTGCCACACGAACTCCCAGAGGAGCAAGAAGCTCGGTAAAGGTCTGAAAATGCTGGTTTACCAAGATTTCCGTGGGAGCCATAAAAGCGCTCTGCAGCCCGCCCTTGAAGGTACACCAGATGCAGGCAGCCGCTACAAGCGTTTTGCCGCTGCCAACGTCGCCCTGCACCAGACGGTTCATTGACGTGCCGGAGGCCATGTCGTGTACGGCATCTCCTATGGCGCTCTTCTGTGCTCCGGTTGCCACGAACGGCAGTGAGGAGTAAAACTCGTCCATATCCGGAGTTGAGACGATAACGCCGCTTCTTCTGACGCGGCTTCGCTTCATGCGTGTCAACGCGCAGGACAGGACGAACAGCTCCTCGAAGATCAGCCTGCGGCGCGCAAGCTCCAGAGCCCCGAAGTCGGCAGGGAAGTGGATGTTTTTATAAGCGAAATTAGGTTGACATAATTCATAACGCTGCGCCACAGGATCGGGCAGAGCGTTGGGGAGATCGTCCCCACACTCGTCCAAATTGTGCTTTATGGCGGAGATCAGAACTCTTTGTGAAAGCCCCGCAGTTAGCCGGTATATAGGGACGATGCGCCCGGTGACCGTGGGCGGGGCATCCTCCGGCTCGAACAGCGGATTTATCATGGAGCGGTGGAAGCCGTCTACGGTCAGCCTGCCGTAAAAAACATAGCTTTGACCCTTCTTGAGCTGCTGGCGGACATAGCTTTGGTTAAAAAACGTCACGTCAAGAGAGCCGCTGTCATCCGCTATTCGGAGCTTGACTAGCTCCATACCGCGGCGTACGCGCGCAAGGACCGGCTCGTTTGCGACGAGGGCTTTGACACAGGCGGGCTGCCCGGGCTCAAGGGCGGAGATGGGCGTTGTTCTGCTGCGATCCTCGTAGGTTCGGGGGAAATAGCAGATGAGGTCACGAAGGGTGTTGACGCCGAGCTTTCTCAGAGCCTTTGCCCTCTGTTCACCGATACCTTTTACATATCGGATGTCATCGCCGAGATTTGCCATGCTTCACCCCTCCTTTTTATGTTCATTATGATAGCATATGGTGAAAAAAATTGCAAAATATTGATGCCGATTGTAAAATCGGGAACAGAAGGCAAAATAGTTCGTCGTAATAGCAATAAGACCCGGAGGTTATAACATGAAAAAAATTTTCCCGACTCTGATTTGCGTAATGCTTATACTTTTGCTGTCCGCATGCGGCGGTGCTGCCGAAAAGCCCGGAGATACCATGTCGCTGGAGGAAGTTTTTGAGAGTATACAGGCCGATGTGCCGAATTTGCCTGAAGTCGCATTTACTGAGCTAAACAAGGATAACTATCACTACTATCTGTTTGTTGAGCCGGTAAAGGGTGCGGAGGCTCTGGCTTGTGACGCTATAATAAACGCCGTACCGCACTCCGCGGTTCTCCTGCGTGTTGCCGAGGGAGTGGATGCAGAGGCGATAGCCGCGGAGATCCGTGCAAACGCAGATACAGGCAAGTGGATCTGTGTAAGTGCCGAGGCGATGGATGTGGCAGTCCACAACAGGACAGTACTTCTCGTAATGTCCAATAGGGAAACTGTTGACGCGATGGTCGACAATTTTGACCGGCTCTGGGCGTAGACGATTGTTTACTGAGGAAGAATTACATCCCTGGTGAAATTCAAGCTGATTCCGCCCGCTTGATAGCTGCTGATATATACTATCTATATTACTTTTTAGGACACGCACTTGCGAAGGAACTGAAATCAACAGTGAGTAAAATTATAACATCATAATATTACTGGGTCCACTGTTTTACGTATAGGCTTTTGTAATAAAAAGAGACCCGACGCTGTTTTGCGTCGGGTCTCTTTTTTGGTCTGATATCTTAAATATCTGTTTATCTCTTGGAGAACTGCGGAGCGCGGCGGGCGCCTTTGAGACCGTATTTCTTGCGCTCCTTCATTCTGGGGTCGCGGGTAAGGAAACCTGCGGCCTTCAGAGTCGGACGATAGCTCTCGTCCACCTGAAGGAGAGCTCTGGAAATACCGTGGCGGATCGCGCCTGCCTGACCGGTGACGCCGCCGCCTGTGACGGTGGCTTCGATATCGACTTTGTCGGTGTTGCCGGTGAGGTTCAGGGGCTGGCGTACAATCAGCTTGAGGGTGTCAAGACCGAAGTAATCGTCTATGTCACGGCCGTTTATAGTGACCTTACCGGTGCCGCCGGGGAACAGATGTACTCTTGCGACGGAGGATTTTCTTCTGCCGGTGCCGTACATATAAGGCTTCTTGCTCTGATACATATTCATTCTCCTCCTTTAGCGGTCCCAGACTTCGGGTTTCTGAGCCTGATGGATGTGTTCTTCGCCGCGGAAGACCTTCAGGCGGGTGAGCTGCTGACGGGCAAGCTTGTTCTTCTGAAGCATCCCCTTGACAGCGAGCTTCATTGCAAGCTCGGGCTTTTCAGACATAAGGCGCTTGTACTGAACGGCCTTAAGTCCGCCCACATAACCGGAATGTGTATAATAGTATTTTTGTTCGAGTTTTTTACCGGTGAGAACTGCCTTTTCGGCGTTGATGATAATGACGAAGTCACCACAGTCGACATGCGGTGTATAGGTGGGCTTGACTTTGCCGCGAAGAATATCTGCGGCGAGAGCTGCCGTCTTTCCAAGCGGCTTGCCGGCGGCGTCAAGGACATACCACTTGCGCTCGACGGTAGTCGGATTTGCCATGTAAGTGGACATATTTTTTGCCTCCAAAAACTTTTTTGTATGAAGAGTGTCGGAACGGGGACCGACGATAACGGTAAAAGGCCAATCTGACCATTTTGACCGTTAAAAGCATATTTTCTCAGCAAAGTAGCAAAATACTTTGACATCTGCGCGCGGTATGTTTAGAATAGCAACGAAAAAACTATTCGCCCAACAGGGCGCTTTACATTTATAACATATGCTTTTTCCAATGTCAACACCTAGTTTAACGAAAAATAATATACATATTAGAGAACTCGTGTTTTCGCTGTTTTACTTCAATTTGCTCGATTTTGCTCATTTTCGTTTTTAATTTTTTATGGAGAGTGCTTTTTGGATATTTTGAACAGATTTACAAGCGTCGTCCGCAAGGGCGTGGACGACTATAATATGATAGAAGAGGGCGATGTCATTGCCGTGGGCGTGTCCGGCGGCAAGGACAGCCTTGTCCTGCTCCGCTCTATGGCACATCTTCGCGGGTACTACCCCAAAAAGTTCGGTCTGGAGGCCATTACTGTCGATATGGGTTTCCCCGACATGGATTTCTCTAAGGTGGCGGAGCTCTGCGAGGACATCTCAGTGCCGTACACATGCCTTAAAACAGACATCCGCGAGATAGTATTTGATGTGCGTAAGGAGGACAACCCCTGCTCTCTGTGTTCCAAGATGCGCCGGGGGGCGATAAACGACGCCATAAAAGCCCGCGGAATCAGAAAGCTAGCTCTTGGGCACCACATGGACGATGTGGTGGAGACTTTTCTCATGTCGCTTATTTTTGAGGGACGCGTCAGCTGCTTCCGTCCGGTCACATATCTCGACCGCTCGGACGTGTGGCAGATACGTCCTATGGTTTATGCCGGGGAGCGGAGGATAGCGGAGGTCTCTGAGAGGCTTGGCCTGCCCGTCGTGGAGACTACCTGTCCGGAGGACAGAGAGAGTAAGCGCCGCGAGGTAAAAGAGCTTATAGCGGCTCTTCAGAATGATTATCCCGACATCAAAGCTAAGCTGTTCGGCGCGATCCAGCGCCTGCCGCTGGACGGCTGGGGCATAGACAACAGACGGAAGAGCAATTAGCCCCATGGTTTTGGAACGACAGTGTGCCGCGCGGCGGTAATTGCCGGCTCCCATATTCTTCCCCATATTCTTCGCGTTAATAAATAATATGTGGCCGGCTTTTCCGTTTCAGACGACAAAAGTCCCGGAGAGCTGTGGCCCTCCGGGACTTTTTCAGCGTTCACTGGGCGCCGTCGTCGTGTCTCCGAAAATGAGATCGTCTATATCGTTTCCCATTTACTATGCCCCCTTACATCAAGATCACGTAAAATCCGTACTATATATTTATATGCGGGGGCAAGTGTAATATGACAAATATTTTTTTGTTATTTTATTTACAGCGAAGCACTGCTGTTACAAGTTCCGGTCGGTTAAACAGCCTCGGCATGGAAGTGGAGTCGCCCAGTCCGCGGGATACGACGAGGCTATAACCGCCCTCGTTGTATACGCCATCGGTATATTCAGGTAAAAGCGTATGATCAGTTCCGAAGACGCCGCCTACTATGGGAAGACGCAAGATACCGCCGTGGGCGTGACCGCAGAAAATAAGGTCGACATCAAGGTCGGGATAGATATCCAGCCAGTAGTTGCGGTGACCTAGCAATATAACGAAGCTGTCGGGATAATCCGCACGCAGTGCGTCGACAAGCTCGGGAGGGGTCATCATATCCGCCGGGCCGTTGGGATCTTCAACTCCCGCAAGGATTATCGTGTCGCCTCCTGATCCGAGCTTAATGTAGTCGTTCTTCAGATATGTGATTCCCAGCTCGCCGAGTATATCGGAGAGCCGGGGCAGCTCGCCGCTTGCCCATTCATGGTTTCCGCTGACAAACCAGCAGGGCGCAATTTTTACAAGCTCCTCAAGAAAAGGCCGCAGCATGTCGGGCTGCCCGATGCCGGAGCTTGTGTCCTTACGGTTTATAAGGTCGCCTGTCAGGACGATGATATCAGGGTCTTGTTTTTTTACAGCCTCCAGAAGGCGGCAGTTGCCTTCGCCGTACTCGCGCATATGCAGGTCGGAAATCTGGACGATACGGAAACCGTCAAAGCCCGCAGGCAGGTTGTTGAATTCCAATAAATATTCGGAGCAGGCGAGATGAAAACGGCTGTCGCATAAAAGCGCAAAGAGGACTATAACAAAAAGCCAGACTAATCTTCGTTTTTTTAGTTTGTTTTTCACGGGGTCTCCTTACAATTTTCTTTCTCGACTATACAGTTTATTTTTGGCGTTGGTATTGTATCACAGACTGTGTCAGAGCGCAATTTGCAAAAATGCGGTGTTTTCACAGAAAAAAGACATAAATTGTATCAATTGAGACGGAGTTTTGCACAGTTTCAACAGGGTTATACACATTTTTATTTGCTTGTCAAGAAAAAATAAAAAAAATATTACCTAAAAAAGGCAATGCTTTTTCGTGAGGGCATAGAGAAATTTAAAAAAACCGTCAAACTGCGGATAATAGCCGCTTAGTTGCAGAAAGCGCGAAGGTGCGTGACGATACATTGTGCTTGAAACAAAGGAACGTTGGTAGTATAATCTACGGTGTATTATGTCTTTACAGACAGCACCGGGTTTCTCGGCTAAGGCTTTGCGAATTGGCGCACAGCTTCGTTACAATAAGACAGTAAAGGAATGGTCAATAGACATGAGTGCTTCTCAGGAGAAAAAACGTCGTGCGGCGGAGCGCGCTGCGGGTGGAGATAAGAAAACCATCGAAAAGCAGAGAGCGGAAAAGCACACTAAGCGTATGAAGAGAGTGTGGACGCTTGTCGGCATATTGCTTGTATTGCTGCTGGCTGCCGTCATTATCCTCAACTCCAACCTGTTCTATACACATCTGAGCGCCGTCACTATAGGCGACGAGAGCTACACGGCCGCTGAGGTCGGCTTTTACTACCACACAACATACTACCGTTTCGCGAAAGAAAATGAAAATTATCTGGGGCTCATGGGGCTTGACCCCCAGAAGTCTCTCAGCTCCCAGAGCTTCGGTGAGGATCAGACCTGGGCGGAATATTTCCGTGAGCAGGCCATCTCTGAACTAACTCAGATGACCGTTCTGTGGAAGGAAGCGCAGGCCGCTGGCTTTGAGCTTGATGAAGAGGCAAAGACCGCTCTTCAAAATGAACTCTCAGGTCTTTCAAACGCTGCCACCCAGGGAGGCTTCTCTAACGTAGACCAGTTCCTGGCCGGCAGCTACGGAAAGGGCCTAAACTATGATACTGTGGCAAAGCTGCTGGAGAGAAGCTATATAGCTCAGGCATACGCGGCGGAAAAACAGACCTCCTTCAGCTATACTGACAGCGAACTTTTAGATTACTACGAAAAGAACGCCGATCGCTTTGACAACTTTAACTACCTGCAATGCTATGTCAATGGAAGCGGCAAAGATGAAAAAGAAGGCGACAAAGAGACCGCCATGTCGGAGGCCAAAGAACTTGCGGACTCCATCGTTGAGGCGGATATTGAGTCAAGAGACGATTTTGAGGCTAAGGCTCTTGAGGTGACCGGAGAGCAGGCCACGGAAGCCGATACCGCCGGCGCATCCCTGAGCTCCGACTACTCCGAGTGGATGACCGATGCATCGCGTACCGAGGGCGACACAACGGTTGTTGAGTCGTCCAGCGGCTACTATGTTCTCTATTTTATAGGGCGCAACAACAACGACTACAATCTTGTGAATGTCCGCCACATACTTATAAAGGCGGAGGCCGACGACGAGGGCAAGTATACCGACGAGGCCAAGGAGGCGGCTGAGGCAAAGGCTGAGGAAATCCTTGCTGAGTACGATAAGGGCGAGAAAACCGAGGACAGCTTCGCGGCTCTTGCGGATCTCCATTCTCAGGACAGCGGTTCAAATACCAAAGGCGGCCTATATGAGGGGGTCTACAAGGGCCAGATGGTCAAGGAGTTCAGCGACTGGTGCTTTGATGAGAAAAGACAGCCCGGGGACACCGGTATAGTTTTCAATGAGGACTCAAACTACTGCGGCTATCACGTCATGTATTATGCAGGGCAGGGCAAAAATTACAGACTCGGTGTTGCCGATAAGGATATGCGCAGCGCGGACTACACTACTTGGTATGATGAGGTCAGCCCCAATTACCCGGTCAGCAGGGGCTTTACCACCCGGTTTGTAAAATAAAAAAAAGACCTTCGCCGAGTTCACGGCGGAGGTCTTTTACTGAGGTAAGCATATGTCTGAAAGATTTTTAAGAAATGAAATGCTGCTGGGTGCAGAGGCTATGGAAAAGCTCTCGGGCAGCTCTGTCGCCGTATTTGGACTGGGAGGTGTGGGGAGCTGGTGCGCTGAAGCTCTCTGCCGTAGCGGAGTCGGAAAGATCACACTTATAGATCAGGACACAGTCGGAGAGAGTAATATAAACCGCCAGCTCTGCGCCTTGAGCTCAACTATCGGGAAGCCCAAGGCAGAGGTCATGGCAGAGCGGCTGCGTGATATAAATCCCGAGATTGAGGCAATACCTCTGGCCTCAAGATACGATGCGGACAGCCGGGAGATTTTTTTTCAAGCGCGCTACGACTATATCGTGGACTGCATAGACCTTGTGGCCTGCAAGCTGGATCTCATTGAAACCGCAGTGCGCAGGGGTATACCCATTATCTCCGCACTGGGCACGGGGAACAAGCGCAACGCGGAGATGCTGAAAATAACGGACATCTCAAAAAGCGAGGGCTGTCCTTTTGCAAGAGTGGTGCGCAAGGAACTCCGGAGAAGGGGAATAGAACATCTGCCGGTGGTGTACAGCAAAGAGCCCGCAATGAAGCCGGAGGATGTGGAAGAGCCGCCCCCCGGCAGAAGAAGCGTTCCGGGAAGCCTCGTATGGGTTCCCGCCACAGCCGGCATGCTCCTGTGCTCTCACGTTGTAACGCAGATACTGGACTTTAAAAACAAAGAGGACGGCAAATAGCCGTCCTCTTTTACTAAAAGTTTTTTCTTCGTGAGGCGGAAGGGATTC
>ENA-UOXR01004574-UOXR01004574.1-bioreactor-metagenome-genome-assembly--contig:-NODE-4574-length-10755-cov-4.051869_pt1 | contig 10755 bp, 9 predicted proteins | sample MGYA00238164_ERZ764825 | MGnify/ENA primary metagenome ERZ764825 (study PRJEB28920, sample SAMN05720171) | bioreactor metagenome | isolation source: Anaerobic biogas reactor | place: USA:Washington...
AAGGCGATGACATACTCCCGTCCCTGCTAAGGACGGCACGGGACATGAAGGGAGAGCGGCGGGACAGCATCATCCGGGAAATGGCCCGGCTGGAAGGGGTCTATTCTCACTTCGCCCCTTCGTCACGGGTGAAGCGCCTTTTCGTGAGTGATCTCGATAACGCGTACCACCCGGTGCGCCCCCCGATACCCACCGTGGACAGCGTGCACAACCGGCTCAACATCGAGATATCGCGGGGCTGCGGGAACGGCTGCAGGTTCTGCCTCGCCGGATTCGGCTACCGGCCTTATCGCGAGCGTTCCTTCGAGGCGGTGAAGGCCGTCATCGACGAAGGGCTCCGCCACACCGGGTACGAGGAGATCTCCCTGTTGTCCTTGAGCTCGGGGGACTACCCCTTCCTCTTCGACGTGCTCGAATATGCGAAGAGAACCTACCATGGCCTGTCCGTGAGCCTGCCCTCCCTCAAGATAGGCAGCATCGGAGAGGACGAGATATCGGCCATGGGCCGGATGGCGCGGACGGGTTTTACCTTTGCCCTCGAGGCCCCGACGGTCTCCCTCAGGTCCCGCCTTAACAAGGACATTGACGTCGATACTCTCGTGGCGCAGCTGCCGCATCTCAAGACCCTGGGCTGGCGAAGGCTCAAGCTTTACCTCATGGTCGGTTTTCCCTGGGAGACGCGGGACGACCTCCTTGCCATCCGGGACGTGATAACGCCGTTCCGGGCGGCGGGCATGGACGTGAACCTCTCCGTGTCCCCCTTTACACCGAAACCGCACACGCCTTTCCAGTGGCTCCCCATGGACGAAGAGAGCGTTCTCGCGGAGAAGATCATGCTCATCAAGGACGCTTTGAAGAAGACGGGCGTTCGGGTGCGCTACCGCGACACCTCGGTGAGTGTCGTGGAGGGCATCGTAGCGCGGGCGGATGAGCGTCTCGCGCCCCTCTTCGAATACCTTCACGACCAGGGGGCGCGCCTCGAAGCGTGGAGGGAGTTCTTCTCTTTCGAACCCTACAGGCGCTGGTTCGAAGAGAATTCGGCGGACATGAAGACATACACCGGCAGCCGCGACAGGGCGCAGAAGCTTCCCTGGGATATCGTCGACATGGGTTTTGAGGATGTCTTTCTCGGGAGGGAACTCGACAAAGCAGGATCGGGGGAGATGACCGTGTCGTGCCTCGCCGGCTGTGCCGGCTGCGGCCTCGGGTGTTCTCTTCCGCAGCGGGCACCCTTTAAGGAGGGGCCCGGGAGAGTCAGCATTTTGGACGCCGCGGCCGAGGTCACGGCTGAAGCCGGTGAGGTCCCGAAGAAGTTCACCTTCCGCTACGGCAAGTACGGCGACGCCCGGTACATCGGTCATCTCGACGTCATGAACATCATCGTGAGGGCCATGAAATCCTCGGGTATCAGAATGAGGATGCGGGGAAAGTATCACCCGCTCCCGAAGATAGCTCTCACGGACGCCCTTCCGGTGGGTGTGGAGAGCTTCGCCGAATTCATCGAGGTCGAGACGGGCAGCGGTCAAACGGTGGACGCGTCCACGGTGAGGGCCATCAACAAAAAGCTGCCCTCTGGCATTAAAATGCACGAATTTATTGAAGGTTCTCTAAGAAATGTGGTAAAAGAATACCTGTTCCTGCTCATTGCTGATGCTCCAGTGGAAGACGGACCCACTCTCTGGAGGCGGGCGAAGGACAGGTTTTTCTACGTGTGGCGCGGCAAGGGCGTGAAACAGCTCTGGATGCAGGGCACGTTCACGAGGATCATAAAGGTGGAATCGAGACGAATTGATGGCTTCTGAACTGGTAATCAACGTAACGTACAGCGAAACACGGATCGCTTTCCTGGAAAACGGGACTCTCGTAGAATTCTTCATCGAGAAAAAGAACGATCACAGCATGGTGGGGAGCATCTACAAGGGCAAGGTCGTCAGGATCGTCCCTGGCATGGACGCCGCGTTCATCGACATAGGACTCGAGAAGTCCGCTTTCCTCTATGTGGGAGACATCATCCTCGACCGCGGTATGTACGAGGAGTTCGACAGCTCGGACTTTCACTTCGAGGTGGGGGAGAGGATCGAAGGCGTCCTCGAGGACGGGCAGGAGCTCATCGTCCAGGTGTCACGCGAGCCTATCGGGCAGAAGGGGACGCGTGTCACGTCGAAGATCACCCTTCCCGGACGGCTCCTTGTCCTCATGCCCGGTACGGACCACATAGGCGTCTCCCGAAAGATCGAGGATGAGGAGGAGCGCAAGCGCCTCGCCACGGTGATGAAGGAGATATGCCCCAAGGGGTACGGGCTGATAGGCAGGACCGCGTCGGAAGGCAAGAGCGCCGAGGAACTCGCCACGGACCTCAACTTCCTGAAACGCATCTGGGAGAGCATCCAGGAAAAGGCAAAGGCGACGCGCGCGCCGGCCATCCTCCACCAGGAACTGGGCATCATCTTCAGGGTCATCCGCGACCTCCATTCGCACAACCTCAAGAGGATCATCGTCGACGACCAGTACATCCACAGCCGCCTCGAGGGGTTTCTCAAGGAATACCTCCCGGAGGAAGGATGCGAGGTGATCTATTTCGATGAGCGCGATCCCATATTCGAGGTCTACGGCATCGAGATGGAGGTGGCCAAGCTTCTGCAGCGAAAGATATGGCTGAAATCGGGGGGCTACATAGTCCTCGACTATACCGAGGCCCTCACGGTAATCGATGTGAACACGGGAAGATACCTGGGCAAGAAGGACCTGGAAGACACCATTCTGCGGACGAACCTGGAGGCCGTCAAGGAGATCGCCTACCAGATACGGCTGCGCAACGTGGGCGGCATCATCATCGTCGATTTCATCGACATGGAGCGCAAGGAATCGCGCGAGATGGTCTTTCAGGCGTTGATGGATACCCTCAAGAAGGACAGGATCAAGACCTTCGCTCATCCCATCAGCGAGCTGGGGCTTGTTCAACTGACGAGGAAGCGCACGCGTCACAACATCGTCAACCTTCTCACCGAGACATGTCCCAACTGCGAAGGGTCGGGATATGTCAAGTCCCGTCACACCGTCTGCTACGAGGTCCTCAGGGAGCTGAGGAGCTCCTGCAGGAAAGGCGAAGGACGCATCTTCAACATCTATCTTTCCCCCGATGTGGCCGACCTGATGTACGAGGAGGAAAAGACCTCTCTTGAACACCTGGAAACCACCTACGGGACAAAGGTGAACCTCATAGCCAATCCCGAGTTCACCATCGACAAGTTCCAGATAGAAGGGATAATGTAGCAGCCGTGAAGACCACAGTTCTCTCTCCCGCCAAGGTCAATCTCTACCTCAAGGTCCTTTCCCGAAGACCGGACGGCTATCACGATCTTCAGAGCCTTGTCGACCTTGTCTCCGTGTACGATACGATACACATCGAGGACATCTCCGGTGACGAGATCGTCATTGACGACGACAGGGGTATCCTTCCCCGGGGCGAGGAGAACACGGTCTACCGCGCCGTTCGGATGCTGCGAGAGGCGGCGGGTGTGAGGAAGGGCGTGCGCGTTTTCATCGAGAAGCGGATACCCATCGGCAGCGGCCTTGGCGGGCCGAGCAGCAATGCCGCGACGGTTCTGAAAGCGCTTTCCGCACGCTGGGAACCGGGGCTAAGTAATGAAGATCTCAACGGTATCGGCAGCCGGGTGGGTGCGGACGTCCCCCTCTTTCTCCATGGAGGGTCCTGCATCATGGAGGGGATAGGGGACGTGATCACACCGGTCCGTCTTCCCCGCGTATGGTACGTCATAGTTTACCCGAATGTCAGTGTATCGACGAAGGCCGTGTACGAGGGCCTGAGAATCGTGTTGACAAAGAAGCAAAACGATATTAAATTGATGGAAAATTTTAGTACTCCAAGACAAATTGCGGGCATTCTGGAAAACGATCTGGAATACGTCGCCCTAACGCTATGTCCGCAGATCCAGGGAATAAAGGATGCATTGAAAGGGACAAAGACCCTCGGTTCGCTGATGAGCGGAAGCGGTTCATCGGTGTTCGCTGTCTTCGAAAATGAACACGATGCGACTCAGGCATCGTTGGTATCGGCAATAAGGAAGATGGGTACTGTTTTTGTTGCGCACAGCGTGCAGGGAGGGGTAAACTAATGGAGATTACGGATGTAAGGATATTCCCCGTGGACGAGAAGCGAGTGAAGGCTTACGCATCGATCGTTTTTGACGATTGCTTCATCGTCCGCGATCTCAAGGTGATCCAGGGTGACAGCAAGTTCTTCGTCGCCATGCCGAGCAAGAAGATGAAGGACGGCTCATTTCGGGATACGGTGCATCCTCTGAACAACGCCACCCGACAGATGATCGAGGAGAGCGTTCTCGGCGCCTACGAACTGGAGTTGAACAGGGCTCAAGAAGCACTGTGACAATCATTTGGGGTGTCGTCAAGCGGTAAGACACAGGCCTTTGGAGCCTGCATTCGGAGGTTCGAATCCTCCCGCCCCAGTATACGCATATAACTCTCAGGAGGGTTTTGATTGGATAAACTCAGAATATTGACAGGCAACGCAAACCCGGAACTAGCAGAAAGGATCGGAAAGTATCTAGGCGTCAAGCTGGCGAAGGCCAGGGTGAACCAGTTCAGCGACGGAGAGGTCCAGGTTTCCATCGACGAGAGCGTGCGCGGTATGGATACCTTTGTCGTCCAGTCCACATGCCCGCCGGTGAACCACAACGTGATGGAGCTTCTCGTCATGCTGGACGCGCTGAAGAGGGCGTCCGCGGGCAGGATAACCGTGGTGATACCCTACTACGGATACGCCAGGCAGGACCGCAAGGTCCTCCCCCGCACATCGATCTCGGCACGGCTCGTGGCGAATCTCATAACCGTGGCCGGAGCTTCGAGGATACTGGCCATGGACCTTCACGCGGGCCAGATTCAGGGATTTTTCGACATCCCCGTTGACCATCTCTACGCGCTTCCCGTTCAGTTCGAGTATATAAAGAAGATAAAGGGGGACATCGTGGTCGTTTCCCCCGATGCCGGAGGTGTGGAGCGTGCCCGGGAACTGGGCAAGAGGATCAATGCCACGATCGCCATCATCGACAAGAGAAGGGAAAAGGCCAACGAATCGAAAGTGATGCATGTCATCGGCGACGTGAAGGGCAGGACGGCCATCCTCATCGATGACATGATCGATACGGGCGGGACCATCGTTCAGGCGGCCCAGGCCCTCGTGGACAACGGGGCAAAGGTCGTGTACGCGTGCTGTACGCACGCGGTGCTCTCGGGAGAGGCCATCCAGAAGATCAACAACTCGGCCCTCAAGGAAATGATAGCGACGAATACGATCCCGCTTTCCGAAAGCGGAAGGAAATCGAAGAAGATAAAAGTGCTGGACGTATCGCCCATTCTCGGAGAAGCCATAAAGAGAATACACAGCGGCGCGTCCGTAAGTTCGTTGTTCATATAGTTGGGAGGAACATCATGGAACAGGTTTTGATCAAGGCAGACAGAAGGAGCGCAACAGGAAAAGGTGTTGCGCGAAAGGCGAGGGCGGCGGGGAAGATTCCGGCGGTGCTCTACGGGGGCGGTGTTGATTCCGTTTCAATAACGATCTCATCGAAGGACTGGGACACTATCACGAGGCGCATGAAGAGGAACGTCATTCTCGACATGGAGATCCATGGCGGCGCAAGTGTCGAGAACAGGCCTGTTATGGTCAAAGAGGTGCAGAGGAACGGTGTGGGTACCGAGATCATGCACATCGATTTTCTCCAGGTCTCCATGGAGAAGACGGTCGAGGTGGAAGTCCCCATCCATCTTTCGGGCAAGTCCAAGGGCGAGGTCCTGGGCGGTGTCATCGACATCCATCTGAGGTCCATCAAGGTGGAGTGCCTCCCCGGCCAGATACCGGAAGAGATCGTCGTAGACTTGACGGAGCTCGATATCGGGGATTCCGTCCACGTGAGCGATATCTCCCTGCCCGGCGTCAAGCTCATCGAGCATGGGGATGTGGCGATCCTGAGCGTCGTGCCTCCAACGGTGGAAGAAAAGAAGGTGGCGACAGAGGAAGCGGCAGCTGAGGTTCCCGAGACAAAGGAGAAAGAGGAGTAAGGGTCCTTGCATTTATTGTGCGGACTTGGCAACAAAGGCTCCGAGTACTCTTTCACGCGGCATAACGTCGGGTATCTTGTCATCGACCGTTTTTCGGAACGTTTCAAGATACCCGTCAGAAAGAAAGATTCGGGTTGCAGGGTCGGGTTGAAGGATGACCTGGTCCTGGCAAAGCCCGACACCTACATGAATCTTTCCGGCGGCCCCATCGCCAGGCTGGCAGGAAAACTGAAAGTGCCGCCGGACCGCATGATCGTCATTCACGACGATATGGACATGGTTTTCGGCAGGATGCGGATTCGCCTCGGCGGCAGGGACGGCGGCCACAAGGGCGTGCGGTCTGTGATAGAGAGTCTGGGGGGCAGGGAGTTCTGGCGCCTCAAGATAGGCATAGGGAGGAACCCCTCCATGCCTGGCGAAGAATACGTGCTGTCACGGTTCGACGGGGATGAGGCCGGCGAGCTTGCGGAGATCATCGACATTGCCTGCGACGCCCTGAAGGTCTTCGTCTTTGAAGGCGGGTCAAAGGCAATGAGCCTCTTCAACAAGCGCGGACCGGAGTGAGTAAAGGGACATGAGCTTTTCGTGCGGTTTCATAGGTCTTCCCAATTCAGGGAAATCGACCATATTTAACGCACTTACCGCGCTGGCAGTGCCGTGTCAGCCCTATCCTTTCTGCACCATCGATCCCAACGTGGGTGTTGTCCCCGTTCCCGACGCGAGACTTTTCAAGCTGGCCGACCTCCTGAAGCCCGAAAAGGTCACGGAGACAACCATCGAGTTCGTCGATATCGCGGGTCTCATCAAGGACGCCCACAAGGGGGAAGGCCTGGGGAACAGGTTCCTTTCCCACATCAGGAACGTGGATGCCGTCGCCCACGTTATCCGGGCCTTCAACTCCGGACAGGTTCCTCACGTCTATGCCGATATCGATCCCGCCCGGGACATGGATATCGTGGAGACGGAGATCATCATCTCCGACCTCGAGATCGTCGAAGACCGGATAAGGAAGATAGAACGGCTCGCGAAGATCTCGAAGGACAAGGGTGAGGCGGAGATGGAGCTGCTCCTCAGGGTGAGGCGCTATCTTGAGGCGGGCCGCTTCGTGACCACCGACGATTTCGACGAGAGCGAAAGGCAGGCCCTGCGTTCCTTCGATCTCATCACCACGAAACCTCTCTTTTACATTGCCAACGTCGATGAAGAAGGGTTGGCGGTGTCCCCGCAACCCGCGATCGAGGAGGCCGCCGCGAAGAGAGGCCGGGAGGTTGTCTATATTTGCGGCAAGCTGGAGCAGGACCTGAGCGCCCTGCCGGAGGATGAGCGGGTCTCTTTCATGGAGCTTTACGACATGAAGGAGTTCTCCATAGACAAGATCATCCATGTCGGTTACCGAATCCTCGGACTCATCACCTTCTACACCGTTGTGGGCAAGGAGATGCGCGCCTGGACGATCCCCCGGGGAACGACGTGCGCGAAGGCGGCGGGCAAGATCCACACGGACATGGAGAAGGGCTTCATACGGGCCGAGGTCATAAACATCGACGATCTCATCACCTGCGGCAGCGAACACGCAGCCCGCGAAAAGGGCCTCCTAAGCCTCGAAGGCCGCGACTACGTCGTGCAGGATGGCGACATACTCCACATACGCTTCAACGTTTGACCGGGGGTCAAACGTTGAAGCCGTCTCAGGTCTCAGGTCTCAGGTCTCAGGTCTCAGGCTAAAGGCCAAAACACACAGAGAATCCCGCTGGTCCCTAACCCGGAACCTGAAACCCGGAGCGGCCTCTAAGGTTTTTTACGTGAAACCTGAGACCTGAGACGGTCTTTATATGTTCTTCCCCTGTTCCAGCGCATTCTTCAGGAAGCTGCATCTGATGTCGGGCTGGACGTATTCGTGGTCGGTTTCGCTGACGGGGAAGAATACGAGAAGCGCCTCGCGCAGAGCGATCTTGATGCCGGGAAGAAGAGGCAGGACCTTCCTCTTGTTGATGGCGAGGTCGGCTATGATCGTTGTCAGGCTGTCGAGCGCGTCCTGAGCGGTGAGGTTGATGGACTGAATGGGGGCGGAAGGCAACCTGTCGTCGAATTCACCGGAGAAGTTGGCAATGGTGAACTGTTTCGACATCCGCCGATAGACCGCCGGGGTTATCCTGAACGCGGGCGTCCAGAAGAAGAGGGGAGGTTCTTCCCAGCCCGGCTGTATGACCCTGGGAAGGTTTCCGAGACGGACCACGTCCGCGTAACAGTCGAGTTTCAAACCCTCGACCTCAACCTTCAGTCGCCAGAAGGGCAGGTATTGCCGCACCGACCCCTCGGCGGCCTTCGTCGACAGGGCCGTCCTGAAGCCGACGCGCTTGAGGCCTTGACCGCCCGTTTCCCAGGCGGAATTGCACGTGTTGCATAAGAGGACGCAGCTGTCCCTTTCGGCCAGCGTGTTCCAGCCGCACTCGGGACACAGCGTCGGCAAAAAGTTTACCGCCCAGCCGCCGGAGAAGATCTCGTAGGGAAATGACTCGTATACGGGGGGTCCGTCGAAGAGCACCTCGTTGAGTATGGCATCATGGAAACGGCCGTTGCGGACGAACATGGGGGTGTAGATGAGGCTCATTGTGTCGGCGACGAAGGCTTCATGGTAGATCCTTTCCTCTCTCAGCTCCTTTCTCGTTATGGGGATCTCGGCGTAATCCCCCTGCGTGCCGCGGCGGACGAAACGGGTCTCGTGAACCGTAACCGTTTCGTAGGTCACGTCGCGTTTGGCTTCCACGAAGGACTTTTCAAAAGGGATGCCCGGCGGGATGAATCTGGCATTGTCCGCGGGCTGTACGAAGCGCAGCTTTAGTGTTTGCGGCCGGAGGCCCAGTGTTTGCGTGAAGTGTTCACTTTCGACGGCAAGGAAGGTCTTGTCCACGATCCCGTTCGCTATCCCGCTTGTCCTGCACGTGTAATGCACGCCCCTGAAGCGCCAGTAGGGCACGTAGATGACCTCTTCGAGGAAGGGGTCCGAGGGGGTAAAGCAGTACCGAAAATAATCCCGGGGCTGCATGCAGAGCTTTGTCTTGCAGAAATCACAGGTGAGGAGCCTGTCGGTCTCTTCGAGAACGACCGGGGCGCCGCACTGGGGACATTGATGCTCTATGCGCATGACCGTCAGATCTTTTCGCCGCAGGAATTACAGTAAACGGATCCCCTCAGGTTTTCCGCCCCGCAGTGAGGGCATTTCACGGGTCCCTCGTTCGCGGTGACGGTCTGGCCGCAGGAAGGACAGAACCTTGCCCGCGCGGGGAGGTTCTTGTGACACTTCGGGCACTGGGAGATCACGAGGAGGTGGTGGCCGCAGGATGGGCAGAACCGGGCATCCTCGTTGACAGGGTTCTGGCACTCGGGGCATTTCATCGTGCCGGCGGATTGCGGAGCTCCCTTGATGGTCTCGGCGTACATGGCCGGCATCATGAAACCGAGCCCCATGCCCATACCCGCGCCCGCTTCGCCGGGATTCTGTGCGGCGCTTTCCATTGCCATGGCGGCTTTCATCTTGACAAGCTTGTTGAGGTCGTCGAACATGGCCAGCCTGCTCTTGTCATCGATGGCCTTCTGGACCTCCTGGGGAGGGGTGATGGAATTGATGTAGAGGCCGGAGAGCTGGATGCCGAAATGAGAAAAGTCCTTCTCCAGCATCCGGGTCAGTCCCGCCGACATTGCGTCGTACTGCCCCGGCAGGTCGAGAAGGGTGTCGAGGTTGCCGCCGAGATAATCGTTGAAACGGGAGAGTATGACCTTGCCCAGGTAGTCCTCGATGTCCGCGACGGTGTAGGACGCCTTCGTTCCCACGAGGGTGTTGATGAAGAGCGACGGCTGGATGACCCTGATATTGAACATACCGAAGGCGCGGAGCCGCACAAGCCCCAGCTTTGAATCCTTGAAGGCGACGGGGTCCCGCGTTCCCCAGGGAAGGTTCGTGAAGACCTTCGTATTGACGAAATAGACCTCCGCCCTTAAGGGGCTCGTGAATCCCCAGGGAAGGCTCAGGAGCTTCGTGACGATCGGTATGTTGAGGGTGGAAAGCGTGTAGCGACCGGCCCCCAGGGCATCGTACGCCTTTCCCTGGTAGAAGAATATCGCCGCCTGGCTCTCACGCACGGTGAGCTGCGCGCCGTACTTGATGTCGCCCGATCCCTCCTCGGGTAATCTGTGCGCTATCTCCTTGCCCGTATCGTCAAACCATTCGAGTACTTCCAGAAAATTTCCCATGCCATCCCCCTGCGTATTTTTTTTTCGACACCTTACTATGAGAAAGGACGGAAGTCAATGACGGAGAGCACGGAGAAGAGAGGTTATGGGTCATAGGCCATAGGTTATGGGAGAGATTCTTTCCAATCACCCATCACCTATCACCCATCACCTATCTTCTACCCGTATCTTCCCGTGATGTAGCCCTCAGTCCTTTCGTCCCGGGGGGAGGTGAAGATCTGGGATGTTTCGCCGAATTCGACGAGGTCGCCGAGGAGCATGAAGCCCGTGTAGTCGGAGACGCGGGCGGCCTGCTGCATGTTGTGGGTGACGATGAGGATGGTGTAGCGCTCCTTCAACTCGATCATGAGCTCTTCTATCCTCATGGTGGCGATAGGGTCGAGGGCGGAGCAGGGCTCGTCGAGG
>ENA-UOXR01004578-UOXR01004578.1-bioreactor-metagenome-genome-assembly--contig:-NODE-4578-length-10743-cov-6.178237_pt1 | contig 10743 bp, 8 predicted proteins | sample MGYA00238164_ERZ764825 | MGnify/ENA primary metagenome ERZ764825 (study PRJEB28920, sample SAMN05720171) | bioreactor metagenome | isolation source: Anaerobic biogas reactor | place: USA:Washington...
TGAGCACGTAAATGAGTATTAGACCTGAAGAGATTAGCGCCATCCTGAAAGAGCAGATAGAGCGCTACCAATCCGAGGTCGAAGTCAGCAATGTCGGCTCAGTCATCTATGTGGGTGACGGTATTGCTCGAGTCTACGGATTACAGGGAGCTATGGCTGGCGAATTGTTGGAATTCACAGGCGGAACCTTCGGAATGGTTCTGAACCTGGAAGAAGATAATGTTGGTGCGGTTCTTTTGGGACCTTATTATCATATTAAAGAAGGCGACATCGTAAAAGCCACTGGAAGAATCATGGAAGTTCCGACGGGCAATGCCATGCTGGGCAGGGTTGTTAATGCATTGGGACAACCTATCGACGGCAAAGGACCTATCAATACAGACAAGTTCCGGCCTGTTGAGCGTGTTGCACCGGGTGTTGTTACCCGTGCGCCAGTTAACGTACCTATGCAAACCGGCTTGAAAGCAATTGACTCCATGGTCCCGATCGGCAGAGGCCAGCGTGAGTTAATCATCGGTGACCGCCAAGTTGGCAAGACCGCAATTGCGATCGATGCCATCATCAACCAGAGAACCAAAAAAGATATGATTTGTATTTATGTAGGGATTGGCCAGAAACAATCCACGATTGCCGGTATAGCAAGTAAACTTGAAGAAATGGGTGCCATGGACTATACCATCATCGTCGCGGCAACGGCTTCCGAACCTGCTCCGCTGCTTTACATTGCCCCCTACGCTGGGGTTGCCATGGCAGAAGAGTTTATGGAAAGCGAAAAAGCCGATGTTTTGATTATTTACGATGATCTGTCCAAGCATGCAGTTGCGTATCGTGAAATGTCACTGTTGCTCAGACGTCCGCCCGGACGTGAAGCCTATCCCGGAGACGTTTTCTATCTCCATTCCCGTTTGCTGGAAAGAGCCTGCAAACTTAATGAAAGTTATGGCGGCGGTTCCATTACTGCACTGCCGATCATTGAAACCCAGGCCGGTGACGTATCCGCATACATTCCGACCAATGTTATTTCCATTACTGACGGCCAGATCTATCTGGAAACCGACCTTTTCTACGCTGGTCAACGTCCAGCCATCAACGCCGGTCTATCCGTCAGCCGCGTAGGTGGTAGCGCCCAGACCAAGGCGATGAAATCAGTTGCCGGGCAGTTACGTTTGGATTTGGCGCAGTTCCGTGAACTGGCTGCCTTTGCCCAGTTCGGTTCCGACCTGGATAAAGCGACGCTGGCCAGACTGACTCGTGGTGAAAGAGTAACCGAAGTTCTGAAACAAGGCCAATATGTACCAATGGCCACAGAAGAACAGGTAATTATGATTTTTGCGGGGGTCAACGGTTATCTCGATGATATGCCCAAGAACAAGGTTCAGGAGTTTGAAACGGACTTCCTCAAATTCATGCGCAGTGCCAATGCTGATGTTTTAGCTGCGATCCGTGACACCGGTAAACTTGATGATGCAACGCAAGACAAGTTGGTAAAAGGCATACAAGAATTCAAGTCTACCTTCGCAGTTTAGGTGGTGAGTGTAAATGGCAGGTGCAGGAGTAAGAGAATTTAAGCGAAGAATCCGCAGCGTCAAGAACACTCAACAGATTACCAAAGCGATGAAGATGGTAGCTGCTGCAAAATTGCGCAAAGCGCAGGAACAGGCTGAACAATCCCGTCCCTATACGGAAACATTGCAGGGTACCTTGGCCAGGCTGGCCTCATTGGCAACCGATGTACAGCATCCCCTGCTGGTTACCAGGGAGGAAGTCCGCAAAGTTGGATACGTTGTAATTACGGCTGATCGCGGCCTTTGCGGAGGCTACAATACAAATATCATTAAAACTGCCAATGATGCCATAGCAAACGACGAGAGAAAAGTCGAAAACGGTATCATAGCAGTTGGCAGAAAAGCGCGCGATTTTTATCGCAAGCGTCAGGGATTGGATGCTGAATATACCAATTTAGGGGACTCAATAAATTATACGGATGCAAGGGAAATCGCTGAATATATCATCAATGCCTATGAAAATGAGGAACTTGATGAGGTGTATTTGGTTTATGCCAAATTCGTAAATGTACTGCGGCAAATTCCTACCGTTACCAAATTGCTGCCCATCGAAAAACTTGATGAGAGCGAAGAAATGGTAGAAAAATATGTAGAATATATTTATGAACCCAGTGCCGAACTCATCCTTTTGACTTTACTGCCCAGATACGTCGGCAGTCAGATATACCACGCCATGCTGGAAGGTAAAGCCAGCGAACACGGCGCCCGTATGACAGCCATGGGGAATGCTACCCAGAATGCAGGAGAAATCATCGATTCATTGACCCTGCAGATGAACAAGGTCAGACAGGCAGCTATAACTGACGAAATACTTGATATTGTTGGAGGCGCCGAAGCTCTCAATAAAGGAGGAAAGTAGAGAATGGCGAATGTAACCTATGGAGAGGTAACTCAGGTTATAGGCGCGGTTGTGGACATCAGGTTCAAACCGGGCGAGTTACCGGATCTAATGAACGCTATTACCATAAAATCAGAAGACCAGGACAGCAATGTCAAGGTCGTAGCTGACATTGATGTAACCCTGGAAGCCATGCAGTTGCTGGGTAACGACACTGTTCGCTGCGTTGCTTTAAGTCCTACAGACGGAATCATGAGAGGCATGAAAGCTACTAATACTTCAGCCGCCATCAAGGTTCCGGTTGGCGATGGATGCCTGGGCCGGATTCTGAATGTTCTGGGCAAAGAGGTTGACGATGCTGGTCCGGTTAATGCAACCGAGTACTGGGAAATTCATCGTGATCCCCCGCCATTGACGGATCAGCTGCCGGCGACAACCATGCTGGAAACCGGTATAAAAGTTGCTGACCTGATTTGTCCCTATGCCAAGGGAGGTAAAATTGGTCTGTTCGGTGGCGCCGGTGTTGGCAAGACCGTTATCATTCAGGAATTGATCAGAAACATCGCTTATGAGCATGGTGGATACTCCGTATTCACCGGTGTGGGTGAGCGTTCCCGTGAAGGCAATGACCTCTGGGGTGAAATGACAGAATCCGGCGTTATTGATAAGTGCGCTCTGATTTTCGGCCAGATGAACGAACCGCCAGGAGCACGTCTGCGGGTTGCTCTGACCGGTCTGACCGTAGCGGAGTATTTCCGTGATGTTGGTGGCCAGGACGTGCTGATATTTATTGATAACATTTTCCGTTTTGCCCAGGCAGGTAACGAGGTGTCCGCTCTGTTGGGACGTATGCCTTCCGCCGTTGGTTATCAGCCTACCTTGGCAACTGATATGGGTCTTTTGCAGGAACGTATAACCACTACCCGCAAAGGCTCCATCACATCCGCCCAGGCAGTTTACGTACCGGCTGACGACTTGACCGACCCCGCCCCGGCTACGACTTTTGCCCACTTGGATGCAACCACTACGCTATCCCGTGCGATTTCCGAGTTGGGAATTTACCCGGCGGTTGATCCCCTGGATTCAACCTCCCGTATACTCGACCCGCAGATCGTAGGTGCCAAACATTATAACACTGCCCGCGGTGTGCAGCAGATTCTGCAGAGATATAAAGAACTGCAGGATATCATCGCCATCCTGGGTATGGATGAATTGTCTGATGAAGATAAATTGATTGTTGCCCGGGCCAGAAAGATTCAGCGTTATCTGTCTCAGCCTTTCCACGTGGCAGAACAGTTTACCGGCAGACCGGGCATCTACGTACCGGTAGCCGAAACGGTAGAATCTTTCACGCAAGTGTTGGCAGGTAAACATGATGCACTGCCTGAAGAAGCTTTCTATATGATGGGTAATATTGATACTGTATTGGAAAATGCAAAAAGATTGGAGGGGTAGTCTGTGGCAGACAACACCTTCATGGTAGAAATTGTTACTCCGGAGCAGATTCTCTTAAAGGATGAAATCCAGTTTCTAGTGGTTCCGGAACTGAATGGTGAGCTGGGTGTATTGAAAAATCATGCTCCCATGATAGCAGCACTGGATATTGGAGTTCTAAGATATACTGATTCGGAAGGCAAAGTTAAAAAAATAGCCTTGAGCGGCGGATTTATGGAAGTAATCTATAATGAAGTCCGTGTATTGGCTGAAACGGCTGAGCAGGGTTCGGAGATAGACATTCTAAGAGCTAAGGCAGCTAAAGAAAGAGCGGAGAAAAGGCTTCAGTTACAAGATGAAAATATCAATAGTGGCCGTGCGGAAATGGCGATGAGAAGAGCCATGGCCAGACTTAAAGCAGCAGATGCCCTTGTAAATGATTAAAAATCCTGAATTAAAGCCGGAAGGTCAAAATACCTTCCGGCTTTAAATTATAAATCGATTGGCATGATGAATAAATCGTAATATACTATAATTATAATTATCACATAACGTGATATAAAATTATAGTTCGTGCTGACGTTACAGGTAATAATTAAGAGGTTATTTGCTGTGGATAAATTGACTTTGCTTAAGGCGCTGATAATTGCCATAATGGTATACTATCTGATGAAGGGTATTCTATACCTGATATTATGGCAGGTATTGTCCAAAGCAGAAGAAAACAGCAAAGAAAGAGCAGAAAAAGCAAAAAGCATTATTATGGAACAACGCCGCAGGAGAGATGAACGTGAAGCACAACTGGCCAAAGAACGGAGAGAAAAAAAGTTCTATTAACATACCCCGAAGGTTAATTTTAGTATTGATGCTGATCGTGTGATAAATTCCTCCAGAATGGGTGGTATATATGGGAGATCTTCAATCTAAATTTTTAATTTTAATAATTTTGGTTTTTTTAATAACCGCCGGCTTTTGTATCTTGATCTGGCAGCAGACCAAAAGGTTTGAAAAGAAGGCGCTTTTAGCCAAGCAAAGACAAAAGGAATATGAGAAAGAACTGCGCCTAAAGATGCAAGCAGAAAAACGGGCCCAAAAAGAAAAACTGGCTTTATTGGAAGTAGATAAAGAAGAAACCTAATATCAGCTTAGTCGCTTAGTTGACAATTATTCTTGTGTGGAAAATTAAGAGTAAACATAATAATAAAGTCCAAAATCAACTGAGCAAGCAAAAAAGCCGAAGAGCAAGGCCCGTGATTGAGGCGGTGTAAGGCATAGGGACATACCCCTTAGGGATAGTCCCCGTAAAAAGTGCGCCGACTGAACGGGCTTTTTGCATTTTCAGCATAATTGCAGCCAGGGCTTTTACCGCGCCTTGTCACAAGCCCGCTTTTCATAACATAACTCAGCTATTCAATTTTATTGACGCTCAGAAACCTGACCTGGTCAGGTTTTTTTCTTTTGGTAAGCTATTAATCTGGGAACAGATATTTTTTTGCCCTAAAACCCCGCGGCGAATATTCACTTGTAAATTTGTCAACAATTCCATATAAGTCATTACGGCTGGGGGTGGGGAGATAGATGAAAAAAACATTAATTTATATTTTTGTTTTCATTATTTTTTGTTATTTAGCTGATCTTGGAATAAATAATACAATTGCCAAACAAATTGATAATCGTTCGCCATATTGTCTATCATTTGCATCTATCGGTGCAAATTTGCTCGAATCTAGATTAGATAGTTGGGCAAAAATAAAAACAGCTAATAATTTTAATGAGTTGGATCTTGAATTAATTAAGATTTTAAATTTACTCAATTTGCCGATTCAGGAATCAGCTATTGAACATAAGCAAGAAAAAGGCCAATTATCAGTATTTTATCAGACTGCCAAAGGGCAGACTGATTATTATATTAACCTTCAGACTGAAAATCATACAACATACTTTTTATTAACTGCCTTATCCCGCCAGAATGACATTACATTACGTATTGATGAAAAATTGTTAAAACAACAATATCAAGGCAAATCTTATTTTCAATACAAAGGAATTATTTATGCTCGTCCTGATTTTAATGGATGTAAAAAAATATTACATGTCATATGTAAATGTTTGCATGTTCAGGAAACTGATATTTATCAGTCGCATAATATGCTAAGTATGGCGGCTTTTAGTCCTTTATTACAGGATAAATATGAACAGGTCGAACTAGCTGGTAAAAATTATAATCTTCAAATCGCTATCCACAATGATAGCGATAAAAATCAGACTTATGTTTATTTAGGAATTCCCTTGCTGTTGAATGATTATTAAGGAGGTGATGGTAGCAAATTGGAAATGTTAATTCAGGGAAAAATAAAATTAAGCGGTGAAGTCGAGATCAGTTCATCTAAAAATGCAGTTTTACCAATAATTGCTGCAACTATTTTAACTGATGAGAAAGTAGTGCTACACAAAGTTCCCCATATCAAAGATGTAAATACAATATGCCAAATAGTAGGCAAACTCGGGAAGGAAATACAGGAAGAAGACCATCAACTTATTTTTACAGGTATAATTCAGAATCTGACCCCGCCTTATGAACTGGTAAGACAGATGCGGGCCTCATTTTTATTAATGGGTCCACTACTCTCAAGATACGGAAAGGTGCGTCTCTCCCTTCCCGGCGGCTGTGCTATAGGTAATCGCCCTATTGATCTTCATTTAAAGGGATTTGCGGCGATGGGAGCAGATATAAAATTCAGCGGCGGCGATGTTATTGCCAAAGCCAATAAATTAATCGGAAATCATGTTTATTTGGATTATCCCAGCGTTGGTGCCACAGAAAATATAATTATGGCCGCGGCTTTGGCGGAAGGAACAACCTGGATTGAAAATGCTGCGCTGGAACCGGAAATAGTTGATTTGGCCAATTTTATCAATAAAATGGGCGGCAAAATCAGTGGTGCAGGAACAAATGTAATTAAAATCCAGGGAGTTGATAATCTTTCCGGAACTGAATATACACCTATACCTGATCGAATTGAAGCCGGGACTTATCTAATTGCAGTAGCTGCCACAGCAGGAGAAGCAGTCATAAACAATGTAATTCCGGAGCATTTAAAATCAATTACTGCCAAATTGGAGGAGAGCGGAGCAGTAATTGAAGAAGACAAACGTGCTTTGAAAATTAAAAGAGAAGGAAAAATCAAACCAGTATATATTAAAACGCTGCCTTATCCCGGATTTCCAACTGATATGCAGGCTCAAATTATGGCTTATTTAAGTTTTGCAGCCGGTACCAGTATTATCAGTGAATCTGTTTTTGAGAATCGCTTTATGCATGTGCAGGAATTACTGAGAATGGGGGCAGACATTAAAACTGAAGGCAAATCGGCAATTATCAGAGGGGTCAAAGAATTAACCGGAGCCCGTGTCAAAGCCAGTGATTTAAGAGCCGGGGCAGCCCTCATTATAGCCGGGCTTAGCGCCCAGGGAAAAACCATTGTAACTGAGAACGAGCACATTGAACGGGGCTATGAAGACATTGACAAGAAATTAAATCAAATGGGTGCCAACATTTATTTAAACTGATTTTAAAACGTTATTAATATTATTTCAATTGCCCTGCTTATTGTCTTTTGATTTAAAAATTCTTCTCTTCAGCTTGTTAAAAGGTCATGTTTTCCTTTTGCGAAAACATGGCCTTTAATATTATTTACGGTTTTAATTATTGGAGAATACCGGGTTCAAAATAAAATTTAATTTGTAATTAATCAATTAGTTATAATTGTTGTGGTGTTAAAGGGATTTTTCGCATAGGCAGATAATTTTTGTTTCCATCTATCGCGGTAATCCACAAATCATAGCCGGTGCCGGCTTGAAGTTCCTTCATGCTGATCACGGCTGATTCCGATCTGTTTCTCCCGTCGCTTGACCTGATAGTGACTGACGTCCTGCTGCCAGAACCGGCACAACACCATAATGATTAACCCATCCGCCCTCGCAGAAAAACAGTCCGTTTAACTGTTGGGCTATCGGTGCCGGTGTATTAAAGCCCAAATTATCCTCCTGGACGACGGCATAATAGGCAGTGGCCGCTTTATCAACCGTAAGATTGACCGTTATATCTGCTGGAAGAATGATGTCTGCCGCCTGGGGAGCTGCTGTAAAGCTTGCAAGTGCAACCGGTGAAGCTAAATAATGCAACCTGATAACATCAGGAACACCATCCCCTTCCTCTGTCCAGGCTACCAGAGCGCCACTGTCACTGCCACAAACAAAAGGATATTTAGCCTGATTAGCTCCTGTTGTCACCTCAATCTGATTGGACATTTCCCCGGTTGTAGCATCTATATTTTTGGCAAGTATGTTTATATAACTATTATTATAATCATAGTACTTTTCATGTTCCCAGGCCACATAGAAAGACCCTCCGGCATAGGCAACAGACACATTCCACGGTTCATCATTCGATTCATCGTTAATCTGGAATGGCTCTCCATCCTTTGTTCCATCCTGGTTGATAAATCCACCATAGACACGAACTCCAGAATCCCATACCGCCAAAATTCTCTGATTTACATTATCAAATGCCAGTGAAGGTCTATTTGCAGTAGAGCCAAAATAGTAAGGTTCACTAACTTCCCCAGCAACCGCATTAACTGCCATCAAGGAGCAGTAGCGATAAGAGTTTATCGGAACCATAAACTTGTCTTCACCGTTAAAAACAACATCGCTTAGCGATTGACTATAGTTTGAGTGTGTATAAATCTCCATATCTTCACCAACAACAGGATTACCGTCGACTATGTTTATAAAGCGGCCATGAATATCATCATGATACGAAGTATCACTTACATTATGCTTATATGCAACCAAAAATCTATTATTTATATTATCAAAGTCTAAGTAAGGAGTTATTTGGTTCTTTTCATCATTGAGGCTGGTAATAGCAAAAGCATCCCCAATCATTTCTCCATTAACACTGATTATTTGACCATAGATATCCCAGCAAAGCTTAGATTCAGTTAATGCGCCTTCATTCCAGACCACCAGAAACACCTTATTGATACTATCATAGGCTACGTCAGGTTTATAGTCATAAGAGGAGTTGCTATACTCCTGAGAAATGCGAATAGGGAATTCACTGCCAATGTAGTCACTGTTTGCTGCGACAAGTCGTCCATACAGATTGTAATCTCGGATAGCAAGGTCATGTTTAAAATATACCATCAGGTATCTATTATTGTCCGGGTCATAAGCCATAACCGGGTATGACCTGCCGTAATTGTCTGCTGTCTCCGCTGCCATTACGGTAAGATCAAATGTTTTGGCGGTACTGGCGTTACCCTTTCTAATGGTGGCGGTCAGTGTAACCTCCTGGGCCGTATCAGTTCTTGTTATTGTACCAGTCAATGATACAGCTGTTTCATTGCTGCTTGACCAGGCAATTACAGATCCATTGGTTCCCGTAAGAGGCAGGTTAATATTCTGAGTTACGCTGGATTGGCTGTCACTCCCCGCAAAGCCTATTTGCAGGGTGTTTTTATCAGCTTCTACAGCAGCACTATCGAGATCTATTACATAGCTGAAAGTTTTTACTTCACTGTCAGTCAAATTGCTCTTTACCGCCAAGGCTTTGATGGCAGCAGTCGTAGCGACATACACCGGTTCAGAGTATAACATCCTGGTCTCACTATTGGTTGGATCACTGCCATCGGTGGTATAGTATATACTTGCACCTGGAGTAGCGCAGCTCAGGCTTACGCTCTGTACAGCGTTATAGGTCCCCGGAGCCGGACTGGCAGTTGGAGCTGCGACTCGGTTGACAGATGGGTTTGAGGGTCCTCTGCCGCTGCTTGGCCTGACAGGTGGTGGCAGGGCCCCGAATTGAGGCGTAGTTTGGTGTATACTGTTTAGCATTTCAGTTGCTATACCACCAGGAGGTGTACCTGGGCCTGGTTGAGAAGGAGGTGGCCCTGGTTGTAAAGGAGACGAGTTTTGCATATTGTTAACCATCTTAAGGAACCATTGATATTCTCCGTTCCACTGTTGCAGATGCTGGGGTGACATTGGAACCGGAGGAGACGGAGGGCTTAAGACACCCGAAATGGCCGTGAATTGGCCTGGCGGGATTATTACAGTCTGTCCGCCTGCAGTAACTTGACATTCACCGGTTAAAACGCTGGTTGAACCCGAACCATTTTGATTTACTACGTTGTGCCAGAAGGTTCCCCGTATGGCTGCTACGCCCCAGGGCATATCAACTTTTACCCGTACTTTTTTCTGGGAAGAATTCTGATACCAGGGAAGTTCCGCATTTTTAGTTCCGGCCGCCAGAACTGAGGGCAGGTTAAGAGAAGCGACCAGAAGGCGCTTGTCCGATATTAACATTGCTGTAGAATGTTCTTCGTCTCCCTCATTATTATTCCAGTTATCATTATGATAATTGCTGGCCAGGGCACCAAAAATCTCTCCCTGAGTCAAATCTAATGCCAACATGTCGATCATGGTTCCGGGCTTGCCATCCTGCAAAATATATGCGTATCCTCTGGCTTCTTTAATGGTAAGCCAAGTATTTTCTTTAATTTTAATTCCCGAGCCATCAGGAAAATTAAGTTCGGCCGTACCGTTGGAATCAGTAATTATGGTATCACCTTCAAAACAAAGGCTGGCAGAAGTTACCTCGATAGTGGAACCATTTGACTTGTTTATCTGTACCTGGCCGTGCGGAACCAGAGTGCCGGTAAGACTTACATGGTTTTGATCAGGACTCAAGGTTAACATTAGGGCCAGCCCCCGGACAGCATCAGATCTTGTAGCCGATTTATCCGGAGCAAACATGCCCTCAGCGTCAAGGCTCATAATCCCGGCATCAAGGGCAACTGCACACTGTGCAACAGCCCAATGGCTGCCAAGATCATTTAC
>ENA-UOXR01004580-UOXR01004580.1-bioreactor-metagenome-genome-assembly--contig:-NODE-4580-length-10741-cov-4.492607_pt1 | contig 10741 bp, 7 predicted proteins | sample MGYA00238164_ERZ764825 | MGnify/ENA primary metagenome ERZ764825 (study PRJEB28920, sample SAMN05720171) | bioreactor metagenome | isolation source: Anaerobic biogas reactor | place: USA:Washington...
CGATGCCCTCGGCTGGGAGCAAGGAAGGCGAATAAAGCCAATATAGAATAAGCTAGGGTGATTGAGGCGCAGCACCCGACGTGAAAGGCGTGGGCCTCTACTCCTCCAGCCGCGTGCCGACCTCTTCCCATTCCTTCCAGAGCGTCTTGAGTTCGGCGTCTTTGGTCTGGTATTCGCGGCCGAGTTGTTCGACTTTGCCGAGCTGTCCGGCTTGGCCGGCTTCGGTGATGCGGCGGTTCAATTCGGCCAGGGCCTTCTCAGCCGCGTCAATTTGGGTTTCAAGCTGCTCGTGGCGGCGCTTGAGCCGCTGGGTCTGGTTGGCCTGGCGCTTGGCTTCGCGGAGTTCAGCCTTGCGGTCTTCTTTGGACTGCGGCTTGCCCTCGGCGTTCGGCCGGACCTGCTCGGCTTCGCGACGGCGCTGCCGCCACTCCAGGTACTCCTCCCAGCCGCCGGGCACGCACGTGACCGTCCCGGCATCGACCACCCAGATCTGGCTCGCCACCGCATCGACCAGGTAGCGGTCGTGGCTGACAAAGATCACCGTCCCGTCGAACCGCTGCAGCACGTCCTGAATGATCTCGGTCGACGGAATGTCCAGGTGGTTGGTCGGCTCGTCGAGCATCAGCACGTTCGTCGCCCGAAGCTGCAGCCGCGCCAAAGCCACACGGCTTCGCTCGCCGCCGCTCAGGTCGCCGACCTTCTTGACTACATTGTCGCCGCTCAGCAGCAGGCCGCCCAGAATCGTCCGCGCCCGCTCCAGCGTGCACTTGCGGTCCACCTCCAGCACCGAGTCCAGCGCGCTCAACTCGGGCCGCAGTTCCGTGTGCGTCTGCGAGAGATACCCGAACTTCACGTTCGCCCCGTGACGCACCTGCCCGCTCAGGGCCGCAAGCTCGCCCATCAGCGTCCGCAGCAGCGTCGTCTTGCCGATCCCGTTGGGCCCGACAATCGCCACCCGCTCGCCACGCCGAACCTCCAGCCACTCCGCCGACGCCAGCGGACGGCCCGCCTCATACCCAACCGCCAAATCCGTCGCCCGCAGCACCAGGTCGCCCGTCTGCTCCTTGGTCTCAAGCCGCAAATTCATCGTCCGGCTCGCCTGCGGCCGATCCACCGCCTCGTTCTCCAGAAACCGCTCCAACCGCGTCTGGCGTCCGCGGGCCTGCTTGGACCGCTGACCGGCCGCGTAACGGGCCACGAAATCCCGCGCCTTGCGGATGTACTCCTGCTGATTCTCCCACGCCCGCATCCGCTCCTCGTACCGCGCCGCACGCTTCTCGACGTACTCGCTGTACGGCCCGCGATACGTCTCAAGCCGCCCGAACGCGATCTCCCACGTGTTCTGCGTCACGCGGTCCAGAAAATACCGATCGTGCGAAACCACCACCACCGCCCCCCGAAACGACCGCAGCCAGAACTCCAGCCACTCCACCGAGTCAAGGTCCAGATGATTGGTTGGCTCATCGAGCATCAGCACGTCCGGATCAGCCAATAGCAGCGTGCCCAGATACACCCGCGTCCGCTGACCGCCGCTGAGCTGGGCCAACGGCTGATCCCAGCCGGATCGATCGAACCCCAACCCTTCAAGCACCAGCTCGATCCGTTTGAGATAGTCGTATCCGCCGCGAGCCTCAAACGCCGTCTGGGCCGCTCCATAGCGCTTCAGCAGCTCCTGATCGTCCTGCCGCTCAGCCAGTTCCGCCGCCATCTCGTGCAGTTCGACCTCGGTTTGCCGCAAATCCGCGAACACCTCCAGCATCGCCCCGTGTACCGTCCCGCCATCCACCCGCGGCGGCGACTGCGGCAGATAGCCGATCCGCAGCCCGCGCGACCGGTGCACCTGCCCGTCGTCCGCTTCAAGCATCCCAGCCACGATCTTCAGCAGCGTCGTCTTGCCCGCCCCGTTCGCCCCCACCAGCCCGATCCGCTCCGCCTCGCCAAGACGAAACGACACCTCCCGCAGCACCTGCTGCGGTCCGTACGAAATCGTAATATTCTCGGCAATCACCAGCGACATCGCCGCCTGCACCTTCCTGGCCGACCTTACCCGACGCATCCGCGCGCGGGAAAACCCTTATCATACTCGCCAACCCGCGTCAGGACAATCACGGGTGACATATCAGCAACATGCGGATTCCTACAGCCGTCGTCATCCCACATTACCCTTGAGACCGCTCCGGACGCCCGCCATAATACAAAAAGGAAACATCATCGGCCCCGAGGCCCGGTTCGGCGGCCGCCAACGAGCATGAAAGGGGGTCCTGCCATGAGCTCCAGACAAAACCATACGGACAATCCCGCCTCACAGCAGCCGCCAAAGCGACGCCGCCGCTGGCCGTGGGTCCTGCTGGTGATCGCCGCGGTGCTGATCGTCCTGGTCCTGACCGCGCCCTACATCCTCTCAACCGGACTCGGTCCGCCGGTGGTTACCTCGCTCGTCAATTCCTACATCGCCGGACAGGCCGAAGCCGCCGATCTCTCGCTGACCTGGACCGGACCAAGCTCGGTGGATGGCCTGCGGCTCTACGACCCGCAGGGCCGTCCGGTGCTCGCGGGCAATCTGGCCTGGTCCAAGGGTCTCTGGGCCCTGATCACCGGTTACCAGCAATTCGGCCAGCTTGACGCCGACGTGGCCGAACTGGTGGTCTACCAACAGGACCAGACGGTCTCGATCGCCGAGGCGGTCGAGTCGCCTCAGCCGGCCCCAGCCGAGCCCAACCAGCCGCCGGCTGCCGACTATCGCGGCACGCTCACCCTCAACGTCGCCAGCATCCGCATCGTCCGCCCCGACGGGCAGGAGACCGAGATCCGCGACCTCGACAGCCGCGTCGACGTCGATACCCTCAACAACCTCCAGGGCCAAATCCAATTGACACTGACCCAGGGCGGCCAACTGACCAGCCGCTTTAACCTCCAGGACATGTTCCCCGACGGCAGCTTCCAGTTCGGCGCCGGACACATGGACCTGCAGGCCCAGACTCCCGAACCGGTGGCCGTCGGTCCGATCGCCGTAGCCGCCGGCGCGCCGCCAATGACCGGCACGCTCAACCTGAACGCCGACCTGCGGGTCGAGCAGGGCAAACCCCGCGGCCTCATCGACGCCCAGGTCCGCGACCTGACCGCCCAGCGACAAGACCAACCTCCAGCCGGTCAACTCGAACCCGTTGACGCCGCCCTCTTCGCCACCTTCGCGCCGACCGGCGTTGAAGCAGCCGATCAGCCGACCCAGCCGGTCGACACGATCCGCCAAAAACCGCTCTGGGTCCTGATCGACGCCAGCTATCAACCGGACGCGAGCTTCGCCGAAGTCTCCTGGGACAGGATCGTCTCAGCCGTGCTCGACGGCCGGCCCAGCCGCCTCGAACCGGTCGAAGTGCAACTCCAGGGCCAGGCCGACCTGGCCCGACTCGGCTCAGCCGTGCCCGGACTGCTGAACCTCCGAGAAGGCGTCCAGATCACCGGCGGAACCTTGCAGATCGACAGCCTCCGCGCCGCCGGCGGCCAAACCCCGTCGCTCGACGCCCACGTCCGCCTCACCGGCCTGACCGCCCGGCAGAACGGCCAGCCGGTCGAACTCCAGCCGGTCGAACTGACCGCCGACGCGGTCGTCGTCGAAGGCACGGGCCTGAAGGTCAACCAGGCCGATCTCCAGTCGCAGTTCGCCACCGTCTCAGCCAACGGGACGATCAACGACCTGACCGGCCAGTTCCAAGCCGACCTCGCCCAACTCCACCGCCAGATCAACCAGATCGTCACGCTCGGCGATTTCCAGCTCGCCGGCCAAACCAGCGGACAATTCACGTTGACCCGGCCCGACGACCAGCGGCTCAACCTCAACCTCAACGCCCGCGCCGAAGACCTGCTCTACGCCGCCGAAGGCACCGAAATCCGCGCCCAGCAGGCGACGATCGACGGGCCGATCGCGATGACGCTCGAAGACCAGGCCCTCCAGACCCTGCGGATCGACCAGGCCAAGCTCTCCGTCAACCAGACGACGACCGCAGCCGTGTCGATGGACCTCAACGCCAAAACCGGCGCGATGACCGTCCGGGCCGATGTCAACTCCTCGCAGATCAGCGATCTGGTCCAGGTCTTGGGCCTCGAGAACGAAGACCTCCGCTCGGCGACCGGAAGCCTGCAACTGCAGGCCACGATGTCACGCCCCGCCGACCAGAACGCCTACGCGATCAACAGCGACGGCGCCATCCGCGACCTGACTATCCAGGATCAGCCGGTGGGCCAGGCCCCGATCGAATTCCAACTGGCCAACCTCCGCATCGCCCCGCCGCAAGGCCAGCTTTCGCTCGAACGCTTCGAGGCCCGCTCGCAGGGCCTCGTCCAGGCAATCGTCGAGGATGCCCAACTCGCCTGGACGCAGCAGACGACGATGGAAGGACAACTGCAAGTCAGCGCCGACGTCGGCGCGTCCTTGGCCGCCGCTCAACCCTTCGCCGAATGGGAGCAACCGCCCGCCGTCGACGGCCAACTCCAATGGAACGCCTCCGCCAAAACCTCCGGCCAGATGGTGGACGTAAAAGGAACCGCCACCGTCGCCAACTTCCAAGCCGGAAGCGGCGAAAAGAAGTTCACCGAGGATCGCATCGTCTTCGAGCATGACCTCTCAGCCGACACCGACAACCAGACGATCACCCTGCGGCAAACCAAGCTGACCTCCACGCCGCTGACCGCTGCGATCACCGGCACGATCGCCGACTACCTGACCCGCCGGATCCTCGACCTCTCCGGCCAATACACCGCCTCGTGGGCCGAACTCACCACGCTGCTGCACGAGCTGGCTCCGGGCACCAAAGACCTGCTCGCCCTCCAGGGCAATCCGTCACGCGAGTTCACGGTCACCGGACCGCTGGCCGAACCCGAGTTCCGCACGCTGCAGGCCGATGTCGGAGTTGCATGGGAGTCGGGCGAAGTCACCGGCCTCGAACTCGGCCAGGCCGCGCTCTTGCCCCACCTGGAGAATTCAATCCTGGCCGTGCCCGAAACCGCGGTGCCCGCCTCCGGCGGCACGCTGCGCCTCGCCGGACAGATCGACCTCGCCGGCGACACGCCCGTCTATCGGCTGCCCGGCCAGGTCCAACTGATCGACAACGTCCAGGTCGATCAGGAGATCGGCAAGGAACTGCTCAGCCGCGTCAACCCGCTCTTCGCCTCGCTGACCCGGCTTGAAGGCACGATGGGCCTGACCACCCGCGACATCGAGCTCCCGCTGGGCGAGGCCCTCTACACCGGCGGTTCCGGTTCCGGCACCCTGGCCCTCAGTAAGCTCAAGCTCACGCCCTCAGGTTTTCTGGCTCTGCTTATCAAGTCGTCCGGCACGAAAGAGCAGACCCCGAACCAGCCGCAGGGCCAGCCGCAAGGCCAGCCGCAGGATGCTCCCACCCACCAGGTCACCGCCAGCGACCTGAACTTCACCATCCGCGAAGGACGAATCTTCTACGACGACTTCCTCGTCAGTTTCGGACCCGAAAATCAACTGGCGTTCAGCGGATCGGTCGCCTTTGACGGCGCGGTCAACCTGTTCGTCTCCGTGCCGATCACCGCCGAACTGCTGCGCAAAGCCGGCGTCAGCGGGCCCGTCGAGGACTATGCCTCCATCCTCCAAGCCGTCCCCATCCGCCTTCCGCTCGCCGGCAATCGCCTCAGCCCGGAAGTGCGATGGGACAAGGTGGACGTCAAACCGCTGATCAAAAAGGCCGCCGAGCAAATCCTCAAACGCCAAGCCGAGGAACGCATCGGCGATATCATCAAGCCCGGCCAGAAGACCGAGACGCCGACCGAACCCCGGCCGCGGCGACGCGCCGAGCCGACGCCCACGCCCGCCCCCAGGCAAACCCCGCAAGAGAAAATAAAGGAACGGATCAAGGACATCGTCGAAGAACAGGACAAGAGTGAGGACGAATCCAAGTCCAAACCGCGGGAACGAAAGCGAAAGTGATCGCATGGGCCTCTTCGGACGAGCCAGAAACTACCTGCGGCGAGTGATGAGCTCGCCCAGAAACGAACTCGATCGCGTCAGCCGAATCCTGCGATTCCAAATCCAACTGTGGCGATACTCCTTCCGCCGCCTCGGCGTGACCAATGCCTTCGACGTGGCCGCCGCCCTCTCCTACCAGACCATCTTCGCCCTCGTCCCCGCCCTCGTCCTGGCCATGACCATCGCCAGTTCCATCGGCGTCCTCGAGGACAGCAAATCCGAACTCCGCCGCGTCCTGACCGCCGCCGGCTTCTCACAGATCACCCTCGCCCCCCAGACCCAGCCGGATGCCGCCGGCGAGCCGCCCATCCTCCAACAGCGAACCGCCACCGACTGGATCATCGACACCGTCGAAGGCGTCCAGGAAAAACTCACCCTCGGCGCGGTCGGTCCGATCGGCGCGATCGTCCTGATCTGGGCCAGCATCACGCTGATGCTCCTCCTCGAACGGGCGCTGAACCGGATCTTCGAGGCCCGACAGGCCCGCACCGTCGGAGGCCGCCTGCTGCTCTACTGGGGCGCGCTGACGCTCGCCCCCATCGCCGTCGCCGCCGCCGTCTTCCTGGCCAACGCCGCCGCCGGAGCCCTCGAAGGCATGCCGGCCTTGCGCTTTGTCGTGGTCGTGCTCGGATGGATCGGCAACGCGCTTGTCGGTATCATCGTGCTGGCCACCGTCTACCGCATCGTGCCCAACGTGCGGACCGATATCTCCGCCTGTGCGTTCGGAGCCGGAGTGGCCCTGGCCCTCTGGATGATCGCCGAACGCGGCTTTACCTTCTACGTCAGCCGGTTCGTCGCCACCGGAAACCTCTACGGCGCCCTGGGGCTCCTGCCGCTGTTCCTGTTCTGGCTCTACCTCTCGTGGCTGATCTTCCTCTTCGGCGGACAGATCGCCTACACGTGGGCCAACGTCTCCCACATGGAGGCCGCCGAACTGGCCGAAAAAATCACCCTCGGCCCGATCGAGGTCCTCGCCGGAGCCGTCGCCGTCGCCCGCGCCTATGCCGCCGGTGAAGGCCCGCTGAGCTTCCAGCGGATCGTCCACCGCCTGGAACTGCCCGGCCCCACCGTCAACAAGATCATGGACCAATTGGCGGCGATGGGCGTGGTCACCTGCGTGGAGCGACAAGCCGAAACCTCCGCCTACGTCCTGGCACGCCCGCCCGAGAAGATCAGCGTGCCGCACATCATGCAGTTCCTGCCCGAGGACGACCGCCTCGAACCGCCGACCAAAGCCGATCCCAACGTCGCCGAGGCCGTCCGCCGCGTCAAGGACCGCGTCCGCGACGCCCTCGGCGACTACTCCCTCGCCGACGTCCTCCGCGACCTCCAAACCTAGGCTGCGCCGTCCCGACGCACCGGAAAACGATTCCCGGGCTGTTGACGATCGAATCCCCGGATTGATCGTTCTCCTTCCACAGCCCCCCAAAAGCCCCAAACCTTTCACTGGCATTTCCAGCCGCGCTTCGGTAAACAAGACCGGTCATTTAAGGAGCACGACATGACCGTCAGCGAACTTCGCATCGGAGTCATCGGAGTCGGCGGACGCGGCGAACTGGCCGGCCACGCCCAGCAGCCCGAACAGGGATCGCGTATCGTCGCCGGAGCCGACGTGAGCCCAAAGGCCCTCGCCGACTTCCAGCAGCGCTACGGCGCCCAGGCCTTCGCCACCGCCGACTACCGCGAGCTTCTGGCCCGAAGCGACGTCGACGCCGTCTTCGTCACCTCGCCCGACTTCTGCCACGAAGAGCACGCCCTGGCCGCCCTCAACGCCGGCAAGCACGTCTACCTCGAAAAACCGATGGCCATCACCATCGACGGCTGCGACCGATTGCTCCGCGCCGCTCGCCAGCGCGGCGTCAAGCTCTACCTCGGACACAACATGCGGCACATGGCCGTCGTGCGAAAAATGAAACAGCTCATCGACGCCGGCGCCATCGGCAACGTCAAAGCCGCCTGGTGCCGGCACTTCGTCTCCTACGGCGGCGACGCCTACTACAAGGACTGGCACGCCGAACGCGCCAAATCCACCGGCCTCCTCCTCCAGAAAGGGGCCCACGACATCGACGTCCTCCACTGGCTCTGCCGCGGCTACAGCCGCACCGTCACCGCCTTCGGAACCCTCGCCGTCTACGGCGACGTGGCCGACCGAGACGCCTCGCGGCGCACCGGCACCGTCTCGTGGCAGCCCACCGAAATCTGGCCGCCCCGCGCCCAGAAGGGCCTCAACCCCGCCGCCGACGTCGAAGACCTCAGCATGGTCCTCATGCAGCTCGACAGCGGCGTTCTCGCCTCCTATCAGCAGTGCCACTTCGCCCCGGATGCGTGGCGAAACTACACCTTCATCGGCGATGAGGGCCGACTCGAAAACTTCGGCGACGACCCGGGCCACTGCGTGATCCGAGTCTGGAACCGCCGCGAAGACCGCTACAACCCCTACGGCGCCGAGCAGCACTACATCCCGCGCGAGGGCGGCACCCACGGCGGAGCCGATCCCAAAATCGTCGCCGAGTTCGTCCGCTACGTCCGCCAAGGCGGAACCATCGCCACCTCCGCCGTCGCCGGACGATACGCCGTCGCCGCCGGTTGCTGCGCCACCGAATCCCTCCGCAACAACGGCAAACCCTGCGACGTCCCCCCGCTCCCAAACGACCTGGCCAAATACTTCCAAGCCGACGTCGCCGACACCGTCTAAACAACAACGCTCCAAATCATCCACCCCCGTACGGGCAGGCCTCGTGCCTGCCCCTTCGCCCATCGACCAATCCGGGCCAGGCATCGTTCGGGCAGGCACGATCGGCCAACCACAGAAGTTGCCCCTAACCGCTGATCGTCCCGACACGCCTCCCGCAGAGGTCGACGCGGTCCGCTGGCAAACCGGACAGTCGGATCGGAGCAAGTAGGGTGCGTCGTCCCGACGCACCAGAAAACCGCCCCTTGCCAACACCCCGACCGAATCCCCAACCCCGCCCCAAAACCCGTCCGCACGCCAGTAACGGTCGAGACGATGATGGACCGGGAATTGAACGCCGGTGTGCGATGGAGACGCTCTGCCGATATGGCCGAGGAAGTGGCAAGAGGATTGCTCGGAAACGTCGATCTGATTGTCGGCTTCGGTAGCTCCGAGCAATCAATCTCCCGTCCGGATCAGTCAGAACCAGTTCCGGACACGCTTGTGCCACGGAACTACTCTGAGATCGTGTTTGATCTCTTTCTCAAGCCTGTCGATGATGTCATCGCAAAGAGAAACCACCTGTAGACACTCCGCTTCAACGCGTTCATGGTCTATGCCCTTGCTGCTTTGCAGGGCCTCTTTTAGTCGCGGAAGGACAGGCGGACCTTCCTCCTCGAACCGATGAAGTACCCTCTTCGCTTCCTCAGAGAAGAAAATGAGCTGATTGACTGCGGAAAGGTGCCGCTTCAGAGCCAGGTCAAGTTTTTTAAGCAACTCCTCGACTCCCGGCTGACGCGTGGGGGCTTTGATTTGCTCGGGCAAGAGACGAAAAATGCGACCAATCTCACGCAGCGAAGAACAGGTGTGGGTGTACACTTCCAGTTTCCGCCGCCACCAGTTTTCCTGGTAGAACCGCCTGAGAGCGAGACAAACAGTGACCCAGGCAGTGATGACGCCGGTGACAACGGAGATGATGATCGCTGCGGCAATCTCTTCGATTTCCATGATGCTCTCCTGACCGAGTCCTGAAGCGGAAAAGCCCGCTGACGCAGGCAATTTTATACCACAACTCTCTTGGATGGCAACGTAGCGGGGAGGTGGGGCGGGTACGATCCGGGGCGTCGCGGTATCCGCTTGCGGTCTGGAAAGGAGGTCTGGCGTGAGAAAATGGGCAACCCTGGCGGCGGTGCTGGTGGACGGAACGGACCAGGAGAAGATGTTGATCGACGAGGACCTGGCCCTGCCATACGACGGGGCCAGAGACTGAAGTGGGGAAGCAAGCCGGAACTCATGCCAGCGGGAACGCAATAGGTCTAGGTACACCTTTGCCCAATATCCTGGGTGAGCCAGTTCTGGTAGCGGAGGAGTTCGACGATGAGGGCCTCAATTTCCTGTCGGTGTAGACGAATGCTCTCTGCGGCGTCCTCTCGCAGGCGCGTAACCATACGAGAATTCTCCGGGTGCCCAAGGCTGATATATTGAAACCTCCCAAACGCGAACCCAGCGATCTTCCTTCGATAAAACCGACCCAGCTTAAGCACCGAGACGAAATCAAGAAGCTCATTGGCAGCGGATGAGAGGTGATCTTGCGGCAGATCAAGAGAGTTCAGGAAGCTCTGGCATCGGCGCCAGAGAGGTGCGAAACGGTGGTCAAGGATGGTGGGGTCTTTGTAGCGGCGGAATAGCTTCAATCGTTCCACATCGAACTTGGCCGTCGGGTCGTGCTTGTCGTGCAGGTCGTTGAGGTGGTGGTTCGGGCAGAGGGGCAACAGGTTCATCGGGTCGTGGTTCGAGGGATCCTCGTCAATGTGATGGAGCTGGGGCTTGTCGCCGCCGCAGATGGCGCAGCGGTGGCGGTACTCGTCGAGAACGTGTTCTTTCACGGCTTTGGGAATCTCGGTGCGATCCTTAACCATGTGTACCTCCGCAGATCGTGGCCTTGAACTCGGGCTAAGAAGCCGACTGCCGCCATCAATTGTACCACGAGCAGGAAGTGTGCCAATCAGGCTTAACTCACGTTTAGCCCGCATTTCTCACCAGTTCAGCGGATGAGGTGGTTTTGAGGGGATGGGGGG
>ENA-UOXR01004582-UOXR01004582.1-bioreactor-metagenome-genome-assembly--contig:-NODE-4582-length-10737-cov-16.266991_pt1 | contig 10737 bp, 9 predicted proteins | sample MGYA00238164_ERZ764825 | MGnify/ENA primary metagenome ERZ764825 (study PRJEB28920, sample SAMN05720171) | bioreactor metagenome | isolation source: Anaerobic biogas reactor | place: USA:Washington...
GTCGATCCGTGGCTATAAAGTACTTTGGATGGGGAGAGGTTTTTCGAAGTTCTCTTAGGTTCCACCCCAAACTCGATGATAAGAGGGGGTGTGGTCAGGTCAAAGGAGAAGGCTTTCGTCGCCTGGGGATACTGTATCGTCTGGTTATAGATGGTCACATATGTATCTGGCGTCGGCGTTGTTTCCGGAGGCCTGATGAGCGTAGGCCTGGCCATATCGCTTGTTGCAGTGGGATATGGCGTTACCGGCGTCAGATACCCGGGGTCGGGATCGTCTCCGGCCGGCGTCTCTTCAGGCGGGGAAGCACCACCAGACCACTCAAATCCGCCGCCGGGCGGTAACTCTGCACATCCGGCAGATGCAAGAATCAGGACCAACACTACAGCTACGGAGAACGGTTTATACACCCTGGTCACCGTAGAGGGATTATGCAAAGGGGTATTTATGCTTTTATCATTAGATTCTCCGATAAATATTATACATCTGGCATATATCCAACCTGAAGAAAATACAAGGAATCCATCGCAATGGTACCGGATATTGACATGAGGACGGATGAATATTCTGCGCGGAATCGAGACAGAGTTATCCAGTAACGTATATCCGCGCCTGCGACGCAATTAAATATGATAAGGATGGCCAGGAAGAAGGGAAAACGTGCAAACCGCGAGATGCCTGCACAAAACGATGGTGGGGAACTTGATGCCGGCATCCCCGCGCCGGCACTCTCGCACAACCACCTCCTGGAGGGGGTTGTGGCATCGGTCAAAACCAGCAGATACCTGCAGATTCTCATTGGGCTGACGCTCATTGGGTTTTTCCTCCGGTTCTACAACCTTGGCTGGAACTCGCTCTGGCTCGACGAGGCCTCGACCCTTGGCTTTGCCCGTCAATCGCTCACCGGCATCTGGGAGAGCACCGCCGGCGGAGAGTTCAACCCGCCGCTCTTCTACTGGCTCGAGCACGGGATGCTCTTCTTCGGGGAGAGCGAGTTCGTGCTCCGCCTCCTCCCCGCACTCCTCGGCGTCCTGACGATCCCCGTCGTGTATCTCATCGGAAAAGAGTTCCGGGACCAAAACGTCGGGATCATCGCCGCAGCGCTCCTCACATTCTCGCCCTTCCACATCTACTACTCCCAGGAAGCCCGGGCATACGCCCCGATGCTCTTCTTCTTCTCTCTCGCGCTGCTCTTCTACCTGAGAGCAAGCCGGTCGAACGAGGTCCGTTCATGGATCCTCTTCGGAATCTTCTCCGCGGTCGCCTTCTGGATGCACTTCTACGCCATCGTGCCGGTCGCCGTCCTCATCTTCCACGCCCTTGTCACCTCCGCGAGCAACATCCGGAACGACGTCCGGAACGCGAGGAATCTGATCATCTCGATCATCGCGTTCATCGTCGCAAGCCTTCCCCTGCTCATTGTGACGGTCAATCTCTTCCTCGTGAGGACTTCATCCGCCCCGACATTCGGCATCCAGGGTCTCAGTGTCGTCTACCAGACTCTCCTCCAGGTATCGGGGTTCAGCGACCTCATCCTCATCTTCTTCATGCTCCTCTTCGTGATCGGTGTTGCCTACACCTGGCGCGAGGACAGGAACGAAGCGCTCCTCCTTATCTTCATGATGGTCCTCCCGCTGGCGGCAAGCCTCATCCTCTCTTCGAGGATGCCGATGATCCCGCGCTACCTCATCTACCTCCTCCCGGTCTACTTCGTCGGCATAGCATCATCGTACCTCGGGCTCTACGCGCTCGTGAAAGACAGAAGAGCGGTCTACATCGCAATCGCTGCAGCATTCCTCATCAGCACCCCCTTCCTTGCGACGTACTATACGACACCCCAGAAGAACGACTGGCGGGGATTCTCCGCGGAGCTTGCCGGGATGACGGGAGAGGGGGACATCATCGTCGTGCTGCCGCCTTACATGGCGCAGCCGCTCGACTACTACTACAGCAATGCAACTGATGGAACCATCGAACTTGGGGCGAATACCGGAGAAGACCTTGAGGCGATCCAGGACCGGTATCCTGACCGGCGTGCGTTCTACGTGGTGACCTGGGATATCCTCGCCGTGGATCCCACCGGGGATGCGCTGGGCTGGCTTGACAGGAACGCAGAGTTTGGCGGGCAGCGTATGGGGATATACCTCTTCAGGTCGGCCTAGGGGGAGGGGCAGGTGACTGATACCTACGACCTGACGGTGATCATCCCGACCTTCAACGAGGAGGAGAACATCGCTGCAATCATCGGGGCTGTCAACGAAGTCTTCTTACGGAGCGGCATCCACGGCGAGGTCCTGGTGGTGGACGACTCCTCAAAGGACCTCACGATTCCGATCGTGCAGGAGATCGCGGGCCAGAACGACAACGTGCGCCTGGTCGTGCGGAAGGAGGACCACGGTCTCTCCCAGTCGGTCGTCGAGGGATTCGGGGCAGCGCGTTCGGATATCTTCCAGGTCATCGACGCCGACTTCTCGCATCCAACAGAACTCATCCCAAAATTCTACGAGGCGATACGCGGCGGCGCCGATATCGCCATCGGGAGCAGGTACATGAAGGGCGGGAATATCGAGCAGTGGCCGCTTAAACGAAGGGTCATATCGCTCGGGGCCACCGCGTTTGGACGCATCCTCTTCCCTGAGGTCACCGACCCCGTGAGCGGGTTCTTCGCCGTGAGGCGCGAGGTTGTATCCGGCGCCCCTCTTGCACCGCGGGGTTACAAGATCCTGATGGAGGTCCTCGGCAAGGGCCGGTGGCGCTCGTTCGTCGAGATCCCCTTCGTCTTCAAGGACCGGGAGGAGGGGGAGAGCAAACTGCGGCTGGAAACCATGACCGATTACCTCAGGCAGTGTGCCGATATCACCCGCTTCTCGATCACGCGCCGTGCCGGGCCGGTCTGGGATGAGTGGAAGAAGATCGCCCGGTTCGGGCTCGTCGGGCTCTCCGGGATCTTCGTCAATATGGGACTCCTCTACGCCCTGACCGAGTTTGCCGGCCTCTACTACCTCATCTCTGCCGCGATCGCGATCGAACTCTCGATCGTGAACAACTTCATCTGGAACGACATCTGGACGTTCGGGGCCGCAGATAACCTCAGGTTCGAGCGGAAGATCCAGCGGTTCGGGTCGTTTCAGGTGGTCTCGATGGGCGGGCTCGTCATCAATATGGGCGTCCTCTACCTTCTTGCGGATGTTTTCGGGGTCTACTACCTTGTCGCGAACCTTGTGGGGATACTCATCGCGTTTGCCTGGAACTACGCGATAAATAGGCATTATACGTGGAGGAAGGGCACGTGACCTTCAGAAGGTCACGTCGCCACCCCGATCAAGGGAGGCTGGGGAAACCTCTTACCCAACTCGATCCAAAGATAGCAAGGCCAGAAGGGAATTGGTTTCCCCACAACTCATGATAACCACCCGTCACTCTTGTTGCGATCCGGCTCATGAGAAGGGGAGGACATAAAATAGGAGAAATCCTTCCGCAAAGTAGCCAATGAACACACCCATGGCCATATTTTCATTGAACGGCCAGTAAACATCCACAATACATTTAGATATCATTATCAGGAGTTAAGTGTACCAATCAAAGTATTATGAGTCATACAAAGGGCCAGCGTGGAAAAACGGTCCAGGATAAAAGTATATGGGGCATAAGGTTCCCCGAGAAAGAGTTCGCAGAATTTCGGAAACATTTTACCATTCTTATCGCCCTTTCAATCATTATAAAGTTCGCAGTGATGCTTTTAACGACAGGGGTCTTGCATTCGTTCATTGACATCTTCGATATCTCAGTATACTTTCAGTATGCAATGCAGGTTCTGGGCGGGGAAATACCCTATCTAGACTTTCCTCTTGAGTACCCGCAGTTGTCACTGATTGTGATCCTGGTGCCGCTCATCTTCACTGTGCTGACTCAGGACCCATCGACATATCTCGTCGTGCACCAGGTGTTCATGTCGGTTTTTGACATTCTAACAACACTGCTCGTATACCTCATCGCACTGAAGGTATCTAACCAGAGATGTGCCTTTATCTCGGGAGTGCTCTCCGCGACGGCATTCTCATCAGCCTATTTTGTGCTGACGAAATACGATGCTTTCCCAACATTTCTCCTCATGCTCTCGCTGTTCCTCTTTATATACCGAAAAGAAACCTGCGGCTACCTCTCAGCAGCCGCAGGGTTCCTGGCCAAGTGGTTCCCTGGCCTGGCGATACCCTACTTCGCTCTTCATGAGCACATGAGCGGCAGAAGTTCAAGGGCCATCGGCCGCAACATCATCGTTGCAGCAAGTCTGTTCCTCATAGTGACCCTGCCATTTGCAGTAATGAATAGTTCGGGTTTCCTCGCGACCTACACGGCACATACTGGAAGAGCCGCCTTGGCCCACAGCTTCTGCTACTATATCGACTTCGTACTTGAGAACGCTCTCGGGCTCTCATTCTTCGCCCAAATATCACTCTTCCTGATGGCCCTCGTCCAGATTCTTCTTCTAGGGTATTATTACTCGACAAAGAATACCAGCGCTGAGTACCTGTGTGCGTTTCTCTTCTTCAGCACCTTTGCATTCATTATATTGAATAACGTCTTCAGCCCGCAGTATATTCTCTGGATCACGCCATTCCTTGCCATATTCCTGGTTCATTCCTATAAGGAAGTAGCGCTGTTCTACGCAATTCAGGCATGGATGTATCTTGAGTTCCCCCTCCTCTACAGGTCCATCTATATCAACGACGGATACTTTATCGGAGATGCCAGCCCGCTCATCTCAACCCCGTTCTTCTTCTTCACGGTCAAATTTATTCTGCTGTTCATCGCGTTCAGCGTGGTCTGGTCCTCCCTGAGACACCCCGACCTGAGACTGGCCTTGACGCCGCTGCACCATGATAAGAGCACATAACTATTTTTCATAAGGGTGGTCAAGCGTGCTGACGGCAAGACCAAAATGTCCTTTTTCTCAGCATCTGGATCGGGATCAGCCCGCGTCATCAAAAAGCATAGGTATTGGTAGGATATCACCAGTCAGGCCGCAAATGCAGCCCGTGTCGAACGATATGAACCAGATCTCAGGCCGCAGTCCCCCCTCTTCACCCCGAATACCCCCTGATCACACCCCGGTACACATCCACCGCCTTCTCGAGTTGCTCCACAGAAACCCGCTCATCCACCGCGTGCAACGTCGTGATCTCCCCCGGCCCGTACTCCACGACATCAAAGCCCTCCGTGCGGAGGTACTTCGCGTCGCTTGCCGCCCACTGGAGGAGCGGCACCGCCGGCCTGCCGTAGACCCGCTCCACCTCGCGGCAGACCGTCCGGACAATCCGGCTGTCCGGGGGGGTCAGTGTCGGTTCGGCGACATCCATCTCGCGTATGGTGGCGTCCGGGGCATGCGCGGCGATGCCCTTCTTCAGGTCGTCGAGGGGACACCCCCAGGGCACCCGGATATCCAGTTCCATCCGGCACTGCTCAGCCACGATGTTCGCCTTCTCTCCGCCCTCGATGCGCCCCGGGTTGAACATCACCCGGGTGAGGACGTCGTCCACCCCCTCAAGCCCGAAGACCTCATGGAAGACCCGGGCAGACTGTGCAATGAGCGGTTGCAGGTCTTCGCCGACAGGGAACGGGTGCGCATGGACCTCCCGCAGGTACCCGAGCAGGTCAAACGCCGCCATGACGGCGCTCTTCCCGACCATAGGATAGAGAGAACTATGGCCCGGCCTGCCGCGGAAGGAGAGATCGATCCGGTAGAGACCTTTCTGGCCGGCCGCCGGGCTCGTCGGAGGCGTCGGTTCGGCTATCAGGCAGTCGCGGGGCAGAAGAAGGTTCTGTGCAAGCAGCGACCGGATACCATACGGGCCGCCGGTCTCCTCATCACAGACAAAGGCAAACTGAGCCTTCGGCTCCACACCGCTCTCGATGAGGTCCCGGTAGGCGGCAAGAAGGGCAGCGCACCCGCCTTTCATATCGGTGGCACCCCTCCCCCAGACATAACCTTCGGCGATCTCGCCGGCGTAGGGGTCGTGCGTCCAGTCATCGGGGATGGCCGGGACCACATCCACGTGGCCGCAGAGGAGGATCCGCGGATCAGGTTCGGTCGTGATGAGGTTGTCCCGCCCGCCCGGGTGGGGAATGACGCGGCACTTCACCCCAAGCGAGTCGAGGAATTCCCTGATATACTCGACCACATCGGTCGTCTTCCCCGGCGGGTTCTCACTCCGTATCCGGACGAGCGATGAGGTGAGGCGGGCGACGTCCATACCGTCCTCGCGGTTATGCAGCCCTGCTCTCGACGAACTCATCGAAGAGGCGGGCAAGCGTCGAGGTCGCATAGAGCTGCTTGAGGAACTTCCGGTCAAAGAACTCGTCGATGAACGTCGAGAGGTATTCGGCCGGGATGGGCTTTCTGTCATCTGGGTTGAGCACGATGCGGAAACTCCGGTACTGGGCGGTGTCGTCGCGGTCGTAGACCCCGGTCCAGAGCATCGGGAGTTCTTCAAACTTCTCCGGGTGCTCCTCCTTCAACCAGTTGATGAAATCAGGGAAGTATGCCCGCTCGCCGACCTTCTCCTCGTCCACACGCCACCGCATATACTCCATGCTCATGATATTCCGTGGCGACATGTAGTTGTAGGCCTGGATCCCGAGGGTGAAATCGATGTGGGCGAGAGCATCGGTGAAGTAGAAGTAGAGGACCGGATGAAACTCGCTGGGACTCTCCAGGATCAGCGATTTGCCGTACAGTTTCTGCATAACGCGCGCGTATTCGTTCACTTCCAGCATACAATCCTATTGGGGAGAGGGGTACAAAAAGTATTCCTTCAGTGCAAGGGGGGGAGATTCACGGCGACGGCGCTGAACCCCGCGGATAGGGCGCACGCAGTGGTGCACGAAGCCATCCTAATCTGAAGGGCTGTTGATGCCGCGAAGGGGGGTTCGCCAGTCGCACGAGAAGTTCGCGAAGGGAAGGTGCAGGGGATAACAACGTGGCCTTCCGCATGAGGCAACGCTGTAGGCGAAATATTAGGCGCAATGGTCCAGTAGTGCCCAAAGCGTTCAGGCAAAGAATGGTTCGCGCCTGCTGACGGCTTCCCGGAAGGCATCCTCCAGTTCCTTGCCGTGCTTGCCCCGGATATCAACAAGGTTATCGCTCCGGAGGAGGCAGGGCTTGAGTTTGCCGTCCGATGTCACGCGCAGGCGGTTGCAGAACGCACAGAACTCCGTGTTGTGAAGGGGGCGGACCACCTCGACCTCAGCACCGTCGAGGCAGTATTTCTTCCGGTGGTGCATCCGGCGGGTGACGATCCGGGTTGCCCGCTCGTCCAGCTCCTGCTCGACGCTGTCCACATCCCCGTGGAACTTGCACTCGTTGAACTCCATCAGCTCGATGACCTGCAGGATGAGGTCACGTTTGCCCCTGACAAACGCCATGAAGTCGTCCAGTTCATCCTCGTTGATACCCTCAAGGAGCACCATGTTGAGCTTGACCGGGGTCAGGCCAACCTCGATCGCAGCATCGATCCCGGCGAGGACGTCTGCAAGGCAGTCCTTCCCGGTGATGGCTTTATACCGCTCGGGGCGGAGGGTATCGAGGCTGACGTTGACACGGGCAAGTCCGGCCTCCTTGAGCGCCGCAGCCTTTGCGGCAAGCAGCGTTCCGTTCGTCGTCATGGACGATTCGACGCCCGGCGGCACGGAACGAATGATATCGAGAAGATCGCGGCGGAGCAGGGGCTCTCCGCCGGTGAACTTGATGTTCTTTATGCCGAACGTTACACCCACCCGCATCAGTTCGGCAATATCCTCGGCACTCATCTGTTCCTTCGGGTTCACTTCGCCCTCGGCGTGGCAGTAGATGCACCGCAGGTTGCACCGGGAGGTCAGGCTGATCCGGAGGTTGGTCACAGTCCGGTTATAGGGGTCCTTCAGTACCATTGCACGTTCCCTTGAAATTTTTTGCAATTATGTATACCTCGGCACTTCCCTTCCGTGACGCCTTCGTCCTATACCCCCGGACGGAATAGAAATGCTTTCTCACTTCGGCGAGCAGGTCCGCAAAGAGCTCCCCCTGGAACGACTTTATTACCAGGTTGCCGCCGGGTTTTAGAATCGTACACGCAAACGCGAGCGCATCCTCGCCAAGGCCGACCGCACGAGCCTGGTCGTAACTCTTCTGGCCGGAGAGTTTCGGGGCGGCGTCAGAGACCACAACGTTGACGATGCCACCCGCCTCCTCACGGATGCGCTCCTGGATGAGAGGGTCGGTAAAATCACCGGTGATGGTGGTGACACCCTCCATAGGCACAATCGGGTTGAGATCCACGCCGATGACCTTTCCTCCGGTCAGGTCGCGGATCACCTGCAGCCAGCTCCCCGGCGCCGCCCCGAGATCGACGACGTTATCGTCGGGCCTAATGAACCCGCTCTTCTGCTGGATCTCCAGCAGTTTGTAGGCAGCCCGGGCCCGGTAACCCGCCTTCATCGCCTTTCTATAGACGCTGTCTTTGGTCCACTGAGATCCCATCGCGACGATTCTCCTCCACCTGAGGCTGACAGACGATCCGTTTATATCAGCATGATCAAAAGATCACGTATACTGTTTGACGTAACCAACCATGAATGTATATGATTCTGCAGGATACCGGAATCCGGGGCGAGCGGGGGTACAATCGTAAAGCACTATAAGAGAAAGTGAGAATATATACTTTCAACGAGAGTTTAATAAGGGGTCACAATGTTAAAGGCAACGATTGATGCAGATATATTTCGGGAATCCATAGATGCGATCGCCGCACTGGTGACAGAATGCCGCCTGCATACGGCTGAAGATCTTATCCGGACACGGGCTGTCGATACCGCAAACGTGGCTATGGTCTCCCTGGACCTCCAGAGCACGGCGTTCAACTCTTTCTCGGCTACCGCCGGAGAAGTGGGTCTGGATATCGCAAAGATGAAGAACATCCTCGGGATGATGGGCAAAGGCGACGCGCTGACGCTCAACCTGCGCGATGAAGACAGGAAACTGGAGCTGAACTTCGGGGGCTACCGCTACTCGATCACGCTTCTTGACGTCAACACCATCAGGAAGGACCCGAACCCTCCAGCGATCGACCTCCCCGGCAAGGCAGTCCTCCGTGGGGATGCGTTGAACAACGCCATCAAAGCGGCTTCCGTCATCTCCGACAAGATCGCTCTCGGGATCGATCCCGACGCCATGACCTTCTACATGGAGGCGGAGGGGGACACCGATCACATCAAACTCGCGCTCGGCGAAGACGAACTCATCGCACTCAACCCCGTGCAGGCCCGCTCGCTCTTCTCGCTCGATTACCTGAAGGATATGGGCCGGGTCATGGCACGCGCGGAAGAGGTGGAAGTGCACCTGGGTATCGATCACCCGGTCCGGTTTACCTTTGACATTGCGGACGGCAACGGTCACGTCGAGTACCTCCTTGCTCCTCGGATTGAGGCCGATTAATGGAAATTGACCGTAAAGAACTCATTAAATACCCGTTTTTAAAAGAATCACAGCAGCTGGCCCGCCGGCACGTCGAGTCGCTTGAGGAGTTCCTATCAAGCGGCCCGGGGTCGTTAGCCCTCGAACGGGCAAGGGATCGAGTCATCGCTGCGCTTGCCCCAAAGAGGGAGTTTTCGGAAGAGAATACGCAGAGCCTCAAGCCCGAGTATGAGATAGCAAGTTACGCGCTTGCCCGGGTGCTGGTCTCCTGCAGCGGCAACCGGTCCCTCATTGATCGGCTTGCGCGCTACGAGGCGGAACGCGCGTCCTTCTTCCTGGAGACCGAGGACCCGGAGATTCGGCAGTTCGTTGCCTGGAGTATCGGCATCAGTACCGGTGCCGCCACCATGCCGGTCACCGAGTACGTTGAACTGGTGCCGCATATGCGTGATCTGCGCTGGCGGCTCGTCAACAGGGTTGTGCAGCAGGGAACGGTTCATCTTGAGCCGGGCGAGATCGACGAGCTGATCCGGGAGCGGATCCGGGTTATCCTCGTCGATCAGATGCCGCTCCGGGTCCCAACAGGGATCTGCGAGCGCCTTGAACCGGTTACCCGGGAGATCTCCGCTGCGTACCAGCAACAGATCCTTGAACAGTTTGGTGAGATCCAGGAAGAGGCGTTCCCGCCCTGCATCAGCGCACTCATCCAGGCGATCACCACCGGGGCAAACCTGACGCATATGGGCAGGTTCGCCATAACGTCGTTCCTCCATACCATCGGGATGAGTGTCACGGAAATCGCCGAGATCTTCGCGCGGGCGCCCGACTTTGACCTGGAAAAGACGATGTACCAGGTGGAGCATATCTCAGGCGGGGGGGGCACCGAGTACACCCCGCCGTCGTGCCCCACCATGCGCACCTTCGGGCTCTGCGTCAACCGGGATAAGGACTGCGAGCGGGTCAACCACCCCTTGAGTTATTACCGTCTCCGGAAAACTGCAAAGAAAAAACAGGGTTAAGCGGTTTTGTGGGGGGAGATGCCTGAGAGGTTCTTCCTGGCCGACACCACCGGTTTCCATCAGGGTTCAATCTCAAACTCGCCTACGAGGCCGTCTCGGCCAGAGGCTCATTGATGAAAAGACATGAGGCACGCCGAGAGGCTGCACGCGTGAAGACGACCTATCCCCCGGGCGCCTCTCCCCCTCCCCGCAAATGGAGGCCGTTCAGGCGGCCATCTTATCGATCATGTAGCCCGCCGTACTGAGCGCGGCGATAAAGGCGACCAGTGCTAC
>ENA-UOXR01004585-UOXR01004585.1-bioreactor-metagenome-genome-assembly--contig:-NODE-4585-length-10731-cov-56.332053_pt1 | contig 10731 bp, 10 predicted proteins | sample MGYA00238164_ERZ764825 | MGnify/ENA primary metagenome ERZ764825 (study PRJEB28920, sample SAMN05720171) | bioreactor metagenome | isolation source: Anaerobic biogas reactor | place: USA:Washington...
GCGTACTCGTACCTGCCCTTTCCCAGCATCTCCTTTGCCGGGACGCCGGTCAACGTCTCCATCGCCCTGTTCCACGCGATGACGTTCCCGTCGAGATCGATGGCGAGCGTCGCATCCGGCAGAAAATCGATGATCGCATCGCGAAAAGTCCGGTCTTGTGGCTCCATTCCCCTGCTCCTGGTTAGAGGTATGTCCATATCGGGTATGAAGGTTCTCACGCCGCCTTCCGCGCTGGATATGCGATGGATGGCCGCGCTCTCTGGGCGGGAGCGACCCCGATCGTATGCAGGGAGTTCCGGTGTGTGCCGGGATGGAGCTATGGTCTCTGGCGCGAGGTTGTATCGCTCCTCTTCGCGCGAAGCCGCGAAGGCCTGTCCGGGTGCCTGCAAGCATGGATTCAGGATCGTGAGTCGGGGAGCCTCCTGACTTAAGTCTGAGGGGGAATCGACCCATGATCCTGAAAACCAGGATGCTGTTCTGCAGGGATAACAACCCGGAACAAGACCGGTTCTCCCCCGGCAGGAGCCGGCACCGGATCTCCTGGTGAGTTCTGTAAGAAGTATGGTACCTCCCCTGCTATCTTTACGGCGAAGGGAACTGCCATGAACAGCAGTCCGGAACGAGCCCGGTTACCCGGAATGGTAGACCCGATCAGAAACCGGGATCGCAGATCCGATCGTCCGCCGGCACCGGGCCCGAATCCCGCGCCTCGTCTCGCCGGCCACGCGCAACATAACTGCAGACCAGCGCCGGGACGGTGAGGGCAGCGGCAAACCGGAACGTGGCATCGTAACTGCTCTCCATGAGTGCCGGGGTGAGCCGCGGGGTGATAACGCTCCCGCCATCCGGCAGGCCTGCACTGTAGGCGGCGAATTCGAAGACCAGGATGAAGAGAGCGATCCCGATCGTGTATGCCGCATACCGGCCGGTCAGCGGGATCCCCGACCCGCTTCCCACCCGGTCCCCGGCTACCCATTCTGCAGATCTTTCAGGAGAGCGGCGAACCGGTCCATGCTCTCGACCGCCCCCTCCCGCATGCCCGACAGGAGCATCCCGTCGCGGTCTTCGGCGCTCTGAAAGACCGTTCGATCCGTCACCTTCGTCCGGCCGCCGAGATCTTCGAGGGTCGCCGTCTCAAGCATCACATGGCCCGGCATGCCCTCGTACTCGGAGGTGTAGACGACCCGATCGGGCGGCGTGACGTCGTGGTAGACTCCGTGGAATGCGTACTCGTTCCCTTCTGCGTCGCGCTGGACGACGCGCCAGGTGCCGCCGGGCCGCACATCCATCGCATCGACCGTGGTCGTGAACCCTCGCGGCCCCCACCACCGGGGTATCAGGTCCGGGTCCGTGTAGACCTGGAACACAAGATCACGCGGCGCATCAAAGATCCGGGTGATGATCATCTCCTGCCTCCCCGGCTCGGCGATAAAATGCGTCTTTGCGTCTCTCCCTTCAAGAACCCTCGCGAGCCTGTCGAGGGACTCGTTCCACCCGGCCTCAGCCATATCGAGCGGCTCGCCCGCCGGGATGCCGGTCACCTGCAGGGTCATCTTCGTCCCGCTGCCGTGCTCATCGAGCGTCACCGTCACGAACAGTTCCCGTGGCCAATCCCCGCTCATCCCGTAGGTCGAGGCCGGGACCACGTTTCCTTGGGCGTCCGAAAACGAGTCGGTGAAGACGAGCCGCTCACCCGCGACGACCTCGCGGTAAACGCCCGTGCTCCAGAAGTCCTGGCCCTCGGGCGAGCGCATACTAAGGAGGTACCTGCCCCCCTCACGGAGGTCGACCCTGATGACCGGCGCCGTAAAGCCCGCCGGCCCCCACCACCGGGATATCAACTCCGGGTCGGTCCACGCCTTCCAGACAAGTTCGCGCGGCGCATCAAAGATGCGCTGGATGTATAGCCTTCCTCTCCTCTCTGTCAGAACAGCCTCTGCCATCTTTGTTTCCCCTCCGTTTTTTTTGCTCAACGGGGCTCCGGTATGAAAAACCTTTCCCGCCGGGGATGCATCGGTGAGATGAAGTGCGATAACGGCGGATCAGAAAGATAATTCATGGTCATGGACGACAGTGCATTCATTATCTGCCCTGGATGGGGGGCGAGGCTCCCCGACCGGGGCGTAACTTACAGGGCGGATGCGATCCCGCGGGCGTGGTTGGATTCTCTTGCGATGCGGGGCCACATCGGGTCGTATGCCCTGGGGTTGATGCGGTACGGTGCTACGCCTCCCTGTTCACCGGCAGCATGATCCCATCCGTTCGGGCCGATGATAGCGATCGCGGGATGCAAAATTCATATCATCTCCGGGAAACCGGGTTACAGGAGACCGGCGGCAAAGGTGGCAACGCCCTCTGAAGGGAGATCAGCCGGCGAAACCTATGGTAGACGCCGGGATTGCAAACAATCAGTGTTAATACCCTTTCGCACCATCAGGTAGTATATGAAGGAACTCCGGCACGTCGCCGGGCTCCCTGGTCCCGGCAGGATCATGGCGAGCCGGGAGGGGGCAGCATGAAGGTCTCCCCCTACATCCCGGAACCCCTGCCCCCGGCCGGAATCGACTGGGAGAGCCATATCCCGCAGATTGCATCGGCAAACCGCGCCCTCGCCCGGTACGACGGCATCCTCCAGGCGATACCAAACCCACGCCTCCTGCTCTCTCCGCTCCTGACCCAGGAGGCGGTGCTCTCCTCGCGGATCGAGGGGACGCAGGCGTCGCTTGAGGATGTCCTGCGCTTTGAGGCGAACCCGAGGGAGCCGATCGGCGATGCGGCCCTTGCCGATATCCGGGAGATCATCAACTACCGGGAAGCGCTCAACGTTGCGGTGGAGGCCCTCAAGGCCCGGCGGCTGGACACCGCCCTCATCTGCGACCTGCACCGGATCCTCCTTTCCGGCAGCCGGGGGATGGACCGGGAACCGGGGTGCGTCCGCACGATCCAGAACTTCATCGGGCGGGACGCCCGGATCGAGCACGCGATCTTTGTCCCGCCGGCGCCTGAGGAAGTCCCCGGGGCGCTCGCGGACTGGGAAGCATACCTGCAACAGGGGGAGTTGGATATCCTCGTCCAGCTCTCCATCTTAAAGGCGCAGTTTGAACTCATCCACCCGTTCTGCGACGGCAACGGGCGTATCGGGCGGATGCTCGTGCCGCTGATCATGTACGAGAAGGGGCTGATAGGAAGCCCGATGTTCTATATCAGCGCCTACCTTGAGCGGAACCGGCCGGCCTACTACGAGCGGCTGCTCGCGGTCTCCCGCGACCGGGACTGGAACGGCTGGATAACGTTCTTCCTCCACGCCATCGAGGAGCAGGCGGGAACGAACGGCCAGAAAGCAAAGGCGATCCTCGATCTCTATGACGAGATGAAGCGGACGGTGCCGGAAGCGACCCGGTCGCAGTACGCCATCGCCGCGATAGATGCGCTCTTCGGGGCGCCGATATTCAGCTCGGCCGAATTTTACGAACGGTCGGCAATCCCGAAGGTAAGTGGGGCAAAGATCCTCAAGGATCTGGAGGGAAACGACGTCGTAGAGATATTGCAGAGGGGGGCGGGGCGAAGGGCGAGCACGTATGCCTTCCCGCGCCTGCTCGCCATCACCGAGGGGAACCGGTTGTGAGTATTCTGGTACCAACAAACCCATTTGTGTATATCAAAACCTGGATTTGATATGCACAACGGATCTTGTACATACTCCGGTATGCACAAACCATACCTCGGAGGCGGTTGCGGGACACCTATGAGCCACAACACATTTTGCGGGCCATGAAGTGCCCTTTGGTGTCTCACAACCAATTTTATGCGACGCCGGCGACGCACAACGATCGGACCCGGCCGACCGCCGGGCCATCGGGGCGAAGCGGGAAGGCCGCGGGCTCCGCAGAGATAAGGCGGCCCGGCGTGCATTCCTCATCAGGTTTCCTGGGGCCTTCGATGGGGAGACAAAGTGCGGGCCCCGGTTCGGCACACTCAATAGCAAGGCCACCTTGGATCCGCTTCCTGCGATACCGTCGTCCTTTCTGCTGCCGAAACTTCGTAATTCATCCTCGAGTACGTATCGGTATACCGGGTTACCGTCCGGTAGCCGCAGTAGAGCTCTTCCGTGTGTATCGTCACCGTCGCATGCGTCGAGTTTATGGCGACACCCGGCATCTCCGGGGATTCGAGAACGGTCTGCTGAGGCCATCCAATCCTTGCATGCCACCACGCACCGATCGCATACAGTTCCCTGAGAAACACCGATGCTTCGAGGTACGACTCGGGCGAGTCATCTCCTTCGATATACCGCGAGATATTCTTATCTGCTCCCTCCGGCAGGAGCCGGGTCCTGTTTGTCATCGGCAGAGCGGTTACGTTTTCTTCTACGACAAACGGGACGATATACGCCTGCAGATAGTCGGATACCCGGTATCCTTCGAGTTTGTATCCTTCTCGCAGTCTGATATGATCATAGGGATCGAGAGCGGCAGTGAGATTATTTAGGTACTTTGTCTCGCCGCTACTCCCGGCGTAGCCTGAGTCAAACCCGACGTCTGCATTTTGTGTCGCATTTCGAAGGCCACTAACCCAGCCCGCAGGGAAATACACGACCGTAGTGCCGTTGCTATAAGTATTTTCCGTGGGGCCGGTGTGCGGAAGCGTAACGGTGCCTGCTCTTGCAGCCGATTGCTCTGCCTGAGTCTCAACCATGCCTGTATCCAGTGCATCGGCAATGCCCGGATACCCACCTGCACACGCCGCTGCAACGAGAAGCATTCCGACGGCGTAAATAGCAGCGATGCAGACCCCCACTCTTCGCATATTCCCCACATCCCTCGACCGGCTGCCCTTGTGATTCAGAAGATTTAGCCTTTACTGCCATGCACGGAGTCCTGTGCCGGGAAAGGGATAGGGATACAACGGCACGTTGCAGGCCCATATCAGGAGAGAGGGTGCCGCCTGCCTTCACCTCTCGGGGTAAGGAGATCCCCTGCGCCAGCGAGGGAAAATTGCCTTTACACTCTCACTCTGCACGGCTCTTCTTGATCGATGAGCGACAGAGTATCTTCTCAATAGCACCGCGGATCGTCAGCAATTGCCTGCATATCCAGGAAGAACTATCGGATCATCGATACGCTCGCGTGGCCACTGCCAGGAGTTTGTACAACGCAGGACTGCAGCAGGACAAGATCCGACAAGACTGTGGTATCCATGCATGCCCCTGTTCCCGGGATGCGGGATGGCATGTGCTGGAATGGGGAGGGGCATGCCTGCTCGACCACATGTATCAAGACCTGCAACAACCTATAGGCATTAACATGTCCTCCACTACAGTCTGGGTCACCCCCGAGAACAAGAGCCGCCTCGCGGCCCTGAAGCGCCACCCAAAAGAATCCTACAACGACGTCATTGCCCGCCTGATCGATATGGCCGTCGACGATGAGCCCTTATCAGAGGAGGCCATCCGGGGTATCGAGGAAGCCCTCGAGGATATCCGAGCTGGCCGGCTCTACACCGAAGATGAGATCGAGAGAGAATTCGGTGCAAAGGAATGACCTACACGGTCACATACACCGCCCGGGCCCGGCGGGATCTCAAAAGGCTCCCCCCCAGGGCGGCCATCCGGATTATCCAGGCCGTTGCCGGACTCCGGAATGACCCATATGCGCAGGTCCGGAAACTGGCCGGGTTCACCAGGACACCGGTTTACCGGCTCAGGGTGGGCGAGTACCGGGTGGTGCTCGTCGTCGAGGACGAGCGCCTCCTGGTCCTCATCCTGGGGGCCGGGCATCGGAGCATCATCTACCGGTAAAAATACCATGGACCTGAACTTCTGCCGCCACTACGCCGGCGACGGCACACCGCCGTCGAACCGCTACTGCCGGGTCTGCCCCGAGGCCGCCTGCGGCCGGCTCTGGCAGCGGGTCCTCGATCTTGCCGCATCGAATGGCGGAGACCCGGTCCCGCTCCCCGGGACGCGGGCGGTCCTCTTCCCGAACGAAAAGAACCCCGACTTCGTCCGATTACAGGTCAACTGCCGGTGGGGCCTCCCGAAGGAGGACTTCCTGCACTACATCGCCACCGGTCACGCGGGGATGGGCCGGCGGGGGCAGCGGAGCGACCCCGGGGCGTCCCCGAGCTGCACCCGGCAGGAGCCCTACGTGCAGGCGATCGTTACGCTGCTCGGCGGGATGGATACACCGGAGATACGGGCGGTGCGGGAAGTGCAGAGAGGGTGAACCGGGGCGCGAACTCTCACCCCCACCCAAACCCGTACGCCAGCACCGCGACCAGGACCACCATGATCCCGTTCCGGAGCGCCGTCGAGACGAACATGATCTCCGCCCCCGTCCGCACCCCGAAGATGGCGATGTAGGAAGACCCGAGCCAGCGGATGCTCCTGGTCACGCTGGTGAGGACGTTCCCGACGAGGAGGGTGACGATGATCTGCTGCCAGGTCATATCTCCGGCAGCGAGCAGGGCGGACGCGACGCTCGCACCTGCGACGAAACTCCCGAATTGGGCCGCGATGATGGCAAACCCCTCTGCCGGAACGGGAAAGACCCCCCCTGCGCCCTGCATCATCACGGCAAGCCGGTCGAAGACGCCCGCGTTGATGAGGAACGCGACGATGACGATGGTGGGGACGGTGATCTTGAGGAGGCGCACGAGGATCTTTTTTGAGGAGGTGCACGCAGTCCCGAGCGCCTCGCGGAGGGTGACGGCCGATACCTCCGCCGGGGCGGCGAGGGAGCGTGGCGCGGGGGTGAGGGTCATCCGGCCGATGAGCATGACGACCAGCGTCTTTACGAGGCCGGCAAGCATCAGCAGGCCGAAGTAGATGAGCCCGGGGATGCCGAGGAGCGGGACGTAGACCGGGAGGAGGTAGCGCCAGTGCATGACGACCGTCGGAAACGAGTTCATGGTGGCGGCAATGATCAACTCCTTTTGGCTGATGATCTCCTTTGTGTGGTAGTCCAGGAGCATGGCGTTTGCGGCCGGCGGGGAGACGAAGGCCATGAGAAAACTGGTGCCGCATTCCTCGCTCAGGCAGGCAAACGACGTGAGCGGCCGGGAGAGAGAGGCGATCTTTCCGGCGATATTCAGGGCGACGAGCACCTCGGCGATGAAGACCCCGATGATCATCATCGGGACCATCTCCCCGAGCAGGTCTGCGGCGAGCATCACCGTCGGAACGATACTCTCGTACATGGCTCTCCCGTCCGGCAACGGCGCCACGAAGACCGCGCCTCTCCGGAGATATGATGAAGATCATCTCGAAATCTAATAAATGATCTGTTCCATGCTTGAAAATTCCATTAAATATGATATAACACAATAATAGTAGCACTGAGCCGCAGGAAGGCGCCGGCCGGCACAACCTATATCCCCCCGGGCGAAAAAGAGGTCGTTATGCCGACCTGCAGCGACTGCGCCCTCTACACGCGAAAGACCGCGACCAGCGGGGAATGCAGCATCAACGGCCCTGTTCCTGCCGACCGGGATGCCGGGCGGTGCCCGTCACGGACGTTCCGGCCGCGAGGATAGTCCCGCCATAGGCTTCCGAATGGGTGGAACCCCTCTCTGGAGCGGATGCTCTCTATACAAGATGGTCGCCCGGGGCCACACCCGAGGTTGAAGGGCGGTTACCATGCAGCAGAGAACCGGAGCTCCGGCGATGTATTCGGATCGACTCTCCTCAAATAATATGAAAATTCGGGCAAATAAATAAGATTAAGTATGAGCACCGATACAAGATTTATTACTTGGGGGGTGGGTTGCGGACGAGAACTCCTCTCCGCCCGGCAGACCTCTTCCAGTATCGCAGATACGGTGATTGAAGTATGGATGTGACTCAAGATTCTTCTGGACCACTGGCTGTTGTCCCCCGGTCTCTCTTTCGGGATTACAGAGAGTTCCTGCTCACCCCGGGCACGATCTTCACGCTTGTTAGCAGTATCCTCCTGGCGATCGCGGTCTTATACCAGGTTTCCGGCCTCTTTATCGACGCAGCTCCGGAAGCCTATGCCGACCGGATATATCTCGCAGCTGCTCTGGTGGGATCTTCGTTCATCTGGTACAGCGCCGTCCAGGGGATCCGCGAAGGCGATTTTACCGCTGATATCCCGGTCTCTCTTGCCACGGCAGCAGCAATCGCGATCGGGCAGTACCCCGCCGCCGCCGTCGTCGCCGTACTCCTTCTTCTCGGCGGGTTGCTTGAAGAACTCGTTGCCGCCCGTGCCGATCGGGCGCTTGATGCGCTGGCCCGGTTGCTGCCCGACCGGGTGACCGTCCGGCGTGATGGTAAAGATCTCTTCATTTCCCCTGACGAGGTGGTTGTCGGTGATCTTCTCATCGTGCGTTCCGGGGAACGGATCGCTGTCGATGGGGAGGTCCTGTTTGGAGCGGCTGCCATCAACCAGTCGGCAATCACCGGGGAGAGCGTACCGGCGGAGAAGCAGGCAGGGGATACCGTCTTCGCCGGCACCCTCAACGAGAACGGAGCAATCGAGGTCCTTGCAACCCGGGTCGGGACCGAGACCACGCTCGGCCAGATCCGCAGGCTTGTTGCGGATGCCCAGGAAGAGAAAGCGCCCGTCGAACGGGTGCTCGATCGCTACGCTAAACTGTATACGCCGGCAGCCATTATCCTGGGATTGCTGCTGTGGTGGTGGAGCGGGAACGTCCTGCAGGCGATCACGATGCTCATCGTCTTCTGCCCGTGCGTAATCGTCCTCGCGACACCGACGGCACTCGTTGCCTCGATCGGAAATGCCGCGCTCAGGGGAAGTCTTGTGAAGAAAGGGGCGGCCGTGGAGACGCTGGCTCATGTCGATATCGTGATCTTCGATAAGACGGGGACGCTCACATCCGGGGAGTTGCAGCTCGCCGATGTGGTTCCTTTCGACGATGTACTCGAAACGAGCCTGTTAGGATACGCCGCATCCGCCGAGAAGTTCAGCGAGCATCCGGTGGGCAGGGCGATCGTGCGGGCTGCTGCCGGGCGGGAGATCGCGGTCACGGATCCTGAATCCTGTGAACTGTTGACGGGCCTCGGCGTGAAGGCCCGAACCGGCGGGCACGCGGTTCTGCTCGGGCGCCCGAAACTCTTCTCCGATATGGGGATCACCCTTCCCAAGACCGTTCTTTGGGAGATCGATGCCCGGGCCTGTGAAGGAATGAGCGTCATCGTCGTGATGATCGACCACGCGGTCAGCGGTCTCCTGGTCTTTGAGGATACGCTTCGGGAGCATGCGCAGGAGACCGTCGCCGCCCTCAATCAGGCAGGCATCAGGACGGTCATCGTAACGGGCGACAACCGGGAGACAGCCGCCCGGATCGCGGAAGCGACCGGGATATCCGAGATGCATGCCGAGATGATGCCGGAAGAGAAAGTCGGGATCGTGAAGCGGTTTCAGGAGGCAGGGCACCGGGTGGCATTTGTCGGCGATGGAGTGAACGACGGTCCGGCGCTTGCAACTGCTGATGTGGGCGTCGCTATGGGCAATGCCGGCACGGATGTCGCCATCGAGACTGCGGATGTCGTGCTCTTATCGGATGATCTCCTCAAGCTCCCCCGGATCATCGATACATCGCGAAAAGCCCTCCGGACCATCCGGCAGAACCTCGTTTTTGCCGTAGGGGTCCTCCTCTTTGCCGTATGCCTCACCGTCTTCAACATCCTGACGCCGGTTACCGGGGCGCTCCTGCACGAACTCTCCTCGATCCCGGTGATTGCCAACTCGGCACGGTTGATTGGAATGAAGTGAACTGTCTTGCGCCTTTTGGGCGGGGCATCCCGCTCCTTCAACCCAGCAGGATAAAATTCGTTCGTTCTTAAGGTCACCCGGGGGTGCCGGGCGCCTTTCTGCTGATAGGGGCGCCAGGTGGAATGCCTCGCAAAGAGCGCGGCACTATCCACATGGCGTGCAGACGATCGGGGTTCCCGGCCGCATCCGCTCACTCCGGGCAGTCGATCTCCCGTGAGTAGGGTTTGATATCGAGAACCGGCGTCCCATCGAGTGCCTCCAGCCCCCTGACCCGGATCGTGTTGCCCGTTATATCGATGACATCGACGAGCGAGAGGCTGATCGGGTTCGGGCGGTTGGGGGAACGGGTTGCAAACACGCCGTGCTCCACCGGATTGTGCGGGGGCGTCGCACGGAGTGCGGTCCGGTCGGCCCGATCAAACCAGCAGAGCACGAAGAGATGTTTCTTCTCCTCGACCCTGAAGAGGGCGGGGAGGTAGTGGTCGTCGATGACGATCGTCGCCTCGGTGTCGGTCAGCCGGCCCTGGCGCGGGGCGTCCTTCTTCTCCTTGTATGGCGAAGATACGTGCCCGATGGGGTTTAAGTCGACTATCATGGTGTGCCTCCGGCAGGAGCACGCCGGCCGGGAGCAGTGCCTGCCTGCCCGTGGAGGGCGGTGGTCTCCACGGCCCCCGGTGCTACGAAAGGCCGTGCCAAAACGGAAGAGGTGATATGTATCAGTCTCATGATAGGAATAGTTACGAGAATTTCCTTAAGTCTTTCGAAACGTGATGCACCGCCAGGAGATCCTCCCGGCCCGCGGGGCGCCGGGTGTGGAGAGGTCCGGTGAGCGCGGCCCGGGGGATGCCTGTGGAATATGGTGCATATGTGCCCGTGATAGTGCCGCTTACCCGGGTGGGGGGGCACCCGGAACGGGAACCGTTTTCTCCTGCCGGACGCCAACATCCTGTATGGACGACGCGACGGCCCTGATGCT
>ENA-UOXR01004590-UOXR01004590.1-bioreactor-metagenome-genome-assembly--contig:-NODE-4590-length-10727-cov-17.478729_pt1 | contig 10727 bp, 9 predicted proteins | sample MGYA00238164_ERZ764825 | MGnify/ENA primary metagenome ERZ764825 (study PRJEB28920, sample SAMN05720171) | bioreactor metagenome | isolation source: Anaerobic biogas reactor | place: USA:Washington...
CTGCCCTGCCCAGATCAAGTTTGAATTCCAGTTTTCCACTCTCCAGATGCCATTCCTTTAGCTCGATGCCTTGGGAAAGGTGTAAATCGCTTCCCAAATACGCAATGGGGGCGGGCTTACGCAGAGCGACCAGGCGTACACCATGGGCTGGTACCTGCCTGAAGATGTGCTGGCCTTTGACAAGGGCGATCTCACCACTCCAGAATTCGCGCATGAAATATTCCCGCGTTTCCAATCCCCAATCACTCGATTTGAGGGTGAGATCCGCAGGCTGGTCCTCCCAATTGAAGAGCGCAATTAATTTCCACTCGCCTGTGCTGTTTTGCAGGGTTTGACCCATTTGAGTGGGCATATAGTTAGTAAACAGATCGGGCACAACCGGGTTTGGCGGCAAAACCGGGAGCAAACTGGCTGCCAGCTTAAGACGTTCCGGGCTGAGGCGGGTCAGATCATCTGAAATTAGGACAGCACCGCCAGTCAAACTGATAGCTGTTGCCAGAGACTGCACCTCCGGCAGGCTCAGGTTGGAATCCTCACGTACCAACAGGCAATCCGGGTCATTCACCCAAAAATGTGGATCCATTTTTGAACGCGTAAGGATGTTTTGGATGGCGTTACGGGTACTAGGCATATTGGGTTCGTTGCGAAATGGAAAGGTTACCCCAAAAAACTGGGGAGCCCAATCCGGGCTAACGTCCGCGCTAATACGCATCATATCAAAGATACCAATACCCGGACCAATTGGGCAACCACAGCCCAGCAAGACGGTATGTTCGCCAGCCTCTTCACGAATCAGTTGGAGCGCTTCATGAAGAATTTGGGCTCGCGTTTTCGTTTGGTCGTAGTGTTTACCGGGTAAAGCGGCAGCGTAGAGAAAATCGAGTTTGAGATAGGGGAAATCCCACTGCCAGAGAGCAGTTCGTATCACTTCCCGAACATATGCCTGAGCCTCCGGGTGGGTCAGATCCAGGGCATACCCAAGCCGATTCCAGACAAAACCGCTGTTCACCAGCTTTCCACGCCTGTCACGCAGAAGCCACTCAGGATGCTCTTCGATCAGTTGGGAGGGCTTTTCGACGATGAATGGAGCAAGCCAGAGACCGGGTGTGAAGCCAGCCGCCCGCGTCTGTATAGCGAGTTCGTGGACGCCTTGTGGAAACTTATGGTTGAACTTGAGCCAACTGCCCACATCCTGTTGAAAGCCGTCATCGATTTGAAAAACATCCAGGGGCAATTCCGGTTGTCGCTGTTGGAGTACCTGCAGGTTTTCACGAAGAATGGCTGGAGTGATTTTCTGAAAATAGTGATACCAGGAACACCAACCCAGAGGAGTTGTGATATGTTCCCGCACCTCATTCTCACAAGCCACGCCTTCGAAGTAAACCGCGAAGGGTTGTGGGCTATGTGAATTAAAAAATTGCCAGGCTAACCAGTCACTTTCAAGGGTGATGCCTGGAAAGACCTCCACCTCGTCGCAATTTGCCCAAACCTTCAGGTCGGGTGTAGGATGGAGAGTAGACGAAAGTGAACCGAATTGTTCTTTTTGCGAAAGAAAGCCGCAAAGTAACCCGGCTTTCGCGTTGTGGTCCAGCAGGGCAGCGAACATATCGGAAGAAAAACTTGACTCCTGTCTGGGGATTGGTGTGCCTGTGTTATAGAGCATGGGGTGGGAGAATGCCCCCAGACGGCTGGTTTTCTGACGCTGACCGTATTGGTATGTGCCGGAGGGCGACCAGCTTTGCCAACCGTTGCTGTAGAAAGCGGTTTCTTTGGCTTTTTCATTTGAAAAGTGGATCTCACCAGCCTGCAGATTTGAAAACAAGAAACGAACAGGTCGTATGGTTTCGCAGGAATTGTTCAGCATCCTCATCCGCTGCAACAATAATGGTTTGTTGGCTGGCATCCCAAACTCAACCACCAACAGGAGACCAGTATTGGGTTCAACGTATGTTAAGCCTATCAACTGCAGATTACCAATACTGCTCTCAGTTTGCTGATCCTCGTGTACCGACTGCAGAAGAAAATTTGTGGTGCGTGAGCTCGAAAGTTCCATGCCAAATCTGGCGTTTTCAATCCTGGCACCAGGAAATTGGAGAGAGATTAGACTAAATGTGTACTGTTCAGGATATAGGTTGAGTTGCAGGAATGAGTTGGAAAGGGAAATCATGCCTTTCTCCAAGCCTTCAGGATATCCTGGAAGGGGATGGGCCCTTCCCGTAATAACAGCGCTTCGTCCGATTGACAGTCAACAATAGTTGAAGCTTGTCCACCCGGGTGTTTCCCACCATCAAGGATCAATGCCACGCGACCATTCAGCTGCGCGTAGACTTCTTCAGCCTTGCTGGGGTTTGAACCACCGGAGATGTTGGCACTGGTGACTGCCAACGCTCCGCTTTGCTGCAAGAGACGCAAAGCAAAAAAATGGTCGGGCATGCGCACAGCCAGCCCCGGATAAGGGCTGAGCGAGGGAGGAAGCCCTTCTTTTTTAGGTAACACCAAGGTTAGGGGACCAGGCCAATATGCCTGTATCAATGCCTTGACTTCAGGCTTGACCTGAGAAGCAATTTGGTCAAGTTGGTCCAGATCGCCAACTAAAACAGGGATGGCTTTTTCTTCCGGTCGCTGCTTGGCGGCGTAAATTTTTTGCAGGCTGATCTCGTTGATTCTTCCAGCCAGACCATAGAGTGTATCAGTAGGAAAGACGATCAGTTCGTCTGCTTCCAGGGCTGTCAGTGCTGTAGGAATGGCAAGGGGGTGGTCAATATGGAGTATTCTTGTTGGAAGGCTGTTCATTTCAACTCAATTTTAATTAGGCGATCGCGATCGAACAGGTCTTTTATCAAACTGACCTCTGCAACTGGAAAATGACTTTTCGCTAACTGCAGGATCAGTAGCCCGAGCGTGGCTTCCGTTTCCAGCAGAATCAAGGCTGGGTGGTTCAGGAACGGTGGTAGTTTTCCGAGTAGTTTACTAATGAGGTCCAGACCGCTTCCGCCCCCGTCCAGTGCCAGGCTGGGCTCCCAGGGCAGGCTGTTGACCTCAGCTAAGTTTTTTGTAGGGATGTAGGGCAAGTTAGCGCACACCAGGTCGACCGACTGTAGATCTTCTGGCAATAAATCGCACATGGCAAAGCAAAGCCGATCGATCATACTGTGGCTTTGGGCGTTTCTTATCGCTACTTCAAGTGCAGCAGCAGAACTATCTGTCGCGACTATGTTGAGATCCGGGCAGCGATTAACCAGGCTGATGGCAATGCAGCCTGAGCCGGTACCTACATCGATGCCATTTCTCGCTGAAGGGTGTGCCTGAAGCCATTCCAAGGCGGTTTCAACCAGCAATTCCGTTTCAGGTCGGGGGATCAGGACCGAGGGGTCGACCTCAAACTCAAGCCCAAAAAACTCCTGCTTGCCCAAAAGGTAGGGCAGTGGTTCGCCGGTTTCCAGGCGCTTGAGCAGTTCTTCCAACTGGTCAGCCTGAGCTTTGCTCAGGTAAGTTTCCGGATGTGCCAGCAACCAGGTTTTAGAACGATCCATTACGTGCGCCAAAAGGGCGAGCGCGATTTGGTGCGGTTGTTCAATCTCTCTCAGTTGAGCATTAATGCTGCGCTCAGATCGGAGGTCATCTTCCATTGCTCTCAAAATTGGCCAGGCGTTCCGCCTCTTCGGCGTGCTGAAGCTCTTCTATGAAGGTGTCCAGCTCGTAGCCATCCATCACCCCCGCCATGTTGTAGGAAGAGACATTGATGCGGTGGTCGGTCACGCGGGACTGCGGGTAGTTGTAGGTGCGGATTTTTTCAGAGCGTTCGCCGGTACCAATCTGGGAGCGGCGGGTGGCATCCAGTTCACTCTGGCGCTTCTCTTCTTCCATTTCGTAGAGACGGGCTTTGAGAACACTCATGGCACGCAGTTTGTTCTGTAATTGAGAGCGCTCGTCCTGGCAAGCAACGATGATGCCGGTCGGCTTATGGTGGATGCGAACGGCGGTCATATTCTTCTGAACGTTCTGTCCACCTGCACCTGCTGACTTGAAGACGTCAATTTCTATATCGCTTTCTGGAATATCGATCTCAAAATCGTCGACTTCTGCCAGCACGGCTACCGTGACAGTTGAGGTATGAATACGTCCCTGCGATTCAGTTTCGGGCACGCGCTGAACGCGGTGAACGCCGGATTCAAACTTAAAACGGGAATAAGCACCCTTGCCTTTGATGGTGAAGGTGACTTCCTTGTAACCACCAATGCCAGTCTCGTTGGCAGATATGATCTCAGTTTTGTAGCGGTGGATTTCGGCATATTTCAGGTACATCCTCAGCAGATCCGAAACGAACAAGCCGGCTTCATCACCGCCTGTACCAGCACGGATCTCGACGATAACGTTGCGGTCGTCCCGAGGGTCTTTAGGCACCAATTTGGATTTCAGCAGGTCTTCCAACTCAACCTTACGGGTCTCCAATTCAGCCAATTCCATTTTTGCCAGTTCGAGCAGCTCGCCATCGGAAACCTCGATCAGTTCGCGAGTCTCGTCAGTTTTTGCCAGGTTTTCTTTATATTCTCTGGCAAGCGTGACGATAGGCTCCAGGTCCGAGCGTTCCTTGGAGAGCTCAGCCGCCAACTGGTAGTCCTGTCCGACTTCGGCAAGGCGTTGATCCAATTCAGCAAAGTGTTCAAGTATTGATTCAAGTTTGTCAAGCATAATCTTTATTTTTAATCCTATTAAATTCGGATTGAGATTATATCATCTCGCAACCGCTCTGTCAGTTCCAATTAAGAATGCCAGTTTTCCCAATTATGGATTATTCCGGGATAGGCATTGTTCGCCATGGCAGGTAAACCGAATGGATATACAGGCAGTTCAACGTGTATAATCAAGCCTCGGAGGCAGCATGCAGGTATATTTTATTCGTCATGGACAATCAACCAACAATGTCAGTTGGGAACTCAGGGATGCAGAGGGTTACGATCGTGTTTCTGACCCGCCTTTGACCCCATTAGGAATGCTTCAAGCGCAAACCCTGGCAAACTTCATCGCTTCAACCCATTCGAATTCAGCAGATAGCCTGAGCGTTGGTGCCTATCGTCACCAGGTAAACATCACGCACCTCTATTCCAGCCTGATGATCCGTGCCATTCACACCGGCACAATCCTCTCTGAGAAACTGGGTATCCCGCTTTATGGTCTGCCAGAGGGGCACGAGATTGGCGGTATTTATTTGGAGACCATGGTGGATGGAAAACCAGACATCAGCTTTGAGCACGGTGTCACGTCTGCCTATCTGCAGCAGAATTTCCCGGATTTCAACTTACACGAGCCTATTGAAGAAAGAGGTTGGTGGCAGGGCGGGATGGAACCAGAAACAAACCCCATGTTGAGGGCAAAATCGGTCCTGGCACTGATTAAGGACCGACATATGGGCACAAACGATCATGTGGCGATCGTGACTCACGGTGGATTTTTTAACACGATGGCACGAACAATATTTGACGTCAGACTGGACGAACCAAACAATACCAAACTCCCCACCTGGTTTTCGTTTTGCAATTGTGCCCTGAGCCGGATTGATTTTGTGGAAGACCGGGCAGTGTGGGTGTACCACAACCGAACTGACTTCATGGATGACGAACTGGTGACCTGTTAGATTTGTTGGTGTGATTGGGTTGTAGAGAAAAATCCAGTTTATCCTCTGGTACAATAGCCTAAAGGTTCACAGAGATAACATATGCCGATCTATATCAACATCCTTCTCATCTTAGTCTTGTTCTTTTTTAACGCGGTATTTGCCATGTACGAAATTGCAATGGTATCAGCCCGCCGAACGCGGCTGCATCAACGTGCGGATGACGGGCAAAGCGGTGCAAATCTCGCGATCAAACTGCAAAACGACCCAAACCAGGAGTATTTATCAGCAGTACAGATCATGATCACCATGATCGACACCCTGGCAGGTGGTATCGGTGGTGCGATGTTGGCTGAACCTCTGGCTGAAGTAATGAAACAGGTTAGTTTTCTTGCACCTGTAGCAGATACATTAGCCTTTGTTTTGGTTGTTATCGTCATCACTTACTTTTCCATCGTGCTGGGCGAACTTATCCCCAAACGAATTGCTGTCAGCAAACCGGAAAATGTGGTTATCGCTCTCTCCCCGATCATTAACGGCTTGACAAAAGCTTTGAGACCACTGATCAAGCTCCTGAGTGCTTCCACCAGGTTTGGCATTAGACTATTTAACATTGACATCCAGAAAGAGCCCTACATTACTGAAGAAGAACTAAAGGGTTTCATCCAGGAAGGTCGCCAAACTGGTGTATTTGATGAAGCGGAAGAAGTGATGGTCGATGGCGTTTTCCGCCTGACTGAGCGTCGCGTGGATGCCATCATGACTCCCCACACTGAACTGGATTGGCTGGACACAAACGACGGGCGTGAGGTGATGGTCAGGGAGATGCTGGATAGCCTATATTCCCGCCTGCCGGTAGCGGATGGCGACCTTGACCGGATCATTGGTATCGTCAGCGCCAAGGACCTGATGGGGGTTGATCTGTTTTCTGAGGATTTCGATATCCGCGACTATGTCAAGGAGCCCATCTTTTTCCCTGGGAATATGAAGGCGATTAAAGCCTTTGAACAGTTTCAATCCACCGGCATCCACCAGGCTATCGTGATGGATGAATTTGGCGGCGTGGAAGGTATGGTCACGCTTTATGATGTGCTCGAATCAATTGTCGGCGATATTCCCCAGGATGAGTACGACACGGATGTAGAGATCCAGGAACAGATAGATGGTTCCCTGCTAATGGATGGTCTGGTACCGATCGATGTCTTAAAGGAGAAATTAGGCGTTGAAGAACTACCTGAAGAGTATAAGGCGGGTTACCAGACGCTCAGCGGTTTCATCATGAACCAAATGGGCAAAATCCCGAAAGTTGGACAGGGTTTTGATTGGGATGGATTCACCTTTAAAGTCATCGAGATGGACGGACACCGCGTAGAACGCGTGGAAATCTCAAAGACAAGCGAATAAGTTTTGGCTCAGGAAGCTGACCAGCGGGAGTAGATGGCATGCGAAAGCACATGCCCCGCGCTTTGCTCGATGCTGACTAATTCGCCGCTTTCGATATTCCCCTTCCTGCCAACCATCTGCTCAACTGCCTGGTGGGTTACCACGGCAGATGCTGTGATGGCGTAGGCGGTCATCACCAGGAATACCGCGTCCTTCGCCAGGATGCTCTGACAGGCTTCTATTAATTCCGGCGTTCGCTTAAAGAAATCCCATACCTCTCCGCTGGAGCCACGACCAAACTTGGGTGGATCCATTACGATGCCGTGGTAGGTGCTGCCACGTCTTGCTTCACGCTTGACGAATTTGAGCGCGTCTTCCGCGATCCAGCGTACAGGTTTTTCCGCCAACCTGGAAAGTTTGATGTTCTGATTTGCCCAGGTGATGGCATGCTTGGAAGAATCCACGTGGGTGACCTCTGCGCCTGCGGCAGCACCGGCTGCAGTGGCTGCACCGGAGTAACCAAACAGATTCAGCATTCGGAACGGCTTTTTGCTGGATTCGATTTGGGATCTGATCCAATCCCAATGGGTGGCTTGTTCGGGGAAGATTCCCACATGCCTGGACGATGTGAGTTGGAGCTGGAATTTGAGATCTTTGTAATCGATCATCCAGGATTTATCCATCGGGTTAAGGATGTTCCACTTACCGCCGTATTCCTGTTTTTCTTCCACTAAGATGGCATTTGCTTTTTTCCACTCGCTGGAGGGCAAGCTGGTGGCCCAGATCGCCTGTGGGCGAGGGCGAACAAGCAGGTATTTGCCGAAACGTTCCAGCGTTTTTCCATCGCCGCTATCCAGAAGCTGGTAATCTTTCCAGTCAGGGGAAGAGGTCAGAGTGATATTGTTGGGAAGACTCATAATTTCTCGCTAACTCATTACGGATTGAATATAAACGAAGGTCAAATATACCAGAAAAGAAACCACACCAGAGATCTCAAATACTCTAAACAAGTAGAGACGCTGAGGGTGTCCTGGTTCTTGATGGGATGTGAGATTGATACTTAGCTGGACCGCAGACAGAAATACCCAAAGTGCGATCGTCCAAAATGGGACAGGCTTTTGTAGAATGAAAGTGACCGCCGCAGCAATCGCCGTGATCGAGGCATATGATATCCGCCATAAAGCGCCACTTTGATTCTGAGGGTATTCAAGTTTAATTTCTTCTGATCGGAAGAGAAGATAGAAACTGGCTGTAAACAGCAAAGGAAAGAAAATATCGATCAGTGCCGGGCGAAACTGGTTGGCAACAATGCTGTTGAGTAAGAAGATTGAAGCATAAAGAAAATGACGTTGGTTGAAACCAAGAATGGGGTGATTGCAGAAGCGAGTGTTCGGATGAAAGAGGGCCAAGGTTAGTACGATTGAGCTGAAAATAAGTACGATGTTAAGACTATTCAACAAAAAAGCACTTACTATGGAAATTAGTGAGGCAGAGAACATCACAATGCGCGCTGTGCGCATGCTGATCTGTCCGTTAGAGATCGGATTTGGATCGGCAGGGGAAGGAGAACAGGCATCCTCGGGAGCATTGCTGATATGTTTGTAGCTCTGGACGAAACAATAAATTGCCAGGTTGGCTGTGAAGCTCAGGGCGATGGTGGATAACGGAAAAGTTTGGCTTACCAGGCTCCCCAGCAGACTGCAAAACAGGACAAATGGCAGCCCTTCGGGCAAACCAAGCAAATAGAAAAAGGCGAGTTTTGTATTTTGTTTCATTGCTGGAATTGAGTATACCAATGTTTTTCCCGTTGCAATCGCGTCAGCAGTGTTGAAAATCTAGCACGATCGTACCCGCATTAACAAGACCATATCTGTTGCTGTTTCTGGTGAAATCGAGCCAAAAATGCTGATCTGGCGGTAGAATTGCCGTATTGAAAAGGAGAGCTCATGGATTTTGACCTGTTTATTGACCGAAAACCCACCGAAAGTTTGAAATGGAACTGTTATCCTGACGATGTGTTGCCCCTGTGGGTGGCAGATACGGATTTCCTGTGCCCGACAGCGGTAGTAGAAGCCCTGCACAAACGGATTGACCATGGCATCTTTGGTTATGGGAAAACTCCGGAAGGGCTCGACCGGGTTGTGATCGATAGATTTAGACGTCTTTATAATTGGGCAGTCAGCGATGAGCAGATTTGTTATGTTCCTGGTATTGTGACCGGCTTCACCATCGTCCTGCGTGCGCTTTGTCAGACAGGCGATGCTGTTATTTTTCAGACGCCGGCTTACCCGCCGTTTATTGGCTCACCCAAGGCATCCGGTCTGATCGGTGTTCAAAATCCAATGTACCTGGATGAGCAGGGAATTTATCGCATCGATTTTGACCTGTTCGAAAAACAGGTTATCGAAAACAAAGTCAAGGTTTTTATTTTATGCAATCCCCAAAACCCGACCGGAAGAGTGTTTACCCGAGAAGAACTATTCAAATTAGGTGAGATCTGTATCCGTCATCATGTGATCATCTGCTCCGATGAAATCCATGGCGATATCCTGTACGACGGACATAAGCACACACCGATCGCCTCCCTCAGCCCTGAAATCTCGAAGATCACTGCCACATTTATGGCACCCAGCAAGACCTACAACATCGCTGGTCTGCATGCGTCGGTGGCAGTCATCCAGGATGAAGAACTACGCAATACGGTTCGAGGATATATGCAGTACCTCATCAGTAGTCCGAGCATTCTTTCACTGGTGGCAGCCAAGGCAGCCTACGAGCACGGTGATGACTGGCTGCGCGAGCAGACCGCCTACCTGCAAAAAAATCGAGACATGATTGGCGATGCCATTAGCAATGGGATGCTTCCGGGTGTGCGATGGAGCAAGCCTGAAGGGACGTTTCTTGCCTGGTTGGATTGCCGGGAGCTGGGCGTTGAAGACGACCTCCAAGAATTTTTCATGGAAAACGCCAAAGTGTGCATGAATGATGGATGTACCTTTGGCGATGCTGGCGAGGGCTTTTTACGGTTGAATTTCGGCTGCACCCGGGCTGTCCTGAAACAAGCGTTGGAAAAAATGGCTGAGGCGATCAACAGGCTATAAACATTTCGAATTGTTGAAAATCGATCAAACCGGAACACCGGAGAAAACGATCAAAAAAAAGCCAGCTCTAAAGCTGGCTTTTTTTGATAGAGAGGGAAACCCCTTATTCTTCCACGATCACGACGTCGGCGGCTTGTTTACCACGCGGACCGTCTTCAATGGTGAACTCCACCTTCTGTCCTTCTTTCAGGCGTTTGTAGCCTTCCATTTTGATCGCAGAAAAATGGACGAAAACATCATCGCCATTTTCCAAACCAATAAAACCGTACCCTTTGGGCGCGCTGAACCATTTGATGGTTCCTTTTGTTCTTTCAGACATTTCTTGCTCTACTTTCTTAAAACTATAACTTACCTCAATTCAAGCCAATTTAATGTATCACTTCACTTCCCATCCGTCAAGGAACTTATTGTTAACTTTCCACAAACTCACCAGCGAGTACGACGAGACAATATACATAAAATGGTCACATTTGCTCAAGTACTGATACCTTGTTGAAGCGGAAGGTATAATTAGATTGAAAACAGGTCACAATGCAAGATTCCACAAGCTATCGCAACGATTCAAACTACCTGAGTACCAGACAATACCACGACTCAGGTAACTTGTCATCCCGGATCCAGATTCATCA
>ENA-UOXR01004591-UOXR01004591.1-bioreactor-metagenome-genome-assembly--contig:-NODE-4591-length-10720-cov-3.657571_pt1 | contig 10720 bp, 7 predicted proteins | sample MGYA00238164_ERZ764825 | MGnify/ENA primary metagenome ERZ764825 (study PRJEB28920, sample SAMN05720171) | bioreactor metagenome | isolation source: Anaerobic biogas reactor | place: USA:Washington...
ACCGAGGTGGACATCCGGCGTCCGTGGCACTGGCAGTTCGCCGAGCCGCGGCGCGGCGAGAACTGCCCGCGGAGGGCTTCGCTCCGGGGCGACTGGAATCCGATGTTGCCAAGTCAGTACGAGAGCATTCCCTTCTGCCCCTGGATCCCCGGGTGTATGGACTTCGCCCGCTGGGAAGAGATTCAGGTTCACCTGACGTACCGTTATGAACTGGGCATTCCCTACGCCAACCGCATCTTCGACATGCTGTCGTCAGCCATCTACGAGGACGTGACCCCCGACACGGGGCGGCGGATCATCCTGACGGACGTGGAGATCTATACGCCGTTCAGGTCGGACGAGATCGAAAGGGATATGGCGCGGTACGCGCCGTGATCGGCGTTGGCCCAAGGCGCCGCCGGCGGTCGCCATCGCACACTGAAGCACGGGAGAGACAATGGCAGGAGAGTTCGTCACCCAGCTGCAACCCGGCATGAAGGTCGGCAAGTACCAGATCGTGTCGCTCGTGGCGACCGGCGGCATGGCCATGGTCTACAAGGCGTACGACAAGTCGCTCGACCGCTACGTGGCGATCAAGCAGATCGCGCCGAACCTCGCCGCCGACGCCAAGTTCCTCGAACGGTTCCGCCGCGAGGCCCAGGTGCTGGCGCGTCTCAGCCAGGGGCAGCAGAACGTCGTGGCCGTTTACGAGCTGGTCGAGGAGGGCGGCGGCCTGTTCATGGTCATGGAGTTCGTCGAAGGCACGTCGCTCCAGTCGCTGATGGATCGCGGCCCGGCCAGCATGAACACCGGGCTGGGCATTCTGCTGAAGATCACGCTTGGCCTGAAGGCGATTCACGCCCAGGGCATCGTCCACCGCGACCTGAAGCCCGACAACATCATGGTCCAGGCGTCCGGCGGCGTGAAGATCGCCGATTTCGGCCTCATCGGCCGCACCGGCGGGCGGACCAGCCTGCCCATGGGCACCACCCAGTACATGGCCCCGGAGATGTTCGCCGGGGGCGCGGTGGACTCGCGCGCGGACATCTACAGCCTGGGCTTCATGGCCTACCAGATGTTTGTCGGCCCCGACAAGTTCCGCGAGCTGTTCCGCGACATCTTCGCCGACGAGCAGAGCGCGAGCATCCGCTGGATGCACTGGCACAGCAACCCGCAACTGAAGGCCCCGAGCCTTCGCGAGGTCCAGCCCGGCATCCCGCCGCTGGTGGCCCGCATCGTCGAACGCATGATGGAGAAGGACGTCACGCGCCGCTTCGCCTCGGCCGACCAGATTATCAAGTGGCTGCGGCAGATTTTCGTCATGTACGTCCAGGGCAAGAGCGTCACCGAGGACGAGTCCGCCCGGATGGAGAAACAGGTGGACGAGGACATCGACGGTTCGACGCCGACAGGCGACGGCCGCGTGCCCCAGCGTCGCCCGTCGGGGGCGGCGCCCGCCGCATCGAGCGGCGCGGCCAAGACCGCGCCGCTGCCCAAGCGCCGGTGGGGCCCCTACGAGTACATGAAGTACGGCGGGATCGCCCTGGGCGCCCTCATCGTCGTCGTCATCGTGCTGGTTGTCGTCAGCGGGGCGCAGCAGCGGAAACGCTCCGGTCGCGCCGAGGACCTGATGCGCAGTGCCGAGAGCCGGTACAGCCTGAAACAGTATGGCGAGGCGGTCGCCCTTTATCACCAGGTGGCCGAGAGCGCCGAGTTCCGCGGGCTGGCGGTGGTCGGGCGGGCCAGGTTCATGGGCCTCATGGCCTCGGCCGAGGAAGCCCGTGAGAAGAAAGACTACAGGCGGGCCGACGAGTTCTGGAAGCAGGCCCGCGGGCTTATCGGCAGCAGCAGCGAGCTTCACGAGAAGCATCGCGGCCTGGGCGATCGGATTCGCAACGAAGGCCGCTACGACCAGTTGTACAAACAGTACATGGGCAGCATGGAACGCGGTGACCTGCTGTCGGCCGAAGAAGTCGTCAAGGCGATGGTTGCCGAGGGCGTGGCGCCGGACCGCAGTCAGACCGAGGCGTGGCTCGCCGAGATTGCCACACGGCGCGTCCGGAACGCCTTCCGCGAGGCCATCACCGCGGGCGACAAGGCCCGCGACCGAGATGAACTGGTTGAAGCCAAGGCCCAGTACGCCCGGGCCGAGGAGATCCTCGCCAACCATCCCACGATGGTCGAGGAACGCCAGATCGTTCGCGGCAAGATGGACTCGCTGGAACGCTACGGGCAGATCAAGGCCGTCACGGCCGACGCGGCCAAGGCCTTCGAAGAGAAGAGGTGGTCCGACGCAGCGGATGCGTATGCGCGTGTCATTGACTTGCTGGATCCCGACTCCCGGGCGTCGCGCCAGGATCTGGCGCGGCTGCGCGACGAGGCGCTCAGCAACGTCATGACCGAGCAGGCGGCAGGGCTCCTGGTTCAGGGCAGCGCCGACAGCACGCGCGAGGCCATCCGGCTGCTCGACGAGGCGCTGAAGCTGAGTCCGTCGAACAAGCAGGCGGTGCTGCTGAAGCATGCCGCCGCGAGCAAGGAAGAGTACCAGACCCTGATGCGGCAGGCCGGGGAGGCGGAGCGCAAAGGCGAGTGGGCCGCCGCCGTCAGCCTCCTGGAGCGGGCCAAGGCGATTGAGGTCGATGACGCGAGGAAGAAGGAGCTCGATCAGCGCATCGTCCGCGACAGGAACAACGACCTGATGGGCAAGGCGCGCAAGGCGGAGCAGGAGGGGCGACTGGACGACGCCATCGAGCTGGCCCGCGAGGTGCAGAAGGGCAGTCCCGACGATCGCAACGTCCTGGCCTACATCCGCCGCCTGGAGCAGTTGATCCCGTACCGGCTGGCCGTCAAGACCGCGCGCGAGGCGCTCGAGAAGGGGGATTTCGCCACGGCACGCCAGAGCGCCAAGGACGCTGTGAACCTGATGAACAGCAGCGAGGCGACGGAACTGGTCAAGGAGGTCGAGTACCGCGACTACTTCTCCCGCGGGATGAACGCCTTCAACAGCCAGCGATACGCCGAGGCCAGGGGATACTTCGCGGTGGCCTTCGGCTACAAGGCGACCGACGAGGTCCGTGCCATGATCGAGAAGTGCGACCAGCAGTCCAGGTGATCGCGGCAACGCCCGGGCCGGGTCCCGGAGCAGGTGAACTATGCATGGAATCCTGACACATGTGCGACGCGAAGGATCGGCGCTGCACCGCGACCAGGACGGACAGGCCATCTTCATCGGCGTGTTCTACTTCATGCTGCTGGCTTGCCTGGTCTTCCTGATCATCAACAGCGGCGACGTGGCAGCGCGGAAGATTGAGATGCAGAACGCCGCCGATGCCGCCGCCTACACCGGATCGAGCTGGTACTGCCGCGGCCTGAACACGATCAGCATGTGCAACGTGGCCCAGACGCAGTTCATGTCGGTCATCGTGCTGCTGGATTCGCTTGAGACCACGGTGCCGGCGGCCGGGGCGATCATCGACGACCTGCTCGCCAGCATCAACGCCACGCCGCACGGCAGCAATGTGCCCAACGACGACCGCCTCAAGGACTGGCTCCTGGTGACCGACGCCCTCAAGGAGCAGCAGATGATCCGCACGCTCCAGAGGATGATCGACCGCGTGCCGATGGACGAATACTGCCTGTACGACGACGGCGTCCTGTGGCAGTGCTGCCTGGTTCTGAACGAACTGGCGGTCCAGATTGCCGAGATCACGCCCGAGATGGCCCAGCGCGAGGCCATCCAGGTGGGCCGCGACAACGAGGCCGATGTCGCTTTCGTTCTGCCGTTCTATCCCGAGCTTCCGGTTGAGGAAATCGACATGTCCGGACGGAAGTTCGTCAACTTCAAGCTGCCCATGCGCGACGCGCGGCACCCGACGCGCCGCACCCGACGCAACAGGGCGCTCACCCTGAGAGGCTACACCTACCTTCAACACTACATCAGCCAGCGAAGCGGAGGCACCCTCGGCCCGTTCCGTTTCATGCGCGAGCCGTTCACGGACCCCGTGCCCATGGGACTGTTCGAGCTGAGCCGCTTTTCGTCGCTGATGCGGACCGTCAGCGACAAGAAGTTCGAGATGCTCTTCGGCGATCCGGATGCCAGGGTGGCGCTCGCCGAGGGACGCATCGAGGACTACGACGAACTGGTCGAGTTCTTCAACGGCGGGGGCACCGTCCTGCGCACCTACTACTCCACGCTGAGCTTCGACAGCCGCCAGGAGTACGGCACGCCCGAGTTCCTGGGCAACACAACGCAGCGGAATCCGACGTATCCGCGAGAGGTGCAGCACAGCGCGTCGGGATTCCGTCGCGCGCCAGGCAGCTACACCCGCGCGACCACGCCCGAGGAAGGCGCCGACGCCCGGCACGACCTCTGGTACCGAAGCACCGAGCGACAGACGTACCATTACCCTCAACTGGGCATCTACGCCGACCATCCGCCCATCCACGAGGACGGCAGCAACTGGCCGTATGACCTGAGCGAGCAAGAGACGTACTACCGCAACAATCTGTGGCGATTCGACGGCGCCGACGTCGCCTACGACACGGAACTGCACCGGCGCTATCTGCCGCCGGTCGGTCAACCGCCCAGGACGGCGCCGATCCTGCTGGATCGTTACGCCTGCCCGGAAAACGAGCTGCGAAGCGGCAGTTCGAGCGGCAACGCCTCGAACCCGGACGACCAGCAGAGCACCGACGACCACATTTTCCAGTACTTCAGCTTCATCGGCTTCGCCTATCACGATGGTCGCAGCCCGTTCGTGCCGGGCATCTTTGCGAATCCGCTGACCACCGGCGGCCAGTTGGTCTGCTACGGTCAGACGCAGGTGTTCAACCTCACCAGCTGGGACTTGTTCGCGCAAAACTGGCGCACCCACCTGGTCAAGATGAACCACTGGGAAGAGTCCCTCGATATGATCGAGGACGGCATCCCGACCGACGCGACGCTGGCCCGCGAGGAGCTCGACGCGGACCTGCTCGAACCCGTGCGGTCGATGCTGGAACAGTACGACGCCGACTTCATCGAGTTGATCAGTCACTGATCGGCGTGCATTGACGTTGAAGGGTGCCTTAGTGGGGACGGAAGCCATGAGACACGCCAGTCGCAATCGCTCGTCCACCAGCCGGCAAACCCGGCCGGGCGGCGCCATGGTCGAATTCCTGCTGATGATCCCCATCCTGCTTTTCATCATGGCCCTCGGCGGCTACATGGCTCTTGGCATGCGCACCAAGCAGGACACCCTCGTGCGTTCGCGCTACGACCTGTGGCGGGACATCAACAAGTGGTGGCACAACTGGGACGAGGAAGTCACTCACTGGTCCGACTGGGATCCGACGGCCAGCGGGCCCATTGGTTCGCCGGTCGATACGAGCAACCGCCCCCGCGGCTCCGGCGAGGCGCTGGAGTACCTTTACGAGGAGGCCGGCGACGACGCCTACAGCATGACCGACAACGACCAGGCCCAGCGACTCTTCCGGACCCTCTGGAACAACCTTCCGGGACGGCACGTCGTCCGGCGCGGACGCACCCTCGAGGCCGCCGAGATCGTCGAGTTCCTCTCCTCCGAGATTCGCGGTCGACACCAGATGGACAGTTCGGCGTGGCCGATAGCGCACCTGCGACTCTGGTATTTCGCCCAATACGGCCCCATGCAGGAGATCAACGAGGTGTTCCACGACGAACTGGCCAATGTGCCGGACGAGTTCAGGCGAGCGCGCGACGAGGTGCTGCACAACTGGTTCAGCGAAGAATGGATGCCCAACTGGAATAACTCCAACGCCGTCATTCCGCAGTGAGTCTCCTGTTGGGCAAAGGACGTTGACGTGGACAAGCAGATGCCTGATAATCCGGCGTTGCCGTCGCAGCGAGAACCAGGGCAGGGGGGATCGCCCCCCACACGACCACGGCCGTTGGCGGTGGCCTTGGCCTGGGCGACTACGCTGATTGCCGCGGTGGTGGTGATCGGCGGCGCGGCCCTGCTGACTGCGGGGCGGCTGCCGGGGTCGCTGTCATCGCAACGAGACGCGCCGGCCGCCGAACAGCCGACGGCCCGGCGCCCCGAGCACCGAACCGAGCCGGCCGCGGCCGACCAGGGCACGGAGCGACTCGCCGGCCTTCTGCGATTCCTCGCCCGGGCTCAGGTGGCTGATGCCGCCAGTGCCGACGACGAGGATGCCGCGACGCCGGATCCCGACGTGGCCGAGCGGCTCCGGGCCGCAAGCCAGATGGCCGCCATATTTCCCGACCGGGGGCCCGTCGATGTTCCGGACGACCTTCCCCTGGGCGAGGGGTGGCGAGTGCTGGCCAGTGTGCCCGCCGGGGCCGTCGGCGATCATGACACGCTGCTGTTGATTCGCGCTCCGCAGGGCGCGGATGCCGTCGTGGCCTTCCTCCGCGACGAATGCGCCGCCGACGGATGGTCGTGCGAAGTGCGGCCGCGCAAGGACGACAGCACCACGTTGGTGCTTCGTCGACGTCGATCCGTGCGGATGGCGACCGTTCGGTCCAGGGCCGGCGGCGCCGAGTCGGTGATCGCAGTCCTGGACGCGCCGGACTAGTGCCAAGTAGAGCTTGCTTGAACCTGATATCAGAACCAACGAGGAGAACTCATGGCATCGCAGTCACAAAGTCCGTTCACCAATACGCGGCTGATGCTTGCGGGCGTCATCTGCGGCGCTGTCGCGGCCCTCATGGGCTTTCTGCACATCAAGAGGGTCGAAGACAGCAAGGTGGGCGAGAAGGTCACGGTCTACTACGTCCGACAGCGCGTGGCCACCAACCAGCCTCTCGCCGAGAGCTATCTCGGCAAGGCCGAGGTCTCCAAGGACTTCTATGACGCCGTGCCGCGACTGGTGACTCTCGGCAGCCTGAACATCTGCATCGACCGGACGCCCACGCGGACCCTGCTGCCGGGCGAGCCGCTGTTGTCGACCGCCTTCGAGGCCGGTGCCGAGACGGCGACACTGCCCGACATTCCTCCGGGGTGCAAGGAACGCGCCATCCGAGTCGATTCGCAACGCGGGCTCGGACAGTCGCTCGACGTAGGAGCCATCGTCTCCCTCGTCGGCAACTTCCGCCTGGGCGAGGATCCCAACGATCGGAACCAGACGAGGCCGCTGCGGCTCCTCCAGCGCGTTCAAGTCAGGCTCATCAACGGGCTGGCCAATCCAACCGACGATCAGAAGAAGAATGCCAAGTCCATCACCATCGTGCTCGGCGACAAGACCGCCCAGTGGCTCACGTTCCTCGAACGCACCCGCATGGAGCACGATTTCACCATCGAGCGCGAACCCGCCACCGAAAGGGCCAGCGAAGCGAACAAGGAGATTCCGGCCGACGTCCTCGAACTGCTCCAGACCCGGTTCCCCGGCGTCGTGACCGGCTCCGCCCGTTGAAGGTGCGACCATGCAACTGATCGCCTACAGCCAGTTCACCGATGCCCGGCAGATCGTTTCCCTTGACGGTCTGGCCGAGGCGTCCATCGGCCGCGACGACGACAACACCCTCGCGCTGCCCAGCCCCTTCGTCTCACGGCATCATGCCAAAGTCGTCATCGACAACGGCAGCTACTACGTCGAGAACCTCGGCCTCAACGGCACCATCGTCCGCGGCGAGAACGTTCCCGTGGGCAGCCGCGTGCCGCTCAGTCCCGGCGAGGAATTCAAGGTCGGCGAGTTCTCCGTCTATCTCCTGGACCAGGGGGAGCAGAAGGCGGCCACCACCCTCTCGGTCCGCCGCCGCGACCCGCTGGCCGAAGTCCTCGAACTCGAGTGCCGCATTCACCAGGAGTTGCTCCACCGGCTGAATCTGCGAACCATCGAGGCCTCCGCCAAGGACGATCCTCGCTACGTGGCCCACATCCGCGAGCATCTCCGCAACATCCTCGACGACGAGATCGACGACATCGAGGACGCCACCGGGTGGGCCATCGTCGAGGACTTCGTCAAGAGACGCATCACCGACGAGATCAGCTTCGGCCACACCGCCAGGCCCCGTCAGGACAGCGTCTTCTCCGACGCGACCGAGATTGCCGACCACCGCAGCGAAGAAGCCGTGGGCCGCATCGTGCGTGTCCTGAGGAACGCCATCGGCGTCAGCGGCGACCGCTCGCGTCTCAAGCAGGACCTGCGCCTTGTGGACGACAAGTTCCCCGGCCAGTTCGACCGCATCGCCGACCAGATCACCGGCGGTCTCTGGGAGCACGTCGTCCGCTCCTACATCACCAAGGAAATCCTCGATACGGTCCTCGGGCTCGGCCCGCTTCAGGACCTGCTCGATATGCCGAACCTCACGGAAGTCATGGTCGTCGGCCGCGACCGCATCTATGTGGACGAGGCCGGCGTCATCCGCAATACCGGACGCAAGTTCCTCAGCGACGAGGTCGTGATGACCGTCATCGAGCGGATCGTCACGCCCATCGGCCGACGCATCGACCAGTCCACTCCGATCGTCGATGCCCGACTGCCCGACGGTTCGCGCGTCAACGCGACCATCCCGCCGCTGAGCCTCAGCGGACCGCTGCTGACCATCCGCCGATTCGCCGAGAAACCGTACACGATCGACGACCTCGTCGAGTTCGGCAGCCTGACGCCCTGGACGGCCCGGTTCCTCCAGTCGTGCGTCGCCGGCCGCAAGAACGTCCTGGTCTCCGGCGGCACCGCCTCCGGCAAGACGACGCTGCTGAACGTCCTGTCGAACTTCATCAGTCCTGACGAACGCATCATTACGATCGAGGACTCGGCGGAGTTGCAGCTCTCGCAGGAGCACGTCGTCCGCATGGAGACCCGGCCGGCCAACGTCGAGGGCAAGGGGGCCTACACGATCCGCCACCTGGTGCAGAACTCGCTGCGCATGCGGCCCGACCGCGTCGTCGTCGGCGAGTGCCGCGGCCCGGAGGCTCTGGACATGCTCCAGGCCATGAACACCGGCCACGACGGATCCCTGACGACCATTCACGCCAACGGCCCCGAGGACGCCATGAAGCGCCTCGAAACGCTCGTCCTCGAGGCCGTCGAGATGCCCGTCCGCGCCATCCGCGAGCAGATCGTCACGGCCCTCGACATGGTCGTCCACCTGTCGCGGTTCGCTGACGGAGCACGCAAGGTCACCCACATCAGCGAGGTCGTGGCCATCGACCAGGACGTCGGCAACATCATCGTCGAGGACATCTTCACGCTTAACAAGACCGGCCGCGACAGCCGCCACGGTCTGCTTGTTCATACGGGATACATCCCGACGTTCGCCCGGGACCTGATTGCCAAAGGACTTCTGACGGCCGATAGTTTCGCCTGATGCAGCCCCTGACAGGAACCTTCTGATATGCTTGCACTGCTGAGTGCTCTGATGCTGGGCCTTGCCGTCTTCCTGATAGCGCCGCCGGTTCATGCCGTCGCCGCACGGAGGTTGGCCCGCGTGGAAGCCGACATGGCCGTCGTCCTGTCGGAGCTCTTCATTCTGAACACGACCCCGCGGTCGATCGTCGTCACGGTGGCGGCGCTGACGGCGATGCTGTTCCTTCTGCTGACCATGGTTTCCAACGTCGTGGTGGGCGCCGTGTTTGGCATCGCCGCTGGGATCGGCGTCCCGATGCTCGTGCTGCGGCTCATGGTGTCCCGCCGCCGCGCCGCTCTCGAGAAGCAGCTCATGGACGGCCTCATCACCGTGGCCAACGGCGTCCGCGCCGGCCTGAACCTCCCGCAGGCCCTCCGACTGATCGAGGACCACAGCAAGCCGCCCCTCGCACAGGAATTCGGACTCGTCCTTCGCGAGGTCGAGCACGGCACCAGCCTCGACGTCGCCCTGGAAAACGCCGGCCGCCGCATCAAGAGCCACAACTTCCGGCTTCTCTTCGCCGCCCTGAAGACCACGCGTCAACGCGGCGGCAACATCCCCGAAACGCTCGACCGGCTGGGGGAATCGCTCCGCGAGATCACCCGGCTGGAAGAGAAGATCAAGGCGCAGACCGCACAGGGCAAGACCAGTGCCGCCTTCATGGCCGCCATGCCCCTGGTCGTGATGCTCATCTACGGCGTCATCGACCCGCCCGGCGTCGGCCTGTTGTTCAAGACCGTCCACGGCCAGGCGGTCCTGGCGGTGGTCATTATTCTCGACCTCATGGGATTCTTCTGGATCCGGTCGATCATCAACTTCGAGTACTAGGACGGACGCGGCGTGACCATATACCTGTTCATCATGCTCATCACGGCTTTCCTCGGCGGCACGCTGGTCGTCATCGGCTTCTTCAAGCCCGTGGACCAGGCACAATACGAGGCGGCCTTCCGCGTCAACGTGGACAACCTCCAGCGAAACACCGTCTTCGACGTGCCGGAGCTGCAACTGGTCCTGTGGCCGTTCCTGCAACTGGCCCGGCGAACCATTCCTCCGGGAGAGAGGGGCAGGATCCTTCGGCACCTGCTGGCCGCCGGCAACCCCAAGGGCTACTCGCCCGACGAGTACCTCACCCTGTGCTTTCTCTGGGGCATCATCGGCGCCGTCTTCCTCGTCCTGTTCCAGTGCGTGATGATGGACATCAAGCTCGTCTCGCCCGCCTCCCTGGTCTTCGCCCTCATCGGCTTTGCCGCCGGGTACCTCGTGTGCCGCCAGTTGCTCGCCGGGAAGGCCTCGCGCCGTCTCCGCGAGATCAACATCCAGTTGCCGTACGCCCTGGACCTGCTGTCGATGACCATGCAGGCCGGTGCCACCTTCTACGAGGCCGCCAAGACCGTGGTCGCCGAGAACCCGGGC
>ENA-UOXR01004594-UOXR01004594.1-bioreactor-metagenome-genome-assembly--contig:-NODE-4594-length-10713-cov-32.238694_pt1 | contig 10713 bp, 8 predicted proteins | sample MGYA00238164_ERZ764825 | MGnify/ENA primary metagenome ERZ764825 (study PRJEB28920, sample SAMN05720171) | bioreactor metagenome | isolation source: Anaerobic biogas reactor | place: USA:Washington...
AAGTCGCACCGGCTCAGGGCTCATCGCGACCGGCGCAAAGCAGAAGTCCCTGCAAGGATAAACGGACTCCTATGCCTGAAGCAAGAAAAGAGAACCTCACCGAACAGGTCATCGACCCACGCGACCTCGTCGCCTACCAGCCCGGCTCGATCGTCAGCCGGATGCTCGTCTACACGAAGTCTGGCACGATCACGGTCTTCGCCTTCGATGCGGACGAAGGCCTCTCTGAGCACACCGCGCCCTACGACGCCATCCTCCAGGTCCTCGACGGGGAGGCGCTCATCACCATCACCGGCACCGAATACCCGATGAAGGCGGGCGACCTGATCATCATGCCAGCAAACAAGCCCCACGCGGTCCACGCCGTCACCCGCTTCAAGATGATGCTGACGATGATCCACGCCTGACCCGGCTGCAGTCCCAAACCCCGGGTTTTTTATAGGCGGATGATCTGACACCTTTTTTAAACGTATTCCGGGAGACCGTTGTTCGACGGTGTATCCTGCAACCGGCTTGGCAAGAACCTGTCATGGCCGGTTAACGCCCCGCACGGCGGTGTCCGGTCCTGTGGAAGTACGGGACAATAATACGGCGATGACAACCTCCACCCTCTCCCCCGACGAATCGAGGACGACGGCATGGCACGCCCTTACGGCGGATGAAGCAGCCAGGCAGCTTGCATCGCCGCCGGAAGGCCTCACGGACGCCGAGGTTGCCCGGCGGCGGGAAGTCTTCGGGGCAAACGCCCTCCCGCAGAGGCGGCCGCCGACGGTCTTTGAGGTCTTCCTCCGCCAGTTCACGAGCCCGCTCATCTACGTCCTCCTTGCGGCCGGGATCATCTCCCTTCTCTTCGCCGATTTCACCGACGCGGTCTTCATCTTCATCGTCATCCTGATCAACGCGGTCATCGGAACATTCCAGGAGGTGAGGGCGGAGAGGAGCGCAACAGCCCTGCAGCAGATGCTCAGGATCTACGCACAGGTGAGGCGGGACGGCCGTGATGCGACCGTTCCGGCCGAAGACCTGGTCCCCGGCGACCGCGTCTCCCTGGAGTCGGGCGACCGCATCCCGGCAGATATCCGCATCCTCCGGACCAGAGCGCTCACCGTCGACGAGTCGCTCCTGACCGGCGAGTCCCATGCGGTCGGGAAGAAACCTGACCCCGTTGACGCATCCCTCCCGCCCGGCGACCGCCTGAACATGCTCTACGCCGGCAGCACCGTCATGAGCGGTCGGAGCACCGGGATCGTGGTCGGGACAGGCCGGCATACCGAGCTCGGGCAGATCGCCGAGACGGTCGCCGCGTCGGAGATGGGTAAACCCCCGCTTGTCCTTCGTATGGAGGATTTCTCGCGGAAGATCAGCATCGCTGTCCTCGCCGCCGCCGGGCTGCTTGCGATCATCGTCCTCGGCCAGGGGATGCCGCCGGTTGAGGTCTTCTTCCTCGCCGTAGCCCTTGCGGTCTCGGCGATCCCCGAGGGGCTGCCGATCGCACTGACCGTCGCGCTCTCGGTCGCAACCTCACGGATGGCGGGGCGCAACGTCATCGTCAGGTTCCTCGCCGCCGTGGAGAGTCTTGGGAGCTGCACACTGATCGCGAGCGACAAGACCGGCACCCTCACGGTGAACCAGCAGACTGCCCGGGTCGTTGCCCTGCCCACGGGCGAGGAGTTCTCAGTCACCGGGGCCGGGTATACGGGCGAGGGAGAAGTTCTCGATGAGAGTGGCGCCCCGGTAGCAGGGCCGGATCGCCACCGGCTGGAGCGCCTTGCCCGGGCCGCAACGATCTGCAACGAGGCGGGTCTGGAACTGGTCGGTGAGGGGGACTGGGCGCACCGGGGCGATGCGATCGATGTTGCGTTCCTCGCGCTCACCTACAAGCTGGGGCTTGACCCCGGCGCTATCCGTGCGGATGCACCCATCGTTGCCGAGATCCCTTTCGAGTCAGAGCAGCGGTATGCCGCCGTCTGGTACCGGGAGGAGGATGCAGTCCGGGTGGCGGTCAAGGGGGCTGTCGAGACGGTTCTCCCGTTCTGCCGGACCATGGCAGGGGAGCGGGAAGGCGAGACCCCGCTCGACCTGGATCGCGTACAGGAGGAGCTCGACGGCCTCACCTCCCGGGGCTACCGGGTGCTTGCCGTGGCCCATGGTCACGTAGAGGGACCGGTACCTGCGGAGAGCCCCGAGATCCCTCCCCTCGAAGTTCTCGGTCTGGTCGGGTTCATCGACCCGATTCGCCCCGACGTTCCCGATGCCGTGCGGCGGTGTCGCCGCGCCGGGGTCGACGTGGTGATGGTGACCGGGGATCACCCCGCAACGGCGCTCGCCATCGCGCGGGAACTTGAGATTGCTGACTCTCCTGACGAGGTGATCACCGGTGCGGAACTGGGAGATTCAGAGATCCCGACGTTCTCTGAGTTCATCGACCGGGTGAAGCGGGGTCGGGTCTTTGCCAGGGTTACGCCGCTGCAGAAGCTCCGGATTGTCGAAGCCTACCGGGAGAGCGGGGCCTTCGTCGCGGTCACCGGGGACGGGGTTAACGACGCGCCGGCGCTCCGGAGCGCGAATATCGGGGTCGCGATGGGTTCCGGGACCGACGTCGCCAAGGATACGGCGTCACTGATCGTCACTGACGACGATTTCGCCTCGATCGTCGCCGGGATCGAGGAGGGGCGGTATGCCTACGACAACGTCAGGAAGGTTGTCTACCTCCTGATATCGACGGGTTTTGCGGAGGTTCTCCTCTTCATGCTCGCCCTCATCGTGGGCCTTCCGTTGCCCCTCCTTGCGGTCCAGCTCCTCTGGCTGAACCTGGTGACGAACGGCATTCAGGACGTGACGCTTGCGCTTGAGGGGGGAGAGCCCGGTGTCATGGACCGGTCGCCACGAAGGCCGGAGGAGGGGATCTTCAACCGGCTGATGATAGAGGAGACGCTCCTCTCCGGCACGGTGATCGCGCTGGTCGCGCTCGGTGCCTGGTACTGGCTCCTTTCAAACGGATGGGACGAGTTCGCGGCCCGGAACCTGGTTGTCCTGCTGATGGTGCTCTTCGAGAATTTCCATGTCTTCAACTGCCGGTCCGAGTATCAGTCGGCCTTCCGTGTCCCGATCAGCCGCAACTACTTCCTGGTGGCCGGCGTCGTTGCCGCGCAGGGTGTGCATATCCTCGCGCTCTACACCCCCATCCTCCGGGATATCCTCCAGGTGCAGCCGGTCTCCCTGGTCGAATGGCTCTCGCTGCTTGCCCTCGCTTCCCTGGTCGTGGTCGTGATGGAGGTCTTTAAGGCCGTCAGGAAGCACCATCCTCAGGGTCACCAGACCGGGTAGGGGGGCGGGTAGGCCTCCTCCCGGTAGGGGAGGAAGACCTCGCTTACCCGGCTGCCGTCGGCAAGCCCGGTCATAACGATGCTCCGCTGTGAGATCGTGTAGAGGGTGTCGTCCATGAAGAGCGACCGCCGCACCGCGTCCGGTGCGTTCCAGGCGTAGGAGGGCCCCTTCTCCCCGTGCGTGACCGTGCCCTCCAGGGTGAACCCGGAGGAGGGGTTCACCTGGTAGACATAGGCTCCCTGCCAGGTCGTGGTGCTGTAGGAGCCCGGGTACCTCGACGAGGGGTTCTCGACCTTTTTAATCTCGCTCACCGGGATGACAAGGAGGTCTTTTTCCTGTATGAAGAGGAAGGCCTTGTGGTCGCGGAGCGCCTCCGAGTCGGTCCCGGCCTCACCGATCACGACGGCGTCAACCTGGATTGGTTTGTTCACGTCCGAGACGTCGAAGAGGGCGATCTTGAGGCCCCCTACCGAGACGCCGCCCCACCCGTTCTCGTTCGTCTCTTTCCCGATACCGATGATGTGGTCGGCGTCATAGGGGTGGAGGTAGTCTGAGTAGCCCGGGATCTTGAGTTTCCCGAGGATGCCCGGGTGCTTCGGGTCAGAGAGGTCAATGACGAAGAGAGGGTCGATCCGCTTGAACGTCACCAGGTAGAGTCGGTCGCCGACGAACCGGGCTGCGTATATCCGCTCGTCAGGTGCGATATGCTCGAGCGTCCCGATGGTCTTCATCGAAGGATCGAGGACGTAGACGTTGTTGTACTGGATCTGCCCCTCCCGCGTCCAGCCCTCGACGGTCGTCGCGACCCGGAGGTTGCCTGCGTACTCGTCAAGCGAGAACTGGTTTAAGAGATGCCCGGGGACCTCCCCCATCGCCTGGTAGTCGATCGCTCCCCGCTTGATCGCGAACCGGTGGATGATCGTCTGGTCGCGGATCCCCTCAGAATAGGCCGGTCCCGTGTTCCGGTAGCCGATATAGAGGTTCTCCTGCGATGCGAAGAGGGTGGTGTCGTAGCCGAGGAGGAACGTCTCGGCATCGGTGGCGCCCGTATCCTTCCGGACCGAGAAGGCGCTTGCGGTGTAGAAGACGTAGTTCTGCATGGGGGTTTTGGGGCGGTAGACGTCGGGCTGGACGGACAGCGCGCTGCCACTCCTCACCTCAGGGAGGACGATATCGTCCCGCACCCAGACGGGAGACTCCCGCGTGAGGGTGTAGACGTAGTCCCCGACCATCCGGGCGTCGTAGTAGTCGCCGGTGAAGGTCAGGTCCCGCACCAGTTCCGGGTCGGCCCGATTCCCGACCGCGTAGACGTAGGCGTGCGTCACCGTCCGCCAGACCGGGACCGGTGTTACGCTCCCCTCCGGGGTGGTCATCTGCTGCTCCTCTGTGACGGCAAAGACCACCAGGCGGTCGCCAGCGAGGAAGAGCGCCGCCGGGCGGCCGTCTATCCGTGTCTCAGAGACAATTTTCGCGGTCTTTGCCGGGAACGCCTCCACAATCGCGAGGGTTTCCCCAGAGATGATGTAGATGTACTTCCCGTCGTTCTTCACGAAGTCGGCCTCATCCACGCCCTCCACCTGCACGTTCGTGGTGGAGTAGTCGCGGGCAGAGGATGTCGGCGCGGCCGTTACTGCCGGCGCCGGTGCCTTCACTGCGCTCTCCCGCCCGGCGCCCCCCGGAACTTGGGGATAGATGCCGTCGTTCCACCCTCCCTGCGCGTGCTCCTTTAGGAATTCCCTGAGTTCCTCTTTCGACGCAAACTTCTGTAAGTCCCCCCAGGTCTCCTCCCCGGCATCCTCAGACGCGAGGGCGGTCCCGATGATCGCGGCGATCACCAGGCATCCGATGCAGGCCACCACCGCCGGTTTCCAGTTTCCCATACTCGTTCACCTTCCGGTAAAGGGAGATGCACCCGCCGATGTATCATCTTTGCGTAGCCTACGAATATCTTCGAAGTCTTCCGCCGAAGTTCCTCACCCGACCGGTGCCGCCGCAAAGGCCCAGGCGATGTAGGCGGCGTAGCCGACGAGCATGAGGACCGACCAGCCCCTGACGACGGACGGGCGCGCAAAGAGCAGGGGGAGGATCGCGACCGTGAAGAGGACGACCGCGATGATGTCGGCCCATGACCCGATGGTGACCGGGGCGAGGAGGAGGCTTACCCCGAGGACCAGAAGGAGGTTGAAGATGTTGCTCCCGAGGATGTTGCCGACTGATATGGCCCCCTCGTTTCGTAAGGCTGCGACAAGTGAGGTCGCGAGCTCCGGGAGCGACGTGCCGACGGCGACGACCGAGAGGCCGATCACGAAGGCCGGGATCCCGAACCCTTCAGCGATTGTGACGGCGCTCTCGACGACCAGGCGGGCGCCGATGATGACGGCGACGAGCCCGAGGCCGATGTAGAGGGCGTCGGCCCACCCGTGGGACTTGATATGGACAGCCCCCTCCTCGCGGCGCTCCCTCCAGAGGACGGCGAGGATGACCACGAAGAGGATGAGGAGCACCACTCCGGAAAGGGCGCCGAGCGTGCCCAGGGTGGCGAGCAGGGCGAACGCTGCTGTCGCAACAAGCATCATCACGGTATGCTGGACGAGCGCGGGGCGCGATGTTCCCGACGCCGCGATCATGTCCGGCCTGATGAATGTGCAGAGGGCCAGGATAAGGGCGATGTTTGCGATGTTGCTCCCGAGGACGTTCCCAAGCGTGATGGCTGTATTTCCCGTGGCCGCGGCGTTTGTGCTGACGACGAGCTCCGGGAGGGAGGTGCCGAACGCAATGATCGTAAACCCGATCAGGGCCGGGGAGATGCTGTGCCGGAGGGCAAGGCCGCTCCCGCCGCCGACAAAGAGGTCGGCCCCTTTTACGAGGAGCGCTATGCCGATGATGAATATGATGACGGTCAGTATCACGGGGATGCCTCAGGCGTGCTGGTACCGGTTTGGCGGGAATCTCATAATACGTTTCCGAGGTCGGGCCTGAAGAAGATGTGGCGGGCGCCGAAGAGCATATCCTCCTCCCCACCCAACGTTGATGGAGTACTGGTGCCGGCATGATTCTGCCGGATCCCGGTGTGGAGGCCGTCGCAACGCTTTCTTTTGACGAAGAGATCGATGCTCTTGAGCAGGAACTTGCCGATCTTCTCAGGTTCCCTGAGGAGGAGTTCATCGATATCATACGGGACGTGGGGTTCTTCTGCGACTGCTGCGGCCGGTGCTGCACCCGGGAGTTCAACGGTCACGTCTTCCTGCTGGAGGAGGACACCGACCGGGTCAGGTCGTTCTGTCCGGATGCCATCGTCCCGGCGCCCGGCTACGACGCCTGCGACCAGCATGGGAGGTTCTACGTCTCAGGCTACGCCCTCAGGACAAAGCCGGACGGGTCCTGCATCTTCCTTGAAGGGGGCCGGTGCAGCGTCTACGACCAGCGGTTCTCTATCTGCCGGGTCTACCCCTACATGCTCCACCGGGAGGCCGACGAGAGGGGCGCGGTCGACTGGCGGCAGATCAGCGGCTTAAACGAGCACGGGTGCTACAACACCCCGATCGACGACGCTGAATGCGCCCGTATCGCCAGAGAGACCCGGGCATACGAGGCGGCGTTTCTTGATCAGGAGATCAGGTTCCGGCGGGCCCTCCGGGACCTCTTCGCCCGGGAAGGACTGCGCTACGTCCGGCGGACCTACGACCTCCTGATGCGTGACTTCCGGAAGGGTGCGGAGGTCGAGGTCCGGGTCTTCCACCGCGGACGGTTCGAGCCGCACCAGGTCACCCGTGCTATGTACGGATGGTAGGGCGTTCTGATCTTTCGGAACGCCCCTGATTCGCCGGTATCATCCTCCTGTACTTCTGATCCCGCCGATCTGGATCCAGGGATCCTCGATCATGAAACTGACCATGACATAGGTGTCATCGCTGTACGGTGAGTTCAGCGCATCGACGAGAGCAGCCGCTGCCTCATCGGCGGGGAGTCCGGCAAGATCGACTGTCGTCCCGCCGGGAACCGATATCGTGCTGTCCGATACGACCCGTACGTCCTGCTTGCCGTTGCCCATCGGGTGTTGCACGATCGCAAAGTAGCGGCCGGGGGAGAGGTCCGCAGTCTCGCTCCGCTCCAGCGTGTAGCGGTAGATTCCGTCGCTTCCGACGTCCACGGGTTCGCTCAGGAGCCGGTAGTTCTGACCGAAGACCCAGACGTAGACCGCGTCCGGGTTTCCGGTAGCGATGCCGGAGATCGTCACGGGGTCTCCCCGGGCGACCACCCCCGGTGCGCCGGTGAGGGGCTGCTCTCCGGAGACGTTCTCTGCGGCGACGACGATGCAGCCGAAGGCCAGCGCCGCGAGCAGTATGAGGAGGGCATACCATCGTCTGTCTGTTGTCAAATGTCCACCCACGGTGGCCCGGTGCACCTGGGTTTATATTAAGGTATGGGGTACGGGATCCACCGGGTGCCTGCCCCCCCGCGCCGGCGGTATTCCGGGGTTGGCAGCACGTACCGGTCGCCGGGGCATGCCCCAACGGTCCATTCGATCCTCCATGACGCCGGTCACCGGCAGACTCTGCAGGACCTCCTGAATCACTATCCCGGCCATCCGCCCTGGATTGGAGTCATACGCTTCCGTAACGATCGCTCTCCCGGCGTTCGGCCCGGTTCTGTGTCCCGGCTCGGGCAGAAGCACATTCTCCGGGACTTCCGGCGGTTGCCGTACCACGGGCACATTTTTCACGTAGTGACCTGAACCTGAATATGAAGTACATGCCTAGAGGATGCTGCACTGCAGAGGTGATGCGCGGTTCCTGACGTCACTGCCTGCATCGATATGGAGTTCGGCCACGTATATGGCACCCATCGTGCGGTCGTCATGCCGGTCGAGATCGGGGTGGTTCTCCACGACCCGGAAGAGGACCGGCCGCGGTTTCTCGGCGAGACGTTCCGCTACGACATCGACGTGGAACTCTGGAGAAACGTGACCGACACCCGCGGAAAGACCCTCGGGGTGACCGCATCGGTTGCAAACCTCTGGCGCGGCGAGTACCAGAAACCGTTCCTGCGGAGTCACCGCCTCCCGGGATACCAGGTGCAGGCCGCCAGGGAGGTGGCCCGGGCGGCGTTTGCCGACCTCGGCCTCTTCATGCAGCGGCTCTCGGGCGACGCTGATATCTCAACCCTCACCTTCTTCGCCGACGGGATGGAGATGATGGCGTTTGAGCAGGCCGGTGTGGATACGGACGAATTTTCCCGGGTCGACCTCCAGCGTGATATCCGGCGGCGCCTCGGGATGAAGGACCATCTCTCGCTCGACCGGGTCTCGACCATCATCGGGTTCTCCTCCTCGAAGGCCCAAATCCGGTCCGGGCACTTCTCCTACCAGGTTCCTCCGGTCCTCCGGCACTTCATCAAGCCCCACCGGGCGCTGGGTGACGCCGCCCGGATATTCCTCCTTTCCCGGGAACTTGCAGAGGCTGGAGAGACTTTTGAGGCCCGTGCGCGTGCCTATCTCGGGCAGCCTGCCATGCCCCGGGCCGGGTATGCCGCCGCGGCCTGATGCCCCGCGGCCCGCCGGGTAAACCTTTATAGCGCTCCATGGCGACCAGAGCCCCGCCATGGAGCGTGAGTATGATGTCATCGTTATCGGGACCGGCGTCGCCGGTTCCGATGTCGCCTGGCACTGCAGGGAAGCCGGGATGCGGATAGCGATCACCGATCACCAGACCTACGGGGGGACGTGCGCTCTCCGGGGCTGCGTCCCAAAGAGGGTGCTCGCCGGCGCCGCGGAGGTGGTGGCGCGTGTCCATGACCAGCAGGGGAGGGGTATCAGGGGGGAGGTATCGATCGACTGGCCGCAGCTGCTCGCCTTCGAGCGCTCATTCACCGACCCTATTCCCCGGCGGAAGGAGGAGCGCTTCCGGAGGGCGGGCATCCACACCTGCCGGGGGTTCGCCCGGTTTGCCGGCCCGGACCGGGTGGCGATCGGCGACGACCTCTTTTCGGCGCGATACATCGTGATCGCCACCGGCGCACACCCCCGGCCGCTCGACGTCCCGGGTGCCGACCTCGTGACCCAAAGTGACGACTTCTTCTACCTTGAGACGCTCCCCGAGCGGATCGTCTTCATCGGCGGGGGCTACATATCGTTCGAGTTCGCCCATGTGGCCGCCAGGGCCGGGGCGAAAGCGACCATCCTCCAGCGGAGCGGTCGGGTGCTCAAGGGGTTCGATCACGATATCGTCGACCGGCTGGTGCAGGCGTCGAGGGAAGTCGGGATCGACGTGCAGATGAATATGCCGCTTCTCTCAGTCGAGAAGACCGCCGCCGGTCTTCTGGTGCGGGCCGGGAGGGAGGGCGAGGAGGAGACCTTTGAGGCGGATATGGTCGTCCACGGTGCGGGGAGGGTCCCCGCGATCGAGGGGCTCGACCTTGCGGCCGGAGGGGTCGAGACGGACCGGCGGGGGATCCGGGTCAACGAATACCTCCAGAGCGTCTCAAACCCGGCCGTCTACGTGGCCGGGGACGCAAACCCGGGAGGGGTGCAGCTGACGCCGGTGGCGGTGAGGGACGCCCATATCGTCGTCGACAACATCCTGAACGGGAATGCGCGGGCCGCGGACTACTGGGTCGTCCCGAGCGCCGTCTTCACAAACCCGCTCATCGCGTCGGTCGGGCTCACGGAAGAGGCGGCGAAGGAGAAAGGGATACCCTACATCGTCCACGCCGGCGACCTCTCGGAACGCTTCACGAACCGGGGTATCAACCAGAAGCATGTCGGCTACAAACTCCTGATCGCGAGCGACTCCCGCAGGATCCTCGGGGCCCACCTCATCGGGCACCACGTAGAAGAGGTGATCAACATCTTCGCTCTTGCGATCAAGCACGGGTTGACGGTGGACGATCTCACGCTGGACGCGATCCCCTGGGCCTACCCGAGCAACGCCTACGACATCATCCATATGGTCCATCCACTGGTGCGGATGTGAGGGGGCGCGTCGGCGCGGTGGACCATTTCACCTGCTGTGGGGATTCTGGTGCGTGGGTTCGGTCGCCACCGCACGCGGAAGTGCGCGAAGCAACGCAGCGTGTGAAATGTTAGATGCACGATGCAGCAGTTATCATTCAAAAAAGATGCCTTGGGGCGGCTCCGCGCCCCTTCCCATTCTCACGCCCCGGCGCCGGCGCTCTCCTCGGCCGGTTTCTTCGCGGGCTTCTCGGGCTTCACGTAGGTGATGGTATGGCGTTCCACCACGTGCTCCACCACCGGTGGGAGGTACTCCTGCTCCATCGTGAGGCTCCCGAACGGGCAGCCCTCGACGCAGTCGCCGCAGGCGATGCACCGCATGCGGTCGATCTCCCAGACCTTCGCCTCCTTATCGAGGTGGATCGCCTCGCACGGGC
>ENA-UOXR01004595-UOXR01004595.1-bioreactor-metagenome-genome-assembly--contig:-NODE-4595-length-10713-cov-4.107056_pt1 | contig 10713 bp, 9 predicted proteins | sample MGYA00238164_ERZ764825 | MGnify/ENA primary metagenome ERZ764825 (study PRJEB28920, sample SAMN05720171) | bioreactor metagenome | isolation source: Anaerobic biogas reactor | place: USA:Washington...
AGCGGCGGTTCTCCGCGTTCCAGATTTTGACCGGGATGTCTCGGAACACCGTCTCCGGGTACTCGTCGAACTCGAACGGCCAGTAGCCGTACATGACCATGTTGAACTGGTTTACCTTGTTGTCGAGGCAGATGTTCATGAACTCGACCCACTCGTCGTAGCCCCAGAGCTGGCAATCGAAGCCGATGCGCCCGTAGCCCGCGTACCACGAGAACGTCGGCGCGACCGCGCGCACCGGGAGCGACGGCCAGTCGGCAATCTCGCACAGCGGAAGCCGGAAGCCGTCCGCGCAGGACTGCAAAAGCATCTTGACGCTCGTGACGGCGTTTATGTATCCCGCGCGATTCTCGCAGCGGATCGCGACGGCATCATCGGTGACGGTCAGCGCGTAGCCCTGCTGCTTGAGAAGCTCGGGCTTGTCGGATTCGATCCCGGCGAGCGACTTCTCGACGACGACGCGCAGCGCGCCCGGCGCTTCGCCCGGCACGATTTCGATGTCCCTGTAATTCCAGAATCGAAGCCTCGCGATCTCAATGAGCTCCGGCTCCGCGTTCGGGAAGCAGAGCTTCCGGAATGCGCGGCCGAGGCCCTCCTTGTCCAGCACTTGCTTCGGTTCGGGGAACAGATGGATCACGGTCATCCCTCCCGCACATTTTGCCTCCCCCGGGCGGAGGGGTTCCCCGCCCGGAGGATGTGTGTTCCATGGGGAATCGGTATTACAGCCACTTCCAGCTCTGCCAGTCGTACTCGGCGACGTTCGCCGGCGTGATGGCCTCCGGCATCGGCAGGTCCCACACCTTCGGGAGTTCCTTGCCCTCGACCATGGACTGGTAGATCGCCTCGGTCGCCTCGTAGCCGAGCGCCACCGGGTCCTGCAGCACTTCGCCGATCCAGTAGGGGTTGCCGTCGGTGATGTAGGTCAGAACGTCCTTATCGCCGGCGATGCCGATGAACTTGATCTCCGTGCGGTTCGCGGCGACGGCGGCGTTGTAGGCGCCCACGACCTCGGCGTCGTTGTGGCCGGAGACGACGTCGATGACCGCCTCGCGCTGCAACACGTTCTCCATCAGGCTCTGCGACGAGTCGCGCGAGCCCGCGCCGACGTCGCCTTCCTCAATGATCTTCGCCTTCGGGAACGCCGCGAGCACCGTGTCGCGGAAGCCCTCGACGCGGTCGACCGAGACCTGGCCGGAGGTCGGGCGGGTGATGAACAGGCAGACCGGGTCCTCCTTGCCGAGCGTCTTCAGATACTCGACCGCGACCTCGCCGGACCGCTCGCCCAGGGCGCGCATGTTGTGGCCGACGAACGTCTCCCAGACGATGTCCTCCTCGCTCGCGGGCTGCTGCGCGTAGTCGCCGATGACGAACGGTATGCCCTGTGCGACATACGCCTTCATCGTCGGGATCGCGCTCGAGGCGTCCGCCGGGAACAGGATCATCGCCTGCGCGCCGCCGGTGATCAGGTTGTCGATGTTGTTGAGCATCGTCGAGACGTCGGAGTGGGAATCCTCAAACTGGAACGTGAATCCGGCGTCGGGATGCTCCGCCGCCCAGTCCTCGCAGCCCTGGATGACGCCCAGATACCAGGTGTAGGCCGTCAGTTCCATGATGCTCACGCCGATCTTCGTCTCCGCAGCCGCGCAGCCGAGCACCGCAGAAGAGGCGATCAGCACCGCCAAGAGTGTGACAAGCAGTTTCTTCATGGGTCGTATCTCCTTTTTTATTTTTTTCTCCGGCTCAGCCGGAAAATCGAATCGCTGTGCCGCGCAACCGATTGCGCAAGCGGGTGCGCGGGGGCAACGCGGGCGGGGGCGGCTATTGGCGGGAATTGCCTTGGGCGGCCGCGGCCCGCCGACGGAAATTGCCTTGGCGAACCGCTTTACAATCGCCTTGGCCGGTCGTCGATCACTGCGGCGTCCGGACCGCTTGTCCGCCGGAAATCCCCTCGTCCGCTACCAGGAATCCCCCTCGCTGATCGTCGGCTCGAGGATGACCTCCATGCCGTTTTCGCCGCAGTCTCCGGAGAGGCGGGCGACGATGATCTCCGCCGCGCGCAGCCCGATCTCCTCCGCGGGCTGGTTGATCGAGGCGATCAGGGGCGTGATGAGCCCGGTCGAGTCCATCGCGTCGAACGAGGCGATCGCGATGTCGCCGGGAATATCGAGCCCCGCGTCCCGGATCGCGTTGATCGCGCCGTAGGCCATGTAGTTGTTCGAGATCACCATCGCGCGCGGGCGCTCGGGGAGCTTCAACAGCTTTCGCATCAGCGCGCGGCCGGACTCCATCTTGAAGTCGCCGGCGAGCACCCATTCCTCCCGCGGCGAAATCCCCTCCGCGCGCAGCGCCTCCAGAAAGCCCGTGTAGCGCAGAAGGCCGGTCGACTGGCTCTTCGGGCCCGCGATCATGCCGACATCCCGGTAGCCGCGCGCGACCATCTCCTTCGTGATCCGGGACGCGGCGCGGTGGTTGTCGATCGACACGACGTCGAGCGCCTCGGCGCCCTCCGGGATGTTGTCGATGAACACGACCGGGATCGACAGCCGCCGGTACGGGACGACGCCCTCCGGCCGCGCGCTGACCGTCGCCAGGATCAGCCCGGACACCTGCTTTTCGAGCAGCGTCCGCAGCGATTCCTCCTCGAACTCCTCGCTCTCGTCGGAGTTGCACACCATCAGCGTGTAGCCGTGCTGCCGGCACGCGTCCTGCGCGCCCTTGATGACCGACGAAAAGAAGCTGTTCGTGATGTCCGGAACGACGATGCCTATGTTCTTCGCGTCGCGCAGCCGCAGCGACCGCGCCACGGCGTTCACCGTGTAGTCCGACTCGCGAACCGCCTCCAGCACGCGATGGCGGGTCTTCTCCCCCACGCGCCCGTTGCCGCTGAGCGCGCGCGAGACGGTGGATGTGGAGAGCCCGAGCTTTTTCGCGATGTCCTCCAGCTTGACCGCATTCAATGGTGAAACACGCCTTTGCGCAGTATTTTCCGGGCGACACTGTACCTTACAATATGTACATTATAGCAAGGTACAAACGATTGCGCAAGGGCATCCTGCCGGTTTTGTATGTTAATTTTAATTGCATGTCGTTGTACCGAAGAAAACATCGCGGCTCCCCAAGGGAGGCCGCGATGCGGGATTTTTATCGGCGCGCCGTTATTTCTCGAGAACCGTTACTTCTTTCCCCATCAGCTCCGCCAGATCCCTCCCGCTTTCGCGCATCTTGCTCGCGCGTCCGGCGCTCATGCCGGCGGGCGGGTTGTCGTAGTACTTCGCGGAGGAGAGCGTCTGCACGGCGTCGCTGTGGCGCCAGCAGTAGGTGGGCACGAAGCCGAGGCCGCCGATGTCGAAGCCGCCGGACTCGCGCTCGGTCAGCGTGAATTCCAGAATGACGCCGGAGTCCGTGTAGCTCGCGGACATGAAGCTGTTGAAGTTGCCGAGGCTGAAGGCGACCAGCATGCGCCTGGTGCCGCCCTTTCCGTCCGGCACGTCGACGAGGCCCGCGGGCTGCACGACGTGCGGGTGGCTGCCGAGGATCACGTCGACGCCGGCCTCGGCCATGCGCTTGGCCATGTTCTTCTGGTATGCGTTCGGCGACCGCTTGTACTCCCTGCCCCAGTGCACCATCGCGATCACGACCTCGGCGCCCGCGCCGCGGAGCTTCCGGACGTCGGCGGCGAAATCGGCGTTCTTCAGGTAGTTGATGCCGTAGCGGGTCGCGCGGGCGTCGGAGTGCTCGTCCATGCCGTTCGTGTGCTGCGTATAGCAGAGCATGCCGAGCTTGATCCCGTTGACATCAACGATCTTCGGCGCGTCCTTCTCCGCCTGCGTGCGGTTCGCGCCGCCGAAGTCGAAGCCGTGCTTTTCGACGAGGTTTACCGTCTGCACCATGCCGTCGAAGTAGCGGTCGAGCATGTGGTTGTTCGCGAGGGTCAGAAAGTCGATGCCGGAGTCCTTGACCGCCTCGAGCAGAGCCTCCGGCGCGTTGAACAGCGGGTAGCCGGAGTAGGGCTTGTCGCTGTAGAGCCCGACGGTCGTCTCGAGGTTTGCGATCGTGTAGTCTGCGCACTCGAGCGACTCCCGGATCAATGCATACTGCGAGTGGAAGTCGTACTTCCCGCCGGGGCGCCGCGCGAGCTTCAGCTGCTCCGAGTGCATCATCAGGTCCCCCAGCGCGCGGATCGTCGCCGTGCGCGGGGTGAACAGCGGCTCCGGCGCGGCTTCCGGCGTCGGCTCGGCGGTCGGCGCCTCGGTCGCGGCTTCCTTGGAAGGCGTCGGCGCCGCCGTAGTCGGTTCTTCCGCAATCGGCTCTTTCGTCGACGTCGGCGCGACCGCCTCGAGCGCGCGGACGTCCGCCGGGGGCGCGCATCCGCCGACCAGCCGCGTCATCGCAAACGCGAGCGCGCCGATGAGCAGGAGCACCACCAAAAAGAACAGCAGGAACGCCCGCATATCGCGCGCGGGCCGCCTTCGCTTTTGCATCGTACCACTCCCTCGCAGGGCCGTCGGGGTTGCGGTCGGGTCAGGGATTCGCGGCTTCCTCCGGGGCCGCGGGGATCAGTCGCACGGTCGTCCACTCGACGCGGCGGTCGGCGACCTCGTCGACGTGCACGCGCATGCCGCAGAGCTCTATGTCAAACGTCGCGCCGTCCTCCGGGACGTTCGAGAGCTCGTTGACGATCAGGCCGCCGAACGTGTCGATCTCGTCGTTCTCGGGGATCGTGACGCCGAGCTTCTCGCGCAAAAGGTCGAGCCCCGCGTGCCCGGCGACGCGGTATACGCCCGGCTCGAGCTCGGTGATCTCGCGCGCCTCGAGCGGGTCGGACTCGTCGTAGATGCTGCCGACGATCTCCTCGAGCAGGTCCTCGAGCGTCACGAGGCCGCTCGTGCCGCCGTATTCGTCGACGACGATCGCCATGTGCACCTTCTTCTTCTGCATGTTGCGGAACAATACGTCCGCGCGCACCGACTCCGGCACGAAGTACGCGGGCCGCATCAGCATCTCCAGCGGCTTTTTCTCGGGGAGCTCCCGGTTGAGCAGGTAGTCGCGCGTGATCAGAATGCCCTTGACGTCGTCGGCGTCCTCGCCGCAGACCGGGAAGCGCGAGAGCCCGCTCTCGCGGATGGTGTTTACGATGTCCTCGTGCGTGTCGTCCATCCAGATGAAGCGCATGTCGGTCCGGTGGATCATCACGTCCTCGGCGGTGATGTTGTTGAACTCGAAGATGTTCTCGATCATCTCGCGCTCGCTCGTCTCGATCGCGCCCAGCTCCTCGCCGACGTCCACCATGTAGCGGATCTCCTCCTCGGAGACCTCGTCGTCCTCGTCCTCGGGGCTGATGCGAAACAGCTTCAGCACGCCGTTCGTCGACGCGGTCAGAAGCCAGATCAAAGGCCGCAGGAATTTCGAGGCTATGTTGATCACGCCGCACGCGGCGCGCGCGACCTGCCGGGATTTTTTCATCGCGATGCGCTTGGGGACCAGTTCGCCGAACACCAGCGTGAAATAGGAGAGCACGATCGTGATCAGGATGACCGACAGCGTGTTGATCGCGCCGGCCGAGACGGATTTTACCTTCAGCGTGTTGACGAAGTAGTTCGTGATGCGCCCGGCGAAGTTGTCCGCCGCGAACGCGGAGCCGAGAAACCCCGCGAGCGTGATGCCGACCTGTATCGTGGACAGAAACGTCGTCGGCGCCTCGGCGATCTTCAAAAGCAGCTTCGCGCGCCGGTCGCCCGCGGCGGCGTCCCGCTTGAGTCGGTTGTCGTTCAGCGAAATGACCGCGATCTCCGTCGCGGCGAAAAAGGCGTTGATCGAAATCAGAAACACCTGCAATAGCAATTGACCCGCCAGTGGGTCCAAGGAAACTCCCCCTTCGTGGATGGAATACCGCCATTATAGCAATCGCGGGTCGGGCTGTCAAGAAATTGCCACAAACGAAGGGGAAACCCTAGTTCAGCAGGTCGAAATACGTGCCGCTCCCGCCGCCCGTCGCCTTCGGCCGGGCCCCCGGCTGCGCGGCCTCGGGCTGGGCGGTCGGCTGCGCTTCCTGCACGGCTTCCGGCTGCACGTCGATCTGCGCGGCGGGCTCCTTCGGCTCCTCCATCTCCGGCGGCTGCAAAAGCACCATCGTCACCCAGAAGATGCCGGCGCAGAGGATCGCCAAAATGCCGGTCAGGACGGCCGCGAATATCCTCGAAAGGCGCGGCCCGCCGCCGCCCGTCTCCATGACCTCGGCCTCGAAGCTGCGGTAGACCGTGCCGGTGTCCGGGACGCCCCCCGTGTGCTGCGCAAGCCACACGCGCGCGCTTCCCGCGATCCGGGCGTCGACGCGGCCGCGCTCCCTCGCGGGGAACCGCTTGCGGGCGCGGCGCTCGAAGCGGTCGAGCGCGGCCCTGACCTGCTTGGGCGGCATCCTGAGCACGCGCGCGATCTGGCCGATGCGCAGAGCGCAGCCGTAGCGCAGCACGAGCAGCCTTCGCGCGTCGGAGCTCTCCCCCGAGGCCATCGAGAGCACGAGGTCGCCCTGCGCGCCGTCGATCGCGTCCTCGCGGAAGCCGTCCCAGTTGAGCTCCGCGTCGCCGATGAGCAGCACCTGCTCGACGGACTCGCGCCGGACCGCCGCGCGCAGGTTCTCCTGAAAGCCGACGCGGCTCTTGAGCCGACCGCTGCGCAAAAAGCACGTCAAGAGCGCCCGCTGCACCGCGTACTCGGCGAGCTCGTAGTTGCCGCAGATCGCGTGCGCCATGTTGAACAGCTCCCGGTAGACGCCCTTCACGCGCGCGAAGTAGACGCGCAGCCGATCGGTGGTCATCGCGCCGACGGCCATCGCTATATCCCCTGCGCCGCCAGCGCGTCGGTGACGGGGCGCATTTTCTCGTAGAGCTCGGCGTAGATCGGGTAGAACCGCAGGTACGCGTCCCGCCAGGCCGGGTTGACCGGGTGGCGAGAGCGCGTGCGCACGACGCTCGCGGCGTCCTCGTAGCTCCTGAACATGCCGATGCCCACGCCCGCGGTGATCGCCGCTCCGAGCGAGGTCGTCTCGCCCGGCGTCTGGTGGACGTCGACCGGCAGCCCGAACAGCGCCGCGAGTATGTCCGGCCAGAGGCCGCTTCGCGCGCCGCCGCCGGTCAGCATCATGCTCTTCATCGGGCTTGCGCACTCGGCGATGATCTCCTTGCAGCTGTTGAGCGCGTAGGCGACGCCCTCGTACACCGCGCGCGCGATGTGCTTCCGGTCGTGGTAGAGCGTGAAGCCCATCAATATGCCGCGCGTGTTCGCGTCCCAGTAGGGCGTGCGGGAGCCCATCAGGGTCGGCAGAAACATCACGCCCTCGGCGCCGGGCCGAGACTGCCGGGCCATGTTCTCGATGCGCGAGATGTCGGCCATGTCCTTCGGCTCCGCGCAGCCCAAGAGGTTCGCGCGCGCCCAGTCGAACGCCGCCGCGCCGCACTGTACGGTTCCGCAGATGTGGCAGCTCTCGCCGTCCATGTCGAGGAAGTTGAATATGCGCGCCTGCGGGTCGAGCACCGGGCGCTTCATCAGCTGCGAGACCCACGCGGACGAGCCGATGTAGGTGTACGAGCTCCCCGGCTCGTAGACGCCCGCGCCGCGCGCGGTGCAGGCCGCGTCGCCGCCGCCGATCGCGACCGGCGTGCCGGCGATCAGCCCGGTCTTGCGGTAGACGTCGCGCGTTGTCTGGCCGCGCATGTCGTGGCCGACGAGTATCTTCGGCATCTGCTCCATCGAAAGGCCGAGGCTCCGGATCAATTCCTCCGCCCAGACCTTGCGGTTGATGTCCATCGCGATTGTCAGCGCCGCGTCGGAGTAGTCGGTCTGGCCGAAGCGCCCGGTCAAATGGCCGTAGACGTAGTCCTTCGTGTTGAGCCACCAGCGCGTCCGTTTGTAGACGTCCGGCAGGTTCTCCTTGAACCAGAGCATCTTCGGCAGCGTGTAGTGCGCGTCGAGCCGGTTGCCGGTCAGCCGGTAGAACTCCGCGGGGTCGATGACCTTCGCAATCGCGCGCACCTGCTTTTCCGAGCGCGCGTCGGCGTGGATGATGTTCGGATGCAGCGCGTTTCCGTCCGCGTCGACGGCGATGCAGCCGTTCATGTGGCCGGACAGCCCGACGCACGCGATCCTGCGCGCGCCGACCTGCTCGAGCGCCTCGCGAATCGCGGAGAACACGTTTTCAAGGATGACGTTCGGGTCCTGCTCCGCCCAGTTGTGGCGCGGATACTCCGTGCCGTACGCGCGCCGGACCGTGCGGACGGCCTCGCCGCGCGCGTTGAACAAATTGCACTTCAGGCCGCTCGTGCCCGCGTCCAAGGTCAGGATCAGGTCCCTCTCAGAAGCCATCGACTTGCCCTCCGGATCATTTGTTCGCTGTTCGGCCGTTCTGGACGAGCCCCGCCGCCGCGCCGACGATCGACAGAAACGCGGTGAACAGCGCCGGCCCGACCGAGTTCGGCGCGTAGCCGGTCACGATAAGATGCGCCGCGTACAGGCAGACGGGCGGCGCGATCCACGCGATGTAGTTGTTGACGCCCCGGCGCGCGACGAAGTACGCCGTGAAGAGCCCGAGGACCGGCATCGCGCCCCAGCTCGCGACCGCGAAGAGCGCCTTATCGAGCCAGATCAAAAGCGTCAGAAGCGTATAGACCACAAGCGACAAAGCCGCCTGCAGGAGCCACCACAGAAATCCCTTCAAAAACCGCATACAAACCCTCGCTTTTCCCTATTATAGCATCCGCCCGGGCGTTCTGACAAGTGCGATCGCCGCAAAGTTAAATTCTGACGAAATGCGTCGGAATTGTATTGACGACCGGCGCTCCGGGTGATATATTATACGCGACCGAAATGGTCGGAATTGACGGGGAGGCGTTGGCCATGAAGCTATCGACGCGCGGGCGCTACGGCATCCACGCGATGTACGACCTCGCGGAGAACTACGGCGCGCAGCCGCGGCCGATCAAGCTGATCGCGGAGAAGCAGGGCGTGCCGGAGGCGTATCTCGAGCAGTTGATCGGCGTGCTCCGCCGCGAAGGGCTCGTGACGAGCGTGCGCGGCGCGCAGGGCGGATACATGCTTTCGCGGCCGCCGCGGGAAATTACGGTCGGGGCGGTGCTGCGCGCGCTCGAGGGCGGGCTCTCGATCATCGAGTGCCTCGACGAGGAGGACGCCTGCGGAAAGAGCTGCGACTGCCCGTCGAGGCTCGTCTGGAAAAAGCTCAGGGACGGGGTTCACGAAATTGTCGACGGCATAACGCTGGAGGATATGTTGCGGAGGGACGAGGAATGAGAGTGTACATGGACAATGCGGCGACGACGCGGGTCACGGAGCCGGTGTTCGAGGCGATGAAGCCCTATTTCTGCGAGGTGTACGGAAACCCTTCGAGCGTGCACCAGTTCGGCCGCGAGGCGCACGAGGCGCTGGACAAGGCGCGCGGGCAGGTCGCGAGGGCGCTGAACGCCAACCCGGAGGAGATTTACTTCACCGGCTGCGGCACCGAGGCGGACAACTGGGCGATCCGCGGCGCGGCGCTCCAGTTGAGCGGCAAGGGAAAGCACATCATCACCTCGGCAATCGAGCACCACGCGGTATTGCACGCCTGCGAACAGCTCGAAAAGGAGGGCTTCGAGGTCACGTACCTCCCGGTCGACGAATACGGGCTCGTGAGCCCGGAATCGCTCGAGGCGGCGCTGCGCCCGGACACGGTGCTCGTCACGATCATGCTCGCGAACAACGAGATCGGCACGGTCGAGCCGATCGCGGAACTCGCGAAGATCGCGAAGGCCCACGGCGCGCTGTTCCACACCGACGCGGTACAGGCCGTCGGGCACATCCCGGTCGATGTAAAGGCGCTCGGCGTGGACATGCTGTCGCTCTCCGGCCACAAGTTCCACGCGCCCAAGGGCATCGGCGCCCTCTACATCCGCAAGGGCGTGCGCATCCGCAGCTTCATGTTGGGCGGCGCGCAGGAGCGCAAGCAGCGCGCGGGCACGGAGAACCTCGCGTCGATCGTCGGCCTCGGCGCGGCGCTCGAGATCGCGGTTCAAAATATGGACGAGGTTTCAAAGAAGGTCGCCGCGATGCGGGACCGCCTGATTGCGCGGCTGCTCGCCGAAATCCCCTACACGCGGCTGAACGGCCACCCGACGAAGCGGCTGCCGGGCAACGCGAACCTCTGCTTCCGGTTCATCGAGGGCGAGGGGCTGCTGCTGCTGCTGGACTTCAAGGGGATCGCGGGCTCCTCCGGCTCCGCGTGCACGTCCGGCTCGCTCGACCCGTCGCACGTGCTGCTCGCGATCGGGCTGCCGCACGAGATCGCGCACGGGTCGCTCAGGCTCTCGCTGTCGGAGGAGAACACCATGGAGGAAGTCGACTACGCGGCGGACGCGCTCGTGGGCATCGTCCGGCGGCTTCGCGACATGTCGCCGCTCTACGAGGAATTTTTGAAGGAACGGGGGGCATAGACAATGGCGTACACGGATAAGGTCATGGATCACTTCATGAACCCGCGCAACGTGGGGGAAATTGAGGATGCGAGCGGCGTCGGCGAGGTCGGAAACGCCCGGTGCGGCGACATCATGAAGATCTACATCAAGGTCGACGACAGCGACGTCATCACCGACGTGAAGTTCAAGACGTTCGGCTGCGGCGCGGCGATCGCGACCTCGAGCATCTCGACCGAGATGGAAAAGGGAAAGACGGTCG
>ENA-UOXR01004600-UOXR01004600.1-bioreactor-metagenome-genome-assembly--contig:-NODE-4600-length-10703-cov-5.221168_pt1 | contig 10703 bp, 7 predicted proteins | sample MGYA00238164_ERZ764825 | MGnify/ENA primary metagenome ERZ764825 (study PRJEB28920, sample SAMN05720171) | bioreactor metagenome | isolation source: Anaerobic biogas reactor | place: USA:Washington...
CAAAGTCCTTTTCCAAAGGCTTTACCACCTTACGGGCAATGAGCATCAATTCTTTCTTCAGTTCCAGGTCGGTTAATCCGTTTAAGGGCAGTAAAAGCACCATCCGTTCGTAATACCAGGAAATTACCACGGCTCCTTCCCAGTATTTTGCAATCTGGCGCACATCCGACAAAATTGATTTCATCTTTATTTGTTTAGTTAGGTCAAAATCTTCGGTTTGGTTGTAAATAAACCCGGCAGTCATAACAACCTGAGGAAAAGAACGTAGGTTTAACCATTTCCATTTATTAAGCAGGGTGTTATCATCGTTCATGTGCCCCGTTAGTATTTCATTTATCAAAGCAAAATAGGCGTGGGAAAGAGATGGCTCGAAATATTTTTTCTGGCTATCGCTTGGATTCAATCATTAACACCTCGTTTCAAGATGTTATTTAATTATTTTAGTTTTGTTTGTAATTTCCTTCTTTGGTCGGTATTGTATGAGGATAAATCCAGGAACCGGTTAGAATGAGAGACACCGTGTTGCTCTCACTCTAACCGTTATTTCTTGGTTGGCAGGAGCATGCCAAATTCTATCCATCTCCGTGGTCTGGTAAACTACAGTAGATTCCTTTAAAGCCTTATTTCGCCGCAGGAATAGTCATCGGCTTGCCGGGGCTGATTACATCGATTTCTCCATTTTCCCGGGTAAGCCTGATAATCAATCCACTGTTAACCTGCCCCTCAGGCACCGGGTTTTTGGCCAACTGCCTTAACACTATACTTGGATTGAGGCATTCCGGTGCGATAACACCGGGTTGCTTTATTTTGCCTAAACCAAGAAGAACCGAGGCGACGGCGGCCGGCAAGCTGGTACCTTCCCCCATTGATGCCGAACTTATTGAAATAAATTCGTATTTTAGATTCTCACCATTCTTGTTCCCCTGCACCGAAACATACAGGGCTCCAAGACCAGTAGAACCACCAGGATTTAAGAGGTGGGGATTTTGCTGGAGAAATGAAACTGTAAAATCGTTGGGTGATATCAAATGATTGCCGACCTTGACTGGTTCCTCCCGCCATAACTCCGCCTGCACAATACTCCTTACGGTTTTTAAGGATCCCATTGCGCCTTTGTTGGTTACGGTTTTTACTCCGTTAATGAACCGTGGAATGGTAATGGGCTCCGGATGACCTATGTCATAAAAGGTTACTTCCCCTAATGGTGCTGGAAAATCAACTGTGAGTGCACCGTCATCGTGCATCGGATTGATATCCTGATAAGCTCCGTCTCGATACCCCGGGATTTTACCTGCAGACGAATGAAGAAGATGGAAAAGTACTGCGCTTCCTTCTCCTCCTTCCGTTGCCCAGGCAGTATGGATTTCTTCCGCTTGATCCAGCAGGTTGGCGCCCATCCGTGCATAAATATTGGTTATGCCAGGGGATGCCCCCATCCCGGTCAATATGGTTGTGCCAGCCTTTTTGGCATCATCGTCATATTCGAGAATCTTCCGGGTTGCGTCATAATCATCACAGATATCGACATAGCTGATCCCCGATTCAATGACCGCCTCAATTACGTAATGCGCCAGACGGTAAAAGGGACCGGCAAAGTTCAAAACCACCGTAGCGCCGGCAATAGCTTCCGCTAAAGAAGTACGGTTGGTGACGTCACACTCTTTGATGGCTATCCGGTTATTGCCCAGGTGGCTCTGTAATTGGGCTGCCTTCTGATAATCGTAGTCGGCAACTATTATTTCCCGGCACTCCGGCTGTTTGGCCAGATACTCCACCGCCACCGAACCCATATCTCCGGCCCCACCTATAACTACCATACGCATAAATCTCAACCTCCCCAATAAATATTAAGAGGCAACAAAAACGACTAAATTGGAATCTCACCCACGGCAGCCAAACTATCCAAGTTGACCTTTAGTTCCCGCCGTAGGGTTTTGCCGAGTTCGTTCTTCGGCAGACGGTCACAAAACTCGATATAATGTGGAACCTTGTATTTGGCCAGGCTTTCCCGGCAAAAGGACTGGATATCCGTTTTACTGGTTTGCGCCCCCTCTTTTAGTACGACAAAGGCACACACCTGTTCACCGTAATCTTTGTCCGGAATTCCGACTACTCCAGCATCACTGATATCGAGATGACTGCATAGAACTTCTTCCACTTCGCTGGGATATATATTGAATCCACCCCGTATAATCAAGTCCTTTTTTCGATCGACAATAAAAATGTCGCCATCCTCATCCATGTAACCAATATCACCGGTAAAAAACCATCCGTCCTTAATAACCCGGGCCGTTTCCTGTTCGTTTTGGTAATAGCCTTTCATTACAATAGGACCCTTGATGGTTAGTTCACCCATATGACCGGGAGGAAGCGGCCGACCTTCGTCATCCACGACCCGGACTTCGGCACTGGGTATTACAGGACCTACCGACCCGGGCTTAACCAGGCGGTCATGGCGCTGCATGCTGAAGCCGGAAACGGTTTCGGTGAGTCCGTAACCTTCAAGTATGGTGGCTTTATATCTTTTCTCGAAGGCTTGACGAATTTCCAATGACAAGGCTGCGGCTCCGGAAATCCAGCGGGCCACAGAACTGGTATTGTACTTTTCCGCATCGGGAAATATCGCCAAGCAGGCATACATGTTCGGAGAGCCTGCAAACACGGTGATCTCCTGCTCCTGAATGCACTTTAGGATTTGTTCTATGTCAAAATCACGCATTAGAAATATAGTCCCACGGGCCAAAAGGGCCAGTGCCATAGTAGACAGTCCATAAACATGCGGAAGCGGTAAAACACACAACTGGTGTACCTGGTCCAGCAATGGTGTTCCGTTGGCATCACATATTCCGCACGACTGTGCATCCGAGTGCCCCTCCATGTATAGATTGAAATGGCTTAACATTACGCCCTTGGGTTGTCCGGTGGTTCCCGAGGTGTATATGATGGCGGCGGTAGTGTCATCCGGCCGGTCAACCATAAGAAAAGTATCATTGTCAGCGTAGCAGTCGACAAAGGGTATAGAATCCGGGTACGGGTCCCGCCCGGCGATTATTACCAGGGGCTTCACCTTCGAAAGCTCCCGGGCCGAATGGACGGTTCCCGCCAGATCCCCGGAGGTAATCACCATTGTGGCCTCACTATGGCTAATGATATAGGATAACTCATGAGGAGAGAGCGCCGGGTTAACCGGCACCACGATGGCTCCGGCTCTAAGAATCGCCAGGTAGCTAATCAAAACTTCCGGTATATTAGGAAGGAAAACGATTATCCGGTCATCTTTCTGCAGACCCATTTTCAGCAAACCATGACCGAGACGATTCGAGAGTCGTTCCATGTCCGTGTTGGTATATTCCTGGCTCTCAAAATTAAGCAAAACGTATTCCCCATATTTATCTATGTTATCCCAGGCCAAATGGACAAAGTTCACTATTAATCCCCCTTAAGCAAATCGCTCCAGGTTTGCCCGTCAAACAGCCTGCCTTCTTTTTTTACAATACCATCAATCTTTTCCGTGAGTACAACGGTATCGTATACGCTGGTGGCTTGACTAAGTATTTTTAGGAATTTCTGAGGGTTCAAACACTCCGGTGCGATAACCCCTTTTTGAGTTATTTCCCCGGTCAGCATCATCTCCGCTCCTACAGCAGCCGGATACCCGGTGGTTTCTTCCATTTCCGCATTGGTCGAATGGGTATACCAGTGTATCATTTCCTGATTACCCTTTTTCCCTTTGATCTCAACCCCCATGGCCCCTAATGAAGGCTCGGTAGTCTTGGGCATGTGTGCCAGCCTTTCATTGTAGAGGGCCTCGAAAAACTCCAAGGGCGCTACCATTTCTCCGCGGAAGGGAATGGGCACATCACTGGTTATACCGTAGTTCACCAGGACCTTAAAGATCTGGTTCAGGGATGCCGGGTAGAGCGCGCCCCGGTTGGTGACTGTTTTTACGCCAGGTATGAACCTGGATAGCGTAACTGGTTCCGGGTGACCGATGTGGTATAGCTTGAATTCCCCGAGCGGCGGTAGAAATGCGATAGTCTGGGCACCATCGTTTCGAAACGGCCAGATTTTCTTCATCTGTCCATTTTCAAAGGTTGGTATCTTTGATCCCATGACATGAAAGAAGTGCTTAAGAGCACCTGTGAATTCCGGGCTTGATTCCCCGACGACCCAATAGGTATTGATTTCATCGGTTTGATCCATCTGTTCGGAGCCAAGGCGCGCTAACACATTAATCACCCCAGGGGAAGCACCCATTGCAATCAGGGCCGTAATACCGGCAGCCGCCGCCTTATCGTTTAATTCCAGCAACTCCGCCGTGGTGTCAAAATCATCAACAATATCTACGTAATTGACGCCGTTTTCTATAGCTGCCTTCAGTACCGTCGTCCCAAAACGATAATAAGGACCAACAAAATTCACCACCACATCCTGGCCGGTTACGGCCTCCGCCAACTGCTGCTTATTGCGGACGTCCAGTTTCAGGGGGCGGCACTTGGTATAACCATTGTTGTTAATAATCTTTACCAACTTTTCTTCGGCTAGGTCGGCTAAGGTAAGCTGATCGATAATAGCCAGTGAACTGAGGTAACTGATTACTGGTTGGGCCATCTGTCCGGCAGCGCCGGTAATTAGTGCTTTCAACAATAATACCTCCTCTTCAAATATTTAGGTGCCATTGGGGGCTTAAACTGGATCTGGTTTAAATATCCTCCAGACCGACTGCCTAGTTTTAGGCTAAATCAAAACGAATTTTGGCACAATAGTTAACATTTGCAATTAATGCAACAAAAGTTTAGATATTTTTACCTTGGGGAATAGGGCGTCAGCAAAAGAAATGAACAAGAAGCTTAAGCTGGGGGTCTGTGTGTACAGTTAATGCAACCAGCCGGTGTTTAATTTTAATTACACCGGCTGGTTGGCTTCAACAAAAGGGGTAAGGTTTAAGTGTGTTTTTGGAAAAGTCAGGATTATGAAGCTTAAGCTGATATATCCTGCAACTGATTAATCTCCTGGCTGTGCCAGGTTTCACGGACCTTGGCCTGACGACCTATGGCTATAAATAATAGTATCAGCACCAGGACTGCAACACCTATAAAGAGATACCATACAGGCATAAGGCTGCCGGCATTCTCAAAAACGGCTCCTGTGAGGGGCATGGCTACGGCCGTTCCCACGGTCGCAAAAATCTGAATCAGTCCATAAATGGTTCCATAATCAAGATTGCCAAATATATCACCTACCATATAAGATGGGAGCACGGTCGTCATGGGGCTGGCGAAGGCGAAAGCGATAACGAAAAGCACTACCATCGGTATGGCTTTGGCCCCCATGAAAGCAAATAAAGCGACCACCATCAACGCAATTCCGAAGGAGATTCCAACTTTGGAACCCCATTTGTCCAGAACGGATCCAAACAGCAACTTGCCAAGAACGAGCATGCCCATATAGGCGGCCATGACAGAAGCGGCAAAGGCCGCCACGTGCCCCAAATCCTCAAGGAAAATCGGGATATTGTTTTGAACCCCCAACTGGACCAACTCCAGCAAAAGGAAACTCAGCGCAAGTATCCAGAAAGAAACGTTTTTGAGGGCCTCGCCTGCGTTCAGACCCGCCAATACGGGTGCATCTACAGTGCCATCGGTGTCGCCCAAAGCCATCATGCCTTTCATAGCCGGATGAAGCTTAATCACAAAGATAACAAACGGAAGTGTGACTGCAATAAAAACAATCCCCAAAACTATATATGCCATCTGCCAGCTGTAGTTATTGATGACCCATTGAGCCAAGGGGTTGCAAATCATGCCCCCGATTCCGCTGCCGGTAAAGGCTATGCCCATGGCTAGCCCTCGTTTTTCAACAAACCAGTTGGTCACTAGGATAGAGGCCGGCAGAATCGAGGTCCCCGCCCCGAATGCTCCAACGAGCGCGGAAACCAGGTAGAAATGCCACAGCTCGCTGCATTGCGAATAGGCAGCGAAGGCGATACCCGTGACCAGAACGCAGATACCGATAACAACTTGGGAATTATATTTGACAATAAGTTTTCCCATGACCGGAAACATCACCGTTGCCGCTAAGGCAAGTATGGTGACGTACAACCCAAAAGCTCCCCGCGAGAACTGCAGATCTTGCAAAACCGCGCTGTAAAATACTCCTACACAATTTAGGACAATGCCTATACCGGCAAACATCAGGAAAAAGCTGGCGAGAACAATCCACCACCCGTAAAAAAACTTACTCTTCTCTTGCATACAAAACACTCCTCTTATGCATCTTCTCCCACCGCCACTAGATCGTTTACGTTTACCTTGAGCTGACGCCGCAAAGTTTTGCCCAGATCATTTTTCGGCAATTCGTCAGCAAACTCGATATAACGCGGTACCTTGTACTTGGCCAGGCTTTCCCGGCAAAAAGCCTGAATCTCTTTTTTGCTCGCGGTAGCTCCTTCCTTCAGCACTACAAAAGCGCATACCTGCTCTCCGTAAGCCTTATCCGGGACTCCGATTACGCCAGCATCAGCGACATCCGGATGGCCGTATAAAACCTGTTCCACTTCACTGGGATATACATTCAAACCGCCCCGGATGATCAAGTCCTTCTTCCGATCAACGATAAAAATTTCGCCTTCTTCATCTAAATAGCCCATATCGCCCGTGTGTAGCCATCCGTCTTTTTTAACCCGCTTGGTTTCTTCTTCGTTCTTGTAGTATCCGATCATCACCATGGGACCCTTAATGATTAGCTCTCCGACATGACCAGGAGGAAGTGGCCGGCCTTCGTCATCTACCACGCGGACTTCGGCACCAGGTATCGCCGGGCCGACTGATCCTGGTTTTATCGGTCGGTCATGCCGCTGCATGCTGAAACCAGAGGTGCTCTCGGTGAGACCGTAGGCATCCAATACTTTGGCGTTATATCGTTCTTCAAATGCCTGACGGGTTTCAAGTGACAACGCCGCACCTCCGGAAATCCACCGGACCACTGAACTGGTGTTGTAATTCTCCGCCCCGGGGAATATGGCCAACCAGGCATACATGGTGGGGACCATTCCGAAGACGGTGATCTCGTTGTCCTGGATGCAGTTTAGAATCTTTTCCATGTCGAATTCAGACATAAGGAATACTGTTCCCCCCGACAAGTAAGCAACCCCCATAGTACACAATCCATAAACGTGGCAAAACGGTAAAACACATATCATATTTATCTTGTCGAGAATCCGGTTTCCGTCGGAATCGATCAACCCGATCTGCTGCGAATCACCGTATCCTTCCATGCGTATGTTTAAATGGCTTAACATTACACCTTTAGGCTTTCCGGTCGTTCCCGAGGTGTACATGATGATCGCAACCGCATCATCCGGCTGGTCAAACATGAGAAAAGTATCATCCTCGGCATAGCAGTCCTCAAATGATATAGAACCCTCCGGAAGATCCGTTCCGACAGTTATTATCACAGGTTTTACCGGGGAATGTTCCTTGGCCGCCTGTACGGTTTCAAACAGGCCTTGGGCAGTGATTACTATTGAAGCTTCACTGTCGGTAATGATATAGGACAATTCATGGTAGGAAAGTGACGGGTTAACCGGCACTATAATAGCCCCTGCCCTAAGAATGGCTTGGTAACTTATCAATACCTCGGGCATGTTCGGCAGAAAAACAATTACCCGATCACCCTTTTGCATACCCCGCTTCTGTAACCCGCGGCTAAATCGGTTGAAGAGTTTTTCCAGACCGGTGTTAGTGAATTCCCGGTCCTCATATTTCAGGAATACATACTCACCATACCGGTCGATATTATCCAAAGCTAAACGTGCAAAATTCATTAAACTGCTCATCCTTTCACGAATTTGTTACTTTTGTCAAAGAACCTTCTTGAACAGAGCGTTGATCGTTTAAGAGAGAAAAAGCTTAACCAGTAAAAGCTGGCAAGAAGCCGCCACTCACAAAAGATTTGTCCCCTCTCAATTCAAAACACTTTTTTATGAATCTTCCCCCACCGGGATCAACTCGTTTACGTTGACCCTGAGCTGGCGCCGCAAGGTTTTGCCCAGGTCATTTTTAGGCAGGCTGTCAGAGAACTCTATAAAGCGGGGGATTTTGTATTTGGCCAGGCGTTCCCGGCAAAAAGACTGAACCTCCTTTTTGCCCGCAGTGGCTCCTTCCTTCAGCACCACAATTGCGCATACCTGCTCTCCGTAATCCTTGTCCGGGACTCCGATTACTCCGGCATCGCTGATATCAGGATGACCGTATAAAACCCGTTCCACTTCACTGGGATATATATTAAAACCGCCCCGAATGATCAAGTCCTTCTTCCGATCGACGATAAAAAGATCCCCATCTTCGTCCAGGTATCCCATGTCACCCGTTCTTAACCAGCCGTCTTTTAGAACCCGGGCCGTCTCCTCTTCATTTTTGTAGTACCCCTTCATTACATTGGGCCCCTTGACGGCAATTTCTCCAACCTCACCAATTGGAAGAGGCTGCCAGTCGTCATCGAATATGCTGAGTGAAACGAAAGGTACCGCGGGACCTACTGAGCCCACCTTTGTAGGACGGTCAAACCGCTGCATGCTGACCCCGGTAACTGTTTCTGTAAGACCATAGGCATCATAGATTTTGGTGTTGAACCGTTTCTCGAAAGCCTCCCTGATTTCTCCGGAAAGCGCTGAGGATCCGGCCAGCCATTGGTCCACCGAACTGACGTCATACTTCTCCAGACCGGGGTAAACGGCAAACCAGGCATACATGGTCGGAACAGCCGGAAACCCGGCTATTTTGTTGTCCTGAATGGTCTGGAATATCTGCTCTACGTCGAAATGGGACACAATGAACATCGTGCTGCCTGCTAAAAGCACTACGGCCATGACACTAAAACCATAAACATGGGAAAGAGGCAAAACACATATTGTATTGGTGTTTTCTCTCAGCCGGTTCCCATTTTCGTCGATAATTCCACATGCCTGCATATCTATGTGTCCTTGCATATACACGTTGTAATGGCTTAACATTACCCCCTTGGATGTGCCGGTGGTTCCCGAAGTGTACATAATAACCGCAGTAGCATCATCCGGCTGATCAATCATAAGAAAAGCATCATCAGCGGCATAACAGTCATCGAAAGATACGGAGTCCTCCTGCCGGTCTTCTCCCACCATTATTATCAAAGGGCTGGCGGAAGAGAGTTCCTTGGCAGAGCGGACGTTTTCAATGAGTTCCGCCGAGGTAATTATCATCCGGGCCTCACTGTGACCAAGGATATAGGACAATTCCTGGGGAGAAAGAGACGGGTTAACAGGCACCACAATGCCTCCCGCTCTCAGGATTGCCAGTTGGCTGATACATACTTCGGGCCGGTTGGGAAAGAAAATTACCACCCGGTCATCTTTTTGCAGCCCTTTTTCCATCAATCCGCGGGCCAGGCAATTGGAGAGACGCTCCGTCTCAATGTTGGTGTATTCCTGACCCTCATAACTCAGGAATACATGTTCCCCGTATTTCTTGATATTGTCCTGCAGCAAATGCACAAAATTCATTATCAATTACCCCCTCTTAATAAATCATTACTATAGGTTTTTGTTATAAAGTCCTCTGTTGCCACAGCTTGATCGTTTTAGCGAGAAAAAGCGCGTCAATAAGTATTGGACTTCCTACACTTCAGCAAACCACAACCATAATTGAAGGCTTGTTGCTAAGCCACCCCCCTATTTTTTCAGTTTTCAAAGCGAATACTCCCTTCTAAGTTTTTGCCTTCAAGATTCTTTAGGGACAAACTAATCCAGTTCATTCCCTAAACTTATTCCCCCAATTTCAGGCTAGGGCAAGCCGAATTATTTGACAATATTAAACATTTACAATTTATGCAACAATTAATTAGGTATTTTTACCTTGCTGTTCTGCGCTAGTAGGTGATCAGCAAAGCCTCCGTCTGGCCGTTAGTTGAAACTCTGGTGCACCCTGTTTCAGCCTTCGCCTAGTCAGAAAACACGAAACTTCTCAGAAATCGGGTAGGAGGCCACCTATTATTTGAGTAGCCGACCTCCCACACAGGAATAGTTTCCCTTCGATGTAGGGGAGAATGTTGTTTAATGTGCGTGCAGCTGCTTTCCTGCTTTTGCAGAAAACCAGCATATCATCAGCGTAGCGTACCAGGCGGTGTCCGCGTCTCTCCAGTTCATGGTCACATTCGTTCAACATGATGTTCCCAAGCAAAGGGCTTAGTGGGCCGCCTTGTGGTACTCCTTCGGGGCTGTTTTCAAACATCCCGCCCACCATTATTCCTGCTCGCAGAAATTTATGTATAAGCGAGATTACCCGTCCATCCTTTATCGTTTCCGACAGTATTTGGATAAGTGCGACGTACCCAGTTTGATGGACAGTAAAAACGCGTAGTATACTGAACATCAAGAGAGAGGTCGAAAAGATGGCACAACAGTACTGCCCGGAGTTCAAAATGGAGGCGGTAAAACAGGTATTGAGTAGTGGCGCTCCAGTAGCCAGGTGGCGTCAGAACTGGGAGTAAATGAGAACACCTTGCATGGATGGATGAAAAGGTATAGGGATAAACCGTCTACTCCCTTTCCCGGCAGTGGGAGGTTAAGTCTAGTGGTAATCGCAGGTTACAAAGGAACATTCGCACGGAGCAATTCCGGGAAGAAGCCCGTAACAAGCTGCTTTCGGATACCGGTCGAGAAATCTATG
>ENA-UOXR01004601-UOXR01004601.1-bioreactor-metagenome-genome-assembly--contig:-NODE-4601-length-10696-cov-9.395076_pt1 | contig 10696 bp, 16 predicted proteins | sample MGYA00238164_ERZ764825 | MGnify/ENA primary metagenome ERZ764825 (study PRJEB28920, sample SAMN05720171) | bioreactor metagenome | isolation source: Anaerobic biogas reactor | place: USA:Washington...
GCTTTGTTCTGGCGCATGATGCGCTCTTGACTCGCTGCCATCTCGTCGCCCCTGCGTGCACCAGCTGTGGCCGGGGACGGGGGGCCGTAGTTGCGGACGATCGTGCCGTCGTGGAACGCGGCGTACTCCTCTAGGGCGGATTGGAGCTCCTCGACGTGCTTGAAACGGGCGTCGTTGGGGGCTGTTGAACGGACATGGACTTCAGACGCGGAGATTTCCTTTGAGCTGACAGGCATCGGACCTCCTTCTGTGAAATGGGGAGTAGGTGCCAGAAGTGAGGGTAACAGGCCGCCTGCCATTCGCGCAGGTGACCATAGAGTGGATGAAGCCGGCGACGGTGCGGGCAGGACTACGACGCGCACCCGAGGGTAGCAGGGCGGTGTGAAGCCAACACGGAGGGGTGAGATGATGTTTCTGGTGCAGCCGAACAGCACCGAACGAGAGGGCTAAGCAACCTCGTCGACCCATCCCCTCAGAACAACCATCGCCGATCCGGCTATGAGAGAGAAATGACCGCCGGAGTCTGAGCGACCGCGATAGGAGCAGGCGAAGGGGCCCCCCTGCCCTTGTGCCTGGTGATGGTATTGAGCCCGTAGCGCTGGAGGCGGCTGTCCACCTCGGCACCATCCAGACCTCGGTCGGGGTCTGAAAGGAGAGTGACAAGGTCATCGAGGGTGGATGTGGCGTCGTTCTGGTCAGTCGCCAATTGGAGTTGGGCATGTTCTACGCTCCTCGTGGGGGTATTCTGGGCAGCGGGCATCTGGCCGGGGTCTATTTGCCCTTTGCCCCGTGCAAACCCAGGAGGCGCAACGCGTGATGGATCTTCTGAGGTCGCGCAGATGTCAAAGACTGGGCGCGAGCCGAGTGGTATCACCAATGTAATGGTGTGTCGTTGGCCAGCATGTGGAGGACCTGGTCCAAGTAGGAGGATGTGAATGATGGCTGCTATCGTTGTTGGGGTAGATGGATCGAAGTGTGCCCAAGGGGCTCTCGACTTCGCAGCCCAGGAAGCGTCGCTTCGGTCCTGCGGGTTGCTTGTTGTCACGGTGTGGGAGCTGCCGAATGAGGTCATGCTTTCGGCGATGCGGGCTCTGGAGGTAGTAGAATCGGCTCGGATCGGTGCCGAACTCATGGTCAAGAAAGCAGTGGCCAGAGTCGGTCGTTTGGCCCCCAGTGTGGTCGTGGAAAGCTTCGTAGGTTCCGGCAGACCCGAGAAGGTCCTCCTTGAGAAAGCACGGGGGGCCACCCTCCTCGTGGTCGGCAGCCGAGGGAGAGGGGCAACCGCCGGCCTGCTGCTCGGCTCAGTCAGTCAGCGTGTTATAGGTCGTGCAGATTGCCCCGTTGTCGTCGTGCCTCCGACCCACTCTGGCTGCTAGGTACTAAACGCCATCAGGATCTGGGCTGGTGGCCGCGCGAGGCCGTCGTACGAGGCGGGATGTTCTCGCCGCACTGGTGACAGCGCACGATGTTATGGGTCTCAGAACGCCTGACCTGCTGCTTATGACCGCACTTTGGGCACGTGCGGAGCGACAAGGCAGCCATGAGGGCCGCCGCGAAGAGTAGAGGGCTCACAGTGGTTCTCCTGGGCTCTCGGTCGTTCGGCTGTCAGGACTCAGGGTGTCCGGAGGGGAGACTCTGCTCTCCGCCAACGAAACCCAAGTGACATATTCCCACTACCTCACGAGCGCGAACACGATGCCGTTGCCCGGGCGGTCTATCGCGAAGCGGACAGATAGACCATTCGACCTGTCGATCCACAGGGAGGGACGTAGCCCGTGACACCGAGGCCGGGCTGCGAGCGTCCTCGAGGGCAACAAGGACGTGAAGACGGCACAAAGGGGAGAAGAGACATATTTGGCGCGCGAGCACCAGGATTGAGTCGCCTATCGCGACGGATGCGGCCCGGAGTAAGGTTAGTTGCTCGCAAGGTCCCCGCGGGATGGACCGGAAATGCACAGTCGCTCTTCCTAAAACAGCCCAAACAACATACCCAGGAACAGGACGTAGAAGAGGACGAGCGGCATTCCCTCCCACCGCGTCACTTCTCGATCTTGGGCCATGAAGAAATAGAGAACCGTGGCCACTCCCATGAACGGCAGACCGATCGTGAGCACCAGCTGGGTCACGGGAAGGGGCATGATGAGCGCCGGGATACCGACCACTGCAAAGGCGTTGAAGATATTCGAACCAAGGACGTTGCCGAGGGCAATCCCCAGCTTGCCCCGGCGGGCGGCGATCACGCTGACGGCCAGCTCAGGAAGTGACGTCCCCAGGGCGACGGCCGATATGGCTATGACATCAGTCCCTACGTCAAGGAGTGTAGATAGCTCGATGACTGACTTGATGGTGTACTCAGCAGCAAAGTAGAGGACAGCCGCCCCACCAATGAGTTTGAAGAGCACCAGCGGTCGTAGGCGCCCACGCTCGGGTCCGAGATCCTCCGCAACTGCCGCCTCGATATCGGCTCGCGCGACAGGGCTAGGCCGGGACATGCGCACCCCGTAGACGCCATAGATGAGAGCTCCGGCAAAGAGAAGCAGACCGTCTATCCGGGAAACCGTTCCATCGATGGCAGTCAGGCCCAGGAGTGCAGCTGAGCTCGCGAGCATCGGCAGATCTATCTTCACGATCTCGTGACTCACGAGCAGACGCCTGCCCAGGATGGCCGCCAGGCCCAGGATCAGGAAGATATTCGTGATGTTCGAACCGACCACGTTGCCGACCACGATCTCGGCAGATCCCAGGGCCACCGCGAAGATCGAGCTGACCAGCTCAGGCAAGGACGTGCCTATAGCTACGATGGTCAGGCCCACCACGTACGAGGGTATGCCGAGGAAGATCCCGAGTTCCTCTGCGCCCTCGGTGAACCAGTCGGCTGACTTGACCAAGGCAAGGAGGGCCACCACGAAGATGACGACCCACAGGGCTATCGTCCAGTCCATCTGCCTCTCGGAACGCCATGCTGTCTCACGATCCACACTCCATAGTCTCGCCTGGCATCTTCAGGCATATGACTGTCGTCTCCGGGTATAAGGTACGTGAGCGCACATAGCGCGCTCGGAGACGGCCGACACTGGGAGGACACAGACCCGATGGACATCATCACAGTTGGTGTGGACGGATCTATGGGGGCCGCGTCCGCCTTGGAATTCGCAGTCGAAGAGGCTCAGAGGCGAGATGGGACTTTGAGGGTGGTCTGCGTCTGGGAACCTCCTCTATTAGTCAAGCCGGAGGTAGTAGAGAATCCCGGGCTGTTCAGCATCCAAGTGGAGCAGGCGGAGGCAATTGTGGCCGAGGCGGTAGCGCGAGCGCGGGAACTCAGGCCGGACACATCGTGTGGGGGAGAAGTGCTGGGGGGTGATCCGGGCAAGGTATTGGTGGAAGAGGGGCATAATGCCTCTCTCATCGTTGTGGGAAGACGGGGTCAGCGCGGTCTGGTTGGCCTAATCCTGGGCTCGGTCAGCAGGTACGTGGCAGATAATGCACCTTGTCCAGTAACCATCGTTCCTCCCCGAGCGAGAGCTTGAGAAAGGCTGACGAGCGCCCTGTTCTCGCCCAAGAAGGAGGTTCCTGACCCCGCCTCGAGTTCTGCAACTCATCACAAGTCCGCTTCTATGCGTCTCGTGAGCAACTCCTCGGCCGCATGAAGCCCACTCTTCGTTCCCAGTAGCAGCAGGGTGTCATGGACCTCGATGATGGTATCTGCGTGCGGGATAATGAATTCCTCCCCGCGTCTGATGAGCACGATGAGGGTGCCCTGGGAGAGCGCGAGTTCAGCGACCCGAGAACCGACCACGGCCGCGTCGATGGAGATGTCTACCTCGAGCGTCTCGCCGTGAAGGCTTGGTGTCTGGTCGATCTCGAGTGGATAGCGTGGCTTCGTATCCAGTGGTCTGTCTACCCTGAGCCTTCGGGCAAGGGGCATCAGAGTCCGACCCTGGAGGAGCACCGAAGTGATGACGACGAAGAAGACGATGTTGAAGAGTCGACTGGAATTCGGCAGCCCAGCTAGGAACGGGAACGTGGCAAGCACGATCGGCACCGCCCCTCGCAACCCTGCCCAGGCCGCAAGTGACCGCTCGGCGAAGGAGAACCTGCTGCGCAGGAGACAAACCATGACTGCCAACGGGCGGGCCACAAGCATGAGGAACGCGCTGGCCAGCAGGCCCACGATAGCAATAGAGGGCAACTGAGATGGGAACACGAGCAATCCCAGAACCAGGAACATTACAATCTGCATCAACCAGGCGACTCCGTCGTGGAACCGGAGGAGGCTACGCTTGTTAGTGATGTCCTTGCTGCCGACCACGACTCCACAAACGTAGACAGTCAGGAACCCGTTCCCCTGAAGCAGCTCGCTTAGCCCGTAGGCGACCAGCACGATGCTGAGGCTGAGCACGGGTCGCAGACCCTCGTATTCCAGAGTGACCCGGGAGAGGATCCAACCGGCGGCAAGTCCGGCAGCGAGGCCGACGAGGAAGCCTATCGGCATACTGATCGCAAGAGACGAGAGAAGTGACCACCAGGAGGTCGTCTCTCCGCTCACAACTCCGATCAAGAATACGGTGAGGAAGAAGGCCATCGGGTCGTTGCTGCCCGACTCTAGCTCTATGAGGGGCCTGAGTCGACCCTTGAGGCTTACCTTGCGGGAGCGCATGAGGGCAAAGACGGCAGCTGCGTCGGTACTCGAGACTATCGCTCCCAGAAGGAGACCCTCTTGCCAGGAGAAGCCGAGCACCTGCCAGGCGAAGACTCCCATGAGACCGGCTGTGATCGCCACTCCTATGGTGGCGAGAGTGACTCCTCGGCCAAGAACGCAGCGCACGCTTCGCCAGTTCGTGTCCAAACCCCCGGAGAAGAGGATAAGGCAGAGGGCGAAGGTCCCCACAAGGTTGGCCACGGCCGGACTGTTGAACTCGATGCCACCCAGTCCGTCGGAACCGGCGAGCATGCCGATCCCCAAGAAGACGAGCAAGGCTGGTACGCCAACTCGCTCCGAGATCTTGCTGCCAACGATGCAGAGGAGGATCAGGCCTCCTGTCACAAGGACTATGAGGTATGGCGACAAAGACAGGTCCAGGACGTCGTCTCCTCATCTCTCAAGAGAGGTGTAGCGTTCTTGTGTGTAAGTGTACCTGGCCTATGGACGCTCTAGTCTCGGGAGTCGCAAATCTCGTTGCGCAAGATGCGGGTCGTAGCCGGTGGTGTGGCGTCGTCTGGCGCTCTTGTCCTTCTCGTTCTGTTTGCTCCTGTCGACCTTGTCGCCGACGTGCCTCCACACCGGGTTCGCCTTGGTAAATGGGGGTCAAGATCGGCGAGATGGCTCGACGATCACTGAGCATTCCACCATTGTGTGAAGCGGCTGACCCCCACCCATGGGGTCATCTCCTGGGCGAAGACGTGCGTGTGATTCTGTCCGTCTGGCACCCATGAGTGCCGTCGAGTTTGCCACCGACTTGCCCCCGAACTCGCCTGAAGGGCGCGAGAGCCCGGCCTCACGGGCCGGGCCCCAAAGTGCCGTCTTGGCTTTCCAAAGCGGAGAGGGGGATTCGAACCCCCGGGACCTCAAAGAGGCACAACGGTTTTCGAGACCCTTGGTCGCCATCCGGGGCATGAGCACCCACGGAATGCGCTTGCCGCTGCCCTGGAGGTCATGACGCCTGGTTAGTCGCCTCGTCCGTCCGGAAAGCACAGCTTGCACAACCGCCGCTCGGCTATCTCCTCCGGCGTCGCAGGACGCAGTCCCCAGCTGGCGCCACAGCCGCAGGGCGATTGATGGGGCCCACTCTGGCGAAGGCAAGTAGATGCCCACTCCTCGTAGTCACGCCGTGGTCTCTGTCGAGAATTCCGCGGGGGCTCCGCGATCCAAGGCGGGTTGGCCGCCCGCCAGGATTCCTCATCGGCGTGGGCCAGATGGATCACCCTCCCGAGTATCCCCGTCGATAGACGGCGATGATTCGGATACCAGGCCCGAGAACGACGCCTGTCATTGATGGCCAGCACGCTCGCGATCAAAGCCGTTCCTTCCCTCGCCCGCGGGTCCATGGCCGCTCTTGCATCAACCGGTCGTAGTCTTCGCGCGTCATAGCGCTTTCCTCAATGTGACGCCGGGCAACTCGACCGTCGAGTAGCTCCAGCACGATTAGGATCCGACCGTGCCGCCGTCGCCCGGCCCGGGCCCTGATCTCGCCGATGGTTTCTTCCAGACCCGGATCCCTTTCTTTGTGTGCTGCAGGTGTCGCAGGTGGGCGGCCGCTCACGGCTCCCCTCCGCCCTGGTAGACGCTCCAGCCCTGTATGGCGGCCCGTTCCTCGGCGACCGCCTTCATCTCAAACTGCTGGGTGGCTCCGTCAAAGACGAAGCTTTGCATGCCGGTGCGGCCCATCCGCGCCTTGGCGACGATGAAGGCACCCTCTTCGCGTGGAGTCTTGTTCCCCGGCTCGCGCTCACGGTAGACGAAGATGATCTGGTCGGCATCTGCTTCGATCGCTCCGGAGTCCTTGAGGTCAAAGATGCCGGGGGTGTAGACCTTCACCCGCTCCTGGGGCCGGGAGAGCTGGGAGAGACAGAGGACCGCGCACTGGAGCTTCTGGGCCAGCCTTTTCAGTCCGTGGGAGTTACGTGTAGTTCCCTCCACCCGGGACTCGCGGCCGATATCCATGAGCTGCAGATAGTCGACGATGACGAGATCCGGCTTCATGACCTGGGCAATCTCCTCGACCTCGGCGAGACTGCCCCGGTAACAGATGTTGACGAGCCGGTGATAAGGCATGCCTTCGGCCAGCTCGAAGGCGTAGCGGTCGGTGTCGTCGGGAGTGCCGCCGTAGAGCCGTCCCGTATCCAGGCCGAACCGCTGCCCCACCCGGATGGCGATCTCATCGGGACTCATCTCCAAGCTCACGAAGAGCACCTGTTTACCTTGTCTCGCCGCCGACACCGCCGTCTCGATGGCGGCGGCCGTCTTTCCGTGTCCGGGATACCCGGCCATGAAGGCGAGCCAGGTGGGGCGCAGGCCCCGGGTAAGCGTGGTGACCCCGGGCCAGGGGTAGTCGATGCCTCGGGGCATGGGCTCTCGGGCCCAGGCGCTCACGCTCCGTATGGCCTCGGTCAGGTTGATGACGCCTTCGGGGAGAGGAGGTCGGGTGACCAGCTCCTTCAGCTTCTCAAGGGTGCCTCCCCGGCGCGCCCAGTCGGTGACGTCGCCCTTGGCGTCTAGGCCCGGCAACTTCAGCACCATCACGTCGAGGGCTATGCCCGCGAGAGCTGCAGTCACCAGTTCGGCATGTCGCTGGCCGGCCTCGTCGTTGTCGGGTATGACCACCACATGGGCGCCGCGCAGGCCTTCGGAGCACTCCCGGGGCCATTTGCCCGCGCCCCCGGCGTTGCAGGTGGCGGCCAGTCCCCAGGCCTCAAGGGTGTGGACGTCCTTCTCGCCCTCGACCACGAACACCCGTCGACCGGCCGCGACGGCCGCACGCACCTCGGGGAGCCGGTAGAGCACTCGCGGTGTGTCCCTGAGACTCCACTCCCACTCTCCGCCCGCGACCGGTCGGCGTTGGCGAAAGTCCTTGGGGTAGAAGCGCACCACCTGGAAGAGCAGCCTGCCCTCCTCGTCGGTGTAGTCGTAGGTGGCGAGGATCTCGGCCTTGCCCTTGCCGTCGTCGGGGAAGAGGTCCTTCACGTCCACTCCCAGCACCTCGAGGATGCGCTCCAGATCGCAGCCGGCATGGCAGTGAAGGAGCAGCCTACCGTCGGCGCCTTGGGCCACACTCAAAGATGCCCGGCGGTCCTCATGGGCGGGACACTGGGCGCTCCAGCCCTGGCCGGCCCGCTTGACGCCGTCAAGGCGCGTGAGCAGTTCGTCCGGGGCGATCACGGCTCACCGCCGTACTGGGCGCGTAGGCGTGCAAGACCGCTCGTGGGGTGCCGGGAGCGGGCGGCCAGGTTCTCGACCGTGGAACCCTTGCCGCAGATGGTCTTGATGTCGGCCTTCCACTCCCCGTCTTGGGCTCCGTTCCACCAGGAATCCGCCCGGGCGTTAGTGACCGCCTGATCGATGGTCTCCGGGGCGATCCCCTCCCGCAGTCGTCCCGATATGGCCCGCTTGCGGTCCTCGGTAAGGGACAATCGGGCCGTCTCTTCGGGGAACGTGGCCTTCCAGTGCTCGAAGCGGGCCTTGACCAGGGACGAGTGGGTGGCCTTCGTCTGGGGCGGCTGGTCGGGGGTTTCCTCCGACAAGATGGTTTTAGTGGAATCAGCAGTCAGTAAACAGCAGTCAGGAGTCAGAGCGAAGTCCGGCACACCAAGGTCCGAGTCGGCACAACCTTGGTCGTCCTCGGGTGCAACCTTGGTTGTGCTTCCTTGTGGTTCTGGTGGGCAGTCCTCGGGCCCGGGGATTACACTCTCGACCTCGTTTTGGTGCGGCCGCTGGTGCTTCTTGAAGTTGATCACCTGGATGTAGCGGGCGCCGGCCACCTGGTAGCGCAGAATGAGGTTCTCGCCCTGGAGCTGATCCAGCAGGCCATCGACATCGACGCTGTCGCAGGGGAACAGTTGGATGCGGAGTTGTTTGGGCCGGTCCTCGAGTCTGCCCTCGCGATCGGCCGCACACCACAGCCCCACGAAGAGCAGGCGGGCCTCGAAGGGCACCTCCACCAGAGCCTCGTCGGTGAAGAAGCTGGGCTTGATGCCTCGCGCTCTCATGCTGCACGCTCCCCACAGTCCGGACAGTCGTGGCACGACCACCCCGGCGAGCCCGGGTGTACCAGGTCGAAGGTCATGTTCCCGTCGTAGGCTCCGCAGCCCGTGCACTTCCAGGACATGCTCGAATCGATGAAGTACCAGCGACCGCAGGTGGCGCAGCGCACCAGGGCCGCGTCGGAAGAGACGTCGCACTGGGGTCTGAACTCCCACGAACAGACCTCGGCGTAGGCCGGGTCAGAGACGGCGATTGACTCCATCTCCGGCGTGGGGCGGCAGAGGCGGAACCTCACCGGCTCGCCCGGTTCCGCCAGAATGGTGAGCACCCCCTGCCTGGCTGCCGCCGGCACCAGGGCCGCAAGCTTGGCTACGTCGATGGGGTCAAGGACCCCTTTGACCTCCACTATGGTGTGCACCTCGGGCAGGTAGAAGTGCGGGAGGTAGCGCACGCCCAGGATGTGGAAGCCCTCGGGCTCGTACGCCCAGGCCATGTGGTGCTGGTCGAAGAACCTGGCGTAGCGCACCTCCAGGCGGGAACGCATATGGATGCCCTGGTAGCTCTCGGGAATGCTCCACTTGGGCGGCTTCCGCGCGGCGGGCAGGCACGCGTTGGTTATCTGCCTCTGCATCCCTCCCCCTCTCTCGCCGCCAGGGTCCTCTTGCCCCGGTCAGCGATCGTCGCCATCGCGACATGGTTGAACGACCAGGAGCGTGTACTCGGACTCGGCCAGGAGAATCCCCGGCGCGTAGGACGTGCAGCGATCGGCGGTGTCGTCAGGGATGACCCCTTCCCGCACGAGCATGTCCTGGACGAACTTCCAGAGCGTCGCCCCGAAGTTGTCCGAGTCCCGGCGCCGCCGCTCGGTGAAGTGAAGGACGGCCTTAAGCTCCACACGTTCGAGCCCCCGCGGGCACCGGTTGCCCTTCTCGTTAAGCACAGCCCAGAGCTGCTCCTGGAACTCCTTGCGCACGCGTTCACGCTTGGCCCAGTGCAGCCGTTGGTAGACGTTATTGGAGGGAGGGACGGATGGGATGGTGCACACATAGGGTTCACGCACGTGCCTCGCCTTTGTTCGCGCAGTTCATGGTTTCGCGTACGCGCTCACAGCGGAGCGTTTGACCGGAGTACCTGTCAGTGCGCCGATGAGCATGGAGGCTTGGAGACCCTTCATCGCGAGGTCGATGGCTTCATCCAGGCTGATGGTCCCGACAGGCGTGCCCGTCCCTTTGGCCACGATGACCACTCGCGGCTCGCGCTCGATGGTGAACACCATCTCGTGCTGCTCGGGGTCGATACCGCGCTCCAGGCCGTAGCCCTGAACCACCATGAGGTGAGCACGCACGATCTTCTTCATCTTCTTCTGTGCGCTCTTGCCGAGACGCACGCGGCTCATCCTTTGGGCCACTTGGCTCTCGTAAGTCACGGAGCCACCCCCACCCTGCTTGAGTTCATCGGAGGGCTCACCCCTCACCGTCCTCATCCGCGTCAAAACTGGCCAGCCTAGTGCCCCTTTTCTCGTACGCCAGTCGCTCCTCGGGTGTAGGGCGCCTGCCCATCCGGTAGGGATGAACGCGGCAGCTAGCTAGCTCACAATCGCGCACCGCCTTGGCCGAGCCGCAGCAGCACTCCAGACAGTTGGCCCGGATGGCCGCGACAGGCGTGAGCACTGCCGTGGACTTGGTCCTCGTGTTCATTCAGTCCTCCCATCTAGCGTCAGCTGTCCTTTGGGCCCCAGTCGGGGATCACGCCTGACCTTGGGGACATTGGTCATCGTGGCCGCGCCCACCGGGCCCAGGTCGATGATGGTGCCCGCGCGTAGCTCCTTCGCGAGGGTGGCCCCCCAACCGGACCTCATCTCCGCGAGCCAGGGCCACCTTTCGAGGTCGCGGCCCCTCATCTCGGCACCTCGCCGATCGCACCACTCCCGATCTCACGCCGGGCCTTCTCCCAGGTCCGCTCCTTGGCCCCCTCGGGCGGCTCTATCTCAGCAAGACC
>ENA-UOXR01004603-UOXR01004603.1-bioreactor-metagenome-genome-assembly--contig:-NODE-4603-length-10694-cov-5.316101_pt1 | contig 10694 bp, 6 predicted proteins | sample MGYA00238164_ERZ764825 | MGnify/ENA primary metagenome ERZ764825 (study PRJEB28920, sample SAMN05720171) | bioreactor metagenome | isolation source: Anaerobic biogas reactor | place: USA:Washington...
TGGCGCTAGGCCTCCAGGGTTGGGCCATCGAGCGGCTCTGGCTCTACCTCTTGGCCGGCGTCATGTTGATCCTGGTGGGGGTTCAGCTAGGCCTCTTTTGGGTGATCATCCGCGTGCTGGACGAGCTGCGTGAGCGCCAGCTCGCGATGCAGGCCAACCACGGGCTTGCCTCATGATGGCCGCCGCACGGCACCCCAATCGAGGCACGGGTATCCGCCAGGTGCCCACACGATCTGCAGCGCCCCTGGCCGACGCTCTTGTCATGCGCCACGATGCCATCGCCGAGGGGCTGGACGTTCTCTTTGTAAACCCACCCGCGCCCGATGGCGGCATCTGGATCCGATCGCAGCACCGAGTGGGAAGGCGCTCTCGCGAGGGCATGATCTGGCCCCAGGTTAGCCTGGCACAGATGGCCGCCCTCTTTGCCGATCTTGACGTCGGCGTGGTGGACGCCATTCCCCACCGTATGACCTGGCCTGCCTTTGCCGAGATACTTGAGGAGCGGCAGCCTCGCTATTATGTCACCCAGGTCACGGCCCCCACGCTCCGCAACGACATGTACGGCGTGTTCCTGGCCAAGGCTCTGGGAGCAACCACCATCGCCTTTGGCACGCACGTCACCCCGCTGCCCGAGGCGACCATGCGCGACTTTCCAGCACTGGACTATGTCCTGCGGGGCGAGCCCGAGCTGACCCTGCGCGAGCTGGTGGACACGCTCGACCATGCCGAGACGAGCGACGGCGAACCTACGTCCTACTGGCCAGCCCTCCAGCCCCAGCAGGCGGCCCAGATGCACCGCCTCTATGCCGATGCTCATCCCGCCTGGGAGCCAGCCTGGACGCAGGGCGGGACGCGAGACCAGCAGCTCACCCGCATCAAGGGGCTGGTCTGGCGCAGGCAGGGCCAAATCTGCATCAACCCAGACCGCCCGCTAATCAGCAACCTGGATAACCTGCCACTTCCGCGGCACGACCTGCTGCCGCTCCAGCGCTACCGCGCCCCGCTGGTGGGCGGCCCCTATACCTTTGTGGTGACCAGCCGCGGTTGCCCTGGGCACTGCCGTTTTTGCATCAAGCATGTCTCCTATGGCGAGTCGGTTCGCTTCCGCTCGCCAGAGCACGTCCTGGCCGAGATCGAGCAGATCACCCGCTTGGGCGTGCGCGACGTCCATATGTACGCTGACCTGTTCACCGTGAACCGCGAGCACGTCATGGGGATATGCGAGGGCTTGCAGCGGCTGGAGCGGCCGATCCGCTGGACCTGCAACAGCCGCGTGGATTTTTGCGACCAAGAGATGCTTCAGACCATGGCCCGCGCCGGGTGCTGGATGATCTCATGGGGCATCGAATCCGGCGACCCGGACATGCTTCGTCGCATGCGCAAGGGCACCACCCTGGAGGCGATCGAGCAGGCCGTCCGGTGGTCGCGAGAAGCCGGCATCAAGAACTGGGGCTATTTCATCATCGGCCTCCCTGGCGAGACGGAAGCGTCCATCCGACGCACCATCGACCTGGCCAAGCGACTCCCGCTGGACCTGGCCCTCTTTCACATCGCCGCGCCACATCCCGGCACGCCCTTTTTCTTCGAGGTGGTGGAAAACGGTTGGTTTAGACAGGGAACCCAGTGGGAGGCCGTGGACATGGACCGTTCCACCGTCCTCGACTATCCCAACCTATCGGCTGAGGAGCTGGTTCGTTGGGCCCAACGCGCCTTTCGCGAGTGGGCGCTGCGCCCCGGTCCGCTCTGGACCTATGTCAAGATGCTGGCGACCAGCCCATCCTTGTGGGGGACCGCTGCCGAGATCGGGCTAGAGAGCTTAGGCTGGGCCAAGGGATGATGGTACCAACCATGCGTAAGCAAGCGACGGCGCACCGATGGGCGGCGACTCTGGAACGAGCCGAGCTCCCCTTGGCGCTGTTAGCCGTCGGGCTGGCGTTTGCCGCCGGCGAGCGCATCCCGCGGATGGCTGCTGTGCTGGGGCCGGCTTTGGTAGCGCTGCTGGGCCTTACGTGGGTGGCGAGCTGGATGCTCACCGGCACCCGTCCCCGCATCCCTCGACTCACCGTGCCGGTGCTCTTGTTTCTACTCTCGGCGGGCATCGGACTGTGGGCCAGTTATGACCGCGAGACGGCGTGGCCGGTCCTTGGCCTGATCCTCTGTGGCGCCGGCCTCTTCTGGGCCACGGCGCGGAGCGCAACCCCCGTCCGGCTCTATGCCGTGATAGCGGCTGTGGGGCTGCTGGCTAGCTGCCTGTCGATCGGGTTCCTAGCGGGCGATCCGTGGGCAACCCATGACGTCAAGGTGCCCTGGCTAGCGGCCATCGGGAGCCTCGTGGCGCGCTTTCTGCCGAGGTCACTCGCGGCCACCATGAACCCCAACTGGGCGGGGGGCCTCCTGGCGGCGTCGCTGCCCTGGTTCGTGCCTCTGTTGGCTACGCAGCCAGGCCCGCTCGCCGACCGACCCCGGCTGCGCTGGGCGCGCTGGCTTCTGGTGGCGGGGTGGAGCCTGGGCGTCGCCATCGTCATGGCGGGGCTGGTGGTGAGCGCGTCGCGGGGAGCCTGGCTAGCGACGCTGGTAGCCGGCTCTGCATGGGCCATCTGGCGCCTCTCGGGCAGGCACAGCCTGAAACGGCGGCTGGGCATGTTGGGGCTGGCCGGTGCCATCGTCGCGCCCATGGCGGTCGGGCTTGGCTGCCTCATCTGGGCCCGCCAGTGGCCCGGGGCGCAGGCTCTGGCTAGCCGCGTCGCGATCTATCGGTTCCTGCCGACGCTGGTCCGCGACTATGCCTATACCGGAGCTGGCCTAACCGGCTTTGACATGCAGTTCTCAACCTATGCCCTGCTGATTCACGTCGGCTACTTGAGCTATGGCCACACCATGCTGGTGGACATCCTGATCGCCCAGGGCATCCTTGGCTTGGCAAGCTATGCCGCAGCGGTAGTCGGTAGCACGGTCCTCGCCAGCCGGGTCATCAGGCAAACCCGCGAACCGCTGGCACTGTCGGCCGAGGCAGCCTTGGCCAGCCTCGCCATTCTCTTGCTGCACAGCCTGGTCGATGACGTCTTTTACCAGGGGCGCGGGCTGCTCCTGCTATGGGTGCCGATGGCCACACTGGCCGGGCTGTCTAGCATGGCTGGGCCTGTGGGATCGCCGGCACATATGCCAGCCCCATCTCGTGTGGGTCAAGCGGCGCTCCTGGCAACCGCCGTGGTCGCGGTCGCGTTCTTTGGCGTGCGATGGCGATCGGTCCTGGCCGGCATCCACGCCAACCTGGGGGCGGTAGCGCAAGCCAAGGTCGAGCTGGCGGCCTATGATCCCGAGGCCCGCCCCTGGCGCAGCCTGGACGCGATTCGCAACGAGGAGGATCTCGACCCGGCGATCGAGCAGATGGAACGCTCCCTAGGGTACGACCCCGGTCAGCTCACCGCACAGCAGCGGTTGGCCAGCATCTACCTAGCAAGGGGTCAAGCCGCCCAAGCCCACGCTCAGATGGATCAGGCCTGGCAGGCTGGGCATCGCGATCCGACCACACGGCTGCTTTACGGCGACGCGTTGGTCGCCACCGGCGATGCGGTTGGGGCCGCCCAAGCAGTCGCCGGCCAGCCGCGAGCGGCCGACCGCCTGCTGCTCCAGGCTTGGGATCGCTACTGGGAACAAGGACGGTGGCAGGAGGCCCATGCCGCCTGGGAGACCGTCCTGTTGATTGACCCCAAGCACCAGCACGCGGCCTACTGGGCCGACCAGGCGAGCCAGCGGATGGCGACGCCATGATGGCAGGTACACCGTGAACCCAAAAGCTCCCCCCAACAAGTGGCCCCGCAGCGGTACGCGACGCCGGATAGCGACCGCCCTCCTCGTCATCCTGCTGGCCGCCCTCGCCGCGCCAGCCCAGGGCCAAACACCGGCCCAAGAGTGGGCCTTGACCACCAATCTGTCGCGCTCGGGCTCGGCAGCCGAACCGGTCCTGGTGTTGGGGCCCGAAGGGAACATGCAAGCCTTCTGGTGGGATCGCTTTGACGGGCTGATGACGGCCGCCATGGACGGGATCGCCTGGCAGCCGGCCACTCTTGCCAACCTGCTTGTTCCCGATCCTAGAGCCATCGCACCTGTAGATGCTGAAGAGCCGCCCGCCCTCATCCCCATCGGCGTCATGCCGCAGATGGTGGTCGACGGACAAGGGAACATCCACGCCTTCTGGCTGGTGGAACGCGGAGGATTCGCCGCCCGCACGACCGATCCTGTGCCGGCGGTTCCCTCGTTGGCCCACGCCAGCTCACCCATGGGAGCGTCGGATTGGTCGCAACCCGAGCTTTTCGTCGAGGGCGCGCTGACCTGGCACGTGTTCGCTGATCCCGACGGCGGCCTGCATTTGGCCTTTGTCCGGACTCTGCATAGCGAGGAGCAGCCGGCCGGAGTCTACTATACCCGGCTGGACGGCGAAACCATCCAGTGGGAGACGCCACGCCTCGCTCAAGCAAGCATCTATGCCCGGCTGCTCAGCTCCGACGAGGCGCGGGTGGCGGGCGTGGCCGACGCGACTGGCGCGGTGGTCCTGGCCTGGCGCGACCCTCGCATGGGAGAACCCACCTACCTCCGCTCCGATGACGGCGGCGAGTCCTGGCGCACCACCGCTGCGCCCCTGGAGCACGCCAGCCACCCCACGCTGGCATATCTCGGCCCTGGCCGCTTGGTCGCCGTCTGGGAGGTAGGGCTCAGCGACAACCAGGTCTCTCATTATCAGCAAGTCTCGACCGACGCCGGGCTAATCTGGGGCGAGCCGAGGTGGGTCCCCCGCGAGGCTGCCCGCTATGGCACGCCAGCGCTTCGCCAAGCGGGATCGGCCGGCGACGCGTGGCTCGCCTCTGGCGAGGGTGGCCCCTATCTGTCGCTCTGTCGCTGGCGCCCCGATCCATCAACCGATGCGGACCAGGGTGAATGGTCGTTGGCCAACACGGTGGCCGTCAACATCCACGATGCCGAGACCGACCGGACCGTCTCGCTGGAAGAGATCCGGGTGGCGGTAGACGACCGCTGGCTGCACCTGATCGGACGGGGCCAGGACGGCGAGGTGTGGGCCATGCGGCGCGAGACTGGCGGCATCGCCTGGGCGTTCTCCTCCGATACGCCCTGGACCGAACCGCTAGCCATCTGGGAGGACAATACGGGAGCCGACATGCCTGCCGTGGTGGGCGATGCCGCCGGCACGGTCCACGCCTGGTGGATCGCCGCGTCCGATGTGGGGCGATCCGGCGTCGCTCTCTGGTACGCGCAGCGAACGGGAGATGAGTGGGCGCCCGCAACCGCCGTCTTTGCCCTGGAGGAACAGGCCCAGCATCCCACAGCGACGTTGGTTGAGGGTCGCGTGCATCTACTGTGGACCTCGGGACGGGTCGGCACCATCGGGCATAGCAGCGTCTTTCAGGATCGGGCGGCGACGGCCTCCGAGTGGGCGACGATCCGACGGCTGCCCCTTCCCCCCGAGGCCGGCGGCGCATCCTCTCCCCAGATGATTGCCGACGGCGCGGGCGGGCTACACGTGATCTATGCCGTGCCCCTCAACGAGAGCCGCGGCATCTACTATGTGCACTCGGAAGACGGCGGCAACAGTTGGTCGGAGCCGCTCACGGTGGTGCACGCCGCCAAGGCGGGCTGGCCTAGCGTAGACGCACCCGATCTGGCCATCGCCGAGGATGGCTCGCTGTGGGCGACCTGGATCAGGGTGCCGCTGACTGACGGTCACGGCGAGGCAGTCTACCTGGCGAGCTCTACCAACGGAGGAAGCACCTGGTCGCCGCCCCTGTTAGTCTCCGAGGGGCCCTGTTCGGAGCCACGCCTGGCCCTCTTGGGCCAAGCAGACATCCACCTCTTCTGGATAGACGAGTCCGATGCGCGGGTCTGGTCCTATCGCCGATCAGCCGACGGCGGAACCGCCTGGACCCCCATCGAGACGGCGCCCGGCATGAGCAGTCTGCAGGGCTCGCCCGACCTGGCCTATGATGCCAGTGGCTCCATTCACTTGACGGGTGTCAGCTACGAGGCCAGTGATGGCTGGCTGGTGCGTCACGCCTCGTGGGACGCGGGCAGCTCAGCCTGGTCCGAGGTAGGACGTTTCCGACTCAGCGCCCTGTACCGGCCTCGCGGAGGGGTCTCCTTGGCTTTGCTGCCAGAGCGCGGTCGGTTGCATGCACTGCTGGCGGCCGAGAGCACCGACGCCGACGCCGATCCAGCTCTGCTGCATGCCTACCGGGCCGTCACACCCACGGAGCCGCACCGCCCCGTCGTCGTCCGCTCAGCGACAAGCGATGCGGCGGCGGTCGAGCCGACTCAACCCGCGCCCCAGCCCACCGCTTGGGGCCCCACCGAACCGCCCCCCGCCACCGGAACCGGTATCGCTCTGGGGCCGTTCTTCCTGCCGATGACCGGAGTGCTGGGCATTGTCGTAGCGGCGGCGGTGGTCCTAGCGGTCGCTTTGGTCTACAGCCTCCGGCCCGGCCGGCAGTGGCGGTCCTGGACGCGGTCACGATGACCACATTGATTCCTGGAGCGGCAATGGATGGCCTCGGCGCCCGACAACCCAACCGCCAGCAGAGCAGGACCACGCGGTCGCTGAGGGCGACATGGCGCCAGGTCACCCTGCTCCTGGCGGCCGTTGGGTTGCTGTTGGCACCGATCCCCCTGCTAGCCCAGGGCGAGACAGTGGCCATGGACGCGCCAGCCGTTACCTGGTCGGAGCCGACCAACCTATCGCGATCCTCGCGCAGCTCGGCCTATCCCACCATCGTGGCGGACCAGCGCGGGTGGGTCCACGTCCTTTGGAGCCAGGACATGACTGGCATGCCCATGCGCGAGGGCGACCTGCCCACCATCGGCAATGCTATCGCCTACACCCGTTGGGACGGCCACCGCTGGACCCAGCCGGTGGATGTGGTGTCCGTTCCTGACGAGGCGCTGGCCGGTTTTCCAGAGGTGGCGCTGGATGCCAACGACAACCTACACCTGGTGTGGATCGGGCAGAGCACCGTCTACTATAGCCGCGCCCCGGCCCATGAAGCCGCCTCCACTCACGCCTGGAGCAGCCCTGTGGCGGTAGCTCAAGGCAACCTTCCCCGCACCCATCCGGTGGATGTGGCCGTCGACCGAAACGCTGTCATCCACGTGGTGCTGGCGGACAACAGCTTTGAGGGCGCCGCCCGCAGCACTCGATCGTTGGACGGCGGCACGTCTTGGCAGCCGCTGCAAGACATCTCGGCCCACTCTGACCCGCTAGAGACCGGGGTCGCTCGGGTGCAGCTCGTCGTCGACGCGCTGGACCGCCTGCACGCCACCTGGCAAACCAACCAGGCCGAGGGGTATGGACAAGCCGTCTACTATGCTCGCAGCCTGGACGGGGGACAGGTTTGGGACACTCCCCAACGCTTTGGGTACCGCGACCCGGGCGAGATCTTTGTCGAGTACCTAACGTTGACCAGCCGCGGCGACAACGAACTCCACTCCTTCTATGTCGATGGGACCGGCATCGGGCGCTGGCATCGCATCTCTACCGATGGTGGCGAAACGTGGAGCGCCGCGCAGCATGTCATCACCGATATGGAGGGGGTCAACGGCTATATGGCGCCCGTGGTGGATGGCGCCGGCCGGCTTCACCTGATCATCAACATGCGCACCCGCGCCGGGCAAGCCGTGGGGGTCTATCACGCCACCTGGCTGGACGGGAACTGGTCGGCCGTCCGAGCGGTTGATGACAGCAGCCCGGCCGCTCCATCGGCCCATGCGGCTGCCGCGACGATCCGCCTCGGAAACGAGATCCACGTAGCCTACGTGCAGCTGGCGGGCGGCGAGATCTGGCATGCCCGCGGCACCATCTCGGACATCGAGCCACAGCCGACCATCGGCGCGGCAACGGGGGCCTTGGCACCGCTGCCCACCGTCGCCGTACCCACACCGCCGTCTGGCCCCATCGAGCGCACTGCGGTAGCGCAGCTCTCCTTGCCCGCAGGAACAGAGGCCCCTGGAGGGCAGTGGGCCTGGCTAGTGGGCCTCATGGCGACGGCAGCGTTGGTCGTGGGCGTGTCCTGGCGCCGGCTTGCGGGAGCCCAAAGACGATGACGACCACCGGGGCACAACCAGAGGAAGAGGGCGCGTGCGCATCCTGTTTGTGACCAGCCACTATGCTCCGTCGCCGCATGGCGGGGGGTACGGCCAGCTCTGCGAAGAAGTGGCCGATGGCCTGCATGCCCGCGGCCACCAGGTGGCGGTGCTCACCAGCACCTATGGCGCACAGGATGGTGACCTACACGCCTACCCAGTCATGCGGCGCTTGTCCATCGATCCCGACTGGTACAGTGGCCGCAGCGCTGCCTGGCAGTTCTGGCTGCCGAGGCGCGGCCGAGAGCGTCGAGCCCTCTGCGCCCTGCGTGAGGTCGCTGCCTCCTTCCAACCAGACGTGATCTACATCTGGGATGCCGTCGGCCTGCCCCGCGAACTGCTTCGGGCGGCCGAGGACGAGTCAGGGGTGCCGACTGCCTACTACCTGGCCAACTATGTGCCCGAGCTGGCCGACGAGTACCTCGCCTATTGGCGAGCCACCCCACAGGCCCCGGCAGCACGACTGCTCAAGCGTCCTGCTGCGGCCCTGGCCCAGACGCTGCTACGCCGCGAGGGCAAGCCGGTGCCGGTCCGCTACCAAGTGACCGCCTGCGTCAGCGACTATGTGCGGCGACGACTGCGCGCTCAAGGCCTGATCGGGGCCAGCTCGGTGGTGATCCATAATGGCGTCGATCTGACGGCGTTCAGCCGGTCGGATGGTCGAGAGACATCCGGCCTCGCGCGGCCGCTGCGCTGCCTGGTGGCTGGCCGAGTCGACCCGGAAAAGGGCGTGCACACCGTGGTACAAGCCCTAGGCCTGCTAAAGCAGCATCAGGACTCTCCACCGGCCACCTTGACCATCCTGGGCGATGGACCGGCGGCGTATGGTGCGTCTCTACGCGGGGCGGTGAGCGCCCAGGGGCTGGACGCCATCGTGCAGTTCTGCCCTGGGGTGCCTCGCGCCCAGATGCCCACCATCCTCGAGGAACACGATGCCCTGATTCTGGCTTCCGAGTACGCCGAGCCGCTGGCCCGGGCAGCCCAAGAGGCCATGGCGATGGGGCTCCTCGTCATCGGCACGACCACCGGCGGCACCGGCGAGCTGCTGCAGCACGAGCGCACCGGCCTAGCGTTCCAGGCTGGCAATGCCGCGTCGTTGGCCCAGCAGATAGAGCGCGCCGCAACGGCCCCCGATCTAGCCCGCCGCCTGGGCAGGGCGGGGCGAGACGCTGTGCGCGAGCGGTTCGATATCCGCCGCACCGTGCTCGAGACGGAGAGCTTCTTGCAGCATCTAGTGGACGGTAAGCCAACCGTGGATACCGCTGGCACCCACAACGATACGCCCAGTGAGGCATCATGAGAGTCCTGGCGGTCTGCACCTGGTGTCCCTACCCGCCCAACAACGGGTCACGCATTCGCACCTATCAGCTCCTTCGGGCTTTGGCTCGCGTGCACGAGGTCGATGCGGTGGCATTCTGCCCCGATGACGACCCGTCCCGTTGGCCCACGCCCGTTCCCGGGCTGGAGCGCGTCCATCTGGAGACCGTGGCCGTCGACCCGTTCCGCTATGTTGCAGCGCCCAGTTGGGTCACGTTCCTCTCGCCTGTACCGCTCTGCTTTGTCCCCAGCCGCCAGTTCGGGAGGGCAGTGCGCACGCTGGCACGCCGTCCCTATGACGCCGTGGTGGCGATGAACACGCCAGCAGCATGGCCCGCGCTTCGCGTTGCCAGGACGGCGCGCGTGCTGGACGTTGATTCGGCCCTTTGCTTTCTGATGCGCGATCGACACTTGCAGAGCGAGGAGGACCGCCTCCGCACCCGCATCAGCTGGTGGAAAGCGGAGCAAGCCGAGGGCTGGCTGATGCGCCGCTTTGAAACCTGCACCTTTACCACCATGCGAGAGGTTGACTTTGTGCGCCATGTGGTGCGACATAGCGGCTGCCAGGTCCGCGTCATCCCCAACGGTGTCGACTGCGACTATCACAGCCCATCGGACGCCCCGCGAGTGCCAGCGCAGCTGATCTATACCGGAGCGCTGACGTATAGCGCCAACTATGACGCCATGCGCTACTTTGCCGCCAGCATCTACCCGCTGATCCGCGAGGAGGTGCCCGAGGCATCGTTGGTGATCACGGGCTCGCACAAGGGCGTGGACCTGTCGCAGCTCTCCTTGGATCCTAGCGTGCGCCTAACCGGCTATGTCGACGACGTCCGCCCTTGGGTTCAGGCGAGCCGTGTGTGCGTCGTCCCGCTGCGCCAGGGCGGCGGCACCCGAATAAAGATCCTCGAGGCCATGGCGCTGGGCACGCCAGTGATCGCCACATCCAAAGGGATGGAGGGGCTGGACGTGGTCGCCGGGGAGCACCTGTTAGTGGCGGACGAGCCAGCCGACTTTGCCCGGCAGACGCTGCGATTGCTCCGCGACGAGGCCCTGGCCAGAAGGCTCGCCGAGCGGGCGCGCGAGCTGGTGGTCGAGCACTATGACTGGCGTGCGATTGGCCGTGGGTTTGTTGACCTGGTGGAAGAGGCAGTGGAGCGGCATCAGAGGGGGTCGGCATGACCGACGCCTGGCAGCGGGATTCCGAACGCCACCGTTGGACCTCGATGGCG
>ENA-UOXR01004611-UOXR01004611.1-bioreactor-metagenome-genome-assembly--contig:-NODE-4611-length-10681-cov-5.813194_pt1 | contig 10681 bp, 9 predicted proteins | sample MGYA00238164_ERZ764825 | MGnify/ENA primary metagenome ERZ764825 (study PRJEB28920, sample SAMN05720171) | bioreactor metagenome | isolation source: Anaerobic biogas reactor | place: USA:Washington...
CCCCGGTCAGTTCGCCCTTGCTCTCGTAGGTGAGAGTCTCAGGACGGTGCGCAAAGAGGGCGCGTTGGGCATACGCCAACTCGCCCGAGAGGAACATCGTTCCGAGACAATGCTGCCCTAGGTAGACGTCAAGCTCTGAGGGGCCTTCACGCGCCTCTCGAACAGCGCCACGCTCCAGCATCTGGCCACCACCCTCTTGGAGAGGGATCATCTCGCGACTACAATAGGGCAAAGGGGCTCAAGAGAAAAGCGGCGGGCACTATGGTCCGCCGCTACACGACCAAGATACGCTAGGCCTCGGTCCAGCTCTCGCACGTCATGGCCTCGGGGCAACGCTCGCACTGCCGCTTGATGGCGGGGCCAGAGAGAAGGCGAATGTTCACCGAGTCAGGAAGATCCTTTGTGCAGAAACCATGGCCCTCGACCATCGCATAGTGAGCACACTCGGGACAACGCTGACCCTTTTTGGATCGCTTCCTACCGAACAGACCCATCGCACCACTCCTGTATCTCCTGAGAGGGGCCACCCCTTGGGTAGCACGCCCCGACGCCTGAACTCGCCCGAGTATACGGTTCAGGCCTCATAGCGTCAAAACACGACCCTTCATGCGGGCAGACCGTCGTGAGGAGAGCCATGCAAGCGCAAGCCGCCGTCCTAGCCGCCTTTGATGAGCCGCTCGAGCTCCGCGAGATCCCCTTACCCTGCCTTGAAGCGGGACAGGTGCTGGTCGCCATCGAGGCCGCTGGCGTGTGCGGCTCTGACGTGCACATGTGGCGTGGGCGCGACCCGCGCACCCCCATCCCCATGGTGCTGGGGCACGAGGGCGTGGGCCGCATCGTCGAGGTTCGGGGCCCGAGGACCGACATCAGCGGCCGACCCCTACAGCCAGGGATGCGCGTGCTGTGGGAACGGAGTATCACCTGTGGCACCTGCTACCAGTGCGCAGTGGCCCACCAGCCCGGCCTGTGTCCCGACCGTTGGGTGTATGGGATCCATCGTGGCCTGGAACAGAGCCTGGGACCCGGAGGCTGTTACGCCACACACCTGATTCTCGATCAGCGAACGGCCCTGTGGCGTCTCTCCGAGACCGATGACCCCGCCGCCTATGTGGCCGCAGGCTGCTCGGGCGCCACGGCAGCCCACGCCGTTGAGCTCGCCGGGGTGCAGCCCGGTCACACCGTTGTTGTGCTGGGTCCCGGCCCCCTGGGCGCGTATGCGGCAGCCCTCGCTCGACAAGCGGGCGCCGAGCAGGTGATCGTCATCGGTGGCACGCCCGAACGGCTTGGCTTTTGCCAGCGTCTGGGAGCCACCCACGCCGTCAACCGACACGAGAGCAAGGTAGACGCGCGTGCCGAGATGATCCGAGATCTCACGCACGGCCGAGGCGCTGACGCCGTGATCGAGGCATCCGGAAGCATCGCGGCCGCCAACGAGGCCCTAGCGCTGGTCGCGGCTGGCGGCTCGGCCGCGTTGGCCGGCTTTGGTACGCCGGTCGGCGCCATGAGCCTGCTGCCCTTTGAGGATCTGGTACGGCGCAATGTGCGCTTACAGGGGGTCTGGGTCAGCGACGCGCGCCATACCCACACGGCTCTGGCGCTGGTGCGCTCCGCCCCCGCCCTGTTCGGCGAGATGGTCACCCATCGCCTGCCGCTCCGTGAGGCCACCCGCGCGCTGGAGCTCGTCGAGGAGCGCGTGGCCGCCAAGGCCGTCATTCTGCCCCCGGCGGCGGCCTGACCCGGACTCGTGCCGTAATCGAGATAGTGGATCGAGTGTAGTAGATGGATGAAATACGCCAGCCACTGGAACCCAAGCTAGCCAGCCTTCCGGACAAGCCGGGCGTCTACCTGATGCGCGACACCAACGGTCGCGTCATCTATGTGGGCAAGGCGCTGGTGCTGCGCCATCGGGTGCGTTCCTACTTTGGCGAGACGGCCTTGCGCGACGCCAAGACCGCCCGCCTGGTCGCCGACATCGCGGATATCGAGTGGATCGTCACCGAGAGCGAGCTTGAGGCCCTCATCCTCGAAGCCCAGCTCATCAAGCGACACCACCCGCGCTACAACATCCGCCTCAAGGATGACAAGCGCTATCCCTATATCAAGATCACCATGGAGGAGGATTTCCCGCGGGTGATTCTGGTGCGGCAGATGGTAGCCGATGGGGGCCGCTACTTTGGTCCCTTCACCTCGTCGCAAGCCGTCGCGCAGAGCCTCGAGCTGGTCCGGCGGCTCTTTCCGTACCGCACCTGCAACCGCGAGATCACCGGGCAGGATCGCCGCCCCTGTCTCTACTACCATATCGAGCGCTGCTCAGGCCCCTGTATCGGCGCCATCGATCGCGATGACTACCGCAAGACCATGGACCGAATCGCCCTCTTTCTGGAGGGCCGCCAGGAAGAGGTCCTAGCGGGCCTCCACCAGGAGATGGAAACCTCAGCCGAGGACCTAAAGTTCGAGCGGGCCGCCAAGCTGCGTGACGAGATCGCTGCCATCACCCAGATCATCGAGCGACAGCGGATCGTCTCGTCACACCTCAAAGACCACGATTTCGTGGCCTTTGCCCGGGCTAATGGCGACGCCTGCGTGCAGGTCTTTTTCGTGAGGAATGGCCGGCTCATCGGCCGCGATTACTTTGTCCTCGGCGGCACGACCGACGCCTCTGACGAGGAGATTGTGCGCTCGTTCCTGGTTCAGTTCTATGAGCAGTCGGCCACGATCCCGCCCGAGGTGGTGGTCCCCAGTGATCTCGACAACCTCGGTGTGATGGAAGAGTGGCTCCGCCAACGGCGAGGCAGTCGGGTAGCCATCCGCGTGCCCAAACGGGGAGACCGGCGCCAAGTGCTCGAGCTGGCCCAGGAGAACGCCGTCGAGACGTTACGCAACCTCCGAGCAGAGTGGGATGCCGATCGCAGCAAGCATGTGGAGGCGCTCACCGAACTGCAAGAGGCGTTGGGCCTGCCCGAGCCGCTCGGGCGCATCGAGTGCTATGATATCTCGCACATTCATGGCACCGGCGCCACGGGAAGCATGGTGGTCTTTGCGCAGGGAGCGCCCAGCAAGGGCGACTACCGACGCTTTCGCATCAAAGAGGCCAAAGGGGGCGACGACTATGCCGCCATGGCCGAGGTGCTCAGCCGACGCTTTGCGCGAGCTCGCGCCGGGCAGAACGCAGACACGCCAGGAGCACGCCCGAACCGCTGGGCTCTCATGCCCGATCTGGTGATCATTGACGGAGGCAAGGGGCAACTGGGCGCAGCGCTAGGAGCCATGGCCGATGCGGGAGTGGATCACGTGCCAGTGGTCGCCCTGGCCAAGCGCGAGGAAGAGATCTTTGCGCCCGGAAACGACGCGCCCTGCATCCTAGCGCCCGGCTCGGCCGCCCTGCATCTGGTTCAACGCATCCGCGATGAAGCGCACCGCGTGGCGGTGAGTTACCACCGCACGGTCCGGCGGAGAGAAAGCACCCGCTCAGTCCTCGAGGATATCCCCGGAATAGGCCCCAAACGCCGTCAGGCGCTGCTCAAGGCCTTTGGCTCGATCGAGGGAGTCCGCCAGGCTAGCGTGGATGAGCTTGCCGCGGTACCGGGCATGACGCGCCCCGTCGCCGAGCGGCTGCGTCAGCAGCTCTAGTCAGCGAGATCGTCATCGCTGCCGCGCCGCGGTGGCAGCACGACCACAGTGACGCCATCGCCGCCCTCTGCCAGGGCGCCGGCCCGGTACTCGGACACCAGCGGATGCCCCTGGAGATGCTCTCTTACCACCTGCTTGAGCACGCCCATGCCCTTGCCATGGATGATCGAGCACCAGGGTAACCCCGCCAGGTAAGCGCTGTTGAGATAACGCTCCAGCTCGGTAGCAGCCTCTTCCGCTCGATAGCCACGGAGGTCCAGCTCGGTGCCCGGGGAGACCACCTTGGGTTCAGAGTAACGGGGGGCTGACCTCTCCTCTCGCGGAACCCGCGCCACGCGCTCCAGCGTATCGGGTTGAGCCCGCAGCCGCAGGTTCCCCACCCGTACCTCAGCCTCCTGCTCGTCAACACTGAGCACCTCGCCCGTCTGCCCCAGATGGCTGATCCGCACCGTGTCGCCGGGCTGTAGCGCCACGCGCCGCTTGGTCGGCTGTGGCGTCGGGTCAGGGGTAGGCTGGAACGCCTCTGCTAGCTCGCGATGGCGCATCGTGGACTCACGCACCGCCTCGGCCTGATCGGGACGCGTCGCAGCCTGAAGTCGCAGCTGCGACAGCTCGCGCTCGAGCTCCTCCAGCAACCGACGCCCCTCCGCGCGGGCCTGGTCGAGTACCTCTTCCCGGGCGGCCTCGGTGTCGGCGATCCGGCGCCGCAGATCCTCCTCGAGGCGGGTCGACCGGCGAAGCCGCTTTTCCGCCTCCCCGCGGGCGTTTTCGGCCTCATCGCGGGCCTCGCGCACACTCTCCAGCAGCGCGTCGGCCTCCATATCTTCCGGCGAGACCAACGATGCCGCCCGGGCCAGGATCTGCTCGTCCAGCCCCAGCCGTTGAGCGATGGCCAGCGCATTGCTACGGCCCGGCACGCCGATGGCCAGCTTGTAGGTGGGCGATAGCGTCTCCACGTCGAACTCGACGCTGGCGTTCTGGATGCCCTGGGTGCCAAAAGCAAAGAGCTTGAGCGTAGAGTAATGCGTGGAGCAGACAGCGGTGCATCCCAGCGCCAGCAGCGCCTCCAGCAGGGCTTGGGCCAACGCCGATCCCTCCACCGGATCGGTGCCGGCGCCCAACTCATCCAGCAGCACCAGCGACCGCGCGGTAGCTTGCCCCAGAATGCTGACCACGTGGGTCATGTGAGAGGAAAAGGTAGAGAGGCTCTGCTCGATGCTCTGCTCATCGCCGATGTCGGCGTACACACCGTCATAGACCGGCACCGTGGAACCCTCACCAGCCGGAATATGCAGGCCAGCTTGGGCCATGGCGGTGAGCAGCCCCACCGTCTTGAGGGCCACCGTCTTGCCGCCGGTGTTGGGTCCGGTGATCAGCAGGACCCGCGCCTCCTCGCCCACGGCCACATCAATAGGTACCACGCTATCCGCTGGCAGAAGGGGATGCCGTGCGGCCACCAGCCGCAGCGAGGCCTTGGCATCAGCACTGGACCCGGAGGCCCCAAACGCAACGATCTCTGGGGGACGAGCGCGCAGGGCGTAGCTGTACTGCGCGCAGGCAAGGGCGAGATCCAGGTCGGCCAGCACCTCGACGTCGTGCTCGATGACATCAGCATGCGCGCCCACAGCTTCTGTCAGCTCGGTGAGGATGCGGTCGATCTCGTGGCGCTCCGCCGAGCGCAGCTCTTGCACCTGGTTTCCAAGATCCACCGTAGCCAAGGGCTCGATGAACAGGGTCGCGCCGCTGGCAGACGTATCGTGCACGATGCCCGCGATTCGTCCCTTGAACTGGATCTTGAGCGGAATCACAAAGCGGCCGTTGCGCTCTGTAATGATGGGCTCTTGGAGGTAGGGCGCGTTGTTGCCATCGGCCACCAGCCGGCGCAAGCGCTCCGCGAGGCGATCCTGCGACAGCCGAAGCTCCCGCCGAATGTGGGCGAGCTCTGGCGACGCGGCATCTAGCACGTTCCCATCATCATCCAGACAGCGGCCGATCTCGTCAGCCAGATCGGTCAGGGGCTCGATCTGCGCCGCCTTGTCGGCGAGGACCGGATACTCGTCCTCTAGGCGCACCAAGAGGGTGCGAAGGATGCGGGCAGCCCGCAAGGTCCCGCGCACCTCGAGCAGCTCGTGGGGCTGAAGCATGGCCAAGATACCAGCACGGCGGGCGTGTGGCCGCACATCGCGGGCAGCGCCCAGCGTGACATCAGGCCGTGTCCCCAACAGAGCCTTGGCCTCGGTAGTGGCCTGCTGCCGCTGCCGAACCTCGTAAGCATCTGTAGACGGACGCAGCTCCAGAGCCAGCTGCCGGCCCGCCGAGAACGACGTGTGCTGGGCCAGCTGGGCCAGAATCTTGGCATATTCGAGCGTCCTGAGATCGTGCTCGTTCACCGGCGTTGTTGCCTCTCTTGCCGAGCGCTCAGCACCATTCTACATCCATGCGAAAGTTCCCGACCTCTGCCAACCCGTACTCGCTGGCAAGAGATCGGGAACTCGCAGAAAGCGATAGAGCGGGCGACGCGATTTGAACGCGCGACAATCTGCTTGGAAGGCAGAGGCTCTGCCAACTGAGCTACGCCCGCAAGTCGGGGTGAGAGGACTTGAACCTCCGACTTCAGCGTCCCAAACGCTGCGCGCTACCAGGCTGCGCCACACCCCGTACAGGCAAGTATATGCAGGCGAGGACCCATCGTCAAAGGCTGGGACAGCTCACGTCGCGCCCCAGAATTGCCGCAGCCACTCTGCCGCGCGCTCGATCCAGACCTCCACGTCGGGCCCAATGACCTGCAGCACCGCATAGGTCGCCAGCGTCAACAAGAGCGTGACGATCACCCACTCTAACAGTCGACTCCCACGTTTCGGCTTGATCACGTATCGCTCCCGCGCGCACACGAGGCCGACAACCCCAGCATCATAACGAAAGCTCCCAAGGAGGTCAAAGGAGGGGGGCCGCAGCCATTTCGCAACCACGCGCTGCGGCGGTTGACATCCCTTGCGCAGGGGCTACTATCACCTCATGGGATTGTAGCGGCGCTCTGGCGCCCCAAAGGAGGATCACTGTCATGGCTTTGAAGGTTGGAGTGGTAGGTATGGGTGGCATCGGCAACCAACATGCCGGCTGCCACAAGAAGGATGATTTGTCCGATCTCGTGGCGGTGTGCGACATTATCAAGGAGCGCGCCGACAAGGCCGCCGAACGGCATGGCGTCAAGGCCTACTATAGCCTGGATGACATGCTCGACGCCGAGCCCGACCTCGCCATCGTCGACGTGACTACGGGCGGCTATGAGAACGGTAGCTGGCACTATGAGCCGACCATGCAGGCCCTGGAGGCGGGGAAGCACGTTCTGTGCGAAAAGCCGATCTCGAACAATATCGAGGAAGCGCGCGACATGGTGGCCGCCGCCAACGAGCTGGACCTCTACCTGGGGGTCAACCTCAACCACTACTTTACACCGCCGGCGGATCGCGCCAAGCAGTACATGAAAGACGGCGAGATCGGCGAAGTGGTGTACGTCCTGCACAAGATGGGATTCCCCGGCGGCGAAGAGAGCTATCAGTATTCCGAGGCCCCGCGCTCGCACGGCTTTCCCTACTTTCACATGAAGGCCTTCCTGGCCCACCCGTTCAGTCTGATGCGCTACTTTGGTGGCGACATCACCCACGTCCAGGCTTTTGTGACCCAGCCGAGCTTTCGCCGGAAGGCGGGCGACGTGATGCTCTCGATCAATGGCATTAGCGTGCGCTTTGCCAGCGGGGCCATCGGCTACCTCTTGAGCCAGCGTGGCGATGCCACCTTTGGCCTCGGCGGCTGGTGGAGCTTTGAGCTCGCCGGCACCCGCGGAACGTTCTGCATCGAGAACTGCATCGAGAAGCTGACCTACTGGCCCGGCCCCCGGCCAAAGGACGCCGCTGATCCAGCCGCACTCAAGCTGGGACAGTCAGCCGAGCCCATCGTCACCGAATCGGGCATCTCGGACTTTAACCAAACGTTCCCGAACCGCATCCACGCCTTTATGGAGGACGTGACCGCCGGCGTCGCCAAGGACAAGCTGCGAGCCTCGGGCCGCGATGCCCTGGCCACGCTCGAGTACACCTGGGCTGCCATGGAGTCCTACGAGCAGGGCGGCATCCTGGTGCGCCCGAATCCGCTACCGCCGGTCCAGGGCGACCCGATCGCGCTTTACGCGTAACCGTCTCTTCAGGACAGGCAACGGCGGACCCCCAACCCATTGAGGGTCCGCCGTTCTGCGTGGCGCGTCTGCTCGACGCCGCAGTCAGATCGCGTTGGCGTCGCTCGATCGGATCACTCGCCCGCTCCGCTTACTCTAGCTCTACGACCTGCCCCACGAACAGCAGTGCCCCGGTGGTCCGATGCCGGATGGCAAAGAGGAACGGTCGATCCACCGTCATCTCCACCGGCTCCATAGGCATGGCCGATCCCACCATGATCACGGCGGTGGCGGCGGCCGCCTCGGTGCCCTTTTCATCCACCGCCACCCAAGCCTTGTGCACCACCTCGCTGATGAAAAGGCCCGTCTCGGTGGTCATGCCCGTGAAATCGGCTCCTTCGCCGAACGCCGTTGGCATCCCCATCTCGGCCAGCATCTCTCCTAGCTCGAACTCGGCCTCGTACTCGAAACGAGGCATCGTTAGCGCCACGCTCTGGCGCTCCAGCCTACTCACCAGCTCTTGCAGGCGGGCCTCATCCAGCCCGGCGGCCAAGTCAGCCAACTGGCCCCCCTCTGGCAGCAGAATCAGCATGCTGTGGCTTTGCCCGGCATAGGGGAGCTCAACGACCTGGAGTCCATCCTCACCATAGTAGCCTAGGCTCTCGGTTTGCCGCATCATGGGCACGGTGACGTTGGTGCCGTTCCCTTGGTGAAAGACGCCGTCCTCGGTCGCGCTCTCCGAGAATGGATTCTGCCACTGCGCCTTAAAGTAGACGGCATTGGTCAGCACCAGCCGTGTCAAGGCGCTGAGCACGCCGGGCTTGATCAGATCCTTGATGCGATCCTCGGTCTGCTCCTCCACCCAGGCGTTGATGGCCAGTCGCGCCTCCTCTGTCTCTGCGAAATCCGTCACACGCATGCCGGCGCCATAGTTGGCCGCCAGGGTCTCCAGGAATTCCTCCTCAAAGCCAAGCCCATCCTGCCCCCACAGAGCGTTTGCGCTGCGGAAAATGGGGGGCTCGTAGGAATCTAGGTCTAGATCCTCGCCGGCGTGAAGCGCCAGGTCGAGAGCGTTCATGGCCGGATGCACCTGTTCGTCGGGCAGTGCCAAGCCAAGGACCGCAGCCATCTCTTCCGCCGTCTGTCCGCGAGCCCCGGCATAGGTCATCGTCAGCGCCAGAGCGATGCTATAGGGCGAAAAGAACAGATTCCCGTCTCGCTCTGTCGCGAGAGCCCGATACAGATCCAGACCGAAGCCGTTGACAGCCGCGGCAACCGAAGCGATCTCGGCGTCACCGGCGTCGGGCTCCGGTTCACGAGAGCTGCTGGCGCTAACGATGGTAGCGCCCTGGGGCGGTGCGCACGCCGAGACCAGCGGTAGCAGTAGCGCAACGATTAGCAGACCAGATATCCAACGCATGTGGGCCTCCTTGTCGCCAGCGGCGGCTCTACCTCTTGGACGTCGCCAGCGCGCCCTCGGTTCCCGCAGCGCCGTCGCGAGTTGGCACCCATTTGTCAGGTCACCGTCAGCGAGAGACGGGACCGGTCCATCCGGACCCTTGCAGCGTGCGCCAGCGGCGGGTATGATGGTTGGTGCCTGAAGCTTGAAGAGTCGGTCCCGTCGACCAGGAGGAACAGTTGGCAATGGTCACATTCCGCATCGGCCATACAGGCATCCTATGGGGATTCAGCAAAGACGACGCGCTGCCAGCCGTGCGCGACACCGCCGAGCTGGGGTACCTCGCCTATGAGACCTTTGGGTTCACCATCGAGCAGTACCTGGATGAGCCGGGGGGCTTTGGCGCCTTGTTGGCCACGTATGACATCCCTCTATCGGCCGCCTACTGCCCCACCGAGTTCTATGATCCCGCCGACGCCGGCAAGGATATCGAGAACTGCGCCCGCTGGGCCAAGCTGGCTGCTGACCTCGGCGCCGAGACGCTGGTGCTCCAAGGTGGGCAGCGCAAAGAGCAGCCCTATCCCTACTTTGAAGGGATGGCGGAGGCGTTCAACGAGATCGGCCGCCAAGCAGCCAAACTCGGCATGCGTGCGGCTATCCACCCCCACACCGGCACGTTGATCGAGACCGGTGAGGAGATCGACACCATCCTGGGTGCCGTAGACCCGACGTTGGTCGGGTTTGCGCCCGACACGGGCCAGATCCTAAAGGGGGGATCCGATCCCGTCGAGGTTCTGCGCAAGCACAAGCCACAGCTCTGGCACGTCCACTTGAAGGACTATGGTGGTGGACGCGAGACCGGCTATGTGGGCTACGAGGCCATCGGCCAGGGGGTGGTGGATATGCCGGGCATCTTCCGGGTGCTGGAGGAGGCCGAGTTCGACGGCTGGGTGATGGTCGAGCTGGACGGGACGCCGCAAGCGCCCCGTAGCCCGCGGGAGGCCGCCGCGTTGAGCAAGCAGTACCTCCAGAACCTGCTCGGTGACCGGGCCACGTGGCGCAAGTGAGGCTGTCATCATGAAGGTCGTACGCTCAAACAAGACGGTCTCGGCCCAGCCCTTTCCTGGCGTCACCCGCGAAACGCTGGCCCATGGTGGGCAAGCGATGCTCACCCGCAACAGCTTTGCCGCCGGCGCCGTGTTGGCTGCCCACGCGCACCCACATGAGCAGGTTACCTATGTCATCGCGGGCGAGTTGAGGCTGACCGTTGGCGACAAGACGCTGCTGCTCAAGCCGGGCGACAGCGTCTGTGTGCCGCCCAATGTAGCCCACGCGGCCGCAGCCGAGGTAGATACCGTGGTGCTGGATGCTTTTGCGCCGCCGCGCGAGGATTTCCTCTAGGCCACGATGCGACTTTGACCGGAGAGGACCAGAACGGATCGACACGCTCAAGAGGGGGATGCCATGCGACTGAAAGACAA
>ENA-UOXR01004623-UOXR01004623.1-bioreactor-metagenome-genome-assembly--contig:-NODE-4623-length-10655-cov-4.422547_pt1 | contig 10655 bp, 9 predicted proteins | sample MGYA00238164_ERZ764825 | MGnify/ENA primary metagenome ERZ764825 (study PRJEB28920, sample SAMN05720171) | bioreactor metagenome | isolation source: Anaerobic biogas reactor | place: USA:Washington...
CGATGCTCGGGCTGGGGATGTCCGGCGAGTCCGCGGGAGAAAAGGTGACGAGCCGGGCCCGTCCCCAGCCGCCCCAGGCGACTGCTGCGCAGGGTTCGCCGGGGGGCATTCCACCCTCCAGCAGCAGGGGGCGGAGCTTCGTCCACGACGACGCTCCCATGTAGATTGCCTTGGTTCCGCGAAGCGCCCCGAGCGCTCTCCATGCGTCGGCGTCCGGCTCTCTGCCCTTCGCGCTGTGCCCGGAAACGAGCGTGACCGAGTCGGCCGCGCCTCTGTGCGTGGGCGGGATGCCCGCGTTTCCCAGTCCGCCGAGAGCGGCCGTGATGCCCGGCGTGAAGGTCCAGGGAATACCGGCCGCTTCGAGCGCGAGCGCTTCTTCGCCGCCCCGTCCGAAGACGAAGGGGTCGCCGCCCTTGAGCCGGACGACGCTCTTCCCCGTTTGTCCCAACTCGACGAGGAGCGCGCTGATCTCGCTCTGTTTCGGCGACGGCCTCCCCTTGCGCTTCCCGACCGGGTGAAAGGCGCACGCCCGAGGGGCGAGCTGAAGGAGGTCGGGGTGGATCAGGCTGTCGTACACGATATGCTCAGCGCCTTCAAGCAGCGCTTTCCCCTTCAGCGTCAGCCAGAGAGGCCCGCCGCACCCCGCGCCGACAAGATGGACGGTCATCGGAGATCGCCTCCGGCGAGAGCGGCGGTACAGACCGAAGGCCCCCCGGCGCGTTGAGTGCGTTCTTCCTTCCTAGGGGGAGGCGGAACGGCGCACGCCTTCAGCAGACGGGCCGCACGCGGTTCGTTCCTGAAGAGACCGCCGAGCGAACGCCCGGCGTCCAGCGCCTCTTCGTCCGTCCCGACCGTTCTCTCGAAGGTCAGCGAAACCGAGTCCCTGCCGTCGCACTCAAGGATCTCCGCGCGCAGCAGCATCGTCTCTCCGTGAAGCTCCGCCAGCGCGGCGAAGGGGACGTGGCAGCCGACGCCGAGCGTCCGGAGCAGGGATCGTTCGGCGATCGAACAGAGGTGCGTCTCCCTGTCGGTGATCCGTTCACCCAACGGGAAGAGCGCGCCGTTCAGGGGCGCTTCGAGGGCGATGATTCCCTGGCAGGGCGCGGGAAGGAACGGAAGCGGCGTCGTGTTCGGCGTCCGGATGTCTAGGCGCTCGAGCCCGGCGTGCGCGAGGACGATCGCGTCGTAGAGTCCGTCGTGCAGCTTCTGGAGGCGGGTGGCGACGTTTCCGCGAAGCTCCCTTACGGAGAGGTCGGGTCGGAGGCGCAGCAGCTGGGCGCGGCGGCGGGGGCTCGAAGTGCCCACGACCGCGCCGCGGGGAAGGTTCTCCAGGGTCTGCTCCTCACGGCAGAGCAAGAGATCCTCCACGGAGTCGCGGGGGCAGACGGCGGCGATCTCCAACCCTTCGCGGCAGCATGAGGGGAGGTCCTTCAGGCTGTGAACCGCCCCGTCCCCCATGCCGCGCAGCAGCGCCTCCTCGATGCAGCTCGAAAACGCTCCGGAGCCGCCGAAGGAGCAGAGGGGGCTGATCGTGTCCCGGTCGCCCTTGGTTGAGACGCGCTCGATGTCGACGTCGATGCCGAGAAAACGAAGAGAGGATGCGACCCGTTCGGTCTGAACGAGGGCAAGTGTGCTTCCGCGTGTGAGCAGTTTCATGAACGGTCTCCTTCCAGAGAGTGCTGCAGTCGGCGCTTCAGCGCGGCGGAGCCGGCCGGAGAGCGTCCGCCGCTGGCGACGCCGACTGTGTACCAGTGGCTTTCGGCGGGAGAGGGAACGTCTTCCGGAAGCGCCGCGACGGAAGATGCAACGCGGAACTGGGCGGCGAGCGACCACGCCCCGAGGTCACCGGCGCCGCAGCAGTTCACGAGGCAGCGCGTCCCCTCGGCGAGGGTGAGGACCGTCTCAGATTCGGAGCGGGGGAGCGCGAGAAGCGCGAAGACGTGCTCCTCGAAGTCCCGCCGTTCGGCGATTCTCCGTTCCCAGGCGACGCGCCCCTCCCGCACTATCTCTTCCAGCTCCGGGACGATCTCGGGAGAGATCAGCGTTACAGCCATTCCCGCGTCGAGCAGCGTCCGGATTTTGCGCAGTCCGGTCGCGCCGCCGCCGACCACAAGCATCGGTCCTGCGGAGGCGTCGAGACAGATCATAAGGGAGGCTCGCTCCCGGGAGCGCCGCGACGGAGCGTTACACATCGTCGGACTCCTCCAGCTCGCCCGCGAGAATCTTCCAGAGCCTTCGGGCGTGGGGGTCCGACTCGGCGAAAGCGGGGGAGAGGAGCGCCTTCACGATGCTCCACCCCATTCTGCGGAGCGTCTCCTCATCGGTTCCCGTTCGCTTCGAGGTCCGCTCGGCCCTGTCCGCGACGATTCGTTCAGCCCTGTGGAGAACCAGTCGTTTGTACGTCTCGCCCGAGAGCGTTTCGAGCTCCGACATGACCGAGACAGCGGCATTCGCCGCCTCCTCCTCCAGTCTGCAAAGCTTCTTCCTGTAGCGCTTCGTCGCCTCCTCCGCCGTCCGGGCGAGATCGTCGATGGCGACAAGGCGGGCGCCGGCCACTTCCGCGGAGCGCACGACCTGCGGGGGCGAACCGAGGTCGAAGATCTGCTGTCCCGGTCGCGCATCCTCCATGGAGAAGAGGGGAACGGGGGAGCCGGTGCAGAAGAAGATCGCGTCGAAACGCCTCGACGCCTCGCGCCACTGTTCCCAGGGCAGCGTCGCAACCTTTGGGCCGGATTCCCGCTCAAGGCGCGGCAAGAGGCGGGAGAACAACGCTTCCGTGCGGTCGGGAGTCCGGTTCGACAGGACGAGCGAACCAACAGCCGGTTTGAGGGCGGCGCGGGGCGCGGCTTCGCCGTCCGTCGCAGCTTTGGCTTCCCGTTGCGGCGAGCCGGAGAGCGGCAGTGAAAGAAGCAGCCGGGAGGTTTCTTCTCCCATCTCGCCCGCCCCGAGGACGAGGACGGAAAGAGGAGAAGGCGGGGAGGAAGGGGCGAGCATATCGACCATCAGGCGCGGAATCGAGGGCTCCATGCCCGGATGGTAGCAGGTCCGCAGCAGCTTTGCCATCTTGAGAGAGCTTTGGAACAGACGATGGAGCCACGGGCCGCAGAGGTCGTTTCCTTCTGCGTAGCACGCCTTGACCTGCGCCGCGATATGCGACTCGCCGCAGGCGAGGCTCTCCAGCCCCAGGAGGACGCGCAGCAGGTGGAGGGAAAGCTCCGTCCCGGAATAGACGCGAGCCTTCGGGTGCGTCAGTTCGGACGGCGTCTCGGCGTCCGGCGGGAGGCGCAGGTAGACCTCCGAACGGTTGCATGTGGTCAGCAGAAGTCCCTCAAGGATCCGCCCCTCGTCTTTCAGGGCGCGGAGCCGGTCTTCGTTCCATGCAGAAGCGCGTTCCGCCGTGTTTGCCGCGGTGTAGTCGAGGCTGATGCAGACAAGCCGCGTCATTGCGCGGACTCCTCCTTGTGCTCGTCCGCCTCCCTGCGATAGCCGCGCCTGTCGAGGAGAAGACCGGCGAACTCCTCCACGGAGCTTCCCGGAAGGAGGATCAGCGTGCGCATGTCGAGGTGGTCCGCATCGAGTTCGGCGAGCGGCATCTTCTGTACGGAAGGAGCGTTCCGCCCCGCGTCGCGGACCAGGTACGCGGTTTCGTACCCCTGTGCCGAGAAGACGCGACGGACCTCGATGAGCTTCTCTTCAAGATCGCGCTTTACAGGGTTGTAGAGGGCGACGGTGAGCCCGGAGAGGGCCGCTCCTTCGAGGGCCCGGAGGACTGCGCTCCACGGCTGGAGGTAGTCCGACAGTGAGAGCAGCGCGACGCCGTTGACGTAGGGAGCGCCCAGCAGCGCGCCGGCGGCCTGCGCAGCGGTGACGCCGGGAAAGACTTTCGCGGGAACCCTGCCGTTTGCCGTGCGCAGCGCGAGCCCGGCGAGGCCGAAGAGGACGGGATCCCCACCGGAGAGGAGCGCGACGACGTTCCCCTCCTCGGCGAGCGCAACCGCGCGTTCCACCCGCTTTTCCTCCTCCCCCATGGAGTAGCGTTCCACGACCTTTCCCTGTAACCACTCCTGCGGGAGCAGATCGACGTAGAGGGCGTAGCCGACCACGGCGTCCGCCTCCTCCAGCGCCTGCCTGGCGTCGATCGTGACGGAGCCGCCCGCTCCCGGGCCTGTGCCGAGAATGAAGAGCGCGCCGCGCTTCGTCCCCGTCTCCGGGCTTGCTCCCTCCGCAGCGTCGAATTCCGCGCGCTTCGCAGGTTCGAACGGCTCGCAGCGCGGCTCGGCGATCGCGAAGGCGACGGTGACGCCCTCGGTCGCGATTCGCCGTCCGAGGAGCTTTCCCGCCGAAGCGGCGCACGGTTCGGCCACCCCCGGAAGATCGAGATGTTTCGTCGCCGCGGAGGCGGAAAACGTCTCCTCCATGGCGAGGATTTCCTTGCGGGGAACGACGAGCAGCGGGACGTCGAGCGATGCGGCCAGCTCGATCAGGCCGGGTTCGTCCATCTTTTCCTCGACGGTGCGGATCTCCCGGATCGCCTCGGGAAGAAGCGCCTGGGCGCGCAGCGCCTCGTTGAGGACGGAACGGAGCGTCTTTGCCGAAGCCCCTCTGCGGCACCCCATCCCGGCGACGATACAGGGGGGGACAAGCTGCACCCGTTTTTTTGCGGGGGAGTGCGCGCGCGGAGAGATGAGGAGCGCGGCGTTCGCCTCTTCCGTGGCGGCGTACCCGGCGGGAAGCGGAGGCAGCAGCTCGGGGACGTCCGTCCAGAAAGAGAGGGCGCCGGTCTCGATCAGCGCGCCGTTCGTCGCGGCGAGCGCGTCGCGCCCAAGGAGCGCCCATCCCCATCGGGACGCCAGCAGGTCGGGCGCGACGAGCCCCGCCCGGTCGCTGCTCGTCGTCAGCAGCGGTTCCACGCCGAGCAGTCCGGCAAGTCGTTCCGCCAATGTCCGCCCGCCTCCGAGATGCGCTCCGGTTACCGGAAGCACGGTCTTTCCGTCCTCGGTGACCACCAGCACGGCGGGGTCGTCCGCCTTGTCCGAGAGGTGCGGGGCGATGGCGCGCACTGCGATGCCGAGCGACGCGACGAAGACGAGCGCGTCGGCGCGGCTCCACCAGGAGGCGACCGTAGCGGCGAGGGCTCCGGACTCGACGCGGACGACGGTCCCCGCCTCTTCAAGACGGCGGGCCGTCGCTTCTCCCTTCGACGAGAAGCAGAAAAACGCCGTCTTCATAGCGGAGCCTCGCAGAAGCCTTCGGACGAAGCGAGCGTTCGTTCTTCGTCCGACTGTTCGGGAGCGGCGTCCCGCGCGCCGTGGGCGAAGTGCGGCGAGTAGAGCAGGCTTCGTGCGCCGTGCGACGCGACGCACTCTCCGACGACGATCAGCGCGTGGCGGGTGATGCCGTGCTCCGCCATCAGCGAAGGGAGCGCGCCGAGCGTGGAGACGATCGTCTTCTCATCCTCCCAGGAGGCGCGGTAGACGCAGGCGGCGGGTGTTTCGGCGGAGAATCCCCCCGCTTGGAGGTCTGCGGAGACCTCCTCCGCCTGGTCCGCGCTGAGAAAGACCACCATCGTCGCGCCGTGCTCCGCCAGCAGGCGGAGATTCTCGCGGGGAGGCACGGGCGTCCGTCCCGATCTGCGGGTGCAGACGACCGTCTGGCTTCCTCCGGGGACGGTGTACTGAATGCCCAGTGCGGCGGCGGCGGCCTGAAAGCTGCTCACTCCGGGGATGAACCGGACCTCGATGCCAAGCGATTCCAGCCGCTCCTTCTGCTCGGCCACGGCCCCGAAGAGGCTCGGGTCGCCGGTGTGCAGGCGCACGACGCGCCCGCCTTCCCTGACTTTTGCCGCCACCAGCGCCATCTGCTCTTCGAGCGAAAGCGGCGACGAGTCGGCCGTAACGCAGCCGGGGGAGCAGTAGTCGAGGAGCGCTTCGTTGACGAGGCTCCCCGCGTAGAGCACCAGGTCCGCCTCTTCGAGCGCGCGCTTCCCTTTGAGTGTGATCAGTTCCGGGTCACCCGGACCCGCGCCGACGAAGAGCACGGGGTATTCTGTATTCGCCATTGGTTTTCCCTCACTTTGTGTGTTCCAGTGCGCGTTCTCCCGTATACCCGCTACGCGTTCCTGTCGGCGTAGATCAAAAAGACCGGGTTCGAGGCAAGCAGCATCCACGACGCCTCCGCTCCCTGTCCGGCGCTCTCACGCGCCGACGAGGCGTTCACATGCGTCAGCGACGGCGTCGCGCCCAGGCTCTTCAGCGCGCGGTAGATCTCGTCGGCCGAGGAGGGCATGTTCGCCGTCGCCAGCAGCCTCCCTCCGGGAAGCAGACGATCCCACGCGGCGGAGGCGATCTCTCCGGGAGCGCCTCCGTGACCTCCGATCACGGCCCGGTGGAAACTGAGCGGCGCGCCCGAGCGGTCGTTGAGCTCTGCAAACACCTCGGGAGCGGAGCCGCGGAGCAGGCGGACCCTGTCGAAAACCCCGGCGCGGCGCAGATTCTCCTCCGCGACGGCGAGGGCGTCCGGCGAGCGTTCCACGGAGACGACGCTCCCTCCCGGCGTCCGGCGTGCTAGTTCCACGGTGATCCCCCCCGAACCCGTTCCCACTTCGAGCACGGAGAGCCCGTCGAGAGGGAGCAGAAAGGAGACGGTAAGGGCCCGCGTGATCTCCTTCGAGAGGGGGGTGCGTTCGTGCCGGACAAACCAGGAGTCCGGAAGGACCCCTTTGGAGAGCGGCGGGATCGGTCCCGGCTCGACCAGGAGCAGCGCCAGTCCCTCCGCGTCCCGTTCGTTCGCGAGGGAGAAGAGCGTGGTCGGGGAGATGCGTTCGTTCTCGTACCCCACCCTCTCGGCAAGGATGACGCGCCGGTCGGGAAAGCCCCTGTCCCGCAGAAACGCCGCCACGGCAGGGCCGGAGTTCTTCGAGTCGAGGAAGAGCAGCGTTCTCCTGTGCTCATGGAGCATCGAGGCGACCCCTTCGATGGGGCGTCCGTGGATGCTTTCAAGACGCACATCGCTCCACGAGGGGCTCGGAGCGCCCGGTTCCCCCGGAAGCGACGCGAGTCGGGCGAAAAGGAGCTGGAAGCTGCTCAGGCCGGGAACGACCTCGTAGTCGCCGGAGGGAAAACGGGCCGCGATCCGTCCGAGGAGGCTGAAAAGACAGGGATCGCCCGAGAGCAGCAGCGCGACCCGACCGAGTTTCCGGTGTTTGTCCACCGCGTCGAGGAGCTCGTCCACGCCCTTCTCCAGAAAGAGGAGCGTCTTGCCGCTCTTCTCGTACGGCTCAAGATGCCGCCGTGCTCCGGCGAGGATCTCCGCGTCCTCGATCGCGCGCCGGGCGCAGGGGAGCAGGCAGGAGTCGTCTCCGGGGCCTAGACCGACGACGGTAAATCTTCCCATGACGACCCCTCCTTCAGCGAAAGAGAGGGAAAGCTCCCCAGAATCTCCCCCTTGAGCGAGAGCACCGCGACGCCGAAGGCGACGGTGTTCTCGGGGGGCGTCGCGCGCGTCTCCGTGCTTTTCTGCGGCGGCTCGACCAGAGAGGCGCGGGAGATGGCGTACAGGGCGCACCGGCGGTGCATCCGCTCCGCCAGCACGTCGAAGGTCTTCGAAAGCCCCCAGCGCTCGATCAGCGGAACCGCCTCCTCCGCCAGCGGCAGTGCGAGCAGTTCGCGGATCTGTTCGGGCGTTGCGCCGCAAGCGCCCGCGCACGCCGCAAGCGTTTCGAGCCTCGCGTCGCCGTAGTCGCAGTGCGTGTTGAACAGCCCGGCGGCGACCTTTGCCCACTTACCGACGTGCCCGAAGAGGTGGAGGCGGCGCGCGCCCAGCTCGACGCTCTTCTTCAGCGCGTGCCCGAAGTGGTCCCCCGTGCGGACGATCAGCTCGCGGGGAACGGCGTAGCGTTCTTCAAGCGTCTTTTCTCCGACGTAACCGGGGACGAGGAAGATGGTCCCCGGCCGGGGAGAGTCGAAGGCGAGCGCCGCCGAGATGTACAGGTCGATGGAGGCGAGGTAGGCGGCCGTAGACTTCGGCTCGACAATGCCAGTTGTGCCGAGGATGGAGATCCCCCCCTCGATGCCGAGGCGCGGGTTCCACGTCTTCGCGGCCCGCTCCTCCCCCTCGGGGGCGGAGATCGTCACGGACAGCCCCTTTTCCGGGGGAAGCAGCGTTTCGAGCGCGTCGCGGATCATCGTCCGGGGAGTCGGGTTGATCGCCCACTCTCCAGGAGGGAGGGGGAGCCCCTTCCGTGTGACGCGCCCGATGCCCCGGCCTCCGGAGATCGTGATTCCGGGCTCTTCGGAGAGCGCGACCTCTGCGACGATGAGCATGCCGTCGGTGACGTCCGGGTCGTCCCCAGCGTCTTTGCGGACAGAACAGCGGGCTCCCGATGGGGAGAGCTCGCACGCTTCCACGGGGATGCGCAGCACGGCTCCGCCGGAAGGAAGACGGAGCTCCGCGAAGCAAGGGGCCTCCCCGGTGACGAGCAGCGTTGCCCCAGCCTTCGCCGCCGCCGCCGCGCAGCTTCCGGTCGTAAAACCTCGCCTGCCGCCCTTTTCTGGAGCCGGGGGAGCGTCCTTGAGCGCGAGGCGGATAATAGCGTTCACCACGGCCGCGGCCACGGGGCTTCCGCCCTTCGGACCGGAGGCGGTGATCCATTCGCAGTCGAGCGACGCGAGCTCGTCGTGCGACTCCGCCGCGCCGACGAAGCCGATGGGGACGCCGACGACGAGCGCCGGGCGGCACTCCCCCCGCCGGATCAGATCGCAGACCTCGAAGAGGGCTGTCGGCGCGTTGCCGATGGCCACGATCGCGCCGTCGAGATACGGAAGAGCCTTCCGCATCGCAAGGCGCGCACGGGTCGTTCCGCTCCGTTTCGCCTCCTCGGCGACGTCGGGATCGTTCAGGAAGCAGAGCGTTTCATTTCCGTCTTGGGCGTTCCGGAATCGCCGCGCTTCCGCTGCGGAACGGCGAACGCCCGCGCTCACCATCTCGACGTCGGTCACGACGGGAGCGCCGCGCCGTACGGCCTCGATGCCCGCCTGCACTGCGTTCGGCGAGAAGCGGAACGTCTTCGCCCATTCGACGTCGGTCGTGGCGTGGGCGACTCTCTTCATCACCTCGCGCTCCGGAGCGGGAGCTTGAAAGTCGCCCAGCAGTCCCTCAAGAATCCGAAAGCTCTTTTCTTCTATTTCCGAGGGGGAGAGATCGCGGTCGCGCTTCCGGACAGGTTCTTCCCCGTTTTCTGTTTTGAATTCCGCGCCGTGCCGCCGCGTCCTCTGTTCGTCCATGGAATCTCCTCCATTCATACGGATACGCGGAGCGCGCACCGCTGAAGACAAAAATAAGGCGAACCCCCGTGTGAGGTTCGCCGGCGCCGGTCATATATATGCGACGAGTGCAAAATCCGGAAAAACCTGTCCGTTTGCCGCAAAAAATACATGAAAAGCCGACCCGAACCCTCGCAGGTGTCGCACAGATGCGCTTCTTCAGGGTCTTCTGGCTTCCTTCATCCTCGTTCACCCCTTCCCGGCAAAAACCGGTGGTCGATGAACTCGTCGGGTACACAGCGGCGGGACCGCGCCGGAATTTCACCGGGCTTCCCCTTGAAGACGAGCGCGTTCATATAGTATTCGATGAACATCTCCATCCTAATCTTCCGGTGTCGACCTGTCAATCGGATTTCGTGGAACGGGTGCATTTCTTCGTTTGACTAGGTATAATATGCATCATATATTGTGCTTTTAAAAAGGGCTTGATTTTTCAAAATCAGGAGGTTTCCATGTCGCTCAAAGAGACGTATAAGACAAAGTCGGGGTTCGTATACGAACTGCTGCGGGAGAGAATTGTCGCCGGAGAGTGGCCCCAGGGAACGGTGATCGTCGTCGCTTCCGTCGCCAGAGAGCTCGGAGTCTCGGCGATTCCGGTGCGTGAGGCGATGAAGCAGCTTCAGGCCGAAGGACTTGTCGAACTTGAGCCGCACCGGGGGGCGAGAGTTACTGTATTCGATCCGAAGAAGATCGTCGAGGTCATGTCGATTCGCGGCGCGCTCGAAGGGTATGCCGCCCGGGTCGCCCTTCCATTCATCGACGACGCGGCGCTTGCGGATTTGCGCCGCAAGGTGGATGATATGGGAACGTTTACGGTCGCCGGCGATACGGCTCGCCTGGTTGCGGCGAACAAGGAGTTCCATCGGAAGCTCTATTCCATGGGCCCCTTCCCGATGCTGAACGACATGATCTTCAAACTCTGGGACGGGGGCGCCTTTTCGAGCATTGTCTTCGCTCTCAGACCCGACCGTATCAGGACAGTGTACGAAGAGCACCTTGCAATCCTTGCCGCGATAGAGCGGCGCGACGCAGAGGAACTGGAACGCCTGGTACGGGCGCACAAGAGCGGTTTTGCCGAGGCGCTTTGTGAGATTTCTGCGAGAAAGCGGCTCGAGACTTTGTAGCGGCAGTATCCGGTACTTTCATCCCGAAAGGAGTTGGAATTGGTGAAGGTTTTTCGATATTCAGTATGTGCGGCGTTGATTGTGTGCCTGTGTCTGGCGCTTGCCGTGCCCGTCTTGGCCGACCCGGCGGAGATGCTCCTGGCGAAAATTACCGGGACGAATGTGAATGTGCGAGCCGAACCATCCCGGACAGGCCGTCTCACGGGGCGTT
>ENA-UOXR01004626-UOXR01004626.1-bioreactor-metagenome-genome-assembly--contig:-NODE-4626-length-10644-cov-6.129096_pt1 | contig 10644 bp, 8 predicted proteins | sample MGYA00238164_ERZ764825 | MGnify/ENA primary metagenome ERZ764825 (study PRJEB28920, sample SAMN05720171) | bioreactor metagenome | isolation source: Anaerobic biogas reactor | place: USA:Washington...
CATCGAGCAGGTAGTCGGTGAAGCGGGTACGGTGCCCCAAGCATCGGTGGCAAGCTCGACACGCATGGTTCGGACCTGCGTCTGTGGGGGCAGCGTGCATCCTGGGTCTTCAAATAGACTTCTCAGCGCCATGGCAACGGGTGCAGTCGCCAGCTCGCCGGCTTTCGGCGGAGCATCGATTCGCAAGCGGAAACATCGCTCGGCCCCTCCATGCTGGAGTGCCGCTACTCTGGGATGAACGTGACCCTATGGCCGCACTCGGGGCACTCGAGATCCAAGACGCCGGCAGCCACAGGCCTCTCGCCGATGATCTCTAGCTCCACCTGCATGTTACGGTCGATCCTGCACTGGGGGCAGATGCGTTGCGAAAAGGGCAGCTTGCGGAACGCGTCGATGGCTGGCTGAATCCTCGCCCTTGCCTCGAGGAAGGCATCTCTCGCCTTTATGGTACGTTCGTCACCCAGCATCCTGATGGCGTCCTCTGCCGCCCACGACACATCCTGATCCTTGTCGCGCAAAGCCCTCAGAAGCGGTTCGGCGGCGCGTGTATCGCCGATGGCGCCCAGGGCCCCAGCCGCTTCCCTTCGCAAAGCCTCGTGCCCGGCTTGGAGTGCTTTGACCAGAGGCTCTACCGCGCCAGCGTCACCGATGTCACCGAGGGCGTGGGCTGCGGCAAAGCACAGTCGTTCATCGTCCAGCCTTTCGATCAGCGCCGCTACCGCGCGTGGATCGCGAAGCTGCCCCAGAGCGCCGATGGCAGCCTCGCTCACCTCATGGCGCTTGTCGCTTTGCAGCAGGGCAAGCAGCGGCTGGACGGCATCTGCGGCGCCGAGTTCTCCCAAGAGGCTGGCCGCCGCTGCGCGGCGGTACGCGTCTTTGTGCTCGAGGAGCAGAAAAGTGCGTTCGGAAATGCGCCGGTCGTTGATCTTGCCCAGGGCGTGGGCGGCTTGAGCAACCTTGCCAGCGTCCTTGTCGCTCTCCAGCACGACCATGAGTGGGTCCACCGCCGCCAAACCGATGCGCTCCAGAGCCGCTATACCACGTTCAGAAGCAGCAGGATCGCCGGCCGCGACCAAGCTGATGAGCGGATCCACGGCCGGCCTACCCATGCTGCCGAGCGCATCGATCACGGCTGGCTTGAGTCGACGGTAGAACCGGTCTCGGTCGGGCTTTTCCAAGAGGGAGACGAGCAGCTCCAGAGCACGCGGATCTTCGGTGAGGCTCAGCGCACGGATCGCCCCGAGGCGAAGCTCTCTTGTAGGCCGCCCTAGAACCGACTCCTGCTGCACAATGTCGATCAGGGGACCCACGGATAGCGGGCCGAGGGCTCCAAGAGCAGACGCTGCGCTCTGGCATACGTCACGATCATCATCCTCTAGCGTCTCAATCAGGGGGCTCACCGCGGTGCCGTCGCCTATTCGCCCCAAGGCCTTAGCCGCGTCCTGCCGGACCCTGGGGCTCTTGGGGTAGGCCAAGGCCTTGACCAACCCTTTGAGATCTCGCTTTGCCTCTAGCTTTGTCACATTCGGCGGCCCAAAAATCCCCATCGCGGTGTTCTCCCGATATACCAAGGGCTCCAGCACCGGGCTGGTAGACTGCGGCGCGGTCGGATGGAACCAGCCAGCAAGTCCTCGGCGGTATCCTACTGGCCCGAGGGCCATGGGTCAAGACTGGGCTAGCTTGCCCTGGAGGTCGCCGGCATGTATGCTGGCCCCTATGCAGTACCTCTACCGCAACCTGGACCTGCCCCTGGGCGATAATGCGCCCCTCGAGGTCGCCTTGGCCGACGCCCTGGGCCTGGCCGAGCTGGGGCCGGTGGTCGTCGTCCACGAGAGCCTGGACGCCCGCCGCAAGGGCAACATCCGCCGGATCTATCATCTGCGCTTTGCGGTGGAGCGGCCGTCCCCGCGGCTGGAGGCATTGTTGCGACGGGGCGTGGTGACCCCGTGGGAGCCGCCGCACCCGCCGCCGCCCGAACGACGCATCGCGCTGCCCGAGCGGCCCATCATCGTGGGGGCCGGACCGGCGGGGCTGTTCTGCGCGCTGCACCTGGCCCGCCTGGGCTACCGGCCCATCCTGCTGGAGCGCGGCCAGCCAGTCGCCCAGCGCCGCGCCGACGTCGAGCGCCTTTGGCGCGATGGCGTCCTTGAGCCCGAGTCCAACATGCAGTTCGGCGAGGGCGGCGCCGGCACCTTTTCCGACGGCAAGCTCAGCACCGGCAAGCGCGATCCGCTGCATGACGAGATCCTGGCCGAGCTGGTGGCGGCTGGCGCCCCGCCCGAGATCGCCTTCCAGGCCAAGCCCCACGTCGGCACCGACCGTCTGCGCGCCGTGGTGACCCGCCTGCGGGCCGAGATCGTCGCCCTGGGCGGCGAGGTGCGCTTTGGCGCGCGGATGGACGAGCTGCTGCTGCGCGGCAATCAGGTGGCCGGGGTGCGCGTGGGCCGGGAGAGCCTGCGCTCGCCGGCCGTCATCCTGGCCATCGGCCATAGCGCCCGCGATAGCTATGCGATGCTGCGGCGGGCTGGCGTGGCCATGGAGCCCAAGCCGATGGCGGTGGGCGTGCGCATTGAGCATCCCCGCGCCTTTATCGACGCGGCCCAGTATGGCGACCAGGCGCCGCTGCTTTCCGCTGCGGATTACAGCCTCACGCACCGCCATGGCGACCTGGCCGTCTATAGCTTTTGCATGTGCCCGGGCGGCCACATAGTCTGCTGCGCCAGCGAGCCTGAGCGACTGGTCACCAACGGCATGAGCTACCACGCCCGCGACGCCATCCACTCCAATAGCGCCCTGGTGGTGGCGGTGCATCCGGCCCGGCTGGGCTGGCGCGATCCGCTGGATGGCATCGCCTTTCAGCGCGAGATCGAGGCGCGGGCCTACCGGGCCGGCGGCGGTGGCTATCGCGCGCCGGCGCAACGGGCCGCCGATTTCGTGGCCGGGCGGCCCAGCGACGATCTACCCGCGAGCAGCTATCGCCCCGGCCTCAGCTCTGCGCCTATGGACGACGCGTTGCCGCCGGCCGTCTGCAACGCCCTGCGCGCCGCCCTGGCCCAGTTCGACCGGCGCATCCCCGGGTTCATCCAGCAGGGCCTGCTGCTGGCGCCCGAGACGCGCACCTCTAGCCCCGTCCGCCTCACCCGCGACGACACCTGGGAGTCCACCTCCATCCAGGGGCTCTACCTGCTGGGCGAGGGGGCCGGCTATGCCGGCGGTATCATGACCTGCGCGCTGGACGCTGTCCGCTACGCCCGGGCGGTGGTTTCGTGCGAGGCCGCGTCATGACACTGCGGGTGGGCATCGTTGGCGCCGGGCCGTCCGGGATCATGGCGGCGCTCAAGGCCGCCTCGCAGGGCGCCGTCGTCCACCTGTACGACACCAACCAAACGGTGGGGCGCAAGCTCACCGTCGCCGGCAACGGCCGCTGCAACCTCTCCAACGCCGAGGTGCGCCCCGAGGCCTATGCCAGCGATGCGCCCGACGCCCTGGCGGCGGTCTTGCGGCGCTATGGCTACCTGGATCTCTTGGCCGACCTGGAGGCGCTGGGCATCTATACCTATGCCACCGACGACGGCTGGACCTATCCCGTATCCAATAGCGGCGCCGCCGTCGTCGAGCTGCTCACCGTGGCGCTGGAGCAGGCCGGCGTCCACCTGCATCTGCTGACCAAGGTGACGGCGATCCGGCCGCTGAGTCAAGCCCCCGCTTTGTCGCAGGAGGGCGGAGGGGAGCGGACGTTCGCCCTGGAGCTGGGGCACTCGGCGCAGTGCGACGTCCATGACCGGGTTATCGTCGCGGCCGGCGGCATGGCGTCCGAGGCGTTGGGCTCGCGCGGCGACTGCCTGCCCATGCTGGCACAGCTGGGCCATACCGTGCTGCCGGTGCGGCCGGCCCTCTCGCCCCTCACCGCCGACATGCGCCCCGTGCACGCGCTCCAGGGCGTGCGGCTGGACGTGGCCCTGCGCCTCTATGCCGAGGGCGCGCTTTTGGGCGAGAGCCTGGGCAACCTGATGTTCACCAAGGGCGGGCTGAGCGGCCCCGCGCCCATGGACCTGGCCCACCTGGTCAGCGCCAACCCGGGCGCCGCGCTGGAGGCGCGCATCGATCTGGTGCCGGCCCATGCTGCCCAGCTCGAGGAGGCCCTGGCCCAGGGCCAAGCGCGCAACACCCCCGCCGCTGTGGCGCTGATGGGGTTCATGCCGCCCAAGCTGCCGCCGGTGCTCTTGCGGCTGGCCGGCCTGCCTGCAGGCGTCGGCCTGGGCGACCTGGACGCCGCCGCCCTGGCTCGCTTGCGCCAGCAGGTGCACGGGCTGGCGCTGCGGGTCACCGGCACCCGCCCCCTCAGCCAGAGCCAGCTCTCTACCGGCGGCGTGCCCCTGGCCGAAGTCGACCCGGCCACCCTGGCGTCGCGGCTGGTGCCGGGGCTCTATCTGGCCGGCGAGACGCTGAACGTGGTCGGCCCCTGCGGCGGCTATAACCTGCACTGGGCCTGGGCCTCGGGCGCGGTGGCGGGGCTGGCGGCGGGGCGGGGCAACCCCACGGTTTGACGTCGCGGCCCGTTGAGCCTACGCTGGGCAGCGTTGTTGCCAATTGGGGGTATGAGCATGGAACGCCACATTCTCGGTACTATTCCTTACACGGTTGATCTCGACGCGTTGGCCGAGCGGGTGCGCCTGCGCGACCGCCAACGCCCGGCGCTAGAGGCGGTGGCGCAGCAGGCCGAGGCCATCGCCCGACCCAAGGCCATCTATGGGCTGGCCTATATCGACGACCGCGGCCCCGAACATCTGGTGATCGACAGCGTCACCTTCAAGAGCCGCGTCTTGCGCGTCAACCTCGATGACACCGAGCGCGTCTTTCCCTACTGCGTTACCTGCGGCGCCGAGCTGGAGCGCTGGCACGCCGAGATGGACGACATCCTGGAGCAGTACTGGGTGGAGGCGATCATGGAGCAGGCCCTGGCGCAGGCCATCGCCCACACCATGAAGGCCATCGATCGGCGCTATCATCCCGGCCGCACCTCGACCATGGGCCCCGGCAGCCTGTTGGATTGGCCCCTGCGCGAGCAGCGACCCCTGTTCAAGCTGCTGGGCGATACCGAGGCCGCCATCGGTCTGCGGCTGACCTCGAGCATGCTCATGTTGCCGGCCAAGTCGGTGTCGGGCGTACGCTTTCCGGCCGAGCACAGCTTTGCGAGCTGCATGCTCTGCCCGCGCGAGAGCTGCCCCAACCGGCGCGCGCCGCACGACCCCGAGCTCTACCAGAAACGCTACGCCGCCGACGCCATGTTGCGGGAGACGGAGCGAGGCTAGTCGCCATCGCGCGGGGTATGGGCTCCGCGCCTAGCAGCACAACGGGCGATGAGGCCCGTTCATCAGCAAGGGAGCAGCGTCTTGGGTTCCTTCCGCTATGGCCCACCGGGGCGACCCGGCTCGTCCACCCCCAACGGTCTCGGCGATCAGATGCGCGGTTCGTGGGAGGCGTTGCGCAATACCCCCCAGGCCTTCCGCCTGGTGTGGGCGGCCAGCCGCGGCGCCGCCCTGGTCAGCGCCGGCCTCATGCTGGTGGCCGCGATCCTGCCGGCCGCTCAGGCCTGGACCGGCAAGCTAATCATTGACGCCATCGTCCAGGCGGCGGGCGCCAACCTGGCCCCCATGGATGGCCTGCGCCAGGTGTTGCCCTATGTGCTGCTCGAGTTCGGGTTGCTGCTGGCGGGCTCGGTCGCCGGGCAGGCCCGCTCCCTCTCCGAGCGGGTTCTCCAGACCCGCCTCTCCAACCACGTCAGCGAGCTGATCATCCGCCAGGCTATCCGGCTGGACCTGGCCTTTTTCGAGGATCCCGTCTTTTATGACATGCTCCAGAACGCGCGGCGGCAGGCCGACACCTCGGCGCTGCGGATCGTCAATGCGATTCTGCAGCTGGTCCAGCAAGGCATCACCCTCACCTCGCTGGTGGCGTTGCTGATCCGCTTTAGCCCCTGGTTGGCGGTGATCGGCTTTGTCTCGGCCATCCCCTCGTTCCTGGCACAGTCCCAGTACGCCGAGCGCGCCTTTCGCGCCGTCAGCCGCCGCGCCCCCGAATCGCGCCTGCTGGCCTACCTGGAGATGATCCTGACGAGCAACGACGCGGTCAAAGAGGTCAAGCTCTTTGGCTTGGGCGAGCCGCTGCTGGGCCGCTACCGCGAGCTTTTCGTGCGCTTTTTCGAAGAGGACCGCACCATCGCCCGGCAGCGCACCATCGCCTCGCTGGGGTGGGGGCTGCTGTCGAACCTGGCCTACTATGGCTCCTATGGCTGGATCGTCCTGCGCACCGTGGGCGGGCTGATCACCCTGGGCGATATGACCATGTTCCTCAGCATTTTTCGGCAGTCGCAGGGGGCTATCCGCTCGCTGCTCAGCAGCCTGAACAGCGTCTATGAGAGCAACCTGTTCCTCGATAACCTGATGACCTACCTGGAGCTGGAGCCGACGCTGTCCTCGCCGTCCGACGACGCGCTGGTGGCCCCCGAGCCGATCCGCCAAGGGATCGAGTTCCGCCACGTGTCCTTTGCCTACCCGGGCGCGGAAAAGCTGGTCCTGCGCGACATTAACCTGCACATTCGCCCGGGTGAGCGGATCGCCCTGGTGGGCCTCAACGGCGCCGGCAAGACCACGCTCATCAAGCTGCTGACGCGGCTGTATGACCCCCTCGAGGGCCAGGTGCTGTTGGATGGCGTCGATCTGCGCCAGTACAGCCTGGAGAGCTTGCACCAACGCTTTGGCGTCATCTTTCAGGATTTCATGCACTATCAGTTCTCGGTGCGTGAGAACATCGGCTTTGGCCAGGTGGATGCCCTGGACGATACGGAACGCATCATCGCGGCGGCCGAGCGGGGCGGGGCCGCGCCCGTCATCGAGGCGCTTCCCGACGGCTATGAGACGGTGCTGGGCCGCCGCTGGGAGCGGGGCGCCGAGCTCTCGGGCGGCGAGTGGCAAAAGGTGGCCCTGGCGCGCGCCTTTATGCGCAAAGCCGAGGTGCTGGTGCTGGACGAGCCGACCTCGTCGCTGGACGCCGAGGCCGAGTACGAGATCTTTCAGCGCTTTGGCGAGCTGATGGAAGGGCGAATCGCCGTGCTGATCTCGCACCGCTTTTCCACGGTGCGCATGGCCGATCGCATCGTGGTCCTCTCCGAGGGGCGGATCCACGAGATCGGCAGCCACGACGAGCTGATGGCCAAGGATGGCGCCTATGCGCGCCTGTTCAACCTGCAGGCCGAGGGCTACCGCTAGCGCCTAGCTAGGCATAGCTGCCTAGCTCTTTGGCCAGGCGCACAAACTCGCCAAACTCGGCCAGCGAGACGCTATCGGGCACCGAGTGATCCGACGCGATGATATAGCCGCCGCCCTCGCGCATCGCCGGGATGACGCGATGCATCTCGTCCCACATCTCCTCGGGGCGCTCATAGAGCACGGCGTTCAGCCCCCCGTGGAACGCCAGGCGGTCGCCATAGGCGGCCTTGAGCGCCACGGGGTCCATCCCCGCCTTGACTTCGAGCGGGTTCAGCGTGTCCACGCCCCATTCGATGAACGCCGGCACCAGCGGGTTCACATCGCCGCACGAGTGCAGCCGCACCTTCATGCCGCGGGCGTGGGCCCAGTCGGCCGCCCGTTGGTGGGCCGGCATGATGATTCGCCGGTACATCCGCGGCGACATGAACTGGTTGCCCTTGTAGCCCAGGTCGTCGGGCCAGTGGATCTCGTCAAAGGTATAGCCTGCGTCCAGGATGCGCTGCCACAGGGCCAGGTCCAGCTCTAGCATGGTGTTGACGATATCGGCAATCCAGTCGGGATCCTCAACCAGGGCCAGCAGCACCCGCTCGGTGCCCACCACCCACGAGTGGGTGATATCGAACCCAAACCAAAAGCCGGCGCTGAGCCAGGCCCCCTCGGCCCGCCACCGGGCGTAATCGCGCTTGAGCCGCTCCCAGGGGATGCGGTCATCGCTGGGGGTCATGCGGGCCTTGGCCTCGGCCCAGCTGTCGCGATCGACGATGGTGAAATCCAGGAACTCGGGCACGCCGCCGGCATGCCGCCAGTTGCGCATGGTCACGCCGTAGCTGGAGCGGGTGATGGTGTACTCCTCGGTCTCTTCCAAGACGGCCGCCGGGTAGCGCGGGCTGTTATCCACCCCCACGTTGACGATGCGATCCAGCCCAAAGTGGGCCGTGAAATCGGGCGTGGGCATCCCCTCGCGTTGCCAGCGCTCGATGGTCGAGCCCCAGGGCGATTCGACGATGGGTACCCGGTCCGCTTCGCGATGTTCGACCATGCGAAGGATCCGCTCGTGGCTGGACATGGGCTCGGGGGTCATGCTAAGCCTTTCTTTTCTGCGCGGGGTGGGATGCCGAACTCGCAGGGGACGCGGACCTGGCAGAGGCCACAGCCGATGGTCTGGACCCGGTACAGGCTGTCGCGCAGCGACGCGATCTCCTCGCGCTGGTACTCGAGGCAGCGGACCTTGTCGTGGCCGGCGGCGGTGATGGCCCCGCCCGGGCAGCGCTGGATGCACACGCCGCAGGTGCCGCCGGCCAGCTCGGGGCAGAGGGCATAGGGGTCGTCGCTGGCGCGCGGCGTCACGGTCAGCGGGGCGTCGGTCACCAGGCTGCCGCAGCGCATGGCGATGCCTCGCGCAGTGATAAACCCGTCGCTCAGGCTAAAGCTGCCCATGCCGGCCACAAAGATGGCGTGCCGCTCCGACCAGTTGGATTTCAGGCCGTTGCCGTCGGTGGACCAGTCGATGACAAAACGGTCCGAGATCACCGGTGCCACGGCGGCATAGCCACGGGCCTGGAGCCACCTCTCGGCCTCGTGCCGCAAGGCATCGTTGAACTCTTCGCCATGCTGGCGCTGCTGCCCCCACCATAGCGACGGCACCCGCTCCTCGCGGCGGTTGCTCTCGCGGATCGCCTCGGCGATGGGCAGCACCCAGCACCACACCCGCAGCGGGCGCTCGGGCGGGGTGCCCAGCACCTCGCGCGGCGTCATGTGCTCGGGCCCGATGATCGTCTTGTACCGGGCCCACAAGGGGTCGTCGCCGTCGGCGCAGCCCCACAGCGGCGGGTCAAAGATGGGGCCGCTATCATCGGGCAGGCGGTTCAGCGGGCTCTCGGCCGCAAATTGACTCAAGGCTTGCTGGAGCTCTTGGTCCAGGCTCATGCTACCTCCACGCGCGTGCATCGGTTGGTCGTCGTCCCACGCTCACCATTGACGCGAATCGGGCACCGGCAGCCAACGCCCGCCCTCGGCGATGGACTGCTGGCTCACCAGGCCCGGCAAGGTCATGTCCATGGCGGCGTCGATATCCACCGCCGGCGGCGTGCCCTCGCGCACGGCTCGCACGAAATCGGCCACGACGTAAAAGTCGCCGCCGCCGTGGCCGGCCGCCTGGGCGCGGGCCTCGTCGCGTCGCCAGGCCTCGGGAAGATACTCCTCGAACTCTATCAGGTCCAGCCATCGGTCGCGGGCGGGGTTCTTGGCGCGCAGCCACACCCGATGACGTTCGCCGGGCGCCCGCGCCGATTCGTAGGCCCCGTCGGTACCCTGCAGCTGGTAGTTGTTCATGGCGTGGGGCCGATCCGAGAGCATGTCCACCCGAATCTTGACCAGGGCGCCGCTGGCCATCTTGCCGAGCATCACCACCGAGTCCTCGTTCTCATAGCGGTCGCCGCGCGGGTCGCGATAGTGGTGGCCGCTGCCGGCGCAGCAGACCTCCACCACGCGGTCGCCCGGCATCCACCGCAGGAGCGGCCCCAGGCTATGGGTGGGGTAGGTGATGCCATTGATGCCCGTCTGCCACCGCCGTCGCCAGGGCGTGGTCTCGTTCAGCTCCTTGAGCTCGTGGAGGTACTCGCCCTCGCCATAGTAGGTCTCGCCGAACAGGCCCGCCTGCACCAGCGCCGTCACCAGGGCGATCGGCTTGGCGTGGATATAGTTCTCGGCCATGGCATAGAGGGCGCGGCTGGCCCGTGCGGCGCGCACCAGCTCGACGCACTCGTCCAGGCTGACGCCGGCCGGCACCTCGCTCAGCACGTGGATGCCCCGCTCTAGCGCGGCGATGGATTGCGGCACGTGCAGCGGCATGGGCGTGCCGATCAGCACCGCATCCACGCCGCCGCGCTCCAGCATCTCGGTATACTCAGTATAAGCGCGCTCGGCGCCCAGTTGATGCTGGGCCTCCTCCAGGGCGTCGGCGCGGATATCGCACACCGCCGCCACATGGACGCCCGCGACGGCGTCGATGACACCCCTGAAGCTGCCGCCGCGACCGGCTGCGCCCACCACCCCCAGGGCTAGCGACTGGAGCTGGCTCATGCCTCGGCCTCCTCGGGCGTGGCGGGGCTGCCGCCCACCAGAACCAACACGTCCCACGGGGCAATGTTCTCCAGCCACACCACCACGCGCCCCTCTTCGCGCTGCCAGCCCACGGGCTCGTAGCCGGTGGGCGTCAGCCGCCGCACCCAGGAGGGCGCGCCCTTGACGCGGACGGTGACGGGACCGGTGGGGTCCAGGCTGTTGTTCAGCAAGGCCGCCACCCAGCGGGTGCCCTCGGCGTTGGCGCGCACGAACGGCGCCACCCGCACCGTCTCCTGAATCGCCAAGGGCAGCC
>ENA-UOXR01004630-UOXR01004630.1-bioreactor-metagenome-genome-assembly--contig:-NODE-4630-length-10639-cov-4.529762_pt1 | contig 10639 bp, 6 predicted proteins | sample MGYA00238164_ERZ764825 | MGnify/ENA primary metagenome ERZ764825 (study PRJEB28920, sample SAMN05720171) | bioreactor metagenome | isolation source: Anaerobic biogas reactor | place: USA:Washington...
CGCCTGATCGAATAGCGGAGGAACGGGTTTGTCCTTCTCCCCCGGCGGCGGCGCGTACAGCCACGCGACCGGCACGCGCGTGACGCGCGAATGGCCCAGACCGGACATCGCGCAGTAGCCGAGCAGAACCGCGTCCTGCACCGGATGGATCGCGATGTAGCAGTAGTGTCCGCGCGGATTGCCTTCCAACACCCTGACGTTTTGCCACGTCTTGCCGTCGTCTTTCGAGATCGCCGTGCTCAGCGGCACGCGTTTGTTTTTCAGGCTTCCCGGAATATTGTCGTGGTCGTTCCAGACCAGCAGCAGGTCGCCCGTCGAGGGCAGGCGCTTGATCGAAGCCGGCGATACAGGCGATTTGATCTCCGAAGGCACGGGCGCGCTCCACGTGTCGCCCCCGTCCGAGGAGTGCGAGAGGTACTGGCAGCCGCCGCTGGCGCGGATGAACATCATCACGCGCCCGTCCTTCAGTTCCACCACGCCCGGCTCCTGCGTGGTGACCCGACGCCCCTGAGTGTCAAACCCTTTGTGCACACTCCGACTGCGCCACCAAGTCGCGCCGTTATCATCGGAGAGGTAGCAAAGCACGCGCCCCTGCCAATCCATCTTGTCCGACCCCTCCACGGTGTGCAGGCAGAGCGGCAGCACGAGGCGACCGCTTGCGAGCTGGATCGCACGATCATTGTTCAGCACATAGTAACCGACCTCGTCTGTCACGCACATCACCGGCTCGCTCCAGGTCGCGCCCTCATCGCGCGAAAGCCGCATCACCGGACGACAGTCGCGCTCGCTGTTTTTGAGCAGGTAGAACAGAGCGAGCGCTTCACTCTTGAGGCGCAACAGACTCACCGACATCACGTTCATGCCGCCTTCGTTCGTCACGAAGATGCTGTCCTCCGCCGTCCAGGTCCTACCACCATCCGCAGAGTACCGTCCAGCCAAATGGGCAGAGTCGTGATCGCCCCCGCCGCCCGTGAAATACGTGTAGACAAACAGGATGCGCCCATCCTTGAGCGTTGCGAATGAGCCCTCGCTGTTGCGCGGGTTACTCTTGGATGGCGGTAGCTCCAACACACGCGCCGGGACGCTCTGCGCACGTGCGCCGACGGCTATCAGCAGCGCGACGGCCAATCCCATCCGCGCAAGGTTTGTGATGCCCTCACTCTTTCGCATACTCGTCTCCCTGGATCTTTTGACAACCTGCCGCCATTCGCTTTACGCCTCCGTCCCTCACCGGATGGACAGAATGGTTCCGGAGTGCGCCGGCCCGTACAGCACGTTCAGCGCGCCCGATCCCGAGAAGTAAACCGACGACGGCTTGAGAGGATTCCGCCGCGGCCGCCCGCCATCCGGACAGCACGAAACCGGCAACAGCCAGACGCAACACCCACCCTTTATTCACTTTCATGGACGCTCTCCTGGTTTGAGACCTGATGATCCGGCGACAAAACCCTGCCCAGTGATCAACACCATCTTACCCCTTCAGGCCATTTAAAACAGTCACAAAACGAGAATTCTATTTTTGTTGTGTTTTACATCCACCGGGACAAATGCCCTCTCGTATCTCGCCAACTCTAAACGCCGACGGTTGAACCGGTTGCCAGCCTTTCCCGCGGACGGGGCCGTCCGCGCCCCCGGTCTTGCGTATCCTTTTCACTGGAAACGCGTGATCGCGGCCCGCCTCTGCGGCGGTCTCGGCGAGACCGCCCTACCGGCTGCAAGCCCCTATTCGATTGGGAGACAGAAGCAGGACGTTCCATGGAACTTGAGCTGCTAGCCAGTCTCGATCTGAGCGCGGGAATTGGCGTCTTCATCGTGAAGACACAAGTGAAGCCCCCTTTTTTTTGATGCTTATCATCTCCTTGTCTCCGAGGCATTAAAACTCCTAAATCCTAAATCCTCCTTCACACACACAAACCCCTTGTTTTCAGAGAAATGATGATTCATACTGAAAAAGAGTTGAAGAGCAACACATGGTGCGGAGTGATGCGACGTGCGACGCCCCCTGCCTTTTCCGATACGGAATGCGCGTGACATGACCATCAAGAACTCCAGAATGCGCTGCGGCGACCTGCCGAACTACCGGGCCTTCGATCTGGCCAAGATCGGCATCCCGGATATCCCCATCCTCTATTTTATCCGCCACACGCAGCGTCTGGCACCGGTCGAACCGCACTGCCACAGGGGCTGTTTCGAGATCGGCCTTTGCCTGCGCGGCTCGCTGGTCCTGGAAAACAACGGCGCCCAGCACACGGTGCTGGCGGACGGTCTCTTTTTCAACCGTCCCGCGGATGCGCACCGGCTGTTGGATTATCCGAAAGGCACGGTGCTCTACGGCATGCTGATCCGCACCGAAAGCCCGAAGCACACGCTGCTGCGCTTCACGAAAGCCGAGAGCGCGGAGATCCGCAGACGGCTGCATGCGCTGCCTGCGCATCTCGCCGCGAACACCTCGCTGGTCAAGCATGAGTTCGCCGAACTCTTTCACGCGTATGACTCGCTGCAGGGGCGGTACCGCACGCTCTGCATGACGGCCATCGGCATGCGGCTGGTCACCGGCCTGCTGGAGATTTCTCGGCACGGCCCTCCGGTTTCACACTCCGACCGGATCGGCGCGATCATCGACACCCTGCGCCGCGCGCCCGAAAAGCATTACGACATCGACTCGCTGGCGCGGCAGGCCGCACTCTCACCCTCGCACTTCATCAACCAGTTCAAAGCGGTGACCGGCCTGCCGCCCCACCATTTTCTGCTGACCTGCCGGATCGAGGAAGCCAAGCGCCGGCTGAGCGTGAAGGGACTCTCAATCACGCGTATCGCGCAGGATCTGGGCTTCTGCTCCTCCCAGCACTTTTCCTCCCATTTCAAGCGCGCGACCGGCCTGAAGCCGCTTGCCTGGCGCAAACAGTAGCGGCGCAAAGCCCCGCGTTTCGCTCACAGCAGCCGCTTGAAGCCGCTGTGCGCGACAGGACCGCGCAGACGGCTCACGACATCCCCGCGGGCCAGCGCCTGCGACACCTCGAAGAAAACCCTGTCAATCGCCTCCGCATAGCGGTCGACAATGGCATCGGTGTGCGCCCATGTCGGATAGAGTCCCGCTCCTGCCAGAAACCCTAAGGCGAGCATTTCCTGGGTGTAGAGCGTCCGCAACGCATCCGCCTGAGGATGGTCAAAACGGAAATGCGCCAGGCACGGATATCCGCCAACGCGCACCGGCAACGCGTAGCGGCGCGCGCTGTCTATCCAGCACTGCTGCACACGCCTGCCGAGCCGCGCGACGTGGCCGGGGACATCCACGGTATTCAGCTTGCGCAAGGTGGCCAGCGCGGCCACGAACCCGACACTTTCCGTCCAATACGTGCTGCTGATGAAAGAGCCGTGCGCGCCGGACATGGCGGCAGCGGTGCCGATCACCGCCGCGATCGGATGGCCGTTGCCCAGCGCTTTCGCGAACACGGCCAGGTCGGGCATGACGCCGTACTTCAGATGAACCCCGCCGGTGTGCATGCGCCATCCGATGGTGATCTCATCGAAGATCAGCAGGGCCCCCACACGGTGCGCCTCGTCACGGACGTGCTCGAGGAAGCCCGGATCGGGATCATGGTTGCGGCATGGCTCCATGATCACGGCGGCCAACCGGTCGCCATGCTGGGCGACAAGGGCATCAAACTCATCCCGCCGGTTGTAAACAAAGGGCACCGTCGTGCCGCGGAGTTCACGCGGCACGCCCAAAGGATCTAGTCCCGGCAGAAGATGGCCGCGCAAGGCGTCGGTATCGCCCAGATTGGCCGCCAGATACCAATCCTGCCAGCCGCTGTAGCCGCAGACGGCCACCACCGAGCGATCCGTCGTAGCCCGCGCGATGCGCACGGCCATGGCGCACGCTTCGCCGCCGCAGCGGGCAAACCGGACTTGTTCGGCCCACGGATGGATCTCACAGAGCAGGTCCGCCAATTCAACCTCTTCCGGGGCGTTGAGCGAGCACATGCTGCCCAAATGGATGCGGCGTTGCACGGCATCGGTCACATCCGGGTCACAAAATCCGAGCAGGCACGAGCCGATGCCGTTGGTGGAAAAATCATAATAATGGCGACCGTCCAGATCCCATGTTTCGCAGCCGCGCGCCTCGCTGAAATAGGCGGGCCACTGCTCAGGGGCCATCATTTCCGGCTGTTTGCTCAACAATTGTGTGCCGCCCGGAATGCGCTGCCGGGCATGCCGGTAAAGCGCCTGAGTCTTTGATCCCTCTTGCTGATCGTCAGTCCATTCCTGTGCCATGCCTGCTCCTCTCATCGTCCTACAAAAGTTGCGCAAAACACCGCAGCGTCCTGCCGGTCCGTCTTTATGTTTCTGCGCGCATCCCGCGTTTCCACGTCAGCGACTCGACGCCTTTCTTGCGATTCGGAAAAACCGCGCTCACCGCCAAAGCCGTCACAAGGCAGGTCACCATCCCGATCGCCCCGTAAAGTAACAGGTGCGGCTTCCAAGCCAAGTGTGCGCGGTCCAGCCCAACGCACACCGCGTAGTTCGCAACAAGTCCGGTCAGCGCCGCAGCCGCACCGACGCGCCGCGTGAAAATGCCGAGCATGAACAGGCAGGCGAGACCGCTCGTCAGGATGCCGATGAACGTCAGGAACTGGTCATACACCGAACGGATGTCCACATTCGCCAGCACCAGCGCGCCGGCCATGCCAGCCAGCCCCACCGCAACGGTGCAAGCCTGCGCGAAACGGACCTGCGCGCGGTCGCCCGCCCCCTGCCTCAGACGCACAAACCAGTCACTTGTCAGCGCCGTGGCCGAGGAATTGATGTTCGCGGCCAAACTCGTGATGGTGGCGGCAAACAATCCCGCCAGGATGATCCCGGCGGCTCCCGCCGGCAGATCGTTCGCCATAAACAACGGCAGCACCGAATCGGCTTTGGGCATCGTCACCGGCAACCGTTCCGGCTGGCTCCAATAAAAGGTGTACAGCGCCGTCCCGATGGCAAACGAGATAAATCCCGTCACCAGAAACGGCACATTCAGCCACAGGCTTCGGCCGGCCTCGCGAATATCGGAGGTCGTCATGTACCGCTGGATCACGCATTGGTCGCTGGTGTATGATATCAGGCATTCGATAAATCCGCCGATCAGCACCGCCCAGATCACCGGCTGCGAGAAGTCAAAGCCGAGGTCAACCATCTTGAGTTTTCCCGCACGGCCCGCGATGTGGAAAACGCCGGACAACCCGCCCTCCGTCCCGTCGATCAACAGATAGAGCAGCAGCAGGGTCCCGCCCGCCAGCACGGCCGACTGCACCACGTCGCTCCAGATCACCGCCTCGATCCCGCCTGTGGCGCAGTACAGAATCGTCAGCAGACACACGATCACAATGCAGGTGTTGACATCCGCGCCCGTCGCGGCGGCGACGGCCAGGGCGGGCAGGTAGGCCACCACCGCCACGCGCGCCACCATGAACAGGATGAACGCCAGACTCGCGAACAGCCGGCACGCGAGGTTGAACCTCCGCTCGAGATACTCGTAGGCGCAGGTCAGGTTCAGCTTGCGGAAGAACGGCAGATAGCAGCCGATCACGATCGGCGGGATCAATATGATGCAGAAGCACTTGGGCGCGTATTGCCAGTTTGACATATAGGCCAGCGCGGGGACCGCGAGAAAGGAGATCGAGCTGGTCATCGCCGCGAAGATGCTGATGCCCGCCGCCCACCAGGGGATCCGCCCGCCGCCTTTGAAGAAATCGTCCGCGCTCTTCTTCTTGCGCATGAACCAGAGGCCCAGGCCTGCAAGCCCGAAAAAGTAGACAGCCATCACCGCCCAGTTCAGCGGGTGAAATTTCCGCTGCTGAACAAACCGCCCGACGGCGCAAACCGGCGCGCGGGCACCTGCCTCGTCTGCGTCGGATACGAGCAGCAGGCTCCCGTCCGAGCGCTTCGCCACCGCACAGCCGAGGGCCGACGAAAAAGGCACCTCGCCTAACACGAACCAGCGGTCCGTCACCGTGTGGTACGCCAGCACGTTCCGGTTCCCGCGAATGCGTTCCGGCGGCACGGGCGCTTCCGCGTTGAGCCCGCCGAAGAACAGGGCATGCTGATCGCCGCTCGTCACACAGCGCGCACTGATCAGCGGCCAGGCCGCCGCCGGGGGCGCGGACGGCCCGTCCGCGGTCGGCATCGCCGGTGCGATCGCCCGCCAGACGCCCGCGCCAGCCGGCTGCGCGAGATCATAGGCATATCCATCCGTCAGCGCCACCCGTCCGCCGTCCGCGCGCCGGAGATACCCGCCGATGACATAAAGATATTTCCGTTTCTGGTCGCCGTTCTGCACAAAGGCCACCGCCTCGCTGCGGCCTTTCGGGCCGGGCAACGGCGGCAGAGGGGCCCAGCCTGACTGCGGCGCATCCAGATCGAGTGTCCACACGTCGCCGGCCAGGTTATCCGCTGACTCGCCGCCCGCCACGTAGACGCGGTTGTCCCAGGCTGCGGCGGCCCCCCGCCGCACGCTGCAGGGGAGATCCGGCAAAGCCGTCTCCACCGCCAGTGCCCGCGTCGCGTCCCAGGCCAGCAGCAACACGCGGGATTGATTCCTGCCGTCCGCGCGACCGGCGATACACACGATGCCGCGCGGCGTGGCGGCGGACATCCCATCGGTGAGCGGCCGGGACAATGTCCCCGCCCGGACCCAGTTTGTAAGGCCCAGCGGCAATGCGTAAATATCCGCGCACGCCTCTTTGTCGCCGCCCTTGCTCAGCGGCGAGGCCGGATTGTCCGACCCGCGCGCCAACAGCACGACCCCCTCATGCTCTCCGGCCACCGGCACGCCCGTTGTGCCGTTCGCCGCGCGTCCATCCTCCTGCGGCGGCAGCGGGAATCCGGCCGACCACTCCAGTCCGACCGGCGGCGCACCCCACGCGCGCGTCAGCCACACCAGCGCCGCCGCGCCGACTATGATCCGCATACGAAGCACCATGACCCGTCCCATCTCCGCGCTGAACCGAAGGCCCCGGCGTCTCCCAGCCGACACTCATCCGCCGACCGGCAGCCACTCGATCCCCTGGCGGGTGGCACGCAACCGCTTGGCGCGGACATTCGAGCCGGGACCTTCTTCATAGTAGACGATCAGGATGGTTCCGTCTTTCAGCGTCACCATGCTGGGATACGCGCCGAAGACTGTGTCAACCCCCACATTCGCGCTCCATGTCCGGCACTCGTCCAGGCTGTAGTGCAGACTTGTGTCGGGCAGCCGATGCGCCATGAGGATGATGTCACCCGGCGCGCGGTGCAGGTAATGGCAATGCCCGGGAAAAGCGAACTGCTCCGCAACCGACCAGCTTTTCCCGCCATCCTTGCTGAGCGACCACGCCGAGGTGGTCGATCCGCGCAAAGCAGCGAAGAGGCTCCCGTCCTTGAGCTGGATCAGATCGGTCTCCGCGTCAAGCCGCAGGCCGCCGGTCGGGATGTCGACCGGCGCGCGCCACGTCTTGCCGCCGTCTTCGCTGAAGGTCACCGCCCCCCAGGCCGCTTTTTCGTTTTCCGCGTAGAGCCCCAAGGCCAGCCGTCCATCCGCGAGTTCACGGATCGGCGATGAGCAATAGTACGCCTTGGTAATCAGGCGCGGCTCGCTCTCCCACGTTTTGCCGTTGTCGCTGCTGGTCACGATGAAAGCGCCGATCGATTCATATCCCGCCTGCCCGTCCGCGCGGGGCTTCAGTGTGAAGAACGTGCAGGCCAGGCGTCCGTCCTTGAGCCGGGCGACAGACGGATCGCGGTCATCGTACGGCCCGTCGAACAGGGTGAACGCCGCCGACCAGGTTTTGCCCTCGTCGTCGGAGAAACACCCGCTGAGACGACCGCCCTTCGGCAGCCGCGCGTCGGGCATGGCGATGTGGCCGTATCCGGCATAGCAGACCGCCAGCAACCGTCCGTCCGCCGTCCGGCACACATCGGGGAAGGCCTCGTAGCCGCCCGCGCCCGCATCGGCAAAGACCGTAACCCAGCTCTGCGGCGAGACGTCGGCGGCAACCGGTGCGGGGGCCGCCTTAACTTCCTCCGCAACGCACCACGCCGCGCATGCCAGACCCAACACGAGTCCCCCGCACCGATTTCCCAAGACCCCTGACGGGGCACCCATCAACGCCATGTTGAACTCCTTTGCCGTACCCTGCTAGCGAACTTTCAACAGTGTGCCGGGCACCGGCTGCGGCAGACACTCGAACTGGACCAGCGCGTAATGCGCGCAGCCGGTCTGCGCGGAATCCCCGGCGCCGAAAACCAACCGGTCGCCCCCGCCTTCGGCCCAAGGTATCGACAACGCCAGCGGCTCGCCGTCGCAGTGCAGGTTGGCCCGGGAATGCACGGGACTGTACTGCAGCGTGTAGGTGTGGTACACGCTGCCCCCGGGCACCGTGACCGCCGCCCCGCCGTTGCAACTGACCTGCGCATTGCCGGAAGCGTCGCTGCCGAACAGCAGGGTGTAGTTCCCGCTGCCCGCCACAATGGCGCACACGCCCCAGTCCGCGGCATCGTTGCTGCCAACCACCCGCATCCGCAGCGTCATGCGCCAACGGTTGGTGTTCACCCATGCGGCCTCCGCCGCCGAGAGCGCCGTCGAGTAATAGGCGAAAGCCGTGGCGCTGGCGTCGTCGACCTTCCATGCATCGACCGTCTCGCCGCCGACCGTCTCGGTGACCGGCCCCACCGCGACCGCGCCGGCATCCCCGGCCACCGTCCAGTTCTCGACCGGTAGAGCTGCGCTGACATTCGGGTCGAACTTGCCGATATGGCGGATCACGTAGGGCAGGTTGGTCACCGAGTAGTTGTCGAAAAGAGCATCGTGCGTTTCGGCCGCGCCGCTGTCCAGCCGGTTCTTGAAGAACCCCGGGCAGTTGTCCGCCACGGGATCACCCGGCGCGAACCCGTTGGCGGCCATCACCGGCTGGCCGTTGACCAGCACCTGCAGCCGGCTGCCGGAGAGGATCGCCTGGAAATCGAACGGCTCGCTGTCGCCCAACCGACCGTCGCCGTCGGCATCGAACGGCAGCCCGTTGATGCTCGCGGGCAGCGAGCCAGCCGAGCCGTACACCCAAAAATCCGGCGACCCGGTGAACGGGTTCATGCCGTATTTGGTGTCTAGCGCGTTCTCGCGCACGAACAGCGCGCCCGCCGGGGTCATCAGCAGGGAAACCGAGCCCGCCATGTCGGCTTCGATATCGAGCCGGCTGCCCAGGGCGCGCCGCATGACCAACCCGCAGCCGTTCTTGACCGTCGCGCCGCTGCCGTCGACCTTGTTGAAGCGCATCCGCGCCGAGAACACGCCGCTCGGCCAGGAGGCCGAGGCCACCGCCAGGCAGGGGTCACTGGTGCCGTCCCCGAGACGCAGCTCGCCGTTCTCGATCGAGGCGGCATTGACCGTGAAATTGTTTACTTTGAATTCGTGCCAGTCGGCACCGCCCGCCTCGGTGCTGCCCAGGCTGTCGTTCGCGACAGGACCGTCCGCGCGCGTGAAGGTGTCGGCAATCGGCTTGCCCGAAATCTTGACCTCCAGCGTGCCCGCGCCCGTGATCGCCGGGCAGTTGGCGGCCGTGTAAAAGCCCGGCTCCAGATCGGTGCCGTTCACCGAGAGCCGCAACACCGAGGCCGCAACGCCCTGCCCCAGTTCAATCAGGCCGGTGCCGGATACGGCCACGGACAACAGCAAGTCGCCGCCCAACATCCTGAACCTGCCGCCCGACACGCGCACCCAGTGGTCGTCACCGCCCGCGAGCGTGACGGCGCTGCCGACGGCCGTCTCGAACACGCCCCCCTCGATATGCAGAGAGCCGAACGTGACTGCCGCGTTCTCAATCATGCTCACCGTCCCGCCCGCCACCGTCACGTCGTTGGCGCCGCTCATCGTCCCCTCGACCCGCAGCGTGCCGTTGCTGACGATGACCGGGCCGGTGAACACATGCGTCCCGCCGAGGATCAGGGTGTCAGAGCCCTCTTTGATCAGGCCGCCCGGGCCCGAGAGGCTGTAGAGGGCGCTCGTGTATGAGCCCTGTTCGTCGGAGCAGAAACGCGTCGGACCGTTGATCCCCGACAGCGTGAAGCTTCCGATGCCCCAGATCTCGTAGCCGGCGTTGAACGGGTAGACGCATCCCCCACCCAAGTTGAACGCGGAGGTCCCGCTCGCGTCATGACCGCGGGCGACGCCTCCCAGCCACAGTTCGCCGCCCGTGAGATTGTAGACCCCCGCAGCGCTGCCGCTGCTCTCGTTCGGCGTGAAGTAAATCTGATTGGCACTCACCTTGCCGCCGCTCTGGTTGACGGTTCCCGAGCCGAAATAGGCAACGTTGAGGCGCTTGTTCGAAAGGTTCAGCTCGCCTCCGGAGATGTTGTAGACGCTTTCAGCTCCCGCCCAGAAGCCGTTCAGGAACGGCTCGCTGGATGACGCGCCCGTCAAATTCAGCGTGCCGCCCTCGTGCATGACCACGGCACGCGCGCCGCTGCCGTCAAACGTCCGGAGACAGCCGAAAATCACATCGGACGCGCTGCCCGCGACATAGGTCGATCCTTCGCGCATCACGAACCCGGCGGCCGGACCGGTATCCGAACCGAGTGGGTGTGTGTCAGGAAAGTGACAGGATTTTCTGAAAGACCTTGCCGC
>ENA-UOXR01004632-UOXR01004632.1-bioreactor-metagenome-genome-assembly--contig:-NODE-4632-length-10632-cov-3.608963_pt1 | contig 10632 bp, 9 predicted proteins | sample MGYA00238164_ERZ764825 | MGnify/ENA primary metagenome ERZ764825 (study PRJEB28920, sample SAMN05720171) | bioreactor metagenome | isolation source: Anaerobic biogas reactor | place: USA:Washington...
GTAGGTCTTACAAGACTCCATCAATTCTCTATGGGTGCCCTTTCCCACCATATGACCGTTATCTAAAACGAGGATTTGGTCTGACAATTTCGCGGTCGCTACTCGCTGCGTGACCACAAGCAGTGTGCTCTCTCCTAATTTTTGTCTTAAAGCTTTCCTCAATGCCGCGTCGGTTTTATAGTCGAGCGCGGAAAATGTGTCATCGAATATAAACACCGGCGGTTTATCGATCACCGCCCTGGCAATGGAAAGCCTTTGCTTTTGACCACCAGAAACGTTGCTCCCTCCTTGCGATATCTCCATATTTAATCCATCTTCATGATTGCTCACAAAATCTGTCGCCTGGGCGATTTGGATCGCATCAAGCATATCTGCTTCGGTCGCATCGGGTTTGCCCACCTGCAGGTTGGAGGCGACTGTACCGCTAAAGAGCAGCCCTTTTTGAGGGGCATAACCAATCTGATCGCGAAGTTCATGTTGGGTTATATCGCGAATATCGATGCCATCTATGGTAATTTTTCCTTTGGTGACATCGAAAAAACGTGGCAACAGGTTGACCAAAGTTGACTTGCCAGAACCGGTCGAACCAATGATCGCAGTCAATTCTCCGGGTTCGGCTTTGAAACTGATGTCATGCAAAACGTCTTCTTCGGCACCCGGATACTTGAAATCGACATCGTGAAATTCGACTACTCCCCTGATGGATTCTGGGAACTCAACCGGTTCGACAGGGTCGATGATCGCGATCGGTGTTTCCAAAACATCCGCGATACGATCGCCCGAAACAGCCGCGCGGGGAATAAAGATAAAGAGCATGGAAAGTTGCATAAATGAGAAGAAAATCTGCATTGAGTATTGCATGAAAGCAATCAGGTCACCGACCTGGATTGCGCTCTGAGCGACAAACCTTGCCCCAACCGCAATGACCAGCACCTGCCCGGCCCACATCACGATGTTCATGATCGGAAACATGAACGCCATCGTGCGACCGATGAAGATCTGATTTTCAGTAACATCCCGGTTGGCACGGTCAAAGCGGGCTTCTTCGTAACCCTGTTTATTGAAAGCGCGCACAACCATTAAACCAGAAAGGTTTTCGCGCATGACCAGGTTTAGCCGGTCAATTAATTTTTGGATGATTTTGAATTTGGGTGTGATGATTGCAAAAATCGATATGATTACAATTAACAACACACCGACAATCAGGGCGATGGTCCACCACATGCCTGGGCTCTTATCGAGTGCGTGGAAGATGCCTAATGTACCGATCATCGGTGCCTGGAACGCCATTCGCATCAACATGAACACCACCATCTGCACCTGGACAACGTCGTTGGTCGTTCGGGTGATCAATGAGGCTGTAGAAAACTCCTCAAACTCTGCTGTTGTGAAATTCTCCACCTTGGCAAAAATGGCTGAGCGGACATCCCTGCCGACTCGGGCGGCTGTACGCGAGGCGAAATGACTGACTGTCAATGAAGCAATCAGCCCGATCACAGCTACGAGGATCATTCGTAGTCCGATTTTCAAAATGTATTGGTTTTGAGTGCGCTGGTTATCGACTCCCATCCGGGCGTATTCCGTGTTGATCGACTGTACAGCCAATTGATGCAAAATTGACCCTTCAAGTGATGAAAGGTGAGCGTTGACCGCGCTTGAGATCGCCGCTTGCTGCTCTGCCGGCATTGCGTCCAATAGTTGGTCGAGGCTGACCCCTGGAGGTATCTGCATCATTTGTGCGGGGAGGTTTTCGCCAAGCAGTTGACTGGCGCCTTCCGGGTCACTTTGGAGCAAGCTGAGCGCTTGTATAAAAATTAACGGCTTGGCGACCAGGCTCTCCAGGGTTTGCTGGTCAGCTTCATCGATCGGTTTGAGGATATAGACCGATTCATTTTGTAATACCGGAAAATCCTCAGCTAATGCCAATGCCCTTTCGGAACCAGGCTCAACCAGGTCGTAGTAAGCCAGAACTGCGGAGTATTCTTCGGGGCTGAGGAGCAGGCTGAACGAGTGCATAGTCCCGGCGCTGATGGCGCCTGGCGCCCCGCTTTCGATGCCCTGCTGTTGGATGCCGACATTGATGATTTGCGAAAGCAGATCGGGCAGTTGTAAGTCTGCCGATGCCACCACAATCACCATGACAATGGCAAAAATGATGTTTTTCCAGTAAGGGACGATATATTGCTTTAATCTGAGCATAGGTTAATTTTCACCTTGAGTTGAAGATTGCTTCAGGGAAGCCTTTAATGAGTAATTTTTCTCGAGAATAATTTGGATTGATTGATTGATCAGTGGGACCTCATCGGATTGAATGGTCTCGGCTAAGGCTTTGATCCACTGATGGTGCGCATGTTTCGCATCGCTGACGATTGTTTTGCCCTCTTCGGTTAACTCGAGCAATTTTCCGCGCCGGTCACTGGGGTTGTCTATTCTGGTAACTAACTCAGACCTGACCAATTTCTCGATCAACTGCGAAACAGCCGGGTTGGAAATACCAAGATGGTTTGCCAGATCTTTTATTGAGGCACCCTGGTGACGATGCAAATAGAATAAGCTCATCATTTGGCTTTGAGACAGCCCTGATTCCTGTGTGAAATGAAATCGCTCGATATTCGAGTTTCGGGCAATCAGATCTGCCAGGTCGTAGAGAGATTGTAATAGTTGTTCGTTCATATTAATTCCGCTTAATAGTTAAGAGCGCTTAACCTTACAGCTACTTTTGGCGAAAGTCAAGCGAAATTACAAGAAGTGCAGCAATTCTCAAAATGAAAAAACATTCTACTTTGCCCTCATAAAGCGTAAAAACGAAATATATAAGCGTAAGGGGAGGTCCCTTGGTGAGCACTTAATGATCGCAACAATAGTCAGACCTTCCCAGCTTAAACACTGCGGATAGGCATTGAAAACCGTAAAATCACCGTCGTTCCATCGGGGTGGTGTTCTTTGATCAAGGAATTTCAGCTTTGCTCACATCCTGAGCCCACCCTTACCGTTGTTTATTTTGTTAGCCTCAGTTTCGGAGTCCGATTCCCCCTGCATTTTGCATTTTCGATCGAAAAACTCCATATTTAGAATTGCTAACAAGAAGTGCCATTTATTATTATGTTTTTCAAACGGGTATTAGTGATTCAGAGGAAGGAGGCAAGCCCCTATGTATGTTTAAGGAAATTGTCATCATGATCAGAGCGAAACGACGTGCATTTGGAAGGAGCTTAATAGTAGTCTTACCAGCTCCTTTGCTTCGCGCAGGACAACAGGAACGATGAGTTGCTATTCCCCAAAATTGTCCATAAATAATTCTTTCAATTCATCCAACAATGCCTGGTTGTCTGGGCCCAACGCCTCCAGGAGCAGCTCGTCACCCTGTTTTGCCCCCAGCAGCATCACCGAGATCATGCCCTTTATCAAAACGGGCTCAGTGTTATTGGTCCGGTTCGTGACGGTCAGCTGAGCTTCATGCTTTTTCACGGTTTGAATAAACAACGCGGCAGGGCGGGCATGCAAGCCAGACGGGTTTGTCACGGTCACATTGACCCCGATTTTCCCCTCATCAACCTCTTCGCATGATTCAGTTACATCGAGAACTTCGGGGTTATCAGCAGGCTGGTCGCCCAAAATCTGCTGTTGCTTGGCAGCCAGCGCGTTCATCGCCTCGTTATAAACCTCCTGCAGCGTGCCGCCCAGGTTAGCCTGCACACCAGCTGCGATTGCCCCCTCCACGAACGGAGCCGGACACATGCGCACCCTGGCGGCAACCTCCTCTTCGATCATTTGCAGCGCCATTTCAGTGCTCAAGACCGCGCTGCCGAGATCCATCAAGACCAACACATTGCCAGTTTCTGCCAGCTCATTCAATGCTTCCATAATCGCGAGCGCGTCTGTGCCAATTTCCTCATGGTCTTCGCCAATTCCTGCGGCAACCCTGATTTTGAGATCAGGAGATGTCACCATCTGACGGACGAGCTCAGCCGTTCCTTGAGCGAGTTGGAAACTATGCGATACCAGTAAGAGGCTGACCATAATGTGCCTATTTCTGTGTGTCGTTAGGTTTGCCGCGTAACATAGTTTGGAACCATGCCATGCCAAAGAAAACCAGCCAAACCATGGCAGCAAAAATGACCCCCCATAAGATGCCATGTCCCCAATCACCGCTGCCCATGATGATTTGCGCCGCGGTCAAGGCTCCGAGAGCAATGCTTACAACCGTGATTACGATATAACCGGTTCTTTTTTTGATCCAGGGTTTGCGCAGTTCGTCATAATTCACCGGCTCATTTTTCTTTGGCTCGGTTTTTTTCTTATTATTGCTCATGTTTATCTCCAGTTTGGCAAAAAATATGGGGCGAAGGCGCAAGGCACCCCGCCCCATAATTCTAAACGAACAATTAGTTTATTCTTCCACCCAATCAAAGGAGCGGGTGACCGCTTTCTTCCAACCCATATAGAGTTTTTCGCGGGTTTCTGCGTCCATCTGAGGATGCCATTCTTTGTCGATTGCCCAATTGGCGCGTAAATCTTCAACCTTCTCCCAGAAGCCAACAGCCAGACCAGCTGCATAAGCAGCGCCCAGGGCGGTAGTTTCTGCGACGGTCGGACGAATCACGGGGACGCCGAGGATGTCGGACTGGAATTGCATCAGTAACTCGTTGTAGACCATACCGCCGTCAACTTTCAGGGCGGTCAGCTCTACACCAGAATCCTTATTCATGGCTTCGAGTACTTCAGCTGTCTGATAAGCGGTTGCTTCCAGGACGGCGCGAGCCAGGTGACCACCATTAATATAGCGAGTCAGCCCGACGATAACGCCGCGGGCATCGCTCTTCCAGTAAGGAGCGAAAAGACCAGAGAATGCCGGCACGAAGTAAATGCCACCAGAATCTTCGACGGTATTGGCAAGCATTTCGATGTCAGACGATTTCTCGATCATCTTGAGGTTGTCACGCAGCCACTGCACGAGTGCGCCAGTGATGGCGATTGAGCCTTCCAATGCGTAAACAGCGGGTTCGTTGCCAATCTTGTATCCAAGTGTGGTCAGCAGACCGTTCTTGGATTGGACAGGTGTGGTGCCAGTGTTCATGAGCATAAAGCAGCCGGTGCCATAGGTGTTTTGGCTTCGCCAGGACTATAGCAAGTCTGACCAAACAGGGCGGCTTGTTGATCGCCCAGGTCGCCAGCGATCGGAATACCGTCCAGCTGGCTGCCCTTGATATAACCGTAAACTTGGCTTGATGCTTTGATGTCAGGGAGCATTGCGCGTGGAACGCCCAGAGCTTCCAGCATCTCGGGATCCCAATCGAGGGTCTCGAGGTTCATCATGAAAGTACGGGAGGCGTTGGTCACATCAGTGACATGAACACCGCCCTGAGGACCACCGGTCATATTCCAGATTACCCAGGTGTCGATGTTACCAAAGAGGATCTCGCCTTTTTCTGCTTTTTCTTTGAGAGCAGGGTCATTCTCCAGGATCCACTTGACCTTCATACCTGAGAAGTAGGTTGCCAGGGGCAGACCAACTTTTGTTCGGAAACGATCCTGACCGCCATCTTTTGCGAGTTCGTTGCAAATTTTGTCGGTACGGGTATCTTGCCAGACGATGGCGTTGTAAACAGGTTTGCCAGTGGCTTTTTCCCACACAACTGCGGTTTCGCGCTGGTTGGTAACACCGATAGCAGCGATTTCTTTGACATCTATCTTGAGTTTATTGAGCGCACCTTCGATAACATCATTGGTCGCCTGCATAATCTCCAATGGATCGTGCTCAACCCAGCCTGGTTTGGGGTAAATCTGTTCGTGTTCTTTTTGATCATAGCCAACCACTTTGCCCGAATAGTCAAAGACCATAAAACGGGTGCTGGTGGTTCCTTGATCGATTGCTCCAACATATTTAGCCATAATTATCTCCTTTTGAATTTTGTTGATGAGTTTAACAATCCGCCCAGACATCGGCGGCTGATTTAATGAGCAGGTAGGTTGAAGTTGCCCCAGGGTCCTGGTGACCGGCACTGCGTTCGCCCAAATAACTGGCGCGACCTTTGCGGGCAACCAGGGGAATTGTTGCCAGCATGCCATCGTGCGCCGCTTCAGCGGATTTTTGCAGTGCTTCGCCGCACGAAGAGCCATTGTTTATGGCAGTCTTCAGGGCGTCCAAAGCCGGGTACAGGGCGTCGAGCATGGTCTTATCGTTTGGCTGGGCTTTGCCAAGCACTGCGATACCATTGATTCCAGCATCCAGAGCTTGTGCCCAGTCACCGACTTCCATTTCCATCTTCGCGCCAATTGTATTTCCGGCTTTCATAAAAATTGTGGAATACAGCGGACCCGCGGCACCACCAACCTTCGACAAAAGAGTCATTCCAACAGATTTCAGGATTGCGCCAATGTCTTTTTCTTCGACACTGGACAGCTTTTCGAGCACAACCTTGAAGCCGCGTCTCATATTCGCGCCATGGTCGGCATCACCGATCTCCCGGTCCAAATTGGTTAACATTATATGGTTTTCTTCAACAACCCGGGCATAATCTTTTATCCAGATTAGAACATCATCTCTTGTTATTGTCACTTTTGCCTCGAATAAAACACTACTGGAGGTTTGTCTCCAGTAGTGTCAATTTGATTCTAAATACCCCAGCGCATGCCGGCTGTCTTCACCGGTGCATCCCAGAGTTTCTTCATATCCTCATCCATCTTTAAGAGCGTGATGGACGCGCCAGCCATTTCGAGACTGGTGATATAGGGACCGATCAGGTTGCGGACGACTTTGATGCCCTTGGCTTCCAGGAGCTCCACCGCTTTTCGATAAACAATGTAGAGTTCGATCAAGGGCGTACCACCCATGCTGTTGACAAATAGCAGGACCTCGTCTCCTTCAACGAAGGGCAGGTCTCCCACGATTGGGTCAAGTAGCATTTCGGTGATTTCATCCGCCGGCGCAAGTTTCTCGCGGTGGCGACCGGGTTCACCATGGATACCGATTCCGATTTCCATTTCGTCTTCCGGTAAATCGAAGGAAGGTGTGCCGACATGGGGCACCACACAAGAGGTGAGTGCCATACCCATGCTGCGTCCCTGGTTATTGACCTTGCGTGCCAAATCGGCACATTCCTTTAAGGAACGCCCCTCTTCAGCAGCCGCGCCAACGATTTTTTCCATCACCACGGTCAAACCGACACCACGGCGACCAGCAGTCCAGGTGCTGTCTTCGACAGCAACATCGTCATCAACCAGCACCGATTCTACTTCTATGCCTTCGTCACGCGCCATATCGGCAGCCATTTCAAAGTTCATCACGTCGCCAGTGTAGTTTTTAACGATGTGCAAAACGCCAGCACCACCGTCAACAGCCTTGGTAGCTTCAAGCATTTGGTCGGGTGTTGGGCTTGTGAAGACTGCGCCTGGGCAGGCAGCGTCTAACATTCCTTTACCGACAAACCCGCCGTGCATGGGCTCATGACCGCTGCCCCCACCGGAGACCAACGCGACCTTACCCTGAACAGGTGAGTCTGCGCGAACGATAAAGTCAGGGTCGTAAAAGACTTTTACAAGGTCTGGATGAGCCAGTTCAATACCTTTCAGCTCTTCTTTCACAACGTCTTCAGCGTTGTTTATCAATTTTTTCATTTTTTTGTCTCCTTGTTTAACTTGGTATGATCGTGCCGTGACCAAGCGTCTATGTGACCAGCGGTCATAGTAAGATCAAATCAAACCCTAATCTTTCTTGGCCAGGTTTTTGGTAACCAGCACGTCATAGAGCCAGAAACCAATAGGACCAGCGATGGCGGGAACCAAGACCGGAACGATCAACCAGTAAATTCCTTCAAACAACCCTTTGGTTCCAACAATGGCGCCAAGAATACGGGGACCAAGGTCGCGGGCAGGGTTGATTGAATAGCCGGAGGGACCACCCAGTGAGAGACCAACCGCCAGCACAGCAAAACCAACGATGAATACGCCGAGGTTGTCTTTGAGACCGCTGTTCTTCAGATCGCCGCTGGCAGCAATGCCCCAGATCAGGACAAAGGTTCCAAACAATTCAGCGATGGCTGCTGTTAACATACTGTAACCGCCAGTTGCACCAGAGCTAGCTGCACCCCACCAGCTTGCACCGAAAACTGACCCAGGACCGGTTGACCAAACGTTGGGCATACCGGCAGCCACGAGTCCGTCGCGATAAATGAGGTATACAGCTGCAGCACCAAGAAAAGCGCCGATCATCTGAGCGACGATATAAGGAACAACTTTCTTCCATGGGAAGCCACGGCGGAAAGCCAGACCCAGAGTCACAGCAGGATTCAAGTGAGCACCAGAGATACCGCCAGAGACGTAGGCCGCAATGATGACTGCGAAAGCCCAGCCAATGGTAATAGTGTTCCAGTTATAGGCAGTACCGGCAAGCCGGGGTGCAAGACCAACATTGGCGACAACACCATCACCGAGCAGAATAAGGATGAAGGTGCCAAAGACTTCGCCAATAAATTCCTTCATTGTTCGATTTTCCATGAATATTTCTCCTTTAGATTTATGTTATAAGATTTACGAAATTTGTTGATAAAAAGAATTGCTGACCGTTCGATAGGACCTCACTTTCCAATATATTCATTGATGAATAATTGCGGCACATTAAAAAAGCACAACTGTTCCAAAGATTCGCCTTCACAAATCTTCTTAACTGACAGTTGCGCTTGCATTAATCTAAACAATCCTGTCTCCAAACTCCCACGAAATTGATTAGAACTTAAAACTGCGATGAAATTCCAGCGAATCTATCGCCAAATACTTCAAGGATAACTATAACACAATATTGGTACGTTGTGCAAATTTTCACAGATTTGCATAATTTATCTGTCTTAAAAACTAAAACCTGCAACCTGGTAGTATAATACTTCAGGAATAGGAAATTGGTCAAGAGTTGTATAAGTCGGCATGCCCTGAAAGTGCCATTCAACGAACCAAAAAACCGGTGATTATAGCAGCAACTTATCGCGCCCACCAAATTTTCTTTTCAAACCAACTAAATCAGATGGAGGCAAGTGTGCGAGAAAAATACGATTACATCGTGATTGGGGGAGGCGTGGTCGGTGCGATGATCGCCCGGTGGCTTTCCCGTTACGAGGGCAGTCTCTTGCTAATCGAAAAAGAACCTGATCTCGGTATGGGTTGTTCTTCGGCAAATACTGCAATTGTCCATGCGGGTTACGACCCCTTGCCCGGTTCACTAAAGGCATTAATGAACGTCAGGGCGAATCCCATGTGGGATCAGCTGGCAGGAGAGCTAAACTTCCCCTTCGAACGCAGAGGCGACTATGTGGTCGCGGTTGGTGAAGAAGAGCTTCCGTTAGTGGAACGGCTAATGAAGCAGGGTATTCAAAACGGCGTACCGGGTATGATAATGATCGACGGAGCCGAAATGCGCTCAAGGGAGCGCGATATTAACCCGGATGTCAGCGGTGCGCTGTGGGCAACCACCGGCGGCATTTGTGACCCCTTCCAGGTTACAGTCGCAGCGGCGGAGAACGCAGTTATAAACGGCGCGACGGTCATGCTCAACACGGCTTTCGAAGACTTCATCTGGGAAGGCAACCGTGTTATTGGTGTGAAAACCAATCGTGGTGACTTCTTTGCCCGCTGGGTGATCAACTCTGCCGGTATCTATTCTGATGCGGTTATGCACAAAGCTGGCGTGCGCCCTGAGTTCTTCATTAAACCTCGCAAAGGCGAATATTTTATCTTTGACCGCGCCGAAGTTCAGATCCATAATGTGCTTTTTCCGGTTCCATCCAGCCGCGGTAAAGGAATTCTCGTAACCGGCACATTGCATGAAAATACGATCGTTGGTCCTAATGCCAATGTCATCGATGATAAAGAAGATACTTCACTGACCAAAGAGGGCATGGATGAACTGCTCGATGGCGCTAAAAAACTGATCCCTACACTCAATTTGCGCCATTCAATCGCCAACTTTGTCGGCTTGCGCCCCATGGGTAACGGACCTGCCTGGACACCTGGGCTCAATTACAACAACGATTATGTGATTGAAATACCTGCAAATGTTCAGGGTTTCGTCAACCTCGGCGGCATCGAATCGCCCGGGCTGACCTCTGCCCCAGCTATCGCTGAGATGGTGGTTGACCTGATGAAAGACGCCGGCGAAGCGTTTGTTGTCAAACAGTCCTGGGATCCTATCCGCCCGGCTCGTCCGCGGTATTCCAAGATGACGCACCAGGAACGCAAGCTCTTGTGTGATGTTGACCCCCGCTATGGTCGTGTGATCTGTCGCTGTGAAAATGTAACCGAAGGCGAAATTATTGCCGAAATGCATGCACCGGTTCCCTCTCTGACTTACGACGCCATCAAGCGCCGCACCTGGTTGGGTACTGGTCGCTGCCAGGGTGGTTTTGACATGACCAGGGTGGTTGCCATCATGGCGCGCGAGCTTGGTGTTTCGGTTTTTGACATCACCAAGCGTGGTGAAGGATCTGAATATCTCTACCGGACTACCAAGGATGCGGAGGTTGCCGATGTTGGTTAAGAAACAATATGACGTGGTTGTGATCGGTGCGGGTCCAGGTGGTCTGGCTGCCGCAATTGATGCCAAAAAAGCAGGAGCGGATGATGTGTTGGTAGTCGAACGCGATG
>ENA-UOXR01004638-UOXR01004638.1-bioreactor-metagenome-genome-assembly--contig:-NODE-4638-length-10623-cov-4.389099_pt1 | contig 10623 bp, 8 predicted proteins | sample MGYA00238164_ERZ764825 | MGnify/ENA primary metagenome ERZ764825 (study PRJEB28920, sample SAMN05720171) | bioreactor metagenome | isolation source: Anaerobic biogas reactor | place: USA:Washington...
ACAACCAAGTGTCATGCAAGCAGGAAATGTCAGAACCCATGCGATTACCATGTCTTTGGCAATGCCCCAATTGACAGACTTCAGTCCATTTGAAGCAGCGGCGCCCATCATAGCAGTGGCCTTAGTGTTTGTTGTACTGAGTGGAATTCCGAAAAGAGTCGCTACGATCATGGATCCTGATGCGACAATTTCTGCCGAAAAACCCTGATATTTCTCCAAATTGACCATGTCCATACCCATGGATTTGATAATACGATAACCACCGACAGACGTGCCTAAAGCCATAATGAGCGAGCACATCAGCATGATCCAGAAAGGGATGTCCATGTTCCCGTCTGCGGGAAGGTTGAAAACACCTCCGATGACCAATGCCAAGTAAAGGATGCCCATAAACTTCTGGCCATCTTGTGCACCGTGGCTGAATGCCATAAACGCGGCACTAATGACCTGTCCGCCCGAAAAGAACTTGTTTGCCGGCCGGCGGCTCACGTTTCTGCATATCCGCGCGATCAGGCGCGTAGCGATAAAGCCAAGTCCAAACCCCACGACAGTGGAGACGATGAGACCAAACAATACCTTCTGGATGGGTCCCCACTGGAATGCATCAAAGCCGTTAAGCGACATGCCGGCGCCCATGAGCCCCGCAATTAGTGCATGGCTCTCACTTGTCGGAATGCCGAATCGCCAAGCCGAGACCGACCAGATCACGATAGAGAGTTGGGCAGCGCCCAAAGTGACAAGTGCTTCAGAACCGGACCCGATGTTGACTATATTCGCGACGGTCGATGCGACTGCGGTACCCATGAGAAGCACACCCAATAAATTAAAAAACGCACCGAAGCCGATTGCGAATTTGGGACTGAGAACGCGCGTAGAAACAACGGTTGCTATCGCGTTGGGCGAATCCGTCCAACCGTTAACAAAAATTGAGGCGCAAACGAGAACCACTACGAACAAGAGTCCTATTGACATATATTTCCTCAATACGTTGCAAAATCAAAATATCATCTATCAAATAGACTTGGGCGTGAACTTTAACCAACCCAAATTATTCTATCCGATTGTCCGGATAAAGTAAATTGCGCATTATTACGAAAGCACAGTTTTGCTGAGGTTATATTGTATTATCCTTCATATCAGCAACTATATTCTAAAAAACATCTATCACGATTAATATATTCGATGTAATCCAAGATACGACGAGCAGTTCATTGAGTTCGATTACGGGACTAATATGTAATAGAGTTACGAGTGAATTATTTGAACAGAAAACAATAAGGTGTGAATATGTACAAAAAATATACTCATTTCATGGATTTGTTGTCGTAATTGACGAAAAGACATATTGTTTTCTTTTATCTCTGTGCTATTATGAGCCTTAGATGTTTTGAGCAAACGGAGGTTTCTGCGTGCGTTTGTTTGAGTTTTCTTACCAATATTCATGAAAAGGGGAGTGTTAAATGAACATTGAAATTGCATTCATTCTGTCCATCTCTATCTCGGTTCTTGCCTTTCTTGTGGCGCTCTATTTTTATTTCTGGGTCAAGAAGCAACCCTCTTCAAACAAAGAGATTGCGCGCGTCGGCGAATTTATTAAGGCCGGAGCGAATACATTTCTTAAGAAAGAGTATATGCTGTTGGCTATTTTTGCCGGTGTTGCGGCGATTCTGATTTTTGTTTTCTTGCCGCACCCTATCTGGAGCGAAGCGACAGCCTCGTGGACATGGAAGCGCAATTTGGCGATGATGCTTTCGTATCTTTTCGGAACGGTGCTTTCGGCGATGGCCGGTAAAGTCGGCATCACGGTAGCGACGATTGCTAATATGAAGTCTGCTGAAGCTGCGACAAAGGGCATTCGCCCCTCTTTTCTGGCCGGTTTCCGCGGTGGTGCCGTCATGGGTATGGCAGTCGTAGGAACGAGCCTTCTGGGTGTCTCTGTTGTTTACATGCTTTCGGGTCATGTCAGTTCTGTTCTGGGATTCTCGTTCGGCGCATCCAGCCTGGCGCTTTTTGCGAAGGCAGGCGGTGGCATTTTTACCAAGACAGCGGATATCAGTGCGGACTTGGTCGGCAAGGTCGAAATGGGTATCCCGGAGGATGACCCGCGCAATCCGGCGGTTATCGCAGATAATGTCGGTGACAATGTCGGCGACGTTGCAGGAATGGGCGCGGATCTTTTTGATTCTCATGTCGCATCGATTAGTGCTTCTCTCGTTATGGCATATGCGCTTGATAAGAGTGACAATAAGTTCACGATTATGATTTTTGTTTATGCGGCGCTCGGTCTGCTTTGCTCGATTATCGGCGTGTTATTAGCACGTATGGGCAAAAAGGGGACGCCGACTCAGGCTCTGAATTTGAGCACATATATTACAACGGCTCTCTATGCAGGTTTTACCGCATTGGCTTCGGTATTGTTTTTCAACTATGAAGCCGGCTGGAGAATTTGGGGCGCCATGATGGTCGGATTGTTTGTCGGTACGATTATCGGACTGGTCAGCGACTACTTCACAAATGATAACAAGAAACCGGTTAGATATGTGGCGGATGCATCGAAGTCCGGTCCCGCATTTACTATTCTTTCCGGCACGTCGTATGGTTTTTTGAGTGTATTCCCGCCCATGATCGGCATTGCCGTATCAGCCTTAGCGGCATACAAAATTTGCTACCCTATTACGTCAACTCCGGTCTCGGGTATGTTTGGTATTTCGATGGCAGCGGTCGGCATGTTGGCGATCGTCGGAATGATTATTTCCAATGATGCTTACGGCCCGATCGTGGACAATGCTCGCGGTCTGGTTGAGATGGGTGGATTGGGTGAAGAAGCTCTCGAAATTACGGATTCGCTGGACAGCGCCGGCAATACGGTTAAAGCCGTGACAAAGGGTTTTGCTATCGGTGCTGCCGGTCTGACGATTATCGCATTGCTCGGCGCATTTATGTCTGAGGTCAATGAGGCAGCGGCCGCAGCGATTGAAGCAGGCAAAACGGGTATTGAAATGATAACCGGCTTCGATATTTTGAACCCGATCGTTTTCTTCGGCTTGTTAGTTGGCGCGGCTCTGCCGGCCGTCTTCTCTGCTATGTTAATGCTCGGTGTTGATCGTAACGCTCAGCGTATGGTGGAAGAGATCCACAGACAGTTCAAGACCATTGCTGGACTCAAAGAAGGCAAGAAGGGCGTAGTGCCCGAATATGATAAGTGTATCGAAATTGCAACTGTTGGTGCTCTTAAGGAATTGATTCCTGCCGGATTGATTGCAATCGTGGCAACCTTGTTGGTTGGTTTTGTCGGCGGTGTTCAGGCCATCGGCGGATTCCTTGCCGGCAATATTATCAGCGGATTGTTACTGGCACTCTTTATGTCCAATGCCGGTGGCCTCTGGGACAATGCAAAGAAGTACATTGAATCCGGACATAACGGCGGCAAAGGTTCTGACGCTCACAAGTCGGCAGTTGTCGGCGATACAGTCGGAGATCCTTACAAAGATACAGCCGGTCCTTCAATTAACACACAGGTTACCGTGGTTTCGCTGGTCGCATCTATGATGGCGACTCTGTTCCTCACATACAGCATTTTCTAGTATCACTTAACCATAATGCGAACAAAAGCGCCGATGGAAGTCGGCGCTTTTTGTTCGGGCGTTAAGATTTCAGAGGAGTTGTTTTGGCATCATCTCAGTCATCTTGGGGCTCAGATACTGTGATGAAACAGGTCTCATCATCTGCGGAATAGATGAAAAGGACAGAGACGTCATCATCATTCTTTCCGGAATAGGAAATGCTCTCGGAGCTTTCGCTCTCGTAAGACTCGTTGTCGAATTCATCCTTAATATCTTCAATATAGTCTTCAAAATAGTCTTGCTCAGTCTCATAAATGGTGAGTTGCACAGCATCTTTAGTCTCAATTACGGAATCTACCTTGCCATCCTTGTATTTCGGAATATTTTCTATTGCTCCGGATTTCGGCCACTCGCTGCCTCCGAATGAAAACTCTTCACCATCGTCCCCCTTAATGTTGACCTCTCCGTCTTTGATGTCAACATCAACGTCATCGCCTGCCAAGCCTTCGACGATCTTCTCGCCAATTGCTTCACCGGCCTTCTTTTCGATTTTTTCGCGTATGCCGCAACCCGTGAGTACGCCTCCGATTAACACGGAGCAAATGGATAATGCAATGATTTTTTTCATAAATAGGACTCCCTTCTTATGTCGCGCCTTAGCGCATGCTTCATGACTACAGCATGACAAAAATCAATGAAAAAATATATCGTACCGGGTATGATATTTCGATTATTGTCAGGAAATATTGCTCTTGTTTCAGATTGCCGGAATGCTAGGAGGCTTTTGAATTAATCCATTGAAATATTAAGGGATTTACGAAGATCCTCGAGGCCTCCGGTTTTTTCGAGCAAACGGAAATAGAGTTGAAGCTCATCACGGGAGACAACATCAAGCTTTGTATAGATATGGCTGTTGTGCGTTTTGAGCGTACTTGCCGAAATGAACATGCTGTCCAGTACCTCGGTGGTCGTATTTCCCTCGAGATAACGGAGGACGATTTGGCGCTCGGTCGGTGTCAATCGTCGAATTTTGGAAAGAAAATCATCGAAGAGTACATCCGCTTCATCGGATACTTCTTTCTGAGGATGTCTGGATCGAATCTGATCAAGAATCGCCATGATCTCCGGTGTTTTCATCGGATCATCCGCAGAAACATCACCATCGCCTGCCGCAGCCAATCGGTTTAGGTCATGAATGATCGGAGCTGCGAATTTACGACTCATAAAGACAGCCATCAGCGCACCGATTATGATAAAAGAAGCACATAGTGCGATGATTTTAAAATTGTTTTTGCCAAGCATGGAGCCGTATTCATGTTCGGGCATCAACATCATCAGCGAATATGAGCGATCGATAAATACCGAATCTGAAGGCAGCAAGGCCAAAGTGTCATGAATTCCGACAAAATATCGATTTCGCAATGTGATCGAAATGGTTTGAGCTGAAGATACAAAGCGATAGATTCGAATCGAGTTTTGATTTTTGGCTACAATCATGGCGGTTTCGGAGACGTCGGATTGGGACTCAGAGAGAATAGTCCGAATGCTGTTATCATTACCGCCGCCAAGTGACTTCCCGACCATCAGCAGGCGATTCTCTTTATAGGGACAGATCAAAGACGTCACGCGCTTGTACAATGTCGTATCCGGAGAATATCGAAGTTTGAACAGCATGCCACTGACCTCAAAACCACACACACCAAAAAACTGACCACTCTCGTCGATGAGGGGGACAATGCAAAACATGACATCCTCATTACTGCCCGGCAACGGCCGCGCTTCGCTCCACAAAAAGATCCGTCGCAGTTCTTTCTCGCCAATGGAAGCTTCGCGAATCAATTCGTAATCCGGCATTAGGGACAGATCAAACTCCATCGACCAAATCGAATTCAACGAATATCCGCGGTCTCTTGCTATTTCCGGATAACCGGATAACATGGTCATGTTGGGTGTGCCCGAACTGACGGCATTGGGCTCCATATTCCTTACATATACTGCACTTCGGGAGCTTTCAGCGTTTTCGAGGTTGGGATTGATGGTCGCATCCAGAATGATGAAGGCGCCGCTGGTTCCGGATTTTTCGAGCGAAAAGATGAGCCTTTCGAACTGTGCATCGAGTATGTCTTCCAAAATATCCGGGCGGGATTGAAGATCGGCGGGAGAAATATCATAATTTGATAAATATTCTTCGATTGAAGATGACACGGTCTTCGACATTTCAATGGCCTGCATTGATGTTTTTCCAAAATCCAGTTCCACATCGGCTTTAGCCTGACGCAGACTTCGGGAAAAATATTCTGCGGCATCTTTTTGGCCGGCCGTCAACGTTCCGGTAAGTAAGAGCATCATAATAACAAGTAAAAACAATATGGATACCAAAATCGACACGAAGACCATGAATCGAATGCGTATCGAAATCGGCATCTCCGATAGTCGAAATAACGGTCGGCGAACCTTTGGGGCGATCATTTCCGAAGGTTTCGTCGGAGAGGACGGCCGGTCCTCGGGGTCGACAGCATGTTTGTTTTTGAGAAAAAATGAAGGACACATGCTAATTCTCGCCTTCTTGAAGTTGTCTTAATACATCATCGGAGAAACCGGAGAATGATTGATCCGTATCAGATCCGGATTGATTTGATATTTGATCTCGAACGGACGACACTTCTTTTCGCAAGGTCGTTTCGAAATTCTTCTGTAGTGCATCATAATTCTCGGAGTAGGGTGCGAAGAAGAATTGGTATTCCTCATACATATACAAAATAGTCTCGAGCTGTTCTGAGACCGGCTTCCCTGTCAAGGAGGACAAATCCGTCTCGAAAAGTTCTTCAAATGCCTCAGATGTCACAGGAAGATATCCGCTCGACAAGGTAAAGCGGAGGTTTTGCTCGGGCGCGGTAAACCACTTCACGAAAATCGAAGCCGCCAATCGATTGGCGGCGCTCTGAGCCGTAATACACATACCGCCGCCACGCTGAAGTGCAATCTTATCGCCGCCTTCAAAAACCGGATAGGGAAGATAGGAATAGTCAACCGCTTCCTGGGTATTATCTGAGTAGGTGACCTCAGTGGGGTAATAGAGGACGCCGGCAGTCGAACCCACCGCACATACCAAATCACCGGTCTTGAAAAGATCCGAACTGTAACCATCAAAAACGGCAATACCTCCCTGAGCCGCAGAGTTGAAATAGGCGTCCCAAATTTGCGAAAATGCTTCGGACCGTGTATCAAGTTCAAAAGTGTTTGGCTCGTCTGTCTCGAACAAGAAATCGGAACCCAACTGTCGCGATCCGACTAAGGCTTGGTTGAAGAGGGAGTCAGCCATAAAAAAGGCTTTGCCGTCTCCTTCGATATCCGGAGTCATCGCATCCGTCCATTCAAAATATGCCGTTGCCGCATGGGAAATGCCTTCAAATGTACCCAAATCATCAATCGAAAAGCCGCACGCACTCGCAAAACGGTCGAAAATAGTCCGATTCACAAAGAGAAGCTCCGTGGACTTCGCAATCGGAAAAACATAAAGCTTCTCGTCTCCGAGATAGCCCTCTGCAACGAAGTCCTCGACATAGGCTTCGAGCTCTGATTTCGAAAAATATTCTTTAAAATCACACAATAAATTCTTTTGTTCCAAAAGCACCGCCGTCTTGGGATAGGCGGTGGTCAAATCCGGAAGCGCCAGTGCCCCCGGTTGTTTTTCTGCCGAAGATACAAGCATCTCGTGTAGTTCCTTGGAACCGGCAATAGCCGTCACGCTGACGATGATGCCCTCTTCTTCTCCGACGGTACGATTGAATTCGCTGACCAAATCGTCCATCAGAATCTTCATTTGGCCACCGTAATTATGCCACATCGTAATGGTCACCGGCTTGTCAGGATTCAATAGCGACCGCTTGCATCCCGAAAGAACCGTTGCAAAAGAGAAGACCATACAAACAATTAAGACCAGAGCCTTCGAACGAAAAAACTTCGTATACATATTCGACCTCCGAATAATGGGGTGCTAGCACCACAATTATAGGGCAAAGCAAAAGTCAACGCTATATGAGCCTTGTAAAATATATTGAGGAAGCATGAAGAATTTTTTCTGCTAACGGACAGTCCATCGGGAACTAGTAGCATTTTTGCTGAATCGATTGCCTCTATCGGGATCTCACTTTTCGCAGTAGTCCCCCGACTGAGAGCGCCTGAACAAGGTTCGACTAGTGTCACGTGAGCGTGCAGTGGCAATATAGATTATCTTTTCGTTGATTGGCATTCGATAAATGCCGAGTCATAATTGCCGCACAGAAAACTTTTATACGATAGGATTTGATTGAAAAGCGCATATTCAGGTGATAGAATCATGCACAATTATGCATTGATAGCATTGGAGGAGAATCGAAATGATTATATATGGATGGGATAAAAAAACAAGAAAAGTGATTGGGAAATTTGCGCATCGCTCGTGCACGTACTGCAACACGGACTCGGTGTGGGTGCTTTGCTTGGTGAGGACATGGTTTACACTATTTTTCATTCCGATTATCCCGTATGCAAAGTCATATCAAATATCTTGTCCGAATTGTAAAAGCTATATTACGATAAGCAAAGAAGATTTTATGAAACTTAAAGAAGAGATTCAATCCGGAAAACGAGAGGCCGATATCATTGAATCTATGAAATACAAAGGTAAGTCCGATACTCAAATCAACTACCTCAAAGCAATGGAAGCGCAGAACGCTCATAACACTGAAGCGGAAACCGAGGCATAGAAATCAAAATTTGCTTCGCCTGTTCGCCGATTGCCCTCCCGGGTTCGAATCCCTTTTTTCCAATGCAAACAAAAAAGTCTGATCATCGCTAAAACGATGTTCAGACTTAATTTGGCGGAGAGAGAGGGATTCTCCGCGCGTATCGCTTCGCTCACGCGCTGTCCCTCCGGCGCTTCGACGCCTCCGCAATCGACGGTCGAGCATTCCTTGGGCGGCTCGCCGCCCAAAGGATGCTCGTCTATTCGCCGATTGCCCTCCCGGGTTCGAATCCCTTTTTTCCAATGCAAACAAAAAAGTCTGATCATCGCTAAAACGATGTTCAGACTTAATTTGGCGGAGAGAGAGGGATTCGAACCCTCGCAAAGATGAAGGGAAGTCGGAGCACACGAAGCATCTTCCATAAGAGATTGTGGAGGTGTACGAATGGCGAGTTTTGGAAAAAGAATTAGTAGCGCAAGAAAGGCGAAAAACCTTTCGCGTCAGAGGCTTTCAGAATTATCCGGAGTTCCACTTGGGACAATAATTACCACTGAAACAGAAAGGTATTTGCCCAGAGCTAATACCCTCTATTCGCTTGCAAAGCACCTTGATCTTGACATACGCGAACTCATATTTGAACTCGAAGTCGAGGGAAAAAAGAGAAAAAACGGAAATATTTCCCTAAACTCCAACAGTATTTGAAAGAACAGCGTATAGCTCAAAAACACTATGCCGAAATCATAGGGAGGAGTTGGAGCTACCTTACGGTGCGCTTTATTTCGGAGAAATATAGATTTGATTGTGACGATATTAAAAAAACTCGCGACTATTTTAAACTCACCCCCGAAGAAATCGTAAGTATGTTTATAGATCACATAGATGGTGATTGGGATAAACCTACTTGCGAAACGAAGGAGGAGTAGAAATGAACACAAGGCGCTTTACGGTTAGCGACGTTACCAACTCTCGATTTTATCAACTCCCCAAGTTTTTGTTCGACAGGGAGCTAAACGAGACACTGAACAACGACGCCAAGATTCTATACGCTATCTTAAAAGACCGCCACTCGCTTAGCCTTGAAAAAGGCTGGGTAAACGAACGGGGCGAAGTCTACTTCATATATACACGAAAAGACATGGAAAAAATGCTCGGGTGCTCAGCCCAAACCACAAGAAATGCGATCAATCAGCTTAAAGTAGCCGGTCTATTTGAAGAAGAACGAATCGGGTTAAACAGGGCAAATCGCCTCTATCTGATGGCTCAAAGCGCCGAAAATACGGGAGTGTCAGAAATTAACACTCCGGAGTGTCAGAATTTAACACTCCAGAGCGCTAACAATGATCAGTCTGGAGTGTCAGAATATAACACTCAAGAGTGTCAGAAATTAGCACCTAATAAGACTGATATTAATAATACTGATCTTAGTAAGACTAAATCTATTGATACTAAAAAGAGCGCAGATCCTTGCTCTCTTGCACCCAAAAGCAAAATAATAGAAATTGGTGACTCTACATCCTCCGACACATCCGTTTCTACTCAAACCGTCTTGTCAGAGAAAGAAGCGGAGTTGTTTGAACTGTTTATTGCTGAACGGAAGAGTCGAGGTAAAAAAACAACTATATTGCAACGCAAATCGCTCATACAGAAATTATTCGAATACGGAAGCAGTAGCAACGAACGAACCGAAATTCTTGAGAAAACTATTCACAAGGGCTGGCTCGATTTTTATCCACCTAGTCATCAAATCACGCCTCTTCCCTCTTCGTCAATTTCAACAAAGACTGAATCAATTGATATAGAGCCTGACGATCCAAAAGAGCTTCTGCAAAAACTGAAAGAAAAAGACCGTGCATCCAACACTTTTGTTCCGTTCGCCAATAGTTATGAGGAGGAAAATCGATATGGTAACAGCTGTTTTTAACCACAAAGGTGGCGTTGGAAAATCAACCACTACCGTCAATCTGGCCACCGGCCTTACTAATCGCGGATACAAAGTCCTGGTTGTTGACATGGATGCTCAACATAATGCTACGGATTATTTGGGCTTGAAGGTGTCTCGATCAGACATGACTATCTACGATGTTCTTTTTGATGGACTAGATCCGCACAAGGCAATTTACTCCACTGCGATAGAAGGACTGTTTTGCTTACCGGCCTCCGAGCGGATGATTAACGCCTCTCTGCGTCTCAATCAAGATCAGATTGCCATTCCGAGCGCACGACTATTTTCCTCGTTCAAAAAGTTTGCCCTTTCTTCAGAATACGACTATGTCTTTTTGGATTGCCCGTCTGATTTAGATGCTGTTTCTGCAAATGCGCTGAACGCAGCCGAA
>ENA-UOXR01004639-UOXR01004639.1-bioreactor-metagenome-genome-assembly--contig:-NODE-4639-length-10621-cov-4.252129_pt1 | contig 10621 bp, 6 predicted proteins | sample MGYA00238164_ERZ764825 | MGnify/ENA primary metagenome ERZ764825 (study PRJEB28920, sample SAMN05720171) | bioreactor metagenome | isolation source: Anaerobic biogas reactor | place: USA:Washington...
CAGGCAGCCGGCCCAGAGGCCGGAGTAGGGTGTCCACAGTACAGGCAGCATTGTTTTTCCCCACGTACCCTTTTCCCTGCCGTAGCGGTCTTTGGCGATCGCGCGTCGGGCGCGCGGAGTGTGCGCCCGGAGAAACGAGTCGCACCATTTTTGAGGAGACGGCAGATGTTGGGGCGCATGAAACTGGGGACCAAGCTTCTGGTGACCGGATTATTTGTGACGATGGTTCCGATGGCGGTCAACCTTCTGGTCGTGCATCGGCAGAACGGCATGATGGAGCGGGCGGCGGTGGAGGAGTGTCAGACGCTTGCCTATGCCGACCTGGACCACATCGCGGAGGGCGTCTACGCCATGTGCGCGTCGCAGCAGGAGCTGCTGCAGCAGAGCATCAACGACAGCCTGAACGTGGCGCGGCGGGTGCTGGCGCAGACCGGGCCGGTTCGATTCGCCGAGGAGACGGTGACGTGGACGGCGATCGATCAGTTCACGAAGACGGAGAAATCGGTTTCGTTGCCGAAGATGATGGTGGGCGACGTGTGGCTCGGGCAGAACACCGAGGCGAAGACGGCTTCGCCGGTCGTCGATGAGGTGATGGAGGTGGTGGGGGCGACGTGCACGATTTTTCAGCGGATGAACGAGGAGGGCGACCTGCTTCGGGTGTGCACCAACGTGTGCAAGCAGGACGGGTCGCGGGCGATCGGGACGTTCATCCCGAAGCTCGAGCCCGGCGGCAAGGCCAACCCGGTGGTGGAGGCGATCCTCAAGGGTCAGAGTTTCCAGGGCCGAACGTACGTGGTCAACGGCTGGTATATCACGGCCTACGAGCCGATCAAGGACGCGGCGGGCAACGTCGTGGGCGCGCTGTACGTGGGGGTTCCGCAGGAGAGCGTGACGAGCCTGCGGCAGGCGGTGATGAACACCAAGGTGGGCGAGACCGGCTACGTGTACATTCTGGACAGCCAGGGCCACTACGTGATTTCGCAGAACGGCAAGCGTGACGGCGAGAACATCTGGGAGGCCAAGGACGCGGACGGCGTGCTGTTTATCCAGGAGATCTGCAAGAAGGCGTTGAACCTGGGTCCGAACGAAGTGGCGGAGCAGCGGTATCCGTGGAAGAACGCCGGGGACGCGACGGCTCGGGTGAAGGTGGCGCGGGTGATGTACTTTGCGCCGTGGGACTGGGTGATCGGCGTCGGTTCGTACGTGGAGGAGTTTCAGAAGGCTGAGCAGCAGGTGCGCCAGCTCGCCAAACAGGGGACGGTCATTCAGCTTGTGGTCAGCGGCGCGGCGGTGTTCGGCGCCCTGTTGGTCTGGTTCCTGGTCGCGCGATACCTGACCCGTCAGATCGGGGCAGCGGTGGGGCGTTTGAAGGAGACGGCGAGTTCGGTGGGATCGGCGTCGCAGCAGGTTTCGCAGGCGACCCAGCAGATCGCCGAAGGGGCCAGCGAGCAGGCGTCGAGCCTGGAGGAGACGTCGTCGTCGCTGGAGGAGATGACGTCGATGACCCGGAAGAACGCCGAGAACGCCAGGCAGGCCAACGGGACGGCTGAGACGGTGGGATCGGCGGCGGCCAAGTCGAAGGACGCCATGACGCGAATGTCCGAAGCGATCAATAAGATCAAGGCCTCGTCCGACCAGACGGCCAAGATCCTCAAGACGATCGACGAGATCGCGTTCCAGACGAATCTGCTGGCGCTCAACGCCGCGGTGGAGGCCGCGCGGGCGGGCGAGGCGGGCAAGGGCTTTGCCGTGGTGGCTGAGGAGGTGCGCAACCTGGCCCAGCGGTCGGCGGAGGCGGCCAGGAACACAGCGGGCCTGATCGAGGAAGCCCAGAAGAACGCCGAGAACGGTGTGATGGTTTCGCAGGAGGTCGGCGACATCCTTTCGGAGATTGTGACGGGCGTCGGCGAGGTGGGACAGCTTATCGGGCAGGTTTCGGGGGCCAGCGATCAGCAGGCCCAGGGCATCGAGCAGATCAACACCGCCATTTCGCAGATGGACCACGTAACTCAGTCGAACGCGGCGAACGCGGAGGAGACGGCATCGGCGTGCGAGTCGCTCTCGTCGCAGGTTCGCCAGCTCAACGAGGTGGTCGAGACGCTCGTGCGGGTGATCGGAGATACCAGTCGCGGAGGCCATGCGGGTCACCCCAGCCCGTCTGAGCCCTCCGAACGGGTCCACGCCGTGGCGAAGGTCAAGAGCGGAGTCTCCCGGCGGTCGGCGTTTGCGCCAGCGGAGACTTCGTCGGAGGTGGATGGGTTCTAAAGACTGGTGCTGAAGGCGTAGGGCAACAGACGACGCCGGGGGGTTTACCTACCCCGACCCCGGCGTCGTCCGATTTTTTACCCGGCGGGCGGCTGGATCGTTCCCGGGCAAAACGTGCGGCGGTAGCGGATTTCCAGCACGCACTTGCGGACCTCGATATTGCCGGAGAAACCGGGGTTGTCCTTGAGGCGGTGGATGGTGACGGCGTTTTCGCCCTGGCGGAGGGCGGCGGTGGGCGCGTCGAAACGGACGACGTCGTTCCAGCCGCCGTGGTCGTAGTGGTTGTAGAGGTCGCCGTTCCAGGCCAGCGGCACGTCGTTGACGTGGATTTCGACGTCGTCGATGGCGTTGAGGCCCATCAGGTCGAGCGTCAGCACGGCTGAGGGGGCCAGGTCGCGGCGCTGCGCTTCGGGCAGGTCGTCGGCGATGCGAAGCGGGTAGGCGGCGCGGGGTTCGTCCGGAGCGAGTCGAAATCGGCTGGTCCAGTGGCTCTGGTAGATCTGGTGGTCGGACGGCCAGACGGCGGCGACGTACTGCTTGTCGCCAAAGGCCATCGCGGACGGTTCGGCCAGTTCGGTGAAGGTCTCTCGCGGGAAGGGCCCGTCGGCGCAGGTGAAGTTAAAGAGGCTCAGGCCGTCGGCCCCGTCGGCGTAGTGGTTGGCGGCGACGGCCCGCATGTAGGGCATCGAGGGCGGGCCGAATCCGTCCTCGACGCCGTTGCCCGGATGCAGGCCGGCGCCGCCGGTGCCGCAGCTTGCGATCCAGTGCAGTTGGCCTTCGATGCCGGGAAAGACGCGGCATCCGGCGCGGTGGGCGCGGTCGATCCACCAGCGGCTTGGAGAGTCGGGCGCGTGGTCGCCGGTGACGCCGAGGGTGATCTGGTCGAGCAGCCGTTCGTCGAGCCACGTTTCGACGTCGAGGCCGCTGGCGATCACAGCGTGCGGATCGTATTCGAAGCGGGCGCTGAGGGTTCGTCCCGCCTGGCGGGTGATCGCCCGCAGGTCGCGGATCAGTTGGGTCATCAGGGGGCGGCCGGCCTCTTGATGTCCCGGGCGGAACCAGGGCTGGAATCGCGTGAAGTCCAGGTCGATGCCGGCGACGTGTTCGTAGCGGTCGAGGATTTCGCGGATCTGGCGTTGGCGGTACTGGTGGACCGCCGGCTGGGCGTAGTCGAGGGTGCGGTTGTCCAGGAGCAGTTCGGGATGCTCGTCGAGCCAGGGCGACTGGAGTTCGGGAAAGTACCACGAGCCGTCGCGCTTTCGGTAGGTATGGTGGGCGTCGTTCATTCGCAGGCTGAACTGGCAGTCGATGTCGTGTTGGCGGCAGGCCCGGCTGACCACGTGCAGCGGGTCGGTGCCTTCGGCTTCGAGGGCCCGAAGGGTTTCGCGCATGCGCCAGACGTGCATGGTGTCGATCGCGTCCATCATCTCGCCGACGCGCGGGAGGAAGGTGGAGTTGTAGTTGACGGCGTGGCCGCCGAGGGCGCAGAACTGGTAGACGCGGACGGCGGTTCCGGCAACGGGTCCGACGGTCCGGCGGACGATCCGGTCGGCGGACATCGGGGCAGGCGACCGCATGTAGGTGGACCACCCGTCGTCGTTGTAGATGATGGTTTTTTCGCTCATCGGATTTCCTCGAACCGCGACACTGCGTCTGGAAGACTATACCGCTGGCGAGGGGGATTCGACAACGGCAATGCGGCTTCCGCTGGCGGCGCATCGAGCGCTAGTTGAGGCCCCAATGGTCCAGCAGGATCTGGAAGTCGCCGAAGCCGATGACGCCGTTGCCGTCGAAATCGCCCTGGGCCCAGTCGCCGCTCTGGCTCCAGTGATCGTAGAGGATCTGGAAATCGGCGTAGCCGACGGTGGCGTCGCCGTCGGCGTCGCCGGGCAGATAGCCGGCAAAGTCCCGATCGGCGGCGTCCGCGAGCATGAAGCTGAAGGATCGCTCAGCCGGTTCGAAGGTCCAATTGGCCCGGCTGGGGGTGACGGTTCCGGACCACCCGCCGGGAACGGTGAGCTGGTAGAAGCCGTTGGGATCGGTGGTCGTGCTCGGACCATCGGTCGCGGCGAGCTCGACGTTGGCCACAGCGGCGCCGGTGAAGGTCCGCACATGGCCGGAGATGGTGACGCGCGGAGGAACGGCGTCGAAGCTCATGGTGGGCCCGGCGGGTCCGACGTTGACAATGTTGAGGCCCAGCGGGACGCCGCCGTAGCTGAGGTTGTTCGGCGTGGTGGTCTCGGTGAACTCGGCGGCGCTGCCTTCGCGGAAGTAGTCGGCGTCGTCGCCGTCGTTCTGGTTGAGCTGGACGTGCTGGACGCCGGAGGCCTCTTCGAGATCGACCCTGTAGCGGGTCTGGTCGTCGTTGCTGTAGCGGGTCGTGTCGATGTGCCAGATCAGGATGCCCCGCTGCGATCCGGGCAGATACTGGTCGAAGCCGGCGCCGTGGCGGTTTTCGATGAGGAAGAACTCGGCGAACTGCCCGGGCGGCAGGAGCAGGTACATCTGTGGTGCGACGGCGGCGTCGTCCAGGAAGAAGCGTCCGGGCGAGGTGACGATCGTGGGAGGCATCCAGCCCAGGGACATCTTGCACCAGGCGCTGAAGTGGGCGGGATGGGTGCCGTAGTCGCCGTTCCAGCATCCGTAGCCCATGATGCAGAAGTCGCCGACGCCTCGGCTGTCGTAGCCGTAGTCGTAGAGGTCGGGCAGTCCGAGGAAATGGCCGTGTTCGTGGCAGATGACGCCGATTCGGGTGATGCCCTGCGACGAAGGGTTGTTATCCCATCCGCGCCGGGCGGGTTCGGTATGGTAGCGGCTGATGGCCACGCCGTCATGGACCGCAGCAGACAGAAGGCTGCCCATGTGCGACCAGATGTAGTTGGGGTTATTGCCGGAGTATTCCTCGCCGCCTCCGGCGTGGATGACGCACAGGCCGTCAATCCTGTTGTCGCGATTCAGGTCAACGGTGGTGAAGTCGAATCCCCGCTGATCCAGCTTGGCCAGGGCCTCGACGATCATGTCCCTGGGCCGAAGGTCGCGGCCGTAGGTATCGTTGCCGCCGTACCATGCGTAGCCGTTGTCCAGGGTGACCGGCTCGACGACGGTGGCGACGACGTCGAGCTGGCCGTAGGAGACCTCCAGGTAGTAATCGCGCACCGATCCTCCCGCGCCGTCGTCGGCGTATCCGATCTGGTTGAAGAGGTCCTCGTAGCCTTCGCGGGAGTATTCGACGGCGAGGTCGGCGAAGTTGACCAGCAGCACCAGGTTGCCCATGGCGGCGCCGGTTGAGGCGGCTGGAGGCGAGGCGTAGTCGCTTTGGACCGGGAGGTTGGCGTCGGCGGCCGCGGCGCGTCGCAGAGGTTTGGGGTTGACGCGTTTGAGGCCGAGGGCTTTGGGATTGGTTCTGCCGAGGGCGTGAGGGGTCGGCTTGAACATGCCGTTGTGCTGCTGGGCGTAGACCCACCAGGTGCTCGCGCCCTTGCCGCGTCCGCGGCGTTCCTGAACGACGGGAAAGCCCTGATCGTCCTGGTGCCAGTGGGCCCGTTCGTCACCCCGCAGAAAGACGGTGACGGGCGTTCCGTCCGGCTGGTGGACTTCCATGGGTGCGGGACAGGCCGGGACCGCCAGGAGCGGCGCAGCGGCTGGTCCCAGGAGCACCGAGATGATACAGAGGCGCCAGCCCTTCCACATTTGTCGTTTCATTTCCCGATTCCCTTGGTCCGAGACGTCCCACGGCCACGGGTTCTGGAGCGTCCGCGTCCGCCGGCCCAGCCGGAATCCGGCTATCTGAAGGTCTTCGATGCACGGAGTTGGGCAACCCACCGCGACTGAGCAGAAAAACTACGTCTATAAATCCCAAACATAGCGAATTTGGTGGGATTATGCAAGTTTGATAAATTACAATTAGGAGTATGTAGTAATTATAATATTAAAGGCCCTATGCGTCGCGTTCGGGGCTGGCGGTTGGCCGGTGCCGGTTCAGTAGGAACGGGACGGGCATGCCGTAGGTGGTCTGCCAGTGGTGGATGTCGGGTCGGCCTTGCAGGAGGTCGGCAAGGTTCATGAGTTCCCAGGCGATGATCTGGTTGCCGATGCCGCTTTCGCTGGCGTAGATGGACTGGCAGACGTGCATGAAGGGGTGTTTGGCGTCGGGGTCGCGGGCGAGGTCTTTTCGGCCGGGCTGCCAGACGCCGCCGGCGGGTTGGTTGGTGTCGGTCTGGTAGGTGAAGGCCCATCCGCCGCAGTCGAGTTGGAGTTGGGCCAGGCGCTGGGCGGCGCGGGCGGCGGCGTCGAGGTAGCGCGGCTGGCTGGTGGTTTTGGCCAGTTCGGTCAGGAGGGCCAGGGGGGTGGCGTGGATCATCGCGTCGTGGGCGGCGGTCCATTGATGGTTTCGCCAGTCGTAGCTGAGGGGTTGGCCGCTGTGGCGGTGGTAGCCGGTGGCCCACCAGCCGGCGGAGGGGAAACGGTCGATCAGGAAATCGGCGTAGCGTCGCGCGGCGTCGACGGCACGGTCGTCGCCGGCGTGGAGACCAAATTGGAGGAGGGCGAGGGCGGCTTTGCCGGAGACTTCGGTGCCGACGCCGTCTTCGTTTCGGCCGTCGAAGTGGACGGGTTGGCCGGTGGTTCGGTCGTAGTGTTCGTGCCAGCCGGGCGTTTGGTCGCAAGTCATGGCGTCGATCATGAAGCTTGACCAGCGGCGGCACGGTTCGAGCAGTCGTGGATCGCCGATCAGGCGGTGGGCCTCGATCAGGGCAACGACCAGTTCGATTCCGGATCGCGTCTCGATGTTCGTGGCCTTTTCGATGACGCGGGCGTCGCACGCGCGGCCGGACCTATCGTAGTAGCGGGCCCACCCGGCGGTCTTGTCGTTGAAGTCAAAAAGCTGGGCCACTTTCTGGGCGGCGCGGGTCAGGCGGGCCAGGTAGTCCGCGTTGCCGGTTGTGCCGTAGAGGGCTCGGAGCACCCAGAGGGCGGACGGCGTGGCTGAGTCGTCGGCGAGGCCGGCTTCGCAGTTGCCGAAGGGGTCGTCGGTTTCCAGGATCGGATAGGTGTTGCACCAGAGGCCGAGGGCGTTGGCGTCCTGGGCTTGGAGAAGAAACGCGGTTCCCTTCTCAGCCAGGCGCTGGGCCTCGCGGTCGTTTTGGGTCAGGCCGTAGTAGAGCAGGAACAGCACGCTGTTGGTGGTGCAGCCGTTTTTCATCACGCCGCGCGGCGGGCCGTCGTCATGCTGCCAATAGGCGGGCATCGGCTGAAGGCGGCCGTCGTCCTCGATCCAGACATACAGCGGCCAGCCGCCGTTGGGGCATTCGGCGTCGCGGAGCACGCTCACGAACCGCCCAGCCGATTCGATCCACTCGCTTCGCCCGAACGTCTGCCCGGCCCGCAGGATCACCTGGGCGATCGAGGGCGAGGTGCCGTGGCTCAGCTTGATGATGCGGATCGGTTCTCCGGCGACTTGGGCCTCAGCCCGGCCGTCGGGCAGGAACCAGAGTCCGACCCATCCGCCGCGGTGCTGGCGGGCGGTGAGGAACTGGATTTGGCGTTCAACCGTCTGGAGGACGCTGCTGACGTGGGTTTCGGTCATCGTGTGTCGTCCTGAAGGTGATGGGTCTGCGATTGCCTGTCGCGGTCTTGTCCTGCTCGGTTTTCTCCGTTGCCGTGTTATCTCCGATCGGCATCAGAGGCAGGTATTGTAGTCGCGGGCGATCAGAGTTGGAAGGCTGTCCTGTCAGCGAGGAAGATCGGAAATCGCCGGAAGGAACGGCGCCACGGGGAAGGAAGACATTCTCAAGCTGTACCCGTACCTCCAAGCCGCGGACATCGATGCGGCTCTCCAATACGCGGCGTGGCGTGTCGAAGAGATCGAGGTCCCGGTGCTTCGGGCCAGCGCATAAATGTGGTTGCTGCGGCGGAGCTACCGATCGGCCAACTCGATCAGGCAGCGGTGTTTTTAGCGTTCTCTGATTCCCGGCGTCGGGATGCCGGTTGACGAGATGATGCGGTTGCGGAAGTCCTCAAACTCCTCACCTTCTTCCGACATGATCTGCGATATCCGATAGAACCGGTTTGTCGTGGGTGACTCCCTCCTCGCCATGCCGAGGTCAATTCGGTCCACATTGGTCACCGTCCAGCATTCAACAAACCCTGCCTGCCGCGCCTTCTGATGGCTCTTTTCCGCCTCGCCGAGGCGGTTGTGAATATTCGAAAAATCAGTCCCACCCTTGACTTCAATGGCTATCAGGTTTCGATAGGAGTTCAGCGCCATCAGTTCACGGATGATGATGTCGGGATCGGAAGCGAATTCGATGAGGACCTTTCGCTCGGCTGCGTTGGTGATTTCGATCTTCCTTTGATCGGCTGAAACGGCATATTGTCCGACAATATCGTGAATCACCTTGAAAACGGTCTTGATGCCGACTTTGCCCTTCGTCACGTTGGCCCCGCCGCGCAACTGCGGACCGAGTGTCAGAAGTGTCAGGTCGTCGAGGAGGTTTCGCGATACGTGTTCGACTCCTATTCCGCGGACCATGGTGACCGCAGCGGTGATGAGCCCCTTGCACAGCTCAGCGAGCCGCTCGGTCGCCGCTCTGGGTACAAGTCCGCGCTCTTCCATCGCCTTGAACATTGTCGTGCCGTAATCGGCGGTGTAGAACGCCTTCTGGCTGAAGCCCAGCAGCAGGCGATAGTATCCCAGCAGTTTCGGATTCTCGTTAAGGAGGTACGGGACTGCGAAGAGAAGCTCTCCTCTCAGGCCTCGTCCGGCGATTCCCCGCAATTCGTCCGGCGGGACCAGATCGGATAGCTCGTCGTCCAGTCTGCTGATGTCGAGGTTCTGCACGGTCCTTCGCAAGGCGTCCTGAAGATACTCGCGCCTTGCGGCAGCCAGCGCCAGGAAAAAGTCCACTTGGAGATCGGGCGCCGGAATGCGAATCGTTGTGCTCGTCATCTGATGTTTTCTCTGAGTAACACGATCTGCGTGCCTTTGGCAAGGCGTCGGGCGGCCATCTCGATATAGTCGGGGTGCAACTCGACGCCGACGTAATTCCTGCTGAACTCCTGGCAGACGACGCCCACCGTGCCGGAACCGAAGAACGGGTCCAGCACGTGGTCGCCACGCCTGGTCGAGGCGAGAATGCACGGCTTGATCAGATCAGGCGGAAACGTCGCGAAGTGCGCATCGGTGAATGGTTGCGTGTTCACGCTCCAGACCGTTCGACGATTCCGCGGGCCTCGTCCATTCACCTCCAGCATGGCTTCGTAGTCGTAGTAGTACTTCTCAGACTTGGTCAGCATGAAGACGTATTCGTGAGCGCGAGTGGGGCGATCCTTGACGCTTTCAGGCATCGCGTTCGGCTTGTACCAGATGATGTCGCTTCGAAGGTACCAGCCGTCCTGTTGGAGCGCAAACGCCAGACGCCACGGCACGCCCAGAAGATCCTTTGGCTTCAGGCCGTCCGGAGTATTGGGCCTGACGTTCATCGCTCTCGCCGGATTCTTCTTGTCCGGCGCTCTCCATCCCCGATTTCCGCTCGTGTACCCGTCGCCGATGTTGATCCACAGAATTCCGTCGTCCTTCAGGACGCGCTTCACTTCATTGAAGACGGTGACGAGTCGGTTGATATACTGCGCGAGGCTTGCCTCCAGGCCGATCTGACCTTTGATATCGTAGTCGCGCAGCCCCCAGTAGGGCGGCGACGTCACCGCGCACTGCATGGAGTGCTCCGGCAGGCACCGGAGTATGTTCACGGCGTCGCCCTGGAGGATCATCGATCCGAAGATCTCGATTCTCTTCGGCTCCTCAATCGCCTGCTCTGTAACGGTGCGTTCCCGCAGCATGCTCGCCCTGTAGAAAGTGGCCGTCGTTCTTTCCCATCCCAGACGCTAGGACAAGCACGTCAGGGCTTCATGTCAATCGCCGGAGAATGTGCTGCGGCAGACTGCCGCGATTATCGATTCCCCGGTACGGTATTGCCGAGATTCCGGCCGGTTTCGGCGTCGAGGTCGAGCGCGGCGGCGAGGGCTTGGAGTTTGCCATACCCGTAGGTCAGATCGGGCAGGAGGTAGTGGCCTTCGGTCCATTCGTTCCAGCAGCCGATCACGACCACGCGCGGATCGGTGCGGTTGGCGTCGAGGAAATCGAGGGCGGAACGGACGAACGAGCCGAACGCAGCGGGCGTGTCGTTTTTGAGAATCGTGCAGCCGGGCCACCGGTTACGATCTGACGGCCCGGCGGGGCGCACGCGGGGCAGCATGCGCGGCGTCCAGTCGAAACCGGGCGAGATGGTCGGGAAGAACGGCAGCGGGTGCAGGGCGTTCCAGCGCGGCCAGTACGTCTCGGCGATCTGGGCGGCGAGAG
>ENA-UOXR01004651-UOXR01004651.1-bioreactor-metagenome-genome-assembly--contig:-NODE-4651-length-10595-cov-6.973719_pt1 | contig 10595 bp, 9 predicted proteins | sample MGYA00238164_ERZ764825 | MGnify/ENA primary metagenome ERZ764825 (study PRJEB28920, sample SAMN05720171) | bioreactor metagenome | isolation source: Anaerobic biogas reactor | place: USA:Washington...
GGGACTACGCATGGGGCAAGGCCATGGGGGGTCTGGGGAGAAAGAGAACGCATGGGGCAAGCCCGTGGGGGGGCTGGGGAGAAAGAGGACGCATGGGGCCAGCTCGTGGGGGTCTGGGGAGAAAGAGGACGCATGGGGCCAGCTCGTGGGGGTCTGGGAGAGGGACTACGCATGGGGCAAGGCCATGGAGGTCTGAGAGGTCCGGATGAAAAAGGCCGCCGCGGAAGCGGCGGCCGTGAACCGAATCCGGCGAATCTAGCCGAGCTTGATGGCGGAGACGGGGCAGCTGTCGGCGGCTTCCTTGGCGGATGCTTCGGCAGCGGCGGGAACTTCTTCGGCCTTGGCGTGGGCCAGGCCGTCATCGCCCATTTCAAAGACGTCGGGAGCGATGTCGGCGCAGAGTGTGCAGCCGGTGCAGAGGGAACCATCTACGGATGCGGTCATGGGGATTTCCTTTCGGGGTTGTGACTTTCCAGAGTGTATTACCAGTTTTCGCCCAGCAGTTCGAAATGGGCCTGGGGGTGGAGGCAGGCGGGACAGAGTTTGGGGGCTTCCTTGGCCTCGTGGAGGTAGCCGCAGTTGATGCAGCGCCAGACGACGACGCCGTCGCGCTTGAAGACCTTGCCTTCGGAGAGGTTCTGCCAGAGGTCGAGATAGCGTTTTTCGTGCTGTTTTTCGGCCACGCAGACCTTGTCCCAGAGAGTGGCGATTTCCTCGAAGCCCTCCTCGCGGGCGATGCGGGCGAATTCGGGGTAGAGTTCGGTCCATTCCTCGTGTTCACCGCCGGCGGCGGCCTGAAGATTGTCGAGGGTGGAGCCGATGACGCCGGCGGGGTAGGCGGCGGTGATTTCGACCATGCCGCCTTCAAGGAAGCTGAAGAAGCGTTTGGCGTGTTCCTTTTCCTGGTTGGCGGTTTCCTCGAAGATGAGGGAGATCTGGACGAGGCCTTCCTTTTTGGCGGCGGAAGCGAAGTAGTTGTAGCGCATGCGGGCCTGGGATTCGCCGGCGAACGAGGCGAGCAGGTTTTTCTCGGTGCGGGTGCCTTTAATGCTCTTCATGGGGGATCTTCTCCTGGTTTTTGGGGGCGGATGGCCCCGGGACAACAATTATTTGTCAGTATCATCTGGAAGGGGCGGGGGAGTCAAGGCGGGAACGGGTCCCTCCTTGAAGACGCCCATGGCGCGGAATTTGGCGTAGCGCTGGTCGAGGAGGCGGGCGGGCGGGAGTTTGCCCAGGGCGTCGAGATGCCGGCGGATGGCGTCGCGGACGAGGCCGGCGGCGGCCTTGGGATCGGTGTGGGCGCCCCCGGGGGGTTCGGGGATGATGCCGTCGGCGATGCCGAGTTCGAGAAGGTCGGAGGCGGTGAGCTTGAGGGCGGCGGCGGCCTTGTCGGCGTGGGCGCGGTCTTTCCAGAGGATGGCGGCGCAGCCTTCGGGGGAGATGACGGAGTAGTAGGCGTATTCGAGGATGAGGATGCGGTTGGCGACGCCGATGCCGAGGGCGCCGCCGGAGCCGCCTTCGCCGATGACGACGGCGAGGATGGGGACGGGCAGGCGGAACATTTCGCGCAGGTTGACGGCGATGGCTTCGGCGACGTGGCGCTGTTCGCCCTCGATGCCGGGGAAGGCGCCGGGGGTGTCAATGAAGGTGACGATGGGGATGGAGAACTTGGCGGCGAGGCGCATGAGGCGGAGGGCCTTGCGGTAGCCTTCGGGGAAGGGGCAGCCGAAGTTGCAGGCGAGATTGCTTTTGGTGTCGCGGCCCTTCTGGGTGCCGAGGACCATGACGCGGCGGCCGTCGATCCAGCCGAGGCCGCCGACGATGGACTGATCGTCGGAGAGGAGGCGGTCGCCGTGGAGTTCGTTGAAGCCGTCCACGAGGGCACCGATGTAGTCGCGGGTGTAGGGGCGGCGGGGGTGGCGGGCGACCATAACCTTCTGCCAGGGGGTGAGCCGGGCGTAGAGATCGCGGCGGGTGTCCTCGAGGCGGGCTTCAAGGCGGGCGACGTCCTGGGGGGAGTCCACGCCCTGTTCGGCGGAGAAGCGGCGGAGATCCTCGATCTGGTTCTGAAGGTCGAGGAGGGGTTTTTCGAATGGGAGAATGTAGGCGGCCACCGGTGGATCCTTATTCGGTGATGGTGACAAGAGTCCCCTTGGGGAGGATGGTGTAGAGCTCTTCGATGTGGTCGTTGAGCAGGCGGATGCAGCCGTCGCTGGCCTGGCTGCCGATGGAGTCGGGTTCCCAAGTGCCGTGGAGGCCGTAGCCGGGCAGGTCGAGGGCGAGCCAGTGGGTGCCGAGGAGGTTGTCGGGATGTCCGTAGGGGATGGCGGGGGCGCCGGGCTTGTGCCAGGCGGGGTGGACGATTTTGTCGGTGATCTTGAAGGTGCCGACGGGGGTTTTGCTGTTGCGGCCGGTGGCGGCGCGGTAGCGCTTGAAGAAGCGGCCGTCGAGGGTGACGAGGACGTCGTTGCGGGACTTGCTGACGGTGAGGGCGAAGACATGCTGGTTGCCGTCGAACAGGCGGAGAGTTTCGCCGATGCGGATGATGGCGCCCTGGATATTGTTGGCCTTGGCGATGAGGGCGACGGGGGTGTTGTAGGTGGCGGCGAGCTTGCCGAGGTAGTCGCCGGACTGGACGACATGCTCGGTTTTTTCGGGCATGGGTCGCTGGGAGGCCAGCAGGGGCATGGCCAGATCGCTGAGGAAGCCTTCGATGCCGGGGTCTCCGGGGCGGGCCTCGAGGGCGGAGAGGGCGGCTTCGCGGGCGCCCTGGTAGTCCCCGCTGTCGAGGCGCTGGCGGGCGGTGGCGAAGGCGTCGTCGGCCTGGGCGGCGGCTTCGGGCGACAGCGGCGGGGGGGCGGGAGCCGTTTCCGGAGCGGCGGAGACCGGGGAAACGGGGGCGGGGGCTGGTGCCGGGACGGGGTCGGCGGATGTCGTGCTATCCGGGGCGGGGGCAGCGGGAGCCCCGGTTGCAACGGGGTCCGGAGCGGGCGCTTCGGATTCAGAGGCATCCGCCGGGGAGGTGCCGGCCCAGCGGATGAGCAGGAAGAGGCCGGCGAGGGCCAGCACGGCGAGGGTGACGAACAGGGCCGTCATGCACCCGGCGCGCGACTTCTGCCGTTTCATCAGGTAAATATCGGGAATGGAATTGGGCGTCATGTCGGCGCGGGGGGGCTGGTTGGGATTTCAGGCGAGGCGATTGAGGTCGCGCAGCACGAGGACCATGTCCGGATAGCGGTCGGCCGGGTTCTTGGCGATGCATTTCATGACCAGGCTGGCGAGGGCGGCCGGGACGTTGGGCGTGTGCTGCCGGATGGGAACGGGGGGGGTCTTGGGGTCGATCTGGGCGGCGCGGACCTGCTCGATTTTCTCGCCTTCGTAGGGTTTGTGGAAGGTGAGCATTTCATAGCAGCAGATGCCGAAGGCATAGATGTCGGCACGGTCGTCGGCGGTATGGTTCACGAGGGTTTCGGGGGGGACATAGGCGGTGGTGCCGGAGACGTTGTTGAGCTTCTTGAAGAAACGCTTGCGGGGCAGGGCGAGATCGAAATCAATCAGCACGAGGCGGCCGTCGGGCCGGATGAGGATGTTTTCGGGTTTGATGTCGAGATGCAGATAGCCGCGGGCATGGATGTACTGAATAACGTTGGCGAGCTGGCGGATGAAGATGATCACGTTGTCGGTCAGGAGCGGTTCGCGGTAGAGCAGCAGGTCGCGGAGGGTGCGCGATTCGATGTATTCGAGCACCATGTAGGGGATTTTGCCCTCGTAGCCGGCCTTGATGAACGGGACGATGTTGGGATGGGGCTGGGGATGGTGCAGCCGGGCGATCACTTCGCCGCCGTGGAAAAACCGCTTGCGGGCGCGGCGGTCCCGGGCCATCACGGGATCCAGCACGCGGATGACGTAGCGGGTCTGCTGGGCGTCAATGGCGACATAGAGTTTGGTCATGCCGCCGCCGGTGATGGAGCGGGTGATGGAGTAGCCTGCGAATTCCTGGTTCATGGCCAACCCTTCTAGCGCAAACGGGGGGGCAACGCAATCTCTTGTTGCCCCTTGCGGGGGGCGGAAAGGCCGGGCGCGGGGCGGAAGTCAGTCCGGGGCGGGGGCTTCCTGAATCTGGTCGGGGACCAGAACCGGGGCGGCGGCGCCCTGAATCCAGTATTCGCGGCCTTTGACGCGCACGCGTTTGTCCTGGAGGCTGCGGAATTTGGATGCCGCGCCGTACACATGGCACAGGACCTGCCAGCGGTTGTTCTGCCAGCGGATGACGCGGTAGCGGGTGGGGGCCTCGTTGATGAGGGGCGCGGCGCGCAGTTCGCCTACGAACTCAGCCATCCGGCCCTGGCCCTCCAGCGGAATCAGTTTCAGGTCGGCCGGGGGGGGCACGGGGATGACGCCGGAAGCGGTTTCGCGGACGGGGACGGAAGGGGATACGATGGGCGTGGGCCAGTCGGCGGCCTGGGCGGGGGATGCCGCCGGGGCGGGAGCCGGAGCGGCTGCGGCCGCCGGCTCCGCCTTGGCCTTGCGCTTGCGGGCCGTTTTTTCCTTGCGGGCGGGCTCGGCGGAGACTTCGGCGGTTTCGGCGGCCATCCGGGCGGGTTCCGGGTCGCCGGAGAGAATATCGACGAAATCGCGATGGATCCAGACGCGGGCCGTCGGCGGCGGAGCGATCTTGAGCCAGTCGGAGATTTCCTCGCGGGGTTCGACGACGGCGCCCAGTTCCAGGGTATCCACGACATTGTAGTTGATGCTGGGGCCGGCCCGGACGTTGACGCGGGTGGCGCCGATGGTGTTCTGCGGCTGCTGCACATAGGCCTTGCTGATCCAGAAGTCCGTGGCGGGGGGCGGGGTGATCGAAATCCACTCCTCGCCGATTTCCCAGGCGGTCAGGCGTTCGTCGTACTGGGCCTGGCCGAGGACTTCGGAGTTTTCGAGCCGCGGCATGGCGCGCAGATTGACGTTGTGGGCGGTGACCCGCACGGGGGTCTGGGCCCGGAGGGGGGCGGCGGCCGGCAGCAGGGCCGCGCACAGGCACAGGATGGAATACGTTTTCATGGCGGGCCAGCATACGGGGGCCGGGAGAAATCGGCAATGCCGAAGTGCAACGGGATTGATTGTTGACCGGGATTGCGGTACAACCGGCGACCATGGCAACCAAACCAAAACACAGGGGCCTGGGCCGGGGGCTGGACGCGTTGATACAGGGAGGCGCCACCCGTCCGGGCGGCGCGCCGAAGCCGGCGGCCAAGGCGGCGGGGCCCAAGCCGGCGGCGGCCGCGCCGGAAAAGGGCGCGGTGCATCTGGTGCCGGTGCACAAGATCCGCAAGGGGGCCTGGCAGCCGCGGCGGCGGTTTGCGGAGGAGGCGCTGAAAGAGCTGGCCGATTCCATCCGCGACAAGGGCGTGCTGGAGCCGGTCTGGCTGCGGCCGGTCGAGGACCTGTTCGAGCTGATCGCCGGGGAGCGGCGCTTCCGGGCGGCGCAGCTGGCGGGGCTGTCGGAAATTCCGGCGCTGCTGCACCGGGTCAACGACCTGGAAGCGCGGGAAATGGCGCTGATCGAAAACCTGCAGCGGGCCGACCTGGATCTGATCGAAGAGGCGGAAGGCTACCGCGATTTGATGAGGGAAGCCGGCCTGACCCAGGAGGATGTGGCCCGGAAAATCGGCAAGGCGCGGGCGACCGTGGCGAATGCGCTGCGGCTGCTGGACCTGGCGGACGGCATCAAGCGGGCGCTGTCCGAGGGCGCGCTGACGGCCGGCCATGCAAAAGTGCTGCTGTCGGCGGAGGCGAAGGACCGCGAAATCCTGGCGGCGCGCACCGTGGCGCAGGGGTTGTCCGTGCGGGCGCTGGAGAAGCTGGTGGCGGGGCTGGCGGCCGGGGATCCCCGGCGGAAAAAGGCGGCGGCCAAGCCGTCCGCGGGCGGGGCGCCCGATCAGAAGAGCGCCAAGCACCTGAAATTCCTGGCCGACCGCATGCAGCAGGAGCTGGGTACGAAGGTGGTGCTGTCGCCGGCCCGGACCGGGAGCGACGGCAAGCGCGAAATGGGCCGGATTGTCATTGAATTTTTCGACAACGAAGATCTGTCGCGGCTGCTGGAGACGCTGAATCTGGGCGATCTGGTCTGAGGGGCGGTCGCGGATGGGGAGCTGGTACGACGAACGCCGGGAGGCGCAGGCGCGCGCCTACGACCGGGCCCAGGCGGTGCTGTTTCTGGTCCGCTTTGCCCTGCTGTTCGCCTTGGCGGCGGTATTCTGGCTGTCGGGATGGTCGCGCGCGCTGGCGGCAGGGCTCCGCGCGGGTCTGTCGTTTCCGTTCGGCTGGGCGCTGGTCCACGCGGCATTCGTGGCGCTGGCGGTGTTCGGCTACGAGGCGGTGCTGTTTCCGCTTTCCGTGCTGGCGGGGTATTCGCTGGAGCGGGTTCATGGCCGGCTGGAGACGGAATTCGGGGCTTGGCTGCGAGGCTATCTGGGGACGCTGATGCTGGAGATGGGGCTGGCGACGGCCGGCTTCACGGGACTGTACGCGCTGATGCGGCTGTTTCCCTCGGTGTGGTGGGTATGGGCCACGGGCGCCTACGCGGTGCTGGTGGCGGGCCTGGGGGAGTGCGGGCCGTCGCAGCTGCTGCCACGCGTGCGTCCGCCGGTCCCGGTCCGCGACGAGTCATTGGAGGCGGAACTGCGGCGGATCGGCGAGGCAGCCGGGCTGGAGATCACCGGCGTGGCATGGTGGGATTTCGAGCATCAGGAAGATCTCGAAGACGTGCGCCTGACGGGGGCGGGACGCCGTCGGCGGGTGGTGTATTCGGAATGGGCGTGGCGCCGGCTGGGCCGCCGCGAACAGGTGTTCCTGGCGGCGCGCCACATGGCCTGGCATCGCCACGGGGCGGCGTGGGCGGCGCAGGCGATGCACATAGCGCTGGCGGCGGCGGTGTTTCTCGGCGCGGCGGCGGCGGCGGACCGGGCGGCGCGGGCGGCGGGGCTCAGCGGCGCGGCCGCGCCGGCGGCCTTTCCGTTTCTGGTGACGGCGCTGTTCGGGCTGGCGGCGCTGGCGGGCCTGGCGGCGCATGCCGTGGTGCGGCGGCTGGAACTGCGCGCCGACCGGTTCGCCATCGAACACGCCGGCGGACCCGACGCGCTGCGCACCTGCCTGGAACAGCAGTTCCGGCGCGCGCCGTTTGCGCTGGATGCGCCGCTCTGGCAGGTGCTGCTGCTGCACCGCATGCCCACGCCGGCCTGCCGGCTGGCCCGGGCCGAATCGTGCGCCGGCAAGACGGCCTGACGCCGGCCGAAAGCCGAACGCGCGTACGCTTTCCCCGCGTTGGCTTCGTCGGATCCGTCCGGGCAGATTGCGCTTGGCGGTGGGAAAGTCCGGCTGATAGAGTGCCGCGCCATGGAGCCAACCATTTTTCAGGGCAGGGGTGCCGTCCGGACGGCGGGGGGATGTCTGGCGGTTCTGGTCGCGCTGGGGGCCGGTCCGTCCGCCGCCCAGCAGCCGGTCGTGACGCCGCCGCCCGCCGCCCAGGTGGCGGCGGTCACGCCGGAAGCCGGCGTCATTGACATCCAGGCCGACAGCCTGGCCTACGATGCCGCCCGCCGCCTGGTGATTGCCCGCGGCGGTGTGAAGGTCTCCCGGGGCGGCGATTCGGTGTCGGCCGACTATGCGGAAGTGGATACCGCGGCCGAAGTGGTGCATGCGCGCGGAAACATCGTCATTGAATATCTGGGCAACGTGTGGCGGGGTGAAGAGGCCACCTACAACTTCAAAACCAGCACCGGGGATTTCGGCGCGTTCGAGGCGTCGGCGCCCCCCTGGCACATCACCGCGCGGGATTCGCGCCGCTCGTCGCCCCGGATGATGGAACTCGACGGCGTGATGCTGACCACCTGCGAGCCGGACCGGCCGGAATATTCCGTCCGGGCGGCCTCCGCGACGCTGGAGGACAACAAGATCCTGCGGGCGAAGCACCTGCGCTTCCAGCTCGGCCCCGTGCCGTTCTTTTATTTTCCCTATCTGCGCGCCAATCTCGAAGAACTGGCCAAATTCGAATTCACGCCCGGCTACAGTTCCACGATGGGCGCGTTTCTGCTGACGGCCTACAACCAGCCGCTGACAGACGTTTTCCGCAGCCGCACTCACTTCGACGTGCGCACCAAGCGCGGCGTGGGGGTGGGGCAGGACATTCTGTGGACCGACCCGGAAGGGCGGGCGTATGACGGGCTGGCGCGGGTCTATTACGCGAACGACAGCGAGCCGTGGAAAGACGAAGAGCAGCGGCTGGCGCGCGAGGAACTGATTGACGCGGACCGCTACTGGCTGCAGTTGAAGGATCGGCACAACCTGAGCGACCGCGACTATCTGATCACCGAACTGAACTATGTCAGCGATCCATGGCTCCTGAACGATTTCTTCGACGACGACTACCAGAGAAACGTGCAGCCCGAGAACCGGGTGACGCTGTCGCACCGCGGCAACCGCTACACCGCGGGCGTGGGCGTGAACATGCGGCTCAACGATTTCTACGGCAACGTGGACCGCCTGCCGGAGGCCTTCCTGAATTTCAACCGGCAGCAGATTTTCCAGACGCCGCTGTACTACGAAGGCGCCAACACGCTCAGTTCCCTTGAACGCGTTTATCCCGAAGGTTCAGACGACGAGGCGTACGACGCCATCCGCTTCGATACCTTCAACATGGTGTATTGGCCCACGCGCCAGTTCGGGTTTCTGTCCGTGATCCCCCGCGGCGGCTACCGCGGCACCTACTATTCGAAAACCCCCGAACGCATCCCCGTGACCAATGTCGTGGCCGTCACGAACGACCTGGGCGACGTCGTGGGCACCACCAATGACGTCGAGACTCTCCTGAGCGACGGCGGGGCCGTCTGGCGCAGCCTGCCGGAAATCGGCGTGGAAACCTCGTTCAAGGCGTTCGGGGATCTGTATCACGGTCCGACGGGGATCGAAGAAGACGAAGACCTGCGGCACATCGCCGAACCCTACGCCGACTACACCCTGCGCTTCGAACCCAATGAACTGCCCGCGGACCTGTGGCAGTTCGACGCGGTGGACCGGCTGGACTACGCCAACTATCTCCGCCTGGGCATGCGAAACTATCTGCAAACCAAGCGCCGCGCCGCCGTTCACAACCTGGCGTATGCCGATGTGTTCACCGTTCTGAACATGGATCCCGAGGAGGACGAAGAGACCCTGGGCGACATCGGCTTCAAGACGGAACTGCGGCCGTGGTCGTGGCTGAAATGGGATTTCGACGGCGCCTACGACACCCAGGACGACAGCGTTCGCACCTTCAACACCCAGATGGAACTCCGGCATCCCGAGTGGTTCACGTTCGGCGTGGACTACCGCTACAAGCGGGATACGCGCGACGTGGTCGCCGGCGATCTGGAACTCTTCCCGGAACAGCGCTGGTCCGGCCGGCTTTATGCGCGCATGGACCTGGAGGAATCCCAGGTCGAGGAGCATTCGTACTATCTGATCCACCGCACCCGCTGCCTGGGCATCGGCCTCGGCCTGCGGATCCGTCCGGAAGAGGGCGAGGACGGCGAGGACAACTACACGGTTTGGTTCCGGATCTGGCCGCTGGCGTTCCCCGGATTCAGCAGTTCCCTGGGCGGCTGAGGCGGACGGCATGGGCGCGGAGCATCTGGTCACGGGCGGAGCCGGCTTCATCGGGTCCAACCTGGTCCGCCGGCTGGCGGGCATGGGTCATCGCGTCCGCGTCTTCGACAACCTGTCGTCGGGGCGGCGGGAAAACCTGGAGGGGCTGGGGTCCGCGGTGGAATTCGCGGAAGGGGATTTGCGCGATGCCGCGTCGGTGCGCGAAGCCATGCGCGGCATCCGCCGCGTGTTTCATCTCGGCGCGCTGGCGTCGGTGCAGGCCTCGGTGGACGCCCCGGCGACGACCCACGACGTGAATGTCACCGGCACGCTGAACGTGCTGCTGGCCGCGCGCGACGCCGGAGCGGAACGCGTCGTGTTTTCCTCGTCGGCGTCCGTGTACGGCGACAGCCCCGAAATGCCCAAGCGCGAAGACATGCCGCCCGAGCCGCTGACCGGCTATGCGCTCTCCAAACTGGCCGGCGAGCACTACGGGCGGATCTTTTGCGGGCTCTACGGTCTGCCGGTGTTTTCGCTGCGCTATTTCAACGTGTTCGGCCCGCGGCAGGATCCGGCTTCGGATTACGCCGCGGTCATCCCCCTGTTCATGCGCGCCTATGCCCAGGGCCGCCAGCCCGTGATCTACGGCGACGGCGGCCAGACGCGCGATTTCACCTTTGTCGAGGACATCGTCTCGGCGAATCTCGCCTGCGTGACCGCGCCGGCGGAGGTTGCCGGAGGCGTCTTCAACGTCGCCTACGGAGACCGGATATCCGTCAATGATCTCGCGCGCGAGATCGCTGCGCTGGCCGGACAGCCGTTCGCGCCCGCCTATGAACCGCCGCGCCCGGGCGACATCCGCGAATCGCAGGCCGATGCCGCGCGGGCCCGCCGCCTGCTGGGCTGGACGCCGCGGCATACCTTCGCGGAAGGCCTGGCGGCGACGTGGGGGTGGTTCCGGGACCGCTTCCGCCGCG